>Ga0302278_10000021_pt1 | contig 181153 bp, 179 predicted proteins | sample III_Bog_N3_2_FD_194543 | JGI IMG/M metagenome (GOLD analysis project Ga0302278, IMG submission 194543) | Peat permafrost microbial communities from Stordalen Mire near Abisko, Sweden - III_Bog_N3_2 | ecosystem: Environmental > Terrestrial > Soil > Wetlands > Peat | place: Sweden: Abisko...
ACCGAGACGCGCTGCTGGATCGGGATCGTTCGAGCGAGCAGGTCCCCGACCTCTTCAACCACGGTCTCGTGGTCGACGCCGTCGACCTTCATCTGCTCGAACTGCCCACGCCAGCGGCGCACTTGTCGCTCGATGTAGCCGTCGTGTCGCGCCAGTTCGCCCAGTCCCGCCGCGTCGACGTCGACGTCGTGCAACCGCGCCAAGGTCGTCGCCAAGTTGTCACCGATCTGACCTCGGATGGCTTCGCTGAAGGCCGCCACAGCCTGGTCGCGGTCCCGCACGATGGCGCCTTCGACGAACTCCATGACGTAAAAGGGACGTTCGTTGACCGCGTCGTCAACGCAGAGCCCGAGCGGACGCGGGACCGGGATGCCGAGAGGGTAGAGGGCCTCGATGATCGTGTGTTCGCGCACCATGTCGTGGGCCGTCGGCAAGACGTGGCTCACCGGTGGGCGTCGCAGGGCGTAGGTCGCGCCCGTCGCGTCGGTGACGCGGAAGGTCAGATTCGAGCGTCCTCCCGCGACGAGATCGAACTCGATCGGGCCCTGCGCGCCGACGTGTTCCTCGAGCCACGCGGTGACGTTCGTCTCGTCGATTCCCGTCACGTTGCCCATACGAATCGAGGCTAACAGTGAGGACTGACCCCTCCAGAAATCGGCATCGCCCGTTAGGCTGGCCGTCGTGAAAGATGTCACCGACGCCACATTTTTAACTGACGTCATCGAACGATCGAAGACCGTGCCCGTGGTGGTGGACCTGTGGGCGGAGTGGTGCGGGCCGTGTAAAACGCTCGGGCCAATCCTCGAAAAGGTCGTCGAGGAGACCAACGGCGCCGTCGAACTGGCCAAGGTTGACGTTGACGCGAATCGTGAGATCGCGGCCGCGTTCCAGGTGCAGTCGATCCCGGCGGTGTTCGCCATCGCCGACGGCAAAGTGGTCGACACGTTCGTCGGTGCGCTGCCCGAGGCGCAGGTCCGCGCGTTCATCGAGAAACTCGCGCCCGGGGCGTCGAAGGTGGATCAACTCCTCGACGCGGGGGACGAGACGTCGCTGCGCGAGGCGGTCGCGATGGACCCGACGAACTCGGAGGCGGCGGTCGCTCTGGCGGACTTCTTACGTCAAGAAGACAAACTCGACGACGCCGAAGCGCTGCTGGTTCCTTTCCCGAACGTGCTGGCGGCAAAAACGGTGCTCGCGCGCATTCGACTTCAGCGCAGCGGCGTGCGACTCGACGGCGACCTCGACTTGACGCTCGAACACCTCCTCGAGCAGTCCGCAACCAACGACGCCTTAAAGACGCAGTTGCTCGAGGTGCTCGACGCGCTCGGCCCCCAGGATCCCCGCTACGTGTCCTACCGTCGCCGCCTCGCCAGTCGCCTCTACTAGTGCCGGTCTTTCGGCCCGTGGGGCCGTTGGTGGTCGCGCTCGGGGACCGTCGCGTCGATCTCACCACGCGCGCGCTGGTGATGGGGATCCTCAACCGGACGAAGGACTCCTTCTACGCACCGGCCGCGACCTTCGAACTTGAGGCGTTCTTTCGACGCGCCGAAGAGCTCGTCGAAGAGGGCGCGGACCTGCTCGATGTTGGGGGAGTGAAGGCCGGTCCCGGCGAGGAGGTCAGCGAAGCGGAAGAGCTCGACCGCGTGGTACCGGTCATCGCCGAGTTGGCCCGGCGCTTCGACGTGCCGCTCAGTGTGGACACGTGGCGAGCGGCGGTCGCTCGCGAGGCCTACGCCGTGGGCGCGTGCGTCGGCAACGACATCAGCGGGTTCGCCGATCCCCAGTACCTCCATGAGGCGGCGACGGCGGGCGCCACGGTGGTGGCGACGCACATCCGCCTGCGCCCCCGCGTGGCCGACCCCGACCCGCACTACGACGACGTCACCGAGAGCGTTGGTGCGTTCCTCATAGAACGTCGGCGCTGGGCCCTGGCCGCGGGACTCACCCACGAACAGGTCATCCTCGACGCCGGGCTCGACCTCGGCAAGACCGCGACGCAGTCGCTCGAGCTACTCCGCAATTCTGCGGCCCTGGCCGAACTCGGCTCGCCGCTCTTGCTCTCGGCGTCGAACAAGACGTTCCTCGGGGCGTTGTTGGACCTAGAGGTCACCGAGCGTCGAGCGGCGTCTTTAGCGGCGGTGGCGATCGGCGTCACGCAGGGCTGTCGTATCCTTCGGGTCCATGAAGTACGAGGCACCGTTCGCGTGCGCGACACCCTGGCGAGACTGATGGAAGTGCCCCAGTGACCAGCGCCAGCACGTGCGTCGTCGGCAGCGACGCGACGATGGTCTACGACGCGTTGCACAACGTCATTGTCGACGCGCTCGGTGACTTAGATCCGGCCTTCGCGCTCGAGGACTTCACGGCCAAAGACGTCACCGCGGCCGGCGAGTCGACGCTGCCGCGCGTCTTAGAGGCGCTCAATACTCCCGCGTTCCTCGTCGATCGACGCATCGTTGTGGTGCGCGACGCGCAACTTCTCGTCGCGGACGAAGTCGCGGCACTCTCGGCGTGGATGGCGACCCCGACGCCCGCGACCGTATTGATTCTCGCGGTCGTTGGGGCGAAGTCCAATCGCCTCGTCAAAGCCGCCAGCGCCGTCGTCGAGGTCAACGTCGGTTCGCGTGTCGCCGAACGCGTGACCTTCGTCAAGGAGAAGATGGTCGAGTACGACGTGGTCGTCGATCACGCGACGGCCCAACGTATCGCCGAGCAGGTCGGCGACGACGTCGCGCGCGTCGACGCCCTGGCGCGCACGCTCCAGGCGATCTTCGGCAGCGCGCCCCTGAACTTCGCGCGCGTCGAGCCCTACCTCGGCGACGCGGGCGACGTGCCCGCCTGGGACTTGACCGACGCCCTCGACGCGGGCGACGCGACCAAGGCCATCTCGGTGGCGCGTCGCATGCTCGAATCGCGCCAGCGCGCGGGCCTACAGCTCATCTCGATGCTCGCTCGTCACTACCTCAACATGGCGCGCGTCGAAGGCAGTGACGCCCACACCAAGGAAGAGGCCGCGGCACTGCTCGGTGTCAACGCCTTTCCCGCCGGCAAGGCGCTCCAACAGGGACGACAACTTGGGGCCGAACGTCTTTCGACCGCGGTGCGTTGGTTGACCGAGGCCGATCTCGCCCTAAAGGGCGGCGTCAGTTACGGGGGTAAGGACTTGGAGAGCGACCTCGACGTGACCGAGTTGACGGTGATCGAAGTACTCGTCGCGCGACTCGCGCGCCTCTCCTTCAGTGCGCGACGGCGCTAGGAGTCACGCCTCTTCGCGCAGGGCGTTGAGTCGCTTCATCAGCCCGCTCTTCTTATTGGCGGCCTGGTTCTTGTGGATGATGCCCTTGGAGGCGGCCATGTCGATGCGCTTGACGGCGATGCGCAGCGTCGACGCCTCGTCCTCGGTGCCGACGGCGGCCACGGCGTTCTTGGTGCGGGTGCGCAGTTCGGACTTGACGGCCTTGTTGCGCTCGCGCGCGACCACGTTCTGCTTGTTCCGCTTGATTTGGCTCTTGATATTGGCCACGACAACCTCGTTCTTCGTGCGCAACGCTCTGCGCGGGCCTATCGATGCTACCAGAGGGCTCGGCGTTGGTTCCACCGGGGAGAATTTGACGCGACGAACAGTAGCCTTGGGTGACCGTGGCCACTCCCGTAATTGACTCCAGCACCATCAGAAACCTCAGCATCATCGCGCACATCGACCACGGCAAGTCGACGCTCTCGGACCGGATTTTGGAGATCACCGGGGCCGTCGACCCCCGGCTCATGCGCGCCCAGTACCTCGACTCAATGGACATCGAACGCGAGCGGGGCATCACGATCAAGGCTCAGAACGTCCGGGTCCGCTACCAGGGGCACCTGATACAGCTCATCGACACGCCCGGCCACGTGGACTTTGGTTACGAGGTCAGTCGTTCCCTGGCGGCCTGCGAGGGCGCCGTGCTCTTAGTCGACGCCAGCCAGGGCATTCAAGCCCAGACGCTGGCGAACTGTTACCAGGCGATCGAGCACAACTTAGAGATCGTCGCGGTGCTGAACAAGATCGACCTACCTGCGGCCGACCCCGAACGGTGCAAGGACGAACTCGAGCGCGTACTCGGCATCGACGCCGCCACGATCCTCTCGATATCGGCCAAGACCGGCGAGGGCGTCGCGGCGTTACTCGACGCCATCATCGAACGCATTCCCGCCCCCGTGGGCGACCCCGCGGCGCCGTTACAAGCACTGGTCTTTGACTCCTACTACGACCAGTTCCGCGGGGTCATCTCCTCGATCCGCGTGCTCGAGGGCACGCTGCAAGACGACACTCGGATCCGCATGATGCGCGCGGGCACCAACCACGAGTTAGAAGAGATCGGCATCCGCACTCCCGAGATGATCAAGGTCGAGCGCCTCGGGCCCGGTGAAGTGGGCTACGTGGTGGCGGGTATCCGCGACGTCGGGGGAGCGCGCTCGGGTGAGACGATCACCGAGGCCAATCACCCGGCCGCCGCGCCACTGGAGGGTTACCAGGACCCCAAACCCATGGTGTTCTGTGGCATCTACCCGATCGACGGCGACGACTTGGCGAACCTGCGCGACGCGCTCGACAAACTTCGACTGAACGACGCCTCGATCACGTACGAACCCGAGAAGTCCCACGCGTTGGGCTTTGGGTTCCGCTGCGGGTTCTTAGGACTGCTGCACATGGAGATCGTCCGCGAACGCCTGGAGCGCGAGTTCAACTTGGCCATCATCGCGACCGCGCCGTCGGTCGTCTACCGGGCCTTTTTAACTGACGGCAGCGAAGTCTTGGTTGACAACCCGACGGACCTGCCCGATCCCAGTCGGCTCGAACACGTTGATGAACCCATGCTCGACGTCACGATACTGACCCCGGCGGAGTACCTCGGGGCCGTCATGGACCTCGGCCAGTCGCGACGCGGCGAGATGATCAAGATGGAGTACCTCTCGGTCGAACGCGTGGAACTGCGTTACCGCATCCCCTTGGCCGAGATCGTGATCGACTTCTTCGATGCCCTAAAGAGCCGCACCAAGGGCTACGCGTCGCTCGACTACGAGCCCGCGGGTTACGTCACCTCCGACGTCGTACGGGTCGACCTACTCATCAACCACGAACCGGTCGACGCCTTCTCCACCATCGTGCACAAGTCCAACGCCGAGGTCTACGGACGAAAGATGGCGGAGCGTCTGAAAGAGCTCATCCCGCGCCAGATGTTCGACGTACCGATCCAGGCGGCGATCGGGGGTCGCGTCGTCGCGCGCCAGACCGTCAAGGCCCGTCGCAAGGACGTGCTGGCCAAGTGTTACGGCGGGGACATCACGCGTAAACGCAAGCTGCTCGAGAAGCAAAAAGAGGGCAAGAAGCGCATGAAGAACCTCGGTCGCGTCGAGGTACCCCAAGAGGCCTTCGTCGCCGCGCTCAAACTTGAGGAGTAACTAGAGGGAGCGAGGTCGCGTCTGGGGCTTCTGGTGGCGTGTCGACTCGAGAATCTGGGTCTCGAGGGCGAGGGGGTCGAGGGGACGGGCGAAGAGGTACCCCTGGACCTCGGTGACGCCGCTCGCGCGCAGCATGTCCATCTGTTCGATCGTCTCGACGCCCTCAGCGAGGGTCGTCACCCCGAGGTCGCGTCCGAGTTGGATGAAGGTCTTCACCAGCGCCGCCGAGTGGGTCGAGGTGGTGATCGAGGCGATGAAGGACTGGTCGATCTTGATGCAGTCGATGGGGAACTTGCGCAGGTACGCGAGGGAGCAGTAGCCCGTGCCGAAGTCGTCGATGGCGACGCGCACGCCGAGCTCTTTGATCAGGGTGAGGCGCCGCACCGTGGCGTCCACGTCGAGCATCAAAGCGGTCTCGGTGACCTCGACGATCAACGATCGTTCACAGCCCCCGATTCGCGAAGCCTCGCGGATCTGGTCGACGATCAAGTCGTCGTCGAACTGGCGCGCCGACACGTTCACCGAGACGTCGAGGTCGTAGCCGCGCGCGCGCCAATCGGTCATCTGGCGACACGCTTCACGCAACACCCAGGCGCCGACTTCGCGGATCTGACCGGTGCGCTCCAAGATCGGGATGAACTCGTCGGGGCAGATGACGCCCTCGCTGGGGTGGTGCCAGCGAAGGAGCGCTTCGACGCCGATGACCGAGAGGTCCTCGAGGCGGTAGATCGGCTGGTACACGAGGTGGAACTGATTGTCCCGGATGGCAGAGCGCAGGTCGAACTCGAGGGCGATGCGGCGCTCGGAGACGTCGGCCATCTTCGAGTTGAAGAAGGCGAACTTATTCTTGCCGGCGTTCTTCGCTTGGTAGAGCGCCACGTCCGCGTCGCGCAGCAGCTCACTGCCGTTCTGGCGGTCGCCAACGGCGATGCCGACACTGGTGCTCACGTAGAGCGGGATGAGGGCGCCCTTTAACACGAAGGGTTGACGCATCACGTCGAGGAGACGTTGTGCGACGATCTCGGGCGCGAGCGTGTCCGCCCCGCCGTCGATCAAGACCACGAACTCGTCGCCGCCCATGCGGCCGATGGTGTCGGCCCCGCGAAGCGTGCTCTTCATGCGCCAGGCGACGAGGACCAAGAGGTGGTCGCCCGCCTCGTGGCCGAGTGAGTCGTTCACGTTCTTAAAGTCGTCGAGGTCGACGAAGAGCGCGGCGCCCTGGGTTCCTCGACGTCGGTTTCGTTCCAGCATCTGTTCAATTCGGTCGACGATCAAGGCCCGGTTCGGCAGACCCGTCAAGGAGTCGTGGAGGGCCTGGAACTGGAGTTGTGAGGTGCGGTCGCGTACCAGCAGACTCAACTTGTCCCGCCCCGCGCCGAGCAGGAGGATCAAGGCGCCGAGCAAGAGCGACAGCGCGATCCCGGCGAAGAGGAACAACAGGGCTCCTGCGTCGTGAAGGATGCCCCGACCGCCCGAAACGCCGGCGGTGTGCAGCGACCAGCCGTCGTGCATCGCGACGTTGGCGGTGCGGCCAACTTTTGTGACGGAGCCACTGTGAAAGACGATCTTGGAATTCACCTGGCCGTAGTAGAGCGCGACCGCCATGTTGGGGTGGCCCGCCAGGGCACTCGTCAAGATGGTGCCGGGGGTCAAGAGCACACCGACGACGTCGAGGAACGCGGCGTCGCGACCGGCCACGGTCGCGGGGACGGTGCCGCCCCGGTAGAAGGGGGTCTCGACGCCGAAGACCTTCACGCCGTTATAGGTATAGGGGAGCACGTCGCTGCGACCTTCGGACCGAGCGTCAGTGATGGGCGAGCCAATGGGCGAGTCGCAGACGTCGTAGTCCTTCGGAATGACGATGTCGCCCGGACGGGCGAATCCGACGGTGGCGAAGCAGTAGTAGGGGCGAACCCCCGCCGGCGTGAGCTCAAAGGGCGAACGCTGTCGAATCGACTCGGCCCTCGCGAACGTCGCGAGATCTGCTTGGGACACGTAGGAGATGATGCCCAGTTCAATGACGCTGGCGTAGCGGCGAAGGACGCCGGTGGTCTTGCCCCACGCGTTGAACTGCGCCTTGGTGGCGTTTGGATTTCCGATGAAGAACGACTCGGCACTCTCAATGAGGTCTTGCTGGCGCGAGATCGACACGCGCAGTGACGTGCCGATCTCCTGAGAGGTGGCAGCGAAGGACCGCTGCGCACGATCGTTCGCCGCGGTGGCGTCGTAGCGCGCCCCGAAAAACGAACCTAAGACGCCCAGGAGGACGAGCGCGGCGGCGACGTACGTCCAGGTGCGAATCGAACGCTGGGGACCCTGTTCCAAAATCCCCTCAGGAGTGCCCACGCCTCGAGGGGTAGGAACGTCCTTTGTCATGATCTGACTACGTCGTAACGTGGTTCATTTTGTAAGAGGCCTCCCAGACAAACCGTGCGCGGACAAACTTCTTGGCCTCGCAGTGGCCGCCCGACTGGACACCTAGGCCCAACCTAAACGCGACCGGGCGCTTTAAATCACTGATTTCGCCGTTGGTGGCGTGCGGCGTGCTCGCGTGCCTGACGAGAAGGCGTTTCGAGCCCGCTTGTGAACTAGTTAGTAGCCCGTCGCGCCGTCGATCAACTCGCGCAGTATGTCGGCGTGACCGCAGTGCCGGGCGTACTCCTCGATCATGTGGAGGTAGATCCAGCGCAGGTCCACCTCGACGCCCCGGCGCGCTCTGACGGCCATTTCATCGAGATCATGGCCCTTCGCGAGGTCGCGCGACGTCGAAATCGACGCGAGATAGAGCTCGAGCACCTCGTCGACGTCGGCGCTGTCGAGGTCGCGGAAGTCGATCTCGCGATCGGCCTCGGTCTTGTAGTACTCCACGACGTCGTGGCCCGCAAACCTCGACTCGAACCAGATCTGCTCGACGAAGGTCAGGTGGCGAAGTAGCCCAAGGAGCGACATCATCGAGGTGGCGACCGGGCGTTGTTTTAACTGGTCCGGGGTCAACCCGTCGCACTTATAGAGCATGGTGCCCCGGTAAAAGTCGAGCCATGACTCGAGTTGGGTGCGTTCTTCGCCTGAAAAGACGACGTTGGTACGCGCTGGCGCCTCGAAGGTCTCCATGGCGCAACGATAGAACCGGCGGCCCTGTCGTCTGGTGCGTGTTAGCACTCGGTAAAATCGAGTGCTAACAAGGAGAGACATGGCCCGGCGAGCGAAAACCCCCGCACCACTGGTGAGTGACCTCGACGCGCGCAAGGCCACGATCCTCGAGGCCGTGGTCATCGAGCACATCGATACCGCACAGCCGGTCGGTTCCTCCTCCGTGGCGCACCACGCGGACCTCGGAGTCTCCCCGGCGACCGTGCGCACCGAGATGGTCGCCCTCGAGCGGGAAGGGTACTTAGCCCAACCCCATACCTCGGCCGGACGAGTGCCCACGGACAAGGGGTACCGCTACTTCGTCGACCACCTCGCCTCGGGCGTCCTGGGCCCGGCCCAACAGTTCCAGGTGAAGGAGTTCTTCACCCACGTTCGCGGTGAGGTCGAAGACGTCCTCGAACAGACGTCGCTGCTCTTGAGTCAACTCACGAGGTACACCTCGGTCGTGGTCGGCACCGGTCACAGTCGCGCCAGCGTCTTAAGCGTGCAGTTGGTCAACTTAGACGCGCGTCACCACCTCTTAGTCACCGTCTACTCCGACGGAACGGTCACCAAACACAGCGTGCTCGCGAGCTTTGAAGCGACCCACGTCGAGGTGACCGAGGCGTCGCGGCAGTTGAACGCCCTGTTGATCGGCACCACGCTCGACGCCACCGTGCAGGTCCCCTCGCGTACCGACACCGTCGCCAAATTGGTGCGAGAAGCCGTCTCGGTACTGCACGCCGAAGCCCCGACGATGGACGGGGAACAGGTCTACATCGGTGGCTCCTCGCGCGTCGCCGAAGTCTTCGAGGGCGTCGAGACCGTGCGCAAGGTGCTCAGCATCTTGGAACAGGAGCTCCTCGTGGTCTCCCTGGTCGAGGACATTTTGGAAAAGGGCGTCTCGGTCGCTATCGGCTCCGAGCACGGCTACGAGCCGCTCTCGTCGTGCGCGGTGATCGTGGCGCCGGTCTCGGTTGAGGGTGAGACGGTGGGCGCCGTTGGCCTGCTCGGCCCCACGCGTATGAAGTACCAAGAAGTCATGGCCGCCGCCGAAGCCGTGTCGCAACATCTCACGCATCACTTCGGGGGTGAGGATCGTGGCTAACCCCGACCTCTACGCCGTGCTCGAAGTGGACGCCAGCTGTAGCCAAGAAGAGTTGAAGGTGTCGTATCGTCGCCTCGCGCGCCAGTACCACCCCGACGCGAACACCGGCGACCCCCAGGCCGAAGCGCGATTCAAGGAAGTCAGCCAGGCCTACGAGATCCTCTCTGATCCTGAGCGACGAGCCAACTACGACCGCTTCGGTTCCGACGTCGGCGCGGGACAGAGCCCCTTCGGCGCGGGCTCGGTGCAGGACATCTTCGACATGTTCTTCGGTGGCATGGGGGGCGCCCAGGCCCGACGAGGACCCCAAAGCGGGCCCGACGCCGAGGTTGCCATCGACATCACGTTAGAAGAGGCCGCCTTCGGCGCAACGCGCGAAGTGACCGTCACGTTGCCCCAGCGCTGTTCCACCTGTGAGGGATCGGGCTGTGCGCCCGGGACTTCACCGATCACCTGTGAGGAGTGTCAAGGTGCCGGCGAAGTGCGGCGCGTTCGCAACTCCATCCTCGGCCAGATGGTCACCTCGCAACCCTGCCAGCGTTGTCAGGGGATGGGCTCGCGGATCCAGACGCCCTGTGTGGACTGTCGCGGCGAGGGGCGCCGGCGCGAGAGCGTGACGTTGAGTGCCCACATCCCCGCGGGCGTCGAGGATGGCTCGACGATGCGACTCGCCGACCGTGGTCCGGCCGGTCCACGAGGTGGGCCCAACGGTCGTCTCTTCGTGCACCTGCGCGTGCTCGCCGATGAGCGCTTTCTTCGCAACGGTGACGATCTGCATCACGAGGCGCACGTGGCGTTCTCCCAGGCGGTCCTCGGCGCGACCATCACCGTGCCGACCTTGCGCGAGAGCGTGGCGATCGACGTCGAAGCCGGCAGCGCAAATGGCACGGTGCATCGCATCCGTCACGAGGGGGTCGAGCACTTGCACGGTCGTGGTCGTGGCGACCTCTTCATTCATCTCGTGGTCGACGTGCCCACGGAACTCGATGAGACCTCCGAGGCGCTACTTCGCCAGTGGGCGACGCACCGTGGTGAGGCGGTCCAGGAGTCGAGTGGTGGGCTGTTTCGTCGACGCAAGGCGAAGAAGTGAACTACGCGGAGTTCCCACGACGCGTCGCCGCGCTCGCGCAGTTTCGCGTGGAGGACCCGGCGAAGCCGGAACTTTCACGGGACGACGAACACCACCTGCGTAAGGTGCTGCGCGCCGACAGTGGCGAAGAGATCGTCGTCACAGACGGCAAGGGCTCGTGGTCAATCTGTGAGGTCTTGGAGGGAACACTCGCTCGCGTGAGCGACGTCCAGATGGACCCTCGCGCACCCGAGACCACGCTGTACCTGACGCCGTTAAAAGGTGACCGCGCGGAGTGGGCGGTCGCCAAGGCCACCGAGGTGGGCGTCAGTCGTATCGTGCCCTTGATCGCGGCGCGTATGGTCGTCAAGTTCAAGGGTGAGTCGCGCGAGAAGACCCTCACACGCTGGCGCCGCATCGCTGAAGAGGCCGCGGGTCAGTGTCGCCGGACCTACGACGTCACCATTGGCGACCCCGTCAAGGTCAAAGAGGTCCAGCCCCTCGTCGCCGTCTGCGACCTCGGCGCGACGGGGAACTGGGCGGGGCTGCGCAGCGTCGCCATCGGACCCGAAGGCGGATGGGCGCGTGATGAATGGGACCTCGGGCGCCGACGCGTCGGACTCGGTCCGACCGTGCTGCGCGCCGAGACCGCCGGCGTGGTTGCCGCGTCGCTCCTGGCCTTCCAGGCGGGAAGCTGGGGCTTCACCTTCGACGGCGCGCGAAATGAGTAATGATGAGAGCACTAGATGAGTGACTGCCTGTTCTGCAAGATCGTTGCGGGCGACATCCCCGCGCAGCTCGTCGCCGAGAGCGACACGGCACTCGCCTTTTACGACATCGCCCCCCAGGCACCCGTGCACGTGTTGGTGATCCCCAAGGCCCACGTGACCGACATCAATGAGATCGACGGAGAGCGCCCGGTGATGGACGACTTGATCGCCCTCGTCCAGCGCGTGGTGGCCGATGAGGGCGTCAAGGACACCGGCTACCGCTTGGTCGTCAACGTCGGTGTCGACGGCCAACAGACAGTGCCGCACCTGCACATCCACGTACTCGGCGGCCGCCGGATGACCTGGCCGCCCGGATGACCTCACACGCTCCGGCGGACGACGCACTGACCGCGACCACCTCGGTCGCGAACACCCACCTCATGGCGGGCCTCCTCGGCGCGCGCGACGAACACCTGCGCGTGATCGAGCGATCGTTTCCGAACTCCAAGATCCGCGTCCAGGGCAACGAGATCGCGGTCACCGGTCCCGACGCGGCGACCGTGCTGCGACTCTTCGACGAACTCATACTCGTGCTCGAAAGCGGGCAGTCCTTGGACACGACGAAGATCGCGCGCACCGTCGACATGGTCGCCGACGACCTTCGTCCGAGCGAGGTGCTACGTCACGAGGTGGTGCGCGGCGCTAAGGGCAAGTCCATTCGTCCCTCTACCGCGGGCCAGAAGCGCTACACCGAAGCCATCGAGAGTTCGATCGTCACCTTCGGCATCGGACCAGCGGGCACCGGCAAGAGTTACTTGGCCGTCGCCCAGGCCGTCCAGGCGCTCCATCGCCGCCAGGTCCAACGCATCGTCTTGACGCGTCCGGCCGTCGAGGCGGGCGAGAACCTCGGTTTCTTGCCCGGTGACTTGATGGCGAAGGTCGACCCGTACCTCCGACCGCTCTACGACGCCCTCTACGACATGGTCGGGGCCGACGGCGCCGCTCGACTGATCGCGAACGGCACCATTGAAGTCGCACCCCTGGCCTTCATGCGCGGACGTACGTTGAATGACTCGTTCCTCATTCTCGACGAGGCGCAAAACACCACGCCCGAACAGATGAAGATGTTCCTGACGCGCATTGGCTTTAACTCCAAGGCCGTCGTCAACGGTGACGTCACGCAGATCGACCTCAACGGAAAAAAGAGTGGACTGGTGAACATCGATCAGATCCTGGCCGAGGTCGAAGGCGTCAGTTTCGTGTACTTGGGCACCAAGGACGTCGTGCGACACCGCATCGTCGCCGACATCGTCGCCGCCTACGAACGCTCCTCATGACGATCGACATCTACGCGGCCGACGAGCAACACGACTTCGAGATTGACCTCGAGCGATGGATCGTGCTCGCGCGCGGCGCCCTCGCGGACGAGGGCGTGCGCGGACTGGCCGAGGTCTCCTTGATCTTCGCCGACGAGCCCACCATCGCCGACCTCAACCAGCAGTTCATGGGTAAAGACGGTCCGACCGACGTCTTGAGCTTCCCCATCGACGGCGAAGTCGAGCCCTCGGGTCGTGTGCCCGACGCCGGTGGCAGCGGACCCGGGGAACCACCCCAGCCCGAGATACCGCAGTTGATCGGTGACGTGGTGCTCTGCCCGGCGGTCGCCGCGCGCAACGCCATCGAACACGAAGTGGCCTTCGACGACGAAGTGGCTCTCCTCATCGTCCACGGGGTCTTACACCTTCTCGGGTGGGACCACGCCGAGGACGAGGAAGCCGAGCGTATGGAGGCGCGCGAGCGAGAGCTCCTCGCTCGCCACTACCGCTCGACGACGCCGTGATCGCCGCGGTCTGGCGCGCGGGGGACACGTACCTCGCGGTGGCGGTAGCGATTCTGCTGATGCTCTCGGGGTTCTTCGCGATGTCCGAGACGTCCTTGACGCGCATGAGCAAGTCCCGTTCCAGGTCGCTGCGCGACCAGGGTCGCCACGGCGCCAAGGCGTTGGTGTCGCTGACCGAGGCGCCAGAAAAGTTCCTCAATCCGTTGTTGTTGCTCGTGCTGATCTGTCAGCTGGTCTCGGCCACCATGGTCGGCGTGCTCGCGGGACGTCTCTTCGGTGCGGCGGGCGTCTTCGTCGCGACGGCGGGCGAGGTCATCGTCATCTTCGTTGCCTTCGAGGCGATCCCGAAGAACTTCGCGGTGCAGCACCCCGACGAGGCGGCGCTCTTGAGTGCCCCGGTCGTGGGCCGGATCCTTCGGTTCTGGCCGGTGCGCTGGATATCCGTCGTGCTGCTGGCGGTCGCCGACGGGGTGATTGGCCTCTTTGGACCTAAGGGCGCGAGTCCGCGCATGACCGAGTCCGAGGTGCTGGCCATGGCCGACGTCGCCCACGAGGATGCGGCCATTGAATCGGACGAGCGTGACTTCATCCACTCGGTCTTAGAGTTCGGCGACACCATCGTGCGCGAGGTGATGGTCCCGCGCACCGACATCGTGGAGATCGACGACACCGTCACGGTGCGCGAAGCCCTCGACGTCGCGGTCACCTCGGGTCGCTCACGCCTGCCGGTGCTCGGTGAGGGAATCGACGACGTGGTGGGCATCGTCAACCTTCGTCTCCTGGCCGGACTCGTCGCGAACGGCGAGGGCGCGGCGCCCGTGCGCGCCCACATGAGCGAGGCCCAGTTCGTCCCCGAGACCAAGCGTGTGGCGTCGTTGTTGAACGAGATTCGTAACGCCAAGAGCCACCTGTTCATCGTGGTCGACGAGTACGGCGGTACCGCGGGGCTGGTGACCTTAGAAGACGTGCTCGAAGAGCTCGTCGGGGAGATCACCGACGAGTCTGACCCGAGCATCGAGGACGACGATGAGCGGTCCCTCGGGGGCCGCGTCGAGTTGAGCGGTCGGCTCAACATCGACGACGCCAACGACGAGTACGGACTGGAACTGCCCAAGGATGGTTGGGACACCGTCGGGGGGCTGGTCCTGGACTTAAAGGGCGGGGTGCCCGACGTCGGTGACGTATTGATAACCGAGCGCTACCGATTGACGGTGGTGCGCATGGACGGGCGCCGCGTCGAAGAGGTCCTCGTCGAGCCACTGCCGATCCACCTATGACCCGCGCCGGTTTCGTCGCAATACTGGGCCGCCCCAACGTCGGAAAGTCCACGCTCGTCAATCAGTTGGTCGGCGCCAAGGTCTCCATCACCGCCGCGTCACCCAACACCACCCGTCACGCCATCCGCGGCATCGTCACCGAGGGCGACGTCCAGGTCATCCTCGTCGACACCCCGGGACTCCATCGTCCCAGGACCACCCTCGGTGGGCGCCTCAATGACACGGCTCGCTCGGCGGCCGACGGGGTCGACGTCATTGCGGCCGTTGTGGAAGCTAACGCCCCCATTGGACCAGGGGACCGTCACGTGATCGAGACGATGCTCAGCCACGGCCGTGGCGCTGACGGTCCGAAGCTCGTCGTCGTCGTCAACAAGATCGATCGCACCGGCAAGGAGTCGGTCGCGTCGCAGCTGCTCGCGGCGAGTGTCGTGGTCGATGAGATCGCCGCCGAGAAACACCACCTCGACGCCGCGTCGCGCGTGGAGTACTTTCCCCTGTCGGCCAAGACCGGGGAGGGCGCCGAAGAGTTGATGGCCTTTCTTCGTCCGGCCATGCCCGACTCGCCCTTCCTCTTCCCCGACGAGGAGGTCTCGGACGTCACCGAGGCGACGTGGATCGCGGAACTGGTACGCGAGCAACTCGTGCGCAAGACCAAGCAGGAGCTGCCCCACTCGATCCACTGTCGGGTAGTCGAGTTCGAGTGGCCGCACGTCACCGTCGAGATCCTCGTTGAGCGCGAATCCCAAAAGGGCATGGTGATCGGGAAGAAGGGCCAGCTCTTAAAGGACGTCGGCATCGCCGCGCGCAGTCAACTACCCGAGGGCATGTACTTAGAACTCAAGGTGCGCGTGGAGCCGGGTTGGCAGAAACGCGACGACGTCTTGGACCGCTTCGGCTACTAGGGGACGGGCGCCGCTCGTCGGACGGGACTACGCCGACCCCTCGAGCGCGGCGACCATCTGCGCGTCGATGGCCCGGGTCTGTTCGGTGTAGGGGAACATCACTGCATCGAGGTCGCGCAGTTGCCAGCTCGCATCGACGTCCTCGTCGGTGATTACCACCTCTAAATGATCGGCGAGTTCGATCATATGGAGGCCCCGCAAGAGACCGCTGAACTGGTCGGCGGCGCGACTGCCGCCGTGGGTGCCGTAGGTGACGAAGCTGGCGGGCTTCTCGGCCCACTCGGCGTAGAGGAAGTCGAGCGCGTTCTTCAGTGGCGCCGGGTATCCCCAGTTGTATTGGGGAAAGACGAAGATGAAACCGTCGTAGGCCGAAACGATCCGACTCCAAGCTTTGGTGTGTTCGTGTTCGTAGTTGCCGAGGGCGGCCATCAGGGGTTCGTCGAGAAACGGCAGGTTGACCTCTGCGAGGTCGAGGGTCTCGTAGCGCAGCGTGCCGCCGACCCGCGCGACCGCGCTCACCCATGCCGCGATACCGGGGCAGATCCGACCGGGGCGCGTGCTCCCAATGACGACGGCGACCCTCCGAACGCGTGGTAACGGCGTCGAGTCTGCGTCGGTACGAGCCTGCTCGCTCGGCGTCACACTCGCCTCCGCCGTACTCATTTCAACTGCCATCGCCGCAGTGTCGTGGAACGACCGGCTGTCTCGTCGTGGTCGAAGAAACCCTCACCCGCGAAGGTTTTCCAAAAAAGTACGCACTTCGACACCGTCTCGAGTTCGTCGCATGGGGGGGAGTTTCCTGAACATCACCGAACGGTACCGCGCGGTGGCGAGTCGGGTGTCGAGCACCGCCACCGCGCCGCGGTCGTCCTTGTTACGGATCAGTCGTCCGACACCCTGGGCGAGCAACATCGTGGCACGCGGAAGGTCGACCTCCATGAAGGGGCTCTCCGAGCGCTCCCTGCGCGCTTCGGCTAGGGGGTCGTTGGGAACGCTGAAGGGGAGGCGGTCGATCGTGACCAAACTCAGCGAATGTCCGGGCACGTCGATGCCCTGCCAGAAACTCGTCACTGCGAAGAGACTCGCCTCGGCCGATGCACGAAATCGCTCGATGAGGCGTTGACGCGAGAGCGTCCCTTGGACGAGGACCTCAGTATCGAGTTGCACCTCGACCGCCTCGGCGACGCGCTGCATCACTGAGCGATTCGTGAAGAGCGCCAACGTGCGGCCACCCGCGGCGGTGATGAGACCGATGAGCTCTTCGATGATGGCCGCTTCGGCGCCGGGGGCATTGCGATCGGGGAAGTCCTCGGGCACGTAGAGGAGCGCGTGGTCTTGGTAGTCGAAGGGACTCGAGAAGTGTTCGAACTCGTAGTCGGTCAAACCCAAATTGCGCGGCAGCGTGTCGGGGATCGTCGCCGACGTCAAGATTCCCGTGACGTTGCTCCAAAGTTCGTCACGCAGGCGCGGACCTACGTCGACGAGTGATATCTCGACGTCGATCTCGCGGTCGCGTCGAGAAAGAAACAGCAACTCGCCGTCTTTCACCTTGTTGACGCGGTCCAAGTCGTTGGCTAGATGGACCGCGGGCCCGAGCGCGCGAACCTTTCGAAACTCGTTGTCCGCCGAGGTGGTCGCCAACGAACGAAGTGACTCGACGATGATCGTCACGAGCTCGCTGGCGCGCGCGAGTTCGAGCGTGCATGCCTCGTCGAGTCCCTTGAGTTCACTGCGTTCGTACTGGGCGAGCAAGAGTGCGGCGAATCGATCCGCACTCGAGAGGAGTTGATCGGCGTGGAGACGGTGTTGTTCGTCGAGCAGGGAACGAGCGCCGGTGGCGAGGGCGCGTAGCCGCGCGGCGTTGAGCGATGTCCCCAGCAGCGTGGCGAAGATGTCGAGTATCTCGTGGGCTTCGTCAAAGATCACGTACTCATGACTCGGCAACAACATCGATCCCGACGCCAAATGCGACGCGTAAAGGTGCGCGTTCACGATGACGAGGGAACTCTCGCTCGCTCGGTCCCGCGCGAGTTCGGTGAAGCAGTTCGCCCCCTGGGGGCACTTGGAGCGCCCCAGGCACTCTTGAGGGGTTACCGTCAGCGCGCGGCGAGCTCGACCGTCGAGTTCGAAGGGCAGCTCGTCGAGGTCGCCGCTGGTGGTCTCGTTCGCCCACGCCAGCACCCGTCGCATCTGGTCGGCGACACCCCGCGGGACGTCCTCCCCGTCGTCGAAACTTAACTGCGCCCCCGCCCCGAGGCTGTCGGCCCGGTTACGACACAAATAGTTCTGTCGACCCTTGAGGACCGCGACGCGCACGCTCGCGACGTGCGCGGCCACCTGGGGCGCGTCCTTCGAGGCCAGCTGATCTTGCAGGTTCTTGGTCGCGGTGGCGACCACGACACGTCCCCCGGACATGACGGCGGGCACCAGGTAGGCGAGTGACTTCCCGACGCCGGTTCCCGCCTCGATGACGTGGTGTCGACGTCGAGAGATCGACGACGCGACGGCGCGCACCATCGCGCGTTGTCCCTCGCGGCTCTCGCCGCCTCCGGGCAGGTCGCGTGTGATCTCATCGAGCAGCGCGAGGGCCCGGTCGGCATCGATTTCGACGAGATCGTCGTCGAGTTGGACGCCGTCTTCGGGCGGGGTGTCCACGAGGGGCGTTTCGTCGTCCGGGTCGAAACTCTTCACCCGACGACCTTACGGGCCGGGGCCGTGATTTTAGGGGGAGGCACTAGGTTCTTTCCGTGCCCGACCCGCGTCCGACAGCCCTTCCCGCGTTCCTAGAGCGCACGGGCGTGCCCCGTCACGTGGCCATCGTGATGGACGGCAGCGGTCGCTGGGCCCAGCGAAAGGGCCTTGCGCGCACGGAAGGTCACGGGGCCGGCGAGGTGTCCCTGGTCGATACGACCTACGGTGCGCTGTCGCTCGGTCTGAAGGCCCTGACGGTCTTCGCGTTTTCAACCGAGAACTGGCGTCGTCCCGTCGATGAGGTGCGCTACCTCATGAACTTCAACCGGGGACTCCTCGAGCGGCGCCAGCACGAGCTGCACGCCGACGGGGTGCGCATCGTGTTCTCGGGTCGCCGGGACTGGCGGGTCCCAAAGGGCGTGCTCTCGCGCATGGACGAAGCGGCGGAGTTGACCCAGCACAACAAGCGTCTGACGCTCAATATTGCCTTCAATTACGGCGGCCGCGCGGAGATTGTCGACGCGGTGCGAGAACTGGTGAATGAGAAGGTCCCCGCTAAGAAGATCGATGAGAAGAAGATCAAAGAGCGTCTCTATCACCCCGAGCTGCCCGATCCTGATTTAGTGATCCGCACGTCGGGGGAGTACCGGATCTCGAACTTCCTGCTTTGGGAGATGGCGTACGCGGAGTTGGTCTTCACCGACGTGCTGTGGCCGGACTTTCGCCGCGAGGACCTCTTTGACGCCGTCGGGGAGTACCAGCGTCGCGATCGACGCTTCGGCGGGGTCGACGAGTGAGGTGGACCCGCGCCACGATCGCGGTGGCGATCGTGCTCTATCTCGCGTTGTGGGTCCTGGCGCTGAGTGGCGCGACGAATTTGATTGAGCCCCTGCTCGTACCACCGATCCTCGCGGCGCTGGTGGTGATGGGCGTGGCCCTCCAGCGCTTCATGGGACTACCGGCTCGCAAACCGCACTTTCGAGACCCCGAGGACGACCCCGAGCGGTGAAGGAGATCGACGACGAAGCGGTGGTGCTGCGGACCTATAAGTCCGGTGAGTCCGATCGGGTCGTGGTGCTCTGGACCAAGGAACACGGCAAGGTGCGGGTCCTCGCGAAGGGTGTGCGCAAGACGACCAGTCGACTCGGTGGCACGTTAGAGGCGCTCGCCTACGTCAAGGTCAACCTCGTGAAGACCCGTGGTGAGTTCTACATCGTGCGTCACGTGGCCCACGTCGAGCGGCTCACGACGTTGCGCTCGTCCTACTCGCGCATCTCGGCTGGTTACGCCGTCGTCGAAGCGGTCGACGCGATACCCTCCGACGGCGTCGCGGACGAAGCCATCTTCCAGTTGTTGACGCGTGTGCTGATGACCCTCGATGACTCGACCTTCGAGCCCGCGCTGGTGCCCGCGTCGTTCTACTTTCGCCTCCTCGCCCTCGACGGGTCAGAGGTCGTGGTCGAGGAGTGTGTGAACTGTGGCCGAGGTGGACCACTCGTCGCCTTTGACGCGAGTGTCGGCGGGGCGCTCTGTGACCAGTGTCGCCACGGCACCGCGCTCTCGGGGGTGGCGCTGGCGTTGCTGCGTCGAGTGGTCGGCGGCGAACTGGCGTCGGTGCTGCGCGAGAGCGACCCGCCCGGCGCGGGGGAGGTCACGGCCCTCGCCCAAGAGTCCATTGAAGCCCACTTCGGCAAGCGGCTGCGCGCTCCGGGCGCCGCCGCGCCCCTGGGCGCGCTCGAGCAACGTTGAGGTGCGCGTGAACGACGCCGCCCCCCGCTTCGGCGTCTACGTGCACGTGCCGTTTTGTGCACACCGCTGCGACTACTGCGCCTTCGCGACCTACAGCGACCGTGACCACTTGATGGGCGAGTACGTCGACGCGGTCCTCACCGAGATCGCCCGCGCGCGCGACGACGGACTGCCCGCGGCGACCTCGGTGTTCTTTGGCGGCGGGACGCCGTCTCGACTACCGGCCGAGGAGTTACTGCGCATCCTGGAGGCGATCGAGCGTACCGCCGACGTTGAGGTCACCGTCGAGTGCAACCCCGAGGACGCGAGCCTCGAGCGCCTGCTCGCCTACCGCCGCGGTGGTGTGAACCGCATGAGCTTTGGCGTGCAATCGACGCAGCCGGCGGTCTTGGCCGACCTTGGTCGACGCCACGGGACGATGGCGCATCGCGAGGTATCGGCCGCGGTGACGGCGGCGGGCTTTGCGACCTGGAACATGGACCTGATCGTTGGATCACGGGCGGAGACCCTCCGTGACGTGCGCGCGACGCTGAGTGACTTGCTCACGCTGGAGAGTCCGCCACCGCATATCAGCTGTTACGCGCTGACCCCAGAGCCGGCGACACCGCTCGGCCGTGACCCACTGCGCCACCCCGACGAAGACGACACCGCTGACGCCTACGACCTCGTCGGCGCGACGCTCGAAGAACACGGCTACCACTGGGAGGAGATCTCCAACTGGGCGCGGGCCGGGCACGAATGTCGCCACAACCACGTCTACTGGGACGACGAGGACTACCGGGGATTCGGCTCGGCCGCGCACTCGCACCGCGGTGGCCGGCGCTACTGGAACGTACGCACGCCCGACCGTTACGTCGAGTTGGTGCGTCGCGGTGAGTCGCCCCTCGGGGGCGAGGAACTCCTCGACGAATCGACCCGCGACTTCGAGCGCGACTCACTCGCCCTGCGCACGGCGCGCGGCGTGCCGCGCGAAGCCTTCGACTCACTCAGTGAGATCGGCCACCTCATCGAGGTCAACGACGGCCGCGTGACGCTGCGCCCGAGCGCCAGGCTCGTGGCGAACCAAGTGATCCTCCGCCTTAAGAGCGCCGAGCACTCCAGTAACCTTGGTTGATGGAATCTGCGCCCGAGCTCGACCCCGAGCTGCTCGATAAGGTCACCAACCTCGCCAAACGGCGTGGATTCATCTTCCCCTCCGCTGAGATCTACGGTGGTTTTCGCTCCACCTACGACTACGGCCCACTCGGCGTCAACATGCTGCGCAACGTCAAGAACGCCTGGTGGCGATCGATGGTGCAACTGCGCAGCGACGTCGTCGGCCTGGACGCCGCGATCCTCGGCCCGCCCGCGGTGTGGGCCGCCTCGGGCCACTTAGAGACCTTCACTGATCCCCTCGTCGACTGTTTGAAATGCAAGGAGCGCTGGCGCGAAGACAAGATCGACGGCGTGTGTCCCAACTGTGGGTCGACGAAGTTCACCGCCCCGCGGGCTTTCAATTTGATGTTCAAGACCCAGGCCGGTCCCGTCGAAGGCGAAGGATCGGTGGCCTACCTTCGACCCGAAACGGCCCAGGGCATGTTCACCAACTTCGCCAACGTGCTCTCGACGACGCGCAAGAAGCCGCCCTTTGGCATCGCCCAGGTTGGCAAGTCCTTCCGCAACGAGATCACGCCGCAGAACTTCGTCTTTCGCACCCGAGAGTTCGAACAGATGGAGATGGAGTACTTCGTACCCCCGGCCGAGGCGGAGGAGTGGTACCGCCACTGGATCGAGACGCGCTTCGCGTGGTGGGTCGACCTCGGTATCCCCGCCGAGATGCTGCGCCGCCACGAACACGCCAAAGAAGATCTCTCGCACTACTCGCGCGGTACCACCGACGTCGAGTTCTACTACCCCTGGGGTTGGGATGAACTCGAGGGCATCGCGAATCGCGGTGACTACGACCTCACCCAGCACGCGAAGTTCTCCGGCGTCACCCTCGACTACTTCGACCCGACGACGAACGAGCGCTACACCCCCTACGTCATCGAGCCGGCCGCCGGTGCGACGCGCGGCATGTTGGCCTTCCTCTTGGCCGCGTACCACGAGGACGTCGTCGAGGGCGAGACGCGCGCGGTACTGCGCCTGGACTGGCGACTCGCGCCGTACCAGATCGCGGTCCTGCCGCTCTCGAAGAAGCCCGAACTCGAAGGCGTCTCGAAGGACGTGCTCGCGGCTCTCCAGCCGCACTTCATGTGCGACTACGACGTCACTCAGTCCATTGGCAAGCGGTACCGTCGCCAGGACGAGATCGGCACGCCCTACTGCGTGACGGTGGACTTCGAGTCGCTCAACGACCACTCGGTCACCGTGCGCGACCGCGACACCACGACGCAGGTCCGCGTGCCCATCGCGAACCTCACGCACCACTTCTGGGAGTCCACCGCACCCTCGTGAGCGACGACGGCCGCGGACTCAAGTTCGGCACCGTCGCCGAGGAGTACGACCGATTTCGCCCGGCTCCACCCCCCGACGCGGCCGCGTTGGCGGGTGACCTCCGTGGACTCGACGTGCTCGAGGTCGGGGCCGGCACCGGCAAGCTCACGAGGTTCCTCCTCGCCCTCGGCGCGAAGGTCAGCGTCATCGAGCCCGACGAGGCGATGCGCGCGGTCCTCACCCGACGCAGCCCCGAGGTCGAGGTCCTCCTCGGCCGCGCGGAGTCGGTACCGGCACCAGATGAGTCCTTCGACGCGGTCTTCTCCTCCTCGGCGTGGCACTGGTTCGCCCAACCCGACGCGACCGAGGAGTTCGCGCGAGTCCTGCGCGACGACGGGGCGCTGCAGATCTGGTGGAACGGATTCGGTCGCGACGTTCCCTGGATGAAAGAACTCACCGAACTGCGTCAACGCGAGGGTGACCCCGGCGCCCGTCCGAGGGGTTGGCGCGCGACCCTCGATCCCGACGGCCCCTTCACGGACATCACCGACTTCGAAGTGGACTGGGTGTGGACGCGGACCATCGAGGAGGTGGTGGGCAACTTCTTCACCTTCTCGGCGGCGATCATCCGTAGCGACGAGGAACGCGGCGCGATGGCCACGCGAGTACGGGACTTCTTGACCGAGCGATTCAATGAGGGTCCCGTGGAACTGCCCATGACCCTTCGCGGCACTACGGCTCGACGTCGACCTCGCTGAGCGCACTCACCGTGGCCTTCGGCGTGCGCCAGAAGATGGCGGGAACGAGCAGCGCCACGGCGAGCCCCGCGCCCAGCCAACAGTCCCCGTACCAGCCGTAGTGCGCGTAGAGCTGACCCGCTAAGAGCGAACCGACCGAGGCGCCCGCGAAGCCGCTCACCATGTACGCGCTGTTCATGCGACTTCGCCCGTCGGGCAAGATCGCGTAGATCACCGATTGGTTCAAGATCTGCATTCCTTGCATCCCGGCGTCGAGGAGTACGATGCCGAGCGCCAGGAGCACCACGGTGTCGCGACCGAGCGCCAAGACCCCGAAGGAGAGCAGCAGCATCGAGGCGGTGATGATCGAACTGGCGTGCGTGCGCTGGCGGTCAGCTTGGTGGCCGGCCAAGTTCGCCGCGATCACCCCGGCGACGCCGAAGAGTCCGAAGAGCCCGATGATCGCGTTCGAATAGTGGAACGGCCGGCCCGCGAGGAGGAAGGACAACGTCGTCCACAACGTGGAGTTACACGCGAAGATCAGCGCGCCGAAGTAGGCGCGACGACGGAGCTGGCGCTGGGTGAGAAAGAGCGAGAAGACGCCCGCGACGAGGCGGTGGTAGCGAACGCGCGCGCGCGGCGCTTCGTCGGGCAGGACCTTATATAAGACGACCGCCATCGTCGCCAGCGCCCCCGCCGCGACCCAGTACACGCTGCGCCATCCCGCCACCTGGGCCAAGAGGCCCGAGACCGTGCGCGAGAGCAAGATACCGAGCAACAGCCCCGTCATCACTCGCGCGATCACGCGTCCTCGTTCGTGGGGTTCCGCTAAGTCCGCCGCCAGGGGGACCAGGACCTGCCCGCCGACCGATAGGAGTCCGATCACCACCGTGATCGACGCCAAGAGCGTGAAGGACGTCAGGGTCGCCGCAATCGCCAACGTCAGCGAGGACAGGATGAAAATACCCACGACCAAGCGACGTCGCGGCCAGATGTCACCGAGCGGCACGACGAAGGCGAGACCAATCGCGTACCCCACCTGGATGAGGGTCATCAAGAGTGAGGCCCGCGCGATCCCGACGTGGAAACTCTCCGAGATCTGGTGCAGGAGGGGCTGGAGGTAGTAGAGGTTGGCGACGATGATCCCGATCGCCGTCGCCATGAGGATGATCAGCCCATTGGACAGCGGTTTCGTGGCGGCTACGTCGTTGGTGGTCATCGGCACTGTGGAGGCTAATCGCCGCCTCTAGGTGGTGACTATGAGGCCGGTTGCGGTGGGATTGAGTAGGTCACCTGCGCCTTTGCCACCAGGTCACTCGATCCACGAGAGAACAACTCGACGTCCACGACGGCGAGTCGGCGCCCGAGCTTGATGAGCCGAGCGCGCGCCATGAGATCGCTGAGTTCGGGCAGTCGCAAGAAGTCAATGTGCAGACTCGTCGTCACGGCCAAGAGCATTGGTCCGATGTGGGCGAGGATCACGACCCACGCCGCGTTATCGGCGAGAGCCATCATCGTCGGTCCGTTGATCGTGCCCCCTGGTCGAGAGTTCCGCGTCTCAATTGGTTGGAACATCACCAACGTGTCACCGTCTAAGGACTCGACCTGGGGCACGGCCCAATCGGGAAAGGCTTCGTCGACAATCTTCTGTAACGCCTCGACGCCCAGTATCGGAGCGCCGAGCACGATCAGGCGACCTTTCGGTACTTATTGACCGCGAGGGGCGCAAGGACGCACACCGCGCCGATCGCCCAGGCGAGGGCGATCCACGTGGACTGGCCGTGCGGTTGACCCAACATCAGTCCGCGCACCGCGTCCGCCGTTTGGCTGACCGGTTGGTTGTTCGCGAAGGGGCGCAACCAGCCCGGCATCGTCGAGACGAGCACGAAGATGGCGGATGCGAAGGCTAAGGGGAAGATCAAGGGAAACGTGATCGCTTGCGCGGCTTCGGCGTTGGGCGCCGCGAGACCGACGTAGGCGAATCCCCAGGAGAGGCAGTAGGCGAAGATCAGCATCAACAAACACGCCTGGAGGTAGGCGACGACACCGCCAGTCGGGCGAAAGCCCACGAGAAATCCGACGCCCGTGATGATGGCCAGGATGAGCACGTTTCGAAAGAGGTCCGAGACTGTGCGCCCGGCGAGCACGGCCAGTCGGGCCATTGGCAGCGCCCGGAACCGTTCGATGAGACCCTTCTGGAGGTCTTCGGCGAGACCGATTGCGGTGCCAACGGAACCGAACATCGTGGTCTGGACAAGGATGCCCGGGATGAGGTAGTTGACGTAGGACGTGCCAACGATGGGGATCGCGCCGCCGAAGACGTAGCGAAAGAGGATCACAAACATGATGGGCTGGATGATCATGAACACAATCGCTACCGGTACTCGAAAGAGCGCCAGCAGATTGCGGCGGGCCATCGTTAGGACATCGCTAATGGCCCAGCGGAGCGCGGAGTGATTCGAGACGGGAGAGGGCAGCGTACTCACGCGTTCGCCTTTCGTGGTCGTCGCCCCGGTCGGCCCGTGGGCGCGGGGGCGTCGACGTCCTCTGCTTTGTGACCAGTCAAGTTGATAAAGACGTCGTCGAGACTCGGTTCGCGCAGCGCCAGACCGCCCAGCGTGATGCCGGCTGCGTCAATGCGTCGCAGCGCGTCCGCAGTGACCGCCGGCCCATTGTCGACGGTCATCTCGAGCACCGTGCCGTCCAAGTTGGCGGGCGTGGCGGACAGACTCGCTAAGAGCGTTTGTGCACGCACCGCGTCGTCGCTCGAGGTGAAATTGAGTGCCAGAACCGTCGCACCCATCTGCTTTTTCAGTTCGGCGGATGTGCCTTGCGCAATTATCTTGCCGTGGTCGAGCACCACTAACTGTTTGGCCAGTCGGTCGGCCTCATCGAGGTACTGCGTCGTCAGCAGTACCGTGGTGCCGCCTTCGACCAGGCGTTCGATGATGCCCCAAAGGTCTTGACGGCTCTGAGGATCGAGCCCCGTGGTCGGCTCGTCGAGGAAGAGGATTGGCGGGCTCGCCACGAGCGCCGCAGCCAAGTCGAGGCGTCGTCGCATGCCACCGGAGTACGTCTTGATGGTCCGGTGGGCGGCGTCGCTCAGATTGAAGTCATCTAAGAGTTGGTTCGCCTTCGCCTCAACGAAGTCCTTGTTGAGGTGATTCAGCAAACCGACCATCCGGATGTTCTCGAAACCCGTCAGGTTTTCATCCACCGTGGAGTTCTGTCCGGCGAGGCCGATGTGACGCCGGACCTGGTTGGGCTGTTTGACGATGTCGAAGCCCGCCACGGTCGCGCTGCCACTGGTGGGTGAGAGAATCGTCGAAAGGATCCGCACCATCGTTGTCTTGCCCGAACCGTTGGGTCCGAGCAGTCCGAAGACCTGGCCCGCGGGGACCTCCAAGGACACGCCGTCGAGCGCTCGGACTTCGCCCTTGGCAAAGAGGCGAACGATGTCGTGGGCCACAACGGCGAATTCGGGCATGAAGAGCAGTTTAGAGAGGGCCCCGAAGGGGGCGCGATGCCCGTGAGGAGACGGTACCTTCTTCCTATGTCCATTTCCGAAGGCGAGATCGCCCAAGTTCGCGCCGCGACGGACATCGTGGCCCTCATTGGTGAGACGGTCGCCCTCAAACGCTCGGGTCAGCGCTGGACCGGGTTATGCCCGTTCCACGGCGAGAAAACACCCTCGTTCTCGGTCAACGCCGAAGAGGGTCGCTACTACTGCTTTGGCTGTCGGGCGTCGGGAGACCAGATCACCTGGGTCCGTGAGACCCAGCACCTGGATTTCATCGATGCGCTGCGCGCCCTGGCCGATCGAGCGGGCATCGAACTGCACGAGGACGTCAACGCGGGACCCGCGCGCAAAGAGCGCCAGGCGGCCCTGTCAGCGATGGAGCGCGCGGTCGAGTGGTATCACCAGCGCCTCCTCGACTCACCCGATGCGAGAGCAGCGCGCGACTACCTCCGTTCGCGCGGCATTAGCGGCGAACTCGCGCGAAAATTCAAACTCGGATGGGCACCCGACGAGTGGGATGCACTCACGGTGGCGCTCAAGATGAATGAGCAGGTGTTGCTCGCGACCGGACTTGGATTCTTGAACAAACGAGACCGCCGCCAGGACGCGTTACGCGCCCGGGTGATCTTTCCAATCTTCGACCCGGCGGGCAAGGCCATCGCCGTCGGTGGGCGGATCTTGCCCTCGGATTCCGGCGTACCTCGACCGGGTGAGCGCGTCGAGGCGAAGTACAAGAACAGCCCCGAGACTCCGATCTACTCGAAGCGAAAGACGCTCTACGCGCTCAACTTCGCCAAGGACGACATCATCAAGTCGGGGGAGATCATCGTCTGTGAGGGATACACCGACGTGATCGCGTTCTTCGCCGCCGGTCTACCCCGGGCCGTGGCGACCTGTGGCACCGCGCTCGGGGAGGACCACTTTCGCCTCATGCGCAACTTCGCCAAGCGCATCGTCCTCGCCTACGACGCCGACACCGCCGGCCAGAGTGCGGCGGCCTCGGTCTATCAGTGGGAGCGTCAGCACGAGGTCGACGTCGCGGTCGCCCGCCTACCCAAGGGCTCGGACCCGGCGGACTTGGCCCAACGTGACCCCGAGGCTCTCCGTAAAGCGATCACCGACGCCGTGCCGTTCTTGGAGTTTCGACTCGACCGAGTACTCGAAGGCGCGAACCTCGCGACCGCCGAAGGCCGCGCCCGCGCCGCGGAGGTCGCGATTGAAGTTATTGCGGAGCACCCGAGCGAATTCGTTCGCGACGACTACAAGGTGCGCACGGCGGACCGCCTTCGCATCGACCTCTCCACCTTTCGCCAGCGCTACGCCGACCTCGAAGGTCGTCCCCGTGAGCGTGAGGTTCGCGAGATCCCCAATGAGCCCATGACCCAACGACCTCGTTCGGCGTCGCCGCTGCCCCGTCCCGGGCTTGAGGCGCTGCGGCTCTACGTACACGGTCCCGACGCGACCAAGCAGCGGCTCATCGCACCGTACTTCACCAACGAGGTTCAACGCGACGTCTTTGAAGCGCTCGCAACGGGACTGTCACTCTCGGAGCTCATTGACGCCCTGGAGCGTCGAGGCCAAGACGAGGCTGCACTCGTGCTGGGTGAACTGGCGGTCGAGGAGGTCGACTCGTTCTACGGTGCCAATGACGTCACGGCCGTCGTCGCGCAGCTGGTGCGCGGTGCGGTGCGCGAGGAGCTGCGGAGCCTCGACCGCGATATGCGCGAAGGTCGCGTGAGCCCGGAGGTGGCGATGGCGACGACGCGAGACGTGAAGGAGCGAGTCGAACTTCTCGAGGGACCCGACGGGGCAGTCGCCGAAGCCGACCTTCGTCAGTGGCTCATCGAGCGAGCAGCGCTACCCACCTCGTGACGAAGGGGACTCGCGGTTTCATTGGTGGCCTCGAGATGTTGGCGCCACTCGGTGTTGAGGAGGAGCGGGCGCTCTATCCAGTCATTGAAGCGGGCCGTCGCGCGACCGCGGCACTTGCGACGAACGAAGAGGACGACCCCCGCGAACGGCGCCGCTTGTTACGAACCCGCCAGGAGGGCCAGGAGGCTGAGTCACTCTTGCTGCGAGCGACCTTCGGCCTCGTACGCGCACGAGTCGTGGAGCGCGGATACCAGTTTTACGACGATGACCTCGAAGCGGCGGGCGTCGAGGGCTTGATCAACGCGCTCCAACGATTCGATCCCGCGAAGGGCAATCGCTTCGCTACGTACGCCAACTACTGGATCGTGAAGTTGGTCAATCAGACCGTCCAACAACAGTCCGGACTCAGCGACGCCGAGATGCGACTCGTTTTGAAACTCCAACGCTTCGAACGCTCCAATACCCACCGACGACTCACGAAGCGCGAGGTCGCCACCGAACTCGGTGTCTCCCAGGTGAGGGCTCACGAGGTCATGCAGCTGAGTCGCGAGCTGCAGTCTCGGCGATTTCACTCACTTGAACTCGAAGACGTGGCCGATCCGCGTCCAGTGCACGACAGTGCAGATGCGCCACCGTGGGTAATTGACGAACTGCGCCGACTGACCGGCAATGACTTCGACGCGTTTTGGCAGTTCACCTTTAAGACAATGCCGATGGAGGAGATTGCAAGACTGCACGGCATCTCTCGTCAGGCAATGTCGAAACGAATCGAACGCAGCCGGCGAGCGGTGCGCGAGAGTGCCGTGGCGGAGCGACTAGAACGTTGGTTCGACCAGCAGTAAGTGCTCATCGGCCGTGATTGCAACCAGGTGTTCGGCGCGAGCGGACGTGTCGATGAACGTGGCTGCGGTCTCGTGTAACAATGACACGATGACGGAAGAGGATGACGAAAAAGTAGCGCTCCATGCCTATCTTGAGTACCAGCGTGCCGCCGTGCGCGCGATCGTTACGGGCCTCAGTGAAGAGGGGTGGCACACGTCAGTGGTCCCCTCGGGTTGGACGCCCGCGGGATTCGTTGAACATCTAGGGGGAGCTGAGCACCACTGGTTCCAAGAGGTCATCGAAGGAATCGAGTCCGAACCACCAATGGACGAAGAGTACGAACCCTATGACCCGAACGCGGCGTTTGTGTCCGACCTGCCCTCCTCCGAGATCCTTCGTAACTATCAAGACGAGTGCGATCGCTCCGATGCGGTCTTCGCTCGCGTCGCGATGTCGGCGAAACCGCGGGGACGCCATGGCGACGACGAGGTCCCGAGCGTCCGGTGGGTTGTCCTGCACATGATTGAAGAAACGGCGACGCATTCTGGGCACCTCGAGATCGCCCGGGAGTTGCTCGACGGCCAGACCAAACTCGGACTTCGCTGAAGGCTGAGCTTTCGGAGTTTGCGGATCAGACGAAGCCGATCATCATCGCGAACGAGCACCACTCGTGTTCCAACGGCCGCGCCGCTGCAGCGGGCGGTGAGCCGCGACTCCAGTGCTATCGTGACTAGGCTTTCCGATTCATTCCCAGATAGCTCAATTGGCAGAGCAAGCGACTGTTAATCGCTAGGTTGCAGGTTCGAGTCCTGCTCTGGGAGCCCCTAGAAAATTTTTCCGCAGGGCCGTAGCTCAGTGGTTAGAGCAGGGGACTCATAATCCCTCGGTCGTGGGTTCGATCCCCACCGGCCCTACCAGGGAAAACGTAAGTTTTGGAGACGCAAAATGCGATTCCCCTGCTAATCCAATGGAGTGGCAGGTTGGTCTGGCGCACCCAATTATGCGCTAATCTTTACAAGTATGGAGAAAGTAAAGAAAGTCAATCGTGGAGCAAAGATTAGTTCCAAACATCAGGTGACTATTCCTCAAGAGGCAATGCGAAACGCCGGGCTAGAAGCGGGTGAGCGCTTGACGGCTCGAGCTGATGGACCGGGTCGCGTGGTCCTAGAACGCGAAGTGGACATTCTCGAGCAATTTGCGGGCTCTCTAACGGGCGTGTACGACGGTGAAACGCTTGCAGATCTCCGCGACGAATGGGAATAACCGTCATTGACGCGGGCGTGCTTATTGGTTTCCTGGACGAGAGCGATGCTCATCATGACGCGTCGACACGAGAATTCGAAAGTGCGCGACGTCGGGGAGAGATAGCGATACCTGCGTTTGCCTTGGCGGAGTCAATGGTGGCTCCCGCTCGAAGGGGAGATTCTGCTCTCGAGGCGGTGCGCGAATTCGTTGAGCGACTTCCTCTGGGTATCGCCCAACTGGATGCCGAAGTGGCCATCATTGCCGCACAGATTCGTGCTCGATTCGGACAGAGGCTTAAGTTACCTGACGCGTTGGTAGTGGCTACCGCTATCAACTTGGAAGCCGATGTTTTAGTAACTTCAGATCGAGGTTGGCCCTCAAGCGCGACGTTGGGATTTGAAGGCGTCATCGTTACGATTTGAGTAGCGCGAGCCCGCCGCCGCTACTCCGTTGCTACTCCAATTTGAAGACGACCTGGACGTGCCCGCTACTCCGTGGATTTTGTCAAGACCTGAGCGCACTCGATGGACGTATCAGGACTCAGCGCACGACCGAAGTGCCCCTCATAATCCCTCGGTCGTGGGTTCGATCCTTACTTTTGTCGATGCGCAGCTGGAGAAACAAGCAACACACCTTTGCCGTTCCAGAGGTGCAATAACTCAGCGGGTCGGGCGCTTCACGAGAAAAATGGCGAAATGAAACTCGTTGGCTGAACCCGCGCGCGTAAAATTCACTGGTCAGGGCATGTACTCAGGGAGACCTTCGTGAGCGAGTTTCTTCTACGATCCGTCAACGATGTTCCAGAGCAACAAAAGGCAACGCGTAGCCCAGCCAGCGGTCCATGCAAGTGCGCGCGACACTCGTGCTGGCACTCTCGGGAGTGTCGCTCCAGTGGCGTCGTGCGAATCCTTCGGGCGCCAGTTCCCGAACGAGAGACCCGTTCTTCGGTCGTGTTGTGTCGTGAATGCGCTGCCCCTACTCGACGGAATCGAGTGGCGTAGTAGTCGAGAAGTGCTGTTTCGTGACCGTTAGGCGATGTCCTTGCGGAACCAGAACGCCGCGTCGGGGTTGTTGTTGTAATCCGGCACCTCGTCGAACCCGGCGCCTCGGTATAGAGCAACCGCTTCGGGGAGGTGGCTACTGGTGTCCAGGCAGAGGTGCTGGTAACCAAGTTCGAGTCCGGCGGCCTCGAGCACGCTGAGTAGCTTTCGACCTAACCCGCGACCGCGCACGAAGGGGTCGACCCACATTCGCTTGATCTCGGCGGTCGTCTCGTCGAACCGGCGAAGTGCGCCACAACCCCGGGGTTCGTCGGCGATAAAGGCGACGAGGAACGTCCCCGATGGTGCCATGAACTCGTGCAGTTGCTCGGCGGCGTCATTGCCGGGATCAAAGCCAGCGGGGAAACGAACGTCGAGCTCGTCGTAGTAGCACTGAAGGAGACCGCTCGCGAGTTCCGAGAGCGAGGACTCCCGCCTGATCTCAACCTCCTCAACCATGATGCTCGTCCGTTCTCGCAGGCCCGTTATCACCTCGTTCGAATGGCCTCATCTCCACTGGCCCTCGACTTGGACGTTCAATCCGGTATTCGTGTTGAGCCAATGTCGCTCGCTGCCCGCGACGGATTACTCACTTTACTCTCGGCGCTTCTGAAAGCGAGAGGGTGTACGCGATGAGGTGCAGGGGCTCCGCCTCGCTGTAGGGTTCGCCACCGTAGTAAACGTCCAGTTCGGGAACAAGGACGAAGCCGAGGCGAACGTACAAGGCCTGTGCCACGACCATCACCGGGGTCGAGTGCAAGATGACGCGTGCACGATGGTCGAAGCGAGCGCGGGCGATGCACGCTTCGACGAGTGAACGGCCGACACCGTGACCCTGGTACGACGGATCGACCGCGAGCATGCGAATGCCGGCCGCGTGGGGATCGTCGAACTCGCTCATCACTCGATTCGCGTCGGGTACGTAAGTCACTCCTCCGCGCAGGGTCTCGTTCTCAAGCGCCACGAACACCAGGCTGTCGCGCCGGCGGGCTTCGACGTTGGCGAGTTCCTCCTCGTACGAGCCGAGGGAGTCGGCTTCAAAGAGTTGCCGGTACGCCTCGACGGTGATCCGCCCGAGCGCAGCACTCTCTTCGGGTCGGATGAGTCGTATCTCCATGGCACCGCGAAGCCTACGACGACCCGCTCTTCGAGGGCGTCGGCGATGTCCAATACCATAACGTTGTGCGTACTGGTGACCAGCGACTGAAGCTCGGGATTGCGGTCACGGCGTTGGTGGCGGTGGTCGCCATCATTCTCTCCTCGGTCGCCCTCGCCAATCGGTCGTCGTCACGCTCCGTTACGAGGACGCCGGCTAGCGGCGTCTACCTCAACGCTGCGTCAGATCGACCGCACTTCTTCATCGCGCTCACCAACTTGGGCGGCGGTCGCGTGCGCGGCGCGGTGGATTTCCAGTACCAGGACGGTCAGACATCCTCGGTGTTCACGTTTCGTGGCACGAGCCAATCGCTGCGCTCGGGCGCCGCGACCGGTGTCTTGACGCTCACCCCGGAACGTGTACCGTCGCACACCTCGGCGCAACTAATGTCCCCGCCGCCCTCGGCGGTTTCGGCGACGTACGGGGCGAATCAGATCACTCTCGGCGAGTGCGCTTCTTATCTCGCGGTGACGTCCCTTTCTCGATGTCTGTTCGCGCTCTCGAGTGGCGCTCCCTAGTGGCTCGGACTTGCCGTCACGTCGTTGGTACGCACCGGCGATTTCAGTTCGGAAGGAGTCAAGCCTGCGCGCCGCCGCCGGCAACGGCACTCAGGAGTTGTGCGCTGTTGCCTCATCGCCCGCGTTGCGTTACGAAGAATCGAAGCAGAGCAACACCCGCTAAACGCGAACGCTATTCGCAGAATTGAGAAGACCTCGCGTTACACTCCCATTGAGGTCGTTGCACTGGTCGCCGTGGCGCCAAGGTCGCACTCAAGGACACGGGAGGATCATGGGTTTTGGAGAGGGATTCAGCGGGGTGATCACGCAACACGCGCTAATCGCGCTGGTTGTCCTCGGCGCTCTCGTACTCCTCAACTTCGCGGCCGCCGCGAAGGTCATCGTCCAAAGCGGTTTCTCTTCGTGGTGGACCATCCTTCCCTTCATTCCGTTCGCATTGACCATTGCCTGTTTCGTCACGTTGTGGAACCGAACACACCAGTTCGCCCTGGGGGGTCAATTCGGATTCCTTGGTCTGAACTACGCGGAGATCGGTGTCGTCTTTCGCGCTGACGAGTACGCCCTGCTTCTCAGTTGGGCAGCGTTCTTGGTTTTCGCGTTCTTGCGATGGCCCGTGTCGGGCGAGCACGACGAAGTCGAAGAACGGGCCCATCGCCGGTCCTTTCGGCGCCGGGTCGAAGCCGCAGTCGAGGTCCCAGTAGGGGCGACGCAAGCTCGAACTGGCGCCCGGGAACCACGCGCGACGAAGACCCGTGCCCGGGTAGAACCCGCCCCCGTGGAGAGTGCGCCCGCGCCACGTAAGTCCTCCGCGCCGCCACTCAAGCACTGCGCGTGGTGTGGGGATCCTCTCCCGGGCAGCCGGGCGCTGTTTCACGACTGCGGCGACAAAGACGTCGCTCCCGTGTTCTGTGCGAAGTGTGGCACGGCGCTGAGCGAAGACAGTGATGACTGTCTCGTCTGCGTTTGAGCGAGCCGTTACGACCGACTGACCACTCGGCGAACGAGTTGGACCAGTGACGTCGGCAAGAGGCGCTTGACGGCGTCACTCTGACGTCGATAGTGGGCCAAGTCCTTGGCGTCTGATGCTCGCTGAATCTCGAGCGCCTCGACCTTGAGCGCGAGCTCCACAACCTCAGTGGCGAGCGCGTCATTGCGCTTGGCTTCGTCGTACAGGCGATCAGTCAACTCAACGACGTCCGACGACAGCGTCGCGAGCGCGTGGTCACCGTCATCACGCACGGCCTTCAACACGAACTGGTACGTCTCGGACTCGCGGTCAGCGAGCGCCGCATTCAAGACCGCTTCGTCCACGCCCTCTCGATCGATTCCGATCTCGGTGTGAAATGCCGCGGCGGTCACTCGACAGAGTTCCACGACGGCGAGACCCGCCTCCTTTACGAGTTGGAGAAGGCTGTCCTTGGTAAAGAACGAGATGTGCGTGCGATCGAGCAAGCCGCTTTCGGAGTAGGGGAACGTGCCCTCGAGCAGCGCGAGCTTCACGTCCGCGTGGGCGATATTAGGTATCGAGATCACCACGACACCCGACGGTGCGAGGTGCTTCACCGATTCGCGCAACGTCGCGAGGGGGTCCTTCAGGTGTTCGAGCACGTCACCGAAGAGCACGGCGTCAAATAACTCACCGTCGAGTTGCGGCCAGACGGTCTCGCCTTCGAAGTCGCCGATGATGACCCGTTCGAGCCACGGCAGTGCGGGCTCGACCACGCTGGGATCGATCTCCACTCCGACGACCCGACAACCTTGCGCGTTGAGTTGCTCACTGACGTGACCCGAGGCGCATCCGGCTTCGAGGACCCGCTTGTTAAAACCCACCAAGCGCAACATGACGGCGTGGGAGTTGTTCTCGTCTTCGACGTCAAAGGACGCGTGATAGTGGGACAACATAGGCAAAATCTACTGCGCCTCGGTAACGTGTCCCTACAATGCTGGTTTCACATCTGGTGGCGGGTCGAGACCGTGAATGTCGGGCGTGGTTGAGGTGGGCGGCGAGGACGAGGAGGAACGAGCAGCGATGAGTGATACCACCCGTGGCGAGTCGGACCCGGCCCCGGTGGAGCACCGTACGACGCGCGCGGACATCGAACGAGAGGTCCTCGTCGAGGCGCGAGCGGAGGCCATCACGCTTGCGTCCGAGTTCCGGGCGCTCCGGGCCAAGGACGTGGTGACCTCGGCCGTTGAGCACATGCGAGAAGATCGGGTCAACGTGGCCGCCGGGGCGTTCGCCTATCGCTGGTTCCTCTCAATATTTCCCACGATCATTGCCTTGCTCGGCGTCGCGTCACTCGTGACGCTGCCGCCCAGCGTCGTCGTGAGCCTCATCCACGGCGTCACCGAAGCGCTCCCGGCGAGTGCGGCGGACGTCTTCACCAAGGCGATATCGCATTCAACCGAGCGCGTCCACGGCGACCTCGTCGCGACGATTCTGGCCTCGGCTGTCGCGTTGTGGAGCGCGGTGTCCGGGATGGTGATCGTCGAGGTCGGTGTCGGCATGGCCTACGGCATCAAGAACGACAGGACCTTCCTTCGCAAGCGCTTCGTCGCGTTGCAACTGCTGGTTGGAGGGATCGTGCTCGGCGGAGGTGCGTCGGCGCTCACCGTTTTTGGTCCGCAGTTGGGAAAAGTGATCAAGGACTCCCTGCCCTTTAGCAACGTCACCTTTGGCTTTACCTGGACGCTCGTGCGGTGGGTGGCCGCCCTCGCCCTAATCAACCTGCTCTTCACGGTGTTCTACTACTTCTCTCCGAATCGGGCGAGGCCCAAGTGGCGATGGACGAGCATCGGCTCACTGATGGCGACGCTCGTGTGGGCCCTCGTCTCGCTGGGTTTTTCCCTCTACACGTCGGACTTTTCTTCCTACGACCGCACCTACGGGGCGTTCGCTGGCGTGGCGATCCTCATTTTCTGGCTCTTCCTCACCGGACTGGCCATCCTCGTCGGTGGAGAGGTCAACGCGGCCATCGAGCGACTCGCAATGACCACGGTGGAGCACACGTCGAACGCCGCGCAAGAGCTCAGCCCGCAGAATCCTGATCATGGTGGCGTCGCTTGACTTCGTACATCGCGTGATCAGCGCGGTTGAGGAGCGAGTCGAGCGTGTCGGCGCCATCACCTCGGAATACCGCCGACCCGATGCTCACGGCCATTGGATATCTATTCATCGGGTGGGCGTTACGACTGGTCAAGATCGCTTCGAGTCGGTTCAGGGCCACCGTGGGGTCACCGGTGTCGGCCAAGAAGACGAGAAATTCGTCACCGCCGTATCGAGCGATGATGTCGGAGTTTCGGAAGGTCGCCGCGAGATGTTGGGCGAATTGGACGAGCGCGGCGTCGCCCTCGTCGTGGCCGTAGGAATCGTTGATCTCCTTGAAGTCGTCGAGGTCAAAGTACACGAGTGCGGCCATCAGCTCGCGGTGTCGACAGACTTCGAGCAGCGTCCCGGCACTCAACTCAAAGCCGCGTCGATTGCTCAGTCCCGTCAGCTCGTCGGTCACCGCCAGTGTGAGCGAGGCGATCTCGCCTTCCACCATTCCCGCGAGGTCCTGCAGGCTGCCCGCGTCTTCGGCCGAGAGTTCGCGAGGCTTGTCGTCAAAGACGCACAGGGTGCCGAGTTTCATCCCACGGGGACCGGTGATGGTGGCCCCGGCGTAAAAGCGAACCCCGGGGTCGGCAACGACCGAGGGATTGTCGAAAAATCGAGGGTCGAGGGTTGCGTCGGGGACCACCAGCAGGTCGTCGCCCAAAATTGCGTGCGCACAGAAGGACTCCTCCCGGGGCGACTGCTTGACGTCGTAGCCCTGAGTGGAGAGGTACCAGTTTCGGTCTCGATCGATGAGCGTGATGAGCACCGAGGGAACGTCGAAGAGTCGTTGCGCCAGGCGGGTAATGCGATCGAAGCGCTCGTCGGCCTCGCGGTCGAGAATATCGAGTGAGATCAGTTCGGCCAGGCGCTCGTCTTCGTTATCGGGTACTCGGGGCTTAGTCACGGTTCCTCGTCTAGCGACAGCGCGGGACTTCGCCCGCGCCGTGGACTCAGATTAGGGCAATCGCGGGTAGATGATCCGCGTGAGCTCGAGGACGAACGAGCACGTCGCGCACCCTCGCTACTTCTTCAGTTCCGCCGTGAAGGGCTCGACCTCGGTGCACGTCCCGAGGCTCTTGATAAAGGACCTCGAGGTGACCGCGCCCTTGACTTTGTCGCCGCTAAAGGTGCCCTTGATCGCAAGGTCGTCCGAAGCGGTCGTTCCGAATTCAAGGCTCGTTGCGCCCGAGAAGGTGCCTTCAGAGATGGCCAGGGTCTTGTAGTGAAATTTCGGCGCTACGTCGGGCGGGGCCCCGTTGCAGGTCTCATCGAAACTCACCACCAGATCGACGACTTGGGATCGCGACGTCACGTCGAATTTCATTGGATAGCCCGGTCCGACTTCGCCCGAGTACGTGCCATTGGTGACCTTGTCGGTGCCCGCGCTCGCGGTGGCGAGGGGTAGGACGCTGCTCACCACGAGCACCGCCATCGCTACGCACGACTTCGCGGTCCACCCCTGACGTAGCGTGACGTCCCCACGATGACCACGCCGCAAGGTCACGTCAGACTCCGGGCGAGGGGAGAGGTGTTCGCGGACGCGACACACTTGGGTCGCCTTAACGTACCCGACCAACTCCCCATGCCGTCAACCTATCGAGGTAGCGCCGCACGCGCAAGGGTCCTGCGCCGTGGCGTTCGCGTGCGAAACGGTGGCGAGGGTAGTTAGGACTGGAGGTTCACTCGTGTCAAGAGCGCATCCACCTGGTCGCCGGCCACGGCGGGTGACCAGAGGTAACCCTGTCCGAGGTCGCATCCGAGGCGGCGCAGACGTTCGAACTGGGCGCGCGTCTCAATCCCCTCCGCGGACATGGTCATACCCAGCTTCTGACCGAGGGAGATAATCGCTTCGAGCAACGTATCGTTGCGGACGCTTTCGCCAGACGGGCTCACGAAGGACTGGTCGATCTTGATGATCGTCGGATGCAGGAGGGCTAGGTAGGAGAGCGAGGAGTACCCGGTGCCGAAATCGTCTAACGCGAATCCGACGCCCATCGCACTGAGACGCTCCATCGCGCTCATCGTCTCGCCGACGTTGAGCAGCATCGAGCTCTCGGTGATCTCGATCACCAAGCGCTCGGGCGCGAGGCCGCTCCTGGTCAACAGCGCGTCGATCAGGTCAACGAGGCCGGGGTCGTGGAACTGGTGGGCGGAGAGGTTCACCGCGACGTAGGGCGCAGGGGCGCCCGAGGCCACCTCCCAGTTGCTGGCCGCCTGCACGGCCTCGGTGAGGGCGAACACGCCGAGTTCCACGATGAGGTCGCTCTTCTCGGCGAGGGGAATGAAGATGTCGGGGCGTACCCATCCCCGATCGCCGTGGCGCCAGCGCATCAGCGCTTCGAAGCCGACGATCCCCACGTTGTCGAGATTGATGATGGGCTGGTAGTGCATCGTCAAGTCGTCGGTCACCAACGCTCGCCTTAGTTGCTGGACGAGTTCGAAGTGACTGACGGCTTCTTGGTGCATGCTCGGCGTGAAGAGCGAATAGCGGCCCCGATTGAGGCGCTTTGCTTCGTACATCGCGACGTCGGCCTTTTGGATCAGTTCGCTCGGATTCACGCAGGTGTTGTCCCAGACAATGACGCCGACGCTGGCGTGCTGTTCGAAGTTGATGTTGCTGAAGGTGAAGGGCTCGGCCAGGATGTTGATCAAGCGCGAGGCGACCTCCTCGGCTTCGGCGACGGACCCGATTCCTTCAGCCAGGTAGAGGAACTCGTCGCCGCCGAAGCGTGACAGCGTGTCCGTGGAGCGAGTCACGAGTTCGAAGCGCCGCGCGATACCCGCGAGCAGTTGATCGCCCACGAGATGCCCGTGGGCGTCGTTCACGCCCTTGAAGTCATCGAGGTCGAGTAACAAGACCGCGCCGAGACCGCCTTGGCGGAGAACGCGCGAATGCGCCTGGGCGAGACGGTCTTCGAAGAGGGCTCGGTTCGCCAACCCCGTAAGTGAATCGTGGAGTGCTTGATGTTTGAGCTGTTCCGCGAGGGTTCGCTCTTCGGTGATATCGCGCTCGGAGGAGACGAAGTAGAGAATATTGCCGGCCGTGTCGCGCGCCGCCGACCTCGAGACCTCGGAGATGATGACGCGCCCGTCCTTTCGTAGGTACCGCTTGACGTAGCGCACCTGGTCGACCTGGTGGGAGCTGAGGCGTGCCAACGTGTCTTCGGTGATGCCGATGTCGTCGGGGTAGGTGAACTGCTTGGAGTCGTGGCCCATCAACTCCTCACGCGAGAAGCCGACCATCGAACAAAACGAGTCATTCACCGCGATGACTTTGTCATCAAGGTCGCTGAAGAGCATCGGTGCCATGTTGTGCTCGAAGGCGAGACGGAAGCGCTCGTCGCTCGAGCGCATGAGGGCTTCACTCTGGGCCAGACGTTCGGCGTCACGATGCCGGCTGATGCCGTAGGAGAGTTCGTCGGCCAACTCGCCCAGCGTTTCGACTTCACCGGGTCCAAAGGAGTTCAGGTGATCGGAGAAGATCGACACGACCGCGACCGTCTCGTTCTCCACGCTGAGGGGGAACACGCACATCGAACGTAGTCCGATCAGTGCCGCGCGCTCACGCCGCTGCGCGATGATTGGAGCATCCAGCAAGTCGTTGACGAGTTGTACGCGTCCAGTGCGCACGGCCTCGCCGATCGGTCCTTGTCCGAGTTCGTCGTCGCCCCAACTGAAGCTCAGCCCGTCTAGGGACTCGACGAGTCCCGCGGGTTCGACGATTCGTATGGATTTAGCGTCGTCGTGCTCGACGTAGCCGACGCAGGCGAGGGGGTAACCTCCGACCGAGACGATCGTCTGGCAGATCTCGCGAATCAACGACGCTTCGTCCTCCGCGTGTACTAGGACCTGGCTACCCTCACTCAGGGTCTGGAGCGCGCGCGTGAGGTATACCCGTTCGGTGACGTCGCGTCCATTCCCGACAACTCCGCGCACGGCCTCGTCGTCAAGACAGTTCGTCACCACTCCTTCGATGTAGCGCCACTCGCCCGAGACGGTCAAGAACCGCAAGATAACGGGGTGATCGATGCCGTCCGGCGACGTCGCTGCCGCGAAGGCCACCTCGGCCAACGCGTGATCGTCGGGATGAATGAGGTCAAAGGCGTTGCGACCGAGTTGGGAGCCCGGTTCGTATCCGAACACTCGATCCACGAAGGGGTTGATGTAGGTGAACTCCGCATTCTCATCGATCACCACGATGAGGTCACTGGATTTTGCGACCAGCGAACGGAACCACTGTTCCGATTTGCTCAGTGAACGTTTGGCGTCTTCCAGCGCCGACACGTTCACGAGCGAAGCCTCCAACGCCGATCGCTCGCGGTACTCGGCGCTGCTACTCGCGACGCACGTCGAGATGGTTTCGGCGACGCCTTCGAAGTTCGCGACGGTCTTTTCATCAAAGCAGTTGACGTGGGCTTCGTAGATCGAGATCACGGCCTGGCGATTCTCTAACGCGAAGGGTAGCGCCACGGCCGAGGAGAGTCCGAACTCGCGGGCACGCTTTTTCCATGGGCTGTAGAGCGGCTGCGCCAAGAGGTCGTTGGCGACCTGACTGGCGTTGGTGCGCAACGCGGTACCGGTAGGGCCGAGACCGCTCTCGCCCGAACCCCACCACGAGACGATGTCCTCGTAGAGATAGTCCGTGGCGCCCGAGGACGCCAGAATGTCGACGCCGCCTTCGGCGCTCGCCACTCCGATCCAGACGAGCGGCACGTGGCCCTCGCTGACCACCAGATCACAGATCAGCTGTAACGCGTCCGCCTCGTTCACGCTCATCAACCCCACGCGTTTGACGGCGGCCATGATCTGGACGATTCGCTGTTCTTTCACCACGGCCGTGACGTCGTCGAAGGCGGACATCACACCGAGGACCTCACCGTCGATGACGTGGGGCCAGATCCTCGCCGACAACCACTTCTGGGATCGGTCGATGAGCGTTACCCCGGCGATAATGCCGGTGAAGGTCTGTCCCGAAAAGAGTGATTCGAGCGCGTGGGGCCGCGTCATCGCGAGCGGCGTTCCGTCGAGACGAACGGCGTCAATTTCGAATGCGGTGGAGGATCGGCCGAGCAGCCGTTCGCGCGCGACGCCAAGTATGGTTTCGGCGGCCCGGTTGCAGTCGACGATCTCGCCATCGCGGTCGCGGAAGATCATGCCCGTGCTGATGGTGTTGAGAAAATCAGACGTGGAGACGATCCGCTGTATGGATGATCGATGCTCGGCGGCGATCACGCCGTCGAACCGCTCAAGTTGGTCTGTCATCTCCCCGACACTCCCGGATGCAGTAATTGCTGCTATTCAACGACGATGGTACCGGCCAAAAATCTGGTATCGCTGAATTGATGACGAGTTGAGGCGATATTGATGAGTGATGAACACTCACGTTCTCATCGCGTGTTGAGACGCCCTAGAGGCGTGCCGTGATGCAACCGCACAATCAAGCTGAGTGACACTTAGTCATGCGAAGTCGTCGTCACGCGAGCGCCGTGATGTGATCTTGACGTGGCGTGCGCGGTCGCTGCTCCTTCGAGTGCGTCGCGAGCGAGCGACGGTCGTCCGATCACGAAACCTTGGACGTGGTCGACTCCAAGGTCCTTTAAGAGGCGCAGCGTCGCGTCGTCTTCAGCGCCCTCGGCAATCGTCTTCATTCCGAAGGCCTTTGCGAGATTCACCACCGCCGAAATGACGTGACGGCTCGACTCCTCGGCGCACAGGTCCCGGACGAACTGCTGATCTATCTTGAGGTACGAGACGGGTAGTCGTTTCAAATACGCAAAGCCGCCGTATCCCGCGCCGAAGTCGTCGAGCGCAACGCGGCAACCGAGATCGTTGAGTCCCCTCACGAAAGATTCCGCCGCCGCAATGTCGTGGACCAGTGCGGTCTCGGTGATCTCGCAGACCATGTTCTGGGGTGGTGCTCCGAACTCCCTAATAGCTTCTTGGATCACCGACAGCATGTGCGGGTCGGCCACGGACTTCGCCGAGAGATTGAATTCGACAGCGTGGCCGTCCGCCGCCAATCGTGCGGTCTCTGAGACGACCCATCGGTCCATCTCCGCCACGAGCCCGTACTCCTCCGCGGTTGGCAAAAAATGGGAAGGGAGAACCACATCGCCCTCGGGAGTGACCATACGTATCAGCAACTCGTGCTGCTCAACTTCGTAGGTCGAGAGGTCAACTATTGGTTGGGAGTACAAGACGAATCGGTCGTTGTCCAGCGCGTCGCGAACACGACCCACCCACGCGAGTTTCTCGAGCTCTCGTTGCACTTTTAGTTGCTCAGTGGCCTGGGCTGTGATGTCTTCAAAGACGATGACGGCGCCGTCGAGCGCGTCCGTATTCAAGGGCGACGCGCTAAAGGCCACGGGGACCTGCGTGCCATCGCGCCGGATGACCGTCTCGTTGGTGAAGTTCAGAGATTCACCGCCGTTCCACACTCGGTGTAGCGGACCAGTCTCTTCGTCGTCAGTCACGCGGCCTCGGCATTTGAAGTGAAATACGTCGCCGGTCCGCTTTCCGATGATGTCGTTGCTGTCGAGGTGAAAGAGTTTGCCGGCAGCGGCGTTCGCGAACGTAATCGTGCCGCTGTTGTCGGTAGCGATCATGCCCTCAGCCATGTTGTTCGTGATGGCGAGGAGGAAGAGCCTCGACTCATCGAGCTCACGTCTCGCGGCGACGTAGACGGTGTCGTCGAGCGAGACGCCCACGACGCGCTCAGGGACGCCATCCTTATCGGTGACGAGTTCAGTACGCATCCGAATGACTCGCACCTCACCGTCGCAGGCGAGGACGCGGTGCGACAGTTCCGCCGTTCCGCTAGTGAGCGTGAGCTCCATCGCGGCGTGGAATGCTGATCGGTCGTCGGCCGCGACGAAGGACAGAAAAGTCCGATAGTCTCCCCGCCACTCGGGGTCCGCGACACCATAGATTGCGTGCGCCTCGTCCGCCATGAACTCAATCTCGTCCGTCCTAAGGTTCCACTCCCAATGACCGACGTGGGCGAGACGCTCGGCCTCTCGAAGGTGTGCCTCGTTTCGAGCTAGTCGCTCCGCGTCGCGGAGGCGCCCGATACCGTATGCGAGATTGTTGGCCAGTTCGCCGAAGAGGTCCATCTCCGCGGGTCCGAACGCTCCCAGGTCGCGACTGTAGATAGTCAGCGAGCCTACGGATGCGTCGCCCACGATCAGCGGAAAGGCGCACGACGTGCGTACACCGAACGTGTCGATGCGATCGCGCCACGGCTGACACTTCTTCGACCGTCGGTGATCGGTGACGACTTGGGGCGAGCGAGTGCGAATCGCCGCGCCCGTGGGGCCACGCCCGAACTCGTCGTCCGCCCAACTGATGTGCACGCCACTGAGATACTCGATCTCACCGTGGGCCGAGACGGGTCGTACCGTCTTACCCTCGTCCTGGTTCAGGTAACCAACCCATGCCAGCATGTACTCACCAGATTCGGTGATCGAGCGGCAGACGTTATCGACCAAGGCCGCCTCGTCGGTCGCGTGAATAAGGACGCGATTACACGCGCTCAGCGTTCGCAAGGCCCTCGTGGTCCGATCCTGCTCGGTCACGTCGGTGCCCGAAAAAAGTATTCCGCGCACGTCCGGGTCGTCGATGAGGTTGTGAGCATAACTACGGAAGCTTCGCCACGCCTCGCGCGGTTGGCTGCGATAACGAAACTCCGCGAATCCACCGGACCCCGCCGCGTTGCCGATCACGTTCAGGTCGGTGGCGACACGCTCACGGTCGTCGGGATGCACGTAGGTGAGCGCCTTTCGCCCGACGAGTTCCGATGGCGCAGCGTCGAAGAGGCCGGCGGCGACGTTGTTGGCGTAACGAATGGTGCTATCGATGTCGACGACCGCGACGGGCGTGAGGAGTCGATCGGCGACTCTCGCGAGTTGGCTAAAGTCGGCGCAGGAAGATGGAAATTCGAGGTTGGAAGTCATACGTCCAGCCTGGTGGCCTCACCCGCGTTGCCCTACGGGCATTGTGTCCCAATCCCTAGACGAACCGTCCTAGTCCAGCAGACGCTGCAACAGTTCGGCTTGGGAGTGAACGCGAAATTTCGTGAAGATTGAACTCAGATTGTTCCGCACCGTGCTGGGGCTGAGGTAGAGGGCCTTGGCGATGGTCGTGACGCGCTCGCCTCGCTGGAGTCGACTAAGGACTTCCCATTCTCGCGTACTGAGCGAGTTCAATTCCGGGACGCGACTGGCGTCGGGCAGGGCGCCGAGGGAGTCAAAGATGCCGCTCGCTTGGACTTCGCTCGCGATCCTCCAGAGTCGATGCTCCAACTGGGCAGTTCGATCAGTAGTTTCGCCACGATGCGACGAAGTGTCAGCGATTAAAAGAAAACAGTGGTCCGTCGTAGCGACCAGTGGCGTCAGGATGCAACGAACGTTTATCGAGCCCCCGAGGTGGTTGAGGGTTGCCAACGGCATCGCCACCGAGGTCGTGCTCGCGGTGGCGCTGAGATCGCGATAGAGACGGCGGCCCTCGGCCGACTGCACCAAGTGCTGTCCGATGAGCTTTTTGGCGGCGACGCCGAGCACGGATTCAACGTTGGTGCTGACCGAGATGATGACGCCGTCAGCGTCGACGATGCCGACGGCTTTTTCTAGGGGAGTGAATCCAAGGTACTGCGAGAGTGGGCTGTCGAGCACGTCGAGTCGAGCGCAGAATTCCGCGAGCGCGTACTGTCGAGCGCTCATGTCGATGGCGCCCACCCAGACGGCAACGACTCGTTTCATCTTCGCGGGGCGCTTCAAACTTCGGTGGGACCTGAAGTAGTCAATCCGGCCCGCGGCCAGGTTCTCCAGTGCCTCTCGAGCGTTTTCTCGATCGGGTGAGTTGAACAGTTCATAGATCGGTGTGTTCAGTACGTGGGAGGCGGGAAGATCAACCTGATGAAGGAACGCCGGCGTCGCAAAGGCAACGGTGAAATCTCCCAGGTCGACGAGGACGAGTGGCAGATCAAGGTTTTGGACGACGCCCCAGAGGTCGCGGTCGACCACGTTGAGATTCTGTGCCACGGTAACCCCCCGATGAGTTCCGTACTGCCCATTCGAATGGTACGCCGTGCTGGAGCGCGCGGAGGATAACGCTGAGTGAACTTGTGAACACCTGAGTCCTGCAACGTCGCCAATTGAGGCAGACGGTCAGTCCAATTAGGCGACGTCCTTGAGTTTCTGAGGCTCGTGACGACGGATGTTCGAGATTGACCTACGTCGGCTGCGCCGCTCGTCGCGGTCGCGCTTGGCCATCGCCACCAGCGCGAGGGTGAAAATGATCAGCCCGAGAATCGTCAGTCCGAAACCGAGGAAGTAGAACGTAGCCACGTTCTCACAGTTGGGATTGACGCCTTTGCCCGTGAACAGGCTCACGGTGGCCGTGCACGTTGCGCTCACCGAGTGGACTCGAGTGAGGAGCCATACGCCGACTCCAAACAACGCCACGCTGACAACGACCGCTACTTTCCTCATCAGCGCCCAACTTACAACCGCGCGGCACAAACGACGCGCCACGCCAGCGCGGGTGAGAATGCCGTTGAAACTACTGGCTTTTGTGGGTAGTGACCGCCGCCGACGCGGCGCCGAGGCGAAGGGAACTAGACGGTCGTGGGCTCCGCGAGGGCCATGACTTCACTCGAATTGAACGAGAGGCGACTGGCGGGGGAGGGACGACTGATGAAGTACCCCTGGGCGAGGTCGCACCCCAGCTCGCCGATCAGGTCGAGTGTCTCGACGTCCTCGATGCCCTCGGCCACGACCCGCAGGCCCATCTCGTGTCCGAGGTTGATCGTCGCGCGCACCAGTTCCAGGTCTCGCCCTCGCCCCTCCGCATTGAGCGCGGTGATGAATGCGCGGTCGAGCTTGAGTTCACCGACCGCCAGGCTGCTCAGGTAAGCGAGCGAGGTAAAGCCGGCCCCGAAGTCATCGATCGACACAACGACGCCGAGCTCACGCAGACCCAAGATGACGGACTGGGCTCGCAGGAAGTCCTTGATGATGGTCGTCTCGGTAATCTCGATGACGACCGCCTCTCCGGGCAAGTTGTAACGAGTGAGCAGACCCTTGACGAGGTCGAGGAACTCCGCCTCCAGCAGGTCCGTCGTCGCGACGTTCACCGACACCGCGAGCAGGCGACCCGACGAGCGCCAGGCCGCGCATTGCGCGAGCGCCTCATTGAGTACCCAGGTGGTGAGGGGCCACATGAGACCCGCGTCTTCGGCGAGAGGTAGGAACTTCATCGGCGGGACGAGACCCAACTTCGCGTGAGGCCAACGGATCAACGCCTCGACCGCGAGGATCTGCCCCGTTTTGAGGTCAAGTTGCGGCTGGTAGTGGAGGACGAAGTCGCCTTCTTTGACCGCGATGCGCAACTCGTCGAGCAGGTTCGGCTGGTCTTCGCCGCCGTCGATGTCCTGGTCGTAGAAGACGAATGGGATGTTGCCCAACTTCGCGCGATACATCGCGACGTCGGCGCACCAGAGGAGTCCCGACGGATCCGTCGCGTTCGAGGGCACGAGCGCGATGCCGATGCTGGCGCCAACGGTGGCACGAATCTTGTTCAAGAGGAAGGGCTCGCCGATCTCGGTGATGATGCGTTCGGCGACTTTGACCGCGACGTCCGCGTCGGCGTCCATCAATACCACGGCGAGTTCGTCCCCGCCCAGTCGCACGACCGATCCAGCACTGCCCACGGCCTTGGTCAGGCGAGGACCGATCTGGCGCAGTAGTTCGTCGCCGGCGGGGTGGCCGAAGGAGTCGTTGATCTCTTTGAAGTGGTTGAGGTCGACGAAGAGGAAGGCCAACTCACGTGGGTCGCTCAGCACATTGGCTTGTTCGGCGAAGAAGAGATCGAGAATCAGCGCCAGCTGGCGTCGATTGCCGAGTCCCGTCAGCTCATCGGTGTGGGCCTGGCGGTTTCTCTCCTCGGTCAAGACGCGCAGGCTTCGCGCAGAGATAGCGAGCCGTACGCCAACGGTGAGCAACGTCGCCACGGCGAGCCACAACGCGACGCGACTGATGGAGTGGATGGTGCCCGCCACGAGGATGAAGAGACCGGCGGCCGCAGCGACGCCGGGTAGAAAGAAGCTCGAGACCTTCTGTTCACGCAGTGGGTCCAATCGACGCTCGGGGAGCCACACCGACATCGAGATGAGGTAGATCGCCGTGGGCCAGGCGAAGGCGTTGACGTCGTTGCCGAATCGAGTGGCCAGTCCCGACGAACCGACGAGGTTGAACGTGTCACCAAAGACGATCACCAGCAGTCCGGCGGCCTGGAGGTACCACTGTCGCGATCCGCGACCCGCGAGCAACACGGTGCCGCCGATGACGAGGAGGAGCATGAGAAGGTCCCCGACCGGGTAGGCCAAGTTGACCGCGGCGCTCAGCGTGGTGCCGCCGGTCAGGTGGTGAATGCTGTGGAAGGCGAAGGCGGCACAGAGCGCGGCGGCGCCCAGGCCCGCGACCACGCCGTCCAGCCAGTTTGGTCGAGCGAGCCGGCCGAGTGCGCGCTGGAGCGACTTGACGACCGCGACGTAGGCGAGCGGGTAAAAGAGCAGGTAAAGCACGTCGGCGCCCGACGGCGAGGCGGGCGTCTTGCCGCCCAATGACTCGTAGGTCAAGACGAAGTCGCCGAGCGTCCAACAAAGGAGACCTAGGCCGAGTACGAGGGGCACCGAGCGTCCCGGACGCTTGACGCGACCCTTGTAGACACACAGCGCCACCGCGACGAGTTCCAGGGAGGCAACCGACCAACCGTCGAGCCACGTCCAACTTTGGGCCGCGGTGCGAGCAAAGACGGAGATGATGTACGCGACCAACAGTGCACCAAGGACTGCGTAGAGCACCCACACTCGGCGGTGATCGCGGTGCTCGCGGTCGCTCAGGGCGTGCGGGCTTCGCCGAGGGTCGGAATCGACCAGCGGGGCACCATCTGGCGATTCGAGCACGGACGACGCGACGTCGAATCGAAGCCGACCTCCGCGACGACGATCTTCGGTTATTGACATGACGCCCCCCACTGTCGCGCGCAGTTACTCTGCAGACCAACCAATTCCGACATGGGCAAGATTCTTTCGAGCAGGCATCAATTTGTGGTCAACGCGTCGCCAATATGGGCTCATTTTAGAACGGCTCGTATAGAAATCCGGGTATTTGCGCCGCAGTACCGGTCGATGAGATGCCTACGAATAAAAGAACTTTCAACTCTGTCTCGACGAGTAGTGACGATGTCTGAGTCTCACTCGACACCTATTGAAGTCGATGAATGACGTCGTGTGACAGTATGCCCAGTTAAGCGACGAGAAGGGCACGCGTGTCGTATTGCACGAATTGCGGAACGCAAGAGGTTGAGGGTCAGCGGTACTGCCCCGTCTGTGGTGCTCAGAAATTTGGGACGACCTCGGCCGCCGCGATGCCACCGATCTCCTACGATCCGGCGAACGCGGCGGCCGAGGTTCGAGTTGGCCTGTCCCTCGAGCCGCCCCGGCATTCGCGGTGGTCCGTACTCCTGAGAGGGATCTTGTGCTTCCCGCTCTTCGTCGTCGCAGAGATCGTGGGTATCGGCGCACTGGCCGTGACCATCGTCGCGTGGTTCGCGGCGCTCTTCACGGGTCGAGTGCCCGACGGCATGCAGCGCTTCCTCACGAACGCGCTGCGCCTCTTCGCCAATCTTCTGGCCTACTACTACCTCCTCGTCCCACGTTGGCCCGGCGTGAACTTTCATTCGAGGCCGACCGAACAGGTCACGATCAGCGTTGACCACGTGGGTCTTCGACGGTGGTCGGTGTTCTTTCGCTTACTCCTGGGGTACCCGGCGAACCTGGTCAGTGTCCTCTTCACCCTCGGGGCGTTCCCGGTCCTCTTTGTGATGTGGTGTTGGGGTGTGGTCGCTGGTCGCGAGCCACGCCCTCTCCATGAAGCGCTCGCGCTCGTGCTGCGCTATCAACTCCGGCTCCAGGCCTACGGATGCTTGCTGACGCCGACGCAACCCTTTCGGGGCATCTTCGGTGACGGCGCGTCGAAGCTCGCACCGCCCGCGCGAGCCGATGCACTGGGTGACGGTTCCTCGACGGTGGCGAGCGGGGCAGCGTCCGAGCGCCTACCCACTCGCTGGTTCGTGACGAGAGCGACCAGGGTCGTGCTCGTAGTGATCCTCGTCCTGGGTGCTCCGATCTACGCCCTCAACTTCTACGCGGAGCGACCCGTGCTGTACCGATTTCAAGCAGTCATTGCTCGCACCCTCGTCACGACGTCCTACACGACTACCGTCAATGCGCTCACCGAGTTCGAGGCGTCGGTCGCGCAGTGTTCAACGGCCACCTATAGCGGCTGCGTCGCACGGGCCGCGACGACGGCGCGGGACCAACTCGCACCGGCCCAGGCCACGTTGTCGAACAACGCCGTCGTGCCGCCGGACGCGCTCCAACGTTTTCGCGCCTACCAAAGCGATTTCACCTCATTAGAGCGTGAACTCACCTCGGTGCAGTTCTCGACTTCCGCGTCGACGCAACGTGCCGTCATCACGCACGAAATACCGAACACGGTCGACAACCTTGGCGACGCCTACCAGCGCCTCCTCAAGGTGCTGCACTTCTAATTGAGCCCTGCGCGCCTCATCCGGGGTCGCTGCCCCGTACACCCCGGGCTCGTCATCGCGGGGCCGCTGCGGCAATAGGATGGCCACTGGGCCACGGATTGGAGCGATGGAGCGAACGTCTCGACCCCCTGTCAAGCACGAGTCGCGCTCACGTCGCGCGCGAACGTTCTCGATCTGTGCGTTGAGTGCCGTCGCCATTTCGCTCTCGATTCCTCTGGGAATCGCCCAGTCCTCCGCCTCCTCAACGAACTCAACGACCAACTGGACCGTCTACCACGGTGTCGCCGCGGGCACGGGACTCTCGAGCGCGCTACGAGCGGTCGACACCGCGCACCGCGCGTGGACGTCTCCGTCGCTGGCCGGTGAACTCTACGGCGAGCCCCTCGTCTACGACGGAAGGATCTTCGTCGCGACTGAAGACAATGTGGTGTACGCCCTCTCAGCGATCACGGGTCGGGTCATTTGGGCACGCCACGTCGCGAGCGCGGTTCCCTCCTCGCTCCTGCCCTGTGGCGATATCGCCCCGACCGTCGGGATCACCGGTACGCCGGTGATCGATCCATCGAGGAACGAGATCTTCGTGGTGGCCGATGAGCTCGTCGGTGGTGGACCTCGTCACACCGTGGTGGGACTGAGCACCGTGTCGGGGAAGGTGGAGCTCAGCGTTCGCGCCGATCCCCCCGGCGCCGACCCCGCCGCGTTACTGCAGCGCACCGGGCTCAACCTGGACGACGGCCGCGTGATTTTCGGGATGGGCGGGAACGACGGCGACTGCGCGAGCTATCGCGGGCGCGTCGGTGCGGTGAAAGAGACCGGCTCCGCGCCATCGTTCTTCACCGTCGACGCCGCGGCGGGTGACTCACAGGGCGCGATCTGGATGGGTGGAGCGGCACCCGAAGTCGACCGTGCCGGGAACATCTGGGTGGCCGCCGGTAATGGATCGGTCTACTCCGCGAGCCAGCCCTACGACGACAGCGACTCGGCGCTCGAACTTTCGGCCTCGCTGCAACTCCGTCAGTACTTCGCGCCGTCGTCGTGGCCGCAGGACAACTCCTCGGACCTCGACCAGTCGACCGCGCCCGCGCTCTTGTCGGACGGACAAGTGGTGCTCGCGGGCAAGTCGCCATTCGTCTATCTGCTCGACGGCGCGCATCTGGGCGGCATTGGTCACCAGGTGAGCACGATCACCGGGGGCTGCAGTGCCAACACCGATGGCGGTGACGCGGTCGTGGGTTCGATGATCTACCTGCCGTGCCTGAACGGTCCTATCGCCGTACGCGTGGGAGCTGGGTCCTTGAGCGTGCGCTGGCGCGCCGATGTCGGTGGGGGACCGCCCATCGTGGCCGCGGGTCTCGTCTGGACGATCGGTCAAAACGGTGTGCTGTACGGGCTCAACGTCGCGAACGGGCAGGTCCGCCAACAGGCGAACATCGGCTCGCCCGCGAATCACTTTCCGACCCCGAGCGTCGGGGATGACCTCTTGCTCGTGCCGTCGGAGAACCAAGTAATCGCCTTTCACGGGAGCGCGGCTCCGTAGTCAACTCGTGGAGTTGCTCGGTGCGTTCCTTCCGAAACGACGCGAGCGCCCTTATATAGGTGCGGTTGCGTGGGACTCGCGTGGATTAAACCTTGCTTAAGAATGGTCGAGGGGTGACCGTTGGTTGAGGGAGTGCCGGGCTACCCTTGAGGGCCGTGTTGGCGTGCGTGAGAGGGCTCCGCGACGCAAGCACATCGATATCGCGCTTTCGCATTGAGACGACGCCGGTGGGGGTCGCGCTGCGACCGTTGCCGTTCAGGCTCACGTGAGGGCACGAGGACGACGGAAAGAGAGACGTGCGACTACTGGGGCGACCAAGGACGAAGGTGTCCAGGCTGGCGACCGCGTGCCTGCTCGCGTCGGGGATCTCGGCGTTCGGCCTCGCGGGCGTCGCGGGTGCCCTGGGCGCGAGTCCCTCGAGTCCCGCGAGCGCTGACACCGCGTCGCCCTTCTATCTCGCTCTCGGGGGCTCCGCGTCGGTTGGCTACCAGCCCACCGTGACGAGTCCCAAAGGTGCGCCAACCTCTCAGGGGTACGCGAACGACCTGGTCTCCTTTGAGGCGTCGCGCGGCGTCGCCCTGCAACTTACGCAACTGGGCTGCCCGGGAGAGACGACGACCTCGATGCTCTACGGTGGGGCCCGCTGCTACCACGGCGGCACCCAGTTGGCCGAGGCGATCGCCTTTCTCCAAGCGCACTACAGCGACCAAGGACTGGTCACCGTCGACCTCGGTTTCAATAACGTGCGTCGATGCCTGGAGGGCCCGGCGGTCGACGAAGCCTGCGTGGACAGTGCCCTCAACGCCGTGCAAGCGGACCTCCCCACGATCTTGGCGTACTTAAAGAGCGCCGCCGGTCCTGAGGTGAGTTTCGTGGGTGTCGGCCACTACGACCCGTTTCTCGCCGACGCACTCACGGGTCCTTCGGGCGTGGCCGTCGCCCAGGAGAGTGTGGGCGTCATCGATCGTCTCAACGACGCGCTGAAGGACGCCTACAGCAACGCGGGCATTCCGATGGCTGACGTGGCCGGCGCCTTCGAAGATGGTGGGGTGGTTCATCAGCGCATCGTCGGGGCGAACGTGGCGGTGACTGACGCGACGTACGCGTGCGAACTGACCTGGATGTGCCAGGCGGCGCCCTACGGCCCAAACCTGCATCCGAACGCCGCCGGGTACGCGACCATCGCGACCGCGATCGAGAAGCAACTCCGATACCCGTGGTGAATTAGCCTCTTCACCAGGTACCACACCGAGTACTGATGGCGGGGATAACTTAACCTTGCTAATACCTGACTAGTTTGATAAACATTGTCGTCTATAGAGCGAACTCGGGCTGGTGAATGGCTGTGACAACAGAGACGAAGACGGAGTCCGAGGTCGAAGGGATCAAACGCGCGAGCAACTACCTGCGCGGTGACCTCGACCGCGAACTCTCGGGCACTGCCCCCAATGTCTCCAACGAGAGCGAACAGCTGCTCAAGTTCCACGGAATCTACGCCCAAGACGACCGCGACGTGCGACGCGCCCGAGCGCTGGCGAAAGAGACACTCGACTACATCTTCATGATCCGCGTCGTGATTCCCGGTGGTCGGCTGTCGCCGGAGCAGTGGTTGGGACTCGACGCGATCGCGAGTTCGCAGGCCGACGGCACGTTGCGACTGACGACCCGCCAGGCCGTCCAGTTCCACGGTGTCTTGAAGGGCGACCTGCGAGCGTTGGCGACGTCGCTCGATCGCCAGTTCCTCTCCTCCTTTGGCGCCTGCGGCGACGTCGTGCGCAACGTCGTGACGTGTCCGAACCTGCACCTCGAAAATGGGCACGGTCATCTCGAGGGCATCGCGCGACAACTACGAGAGACCTTCCGCTCAACGTCCGAGGCCCACTGGGAGATTTTCGTCAACGGTGAGAAGGCGGCGTCGCGCGAAGAGATCGAAGAACGCCCCTTCTACGGTGAGACGTACCTCCCGAGAAAGTTCAAGATCGCGGTCTCGCACCCGCACGAGAACTGCGTGGACGTCTTTGCCCAGGACGTCGGACTGATTCCGAGCGAGGACGGCGAACTCGGTGCCGGTTTCACGCTCTTGGTGGGAGGAGGACTCGGGCGCTCCTACGCGAACGCCGAGACGTTCGCTCGCCTCGGCGATCCCCTGACCTTCGTGACCAATGACGAAGTCGAAGAGGTCATCGCCGCGATCATCGCGACGTATCGCGACCTGGGTGACCGCACGGACCGCAAGCGTGCCCGTATGAAGTATGTGGTCGCCGACCTCGGACTGGCGGCCTTTCGTGGCGAGGTCGAGCAACGACTCGGACGCACACTTCGCCCCCCTCGGGCGCTGCCGACGAACTTTGACGCTGACGATCACTTGGGTTGGCGGGCGTTGCCCGACGGCACTTTCCAGATCGGCGTGCGTGTCGGGGCGGGTCGCGTACGTGACCTCGAGGGCGGCGCGACGTTGCGAAGTGCCTTGCGCACAATCGCCCAAACGTTTCCGGTGACCTTCTTCATCACCCCTCAGCAAGACATCGTCGTCAGTGGGGTTACGGAAGCGGACCGCGACGCGATCGAGGCGCTGCTTCGAGCGAACCACGTGCGACTCGACGGCGAACTCGGCAACGTCGAACGCCGCGCACTGGCCTGCCCGGCGTTGCCGACGTGCTCGCAGGCCCTCGCCGAATCAGAACGGCGCCTGCCCGAACTGGTGAGCGGCATCGAAGGTGCCCTGGCGGCTCGCCAACTCGCTCGTCGTCCACTACAACTTCGAATGACGGGATGTCCGAATGGCTGCGCGCGTCCGGCCGTCGCGGAGATCGGTGTCGTTGGTCGGACCAAGTCAACCTACGACGTCTACGTCGGCGGCGGCATTCGAGGCGACCGACTCGCCACACTCTTCCGTGAGAAGGTGAGCCTGGAGGACGTGCCCGAGGTACTCGGCCCGCTCTTTGATCGTTGGGCCGACGAGGCCGAACTCGATGAAGCCTTTGGTGATTTTCTCTCGAGAGTGGGGATCACGTGACCGTCTACTTAGTGGGCGCGGGCCCGGGTGCGGCGGACTTGTTGACGGTGCGCGCGGCGAGACTGCTCGGCGACGCGGACGTCGTGGTGCGCGACCGCCTCGTGGACGAATCGGTGATGGGCTACGTCAATCCCCAGGCGGACGTGATCGACGTCGGTAAGCGGCCCGGCGACTCGTCGAGTCAGGCGTCGATCAACGCGTTACTCGTCGAGCTCGGTGAACGCTTCGACGTCGTCGTTCGCCTGAAGGGTGGCGACCCCTTCGTCTTCGGACGAGGCGGCGAAGAACTCACCGCCCTGCGCGACGCGGGGATCGCGTGCGACGTTGTGCCCGGCCTCTCGTCGGCGTTGGCGGGACCGCTCGCCGCGGGCATTCCCGTGACCCATCGCGGGATCAGTCGCGGCGTGACCATCGTGAGTGCGCGCGGCGCCCACGGCGAGCGCACCAACTTTCGAACGTTGGCGAACGCGGAACTGTCGCTCGTAATTCTGATGGGCGTCGAGCATCGCGGCGACATCGCTCGTCAACTCATCGAAGGTGGACTGGACCCCGCTACAGCGGTGGCGGTGGTGGAACAAGCGTGGACGAATCAACAACGCACGACGCGCGGCACCTTGGCCGGACTCGGTCCCATGGATGTTCGCCCTCCGGCGATCATCGTCGTGGGCGGCGTCGCGGCTTTGGACCTTCGATCAGCGGGGATCCTCGACGTCGCCGTCCTTTGATGTTGCCGCTCGCCTTTAAGTTCGACGACGCGCCGGTGCTGGTCATTGGCGCGGGGAAGGTCGGCTGTTTCAAGGCCCGTCAGCTCCTCGACGCCGGCGCCCAGGTCACCATCATCAGCGACTCGGTGCTCGCGACGCTGCCCGAGGGTGTCGCGCGCTTCGAGCAGCGTCGCTATCGAGCGGGCGACCTAGAAGGTTTCTGGCTCGTGGTCGCGGCCACCGGCGATCCGGCGGTCAACGACGAGATAGTCCGAGAGGCTCGAGAGCGCACGATCTGGCTCAACGTTGTCGATGACCCCGAGCGCTCGAGTTTCTACTTCATGGCGCTGCACCGCCAAGGTGACGTGACCGTTGCGGTGACGACCGAGGGCGCGGCCCCGGCGCTCGCACAGGCCATTCGCACCATGGCCGCCGAGCGACTGCCGGACAACCTGGGCGAGGTCGCCGCGACGCTACGGGCCGAGCGACACGCGATGCACGACGACGGAGCGAGTACCGAGAACGTCGACTGGCGCCCGCGCATTCGTGAACTCCTTGGCACTGACGACGCCGGATAACCGCGTCGTCAGTCGCGCAGAGGCCGTAACAACGGGGCGAAGACCGCGAGCTCCGCTAAGAGTTTCGTGGCGGAGTCCACGAGAATCTCGTTGCCGGCGAAGACGCCATCTTTTACCGGTGTCGTGGCGAGGGGGATCGAGACGTCGCCGCACAACGTCACCTTGAGGGCCGCCATGGTTGGCTTTAGGATCTGCGCCGCCCGAAGCCCCATTGACGCTCCGCCGTAACAGACGATGCCGTAGGGCTTGTACTGCCACTCGAAGTGCAGGTAGTCAATCGCGTTCTTGGTGGCCGCGTTCATGCCGTGGTTGTACTCGGGGATGACGAAGACGTAGGCGTCGGCGCGGTCGATCGTCTCGGACCAGGCCTTGGTGTGAGTGTGCACGTACTCGCGCCGGATCGGGTGATTCGGTTCGTCGTACATCGGCAGATTCACCTCTTTGAGGTCGATGAGTTCGACGTCGAAGTCGCCGCTCGCGACCGCGAGATCGTAGAACCACTGCGCGACCGCGATGCCGGCGCGGCCGGGTCGGGTGCTACCGACGATGACGTGGAGTACGGGTTTTGACATAGGACTGAAGAGCCAGCCTAGTGACGACGTCGTTGTGTTCGTGTCGTGATGATGTTGACATCACGTTGTGACGTGCACATCAATTCCGCTACTGCACTGAATTTTTTTCGTCGCGAGCGCGCGCTTCTTTGAGTACCGAATGTTGAATATTGGGAGTGTGTTGAGAATTGCCCTGCCTAAAATAATCGAGTGACGAAACAGAGCCGATCCGTTCCCGTGATGCAAGCCGTCCTCGACGCCGTTGCGGAGCGCCTGATGACGGGGGATGAACTCCACATTCGTATACCGGAGATATGCGAAGCGACCGGCGTCAACTACGGGTCGGTGTACCACCACTTTGGTTCGCGCGAAGGCGTGATCGACGCGGCCTACGACATGATCTTTTCTCGCTTCGTCGAAGAGGACCTCGCCGTGTTTCGAGGCGTCATCGATATGGTCGACACGCTCGAGGAGTACATCGTGGCGATGCAGCCGGTCGTGACGACACTCTCGTCGGGGGAGGAGCGACGTCAACGTCGCGCGATGCGCATTCGCATCGTCGCCGCGGCGTCGACGCGACCGAAACTCAAAGAGCTCATCGGTCACACCCAGGCCCGCCTCACTTCGGATCTGCAAACGTTGGTCGAGTTCGCCCAACAGCGGGAGTGGCTGCGTGACGACATACCCGCCGACGCGTTGGCCGTGTTGCTCCAGATACTCGTCTTTGGACGCTCGCTCGATGACATCTCGGCCGAGCCCGTTGACGAGAAGGTCTGGGAGTCGGCCACCGGCGTGCTCTTCGTGGAGCTCCTCAAGCGCTGACAACGAAGCGGCCGGTGTGCTCAACTACTTCTGTGAGATGGTTGAAGATCGCCGCAGGATTACTGCTCGTGGTCGCCCTGGGTTTCGCCGCGGCGCACGCGTCGTGTCGCGGGCGCACCTTTCCCGCCTCGCTGCCGTGTAATGCGAGTGCGCTGTCCGCGCCCTATCACGGACCGCTCAAAGTGGTGAGCGTGGCGAGCTTCGGCTGCGAGGGTGGCTTCGCGTACCTGTGGGCGACCGTCGGCAAGGGCGAAGAGGAGATTGGCGTGACCGAGGTGCTCGCCTACGACGAGTCCAGTGGTGTCTGGGTGAACGCGTCGCGGGCCACCTACTGCGTGCAGCATCGCTTGCCCGCCTACGTGCGGTTCTGGGGCTGCAACTCGAACTGACGCGCGCGCTTCGTTGACCGAGGTCACCTACGCTCATCTCGTGCGCGCTCGAGGGATCATGACGTTGGCGCGGGCCTCCGCGCAGGACCTCTTTGACCAGAAAACGGCCTTCGGTCGACTGGCGCTGGTCCACGTCATCATGATGGCGGGGGACACCCTCGTCACGGTGTCGCTGGCCGGTTCACTGTTCTTCTCGGTCTCACCGACCGAGGCCAAGGGCAAGGTCTTGCTCTACTTGCTTTTGACCATCGCGCCCTTCGCGGTCGTCTCGCCGGTGCTCGGACCCCTCATCGACCGCTCGGCCAATGGTCGCCGCATCCTCGTGGCGATCTCGGCCGGGGTGCGCGCGCTGTTGTGCTGGTTGATGGCGGAACACCTCAACTCACTCTGGCTCTTTCCGCTGGCGTTCTTGTTGCTGGTCTCTTCCAAGCTCTACGTCGTCACCCGCGGCGCTTTGGTGCCCGAGATGGCGCGAACTGACCAGTTCCGCGAGCACGCCGAACACGTGGGTGACGCGGGCTGGCCCAATGAATTGGCCGGCGAGGAGAAGGGTTTCGCGGGCTTTAATGCGCAGTTGACCTTGCTCGGCACGCTGGTCGGGCTGGTCGCGGGGTCGATCGGCGCGGGGATCCTCAAGGGGATCGGAGCGCCGAGCGTGCTCTACGTCGCAGCCTTCGTCTACGTGGGCGCGACGGTCGCGAGTGCGCGGCTCCAGCGCCCCAACAAAGTCGTGCGTGACCAAGTGGCCGGACTGACCCAAAGTGAGCGAGACCTCAATGCGCTTAATCCCCTCGGCGACATCGAAGTCGCGTGGGGCCTCGGGGCGGCGGCCATCATGCGCTTCGCGGCAGGATTCGCGACGTTCCTCTTGGCCTTCGGTCTTCGACGCGAGTCGGCGGGGCTCGGGTGGTACGCCGTGGCGCTCACGTTGAGCGCCGGCGGGTCTCTGCTCGGCCTCGCTTTCGTGACGCGGGTGCGCAACAAACTGAAAGAGTCGACGCTCTTAACGATCGCGCTCTTCATCACCGGCGCGGGTTCCGCGCTCGCGTCCCTTCGGCCGATCTTGGCGGTGCAGGTGCTCCTCGCGGGCTGGATAGGACTGAGTGGCGCCATCGCGCAACCAAGCTTTGACGCGATCACCCAACGAAACGTGGCGCCGGGCGCCCAGGGTCGCACCTTCGCGCGCTTCGCGGTTCGCCAACAGCTCCTCTGGGTGGTGGGCGCGCTACTGCCGGTCGCGATCGTGATGAGTTTTTCGGTAGGGGACCGGTTGCTCGCGGTGCTCATGATCACCGCGAGCCTCGTCTATCCCACCGGTCGTCACAACGCCCGTCGCTAAGTCGGCGCGCCAAGAGGCGTGTGGTGTACTTGGTCATGGCGATGACCCCTAAATCGGAGTATTCGGCGAGTGAACTTGCGGCGTTGCCGCACGTGGTGGTGGTCGGCGGGGGTTTCGCGGGCGTGTCGGCCGTGCGCAAACTCGCGAATCGTCCGGTTCGCGTCACGCTCATCGACCGTCATAACTTCCACGCCTTCTTACCGTTGCTCTACCAAGTAGCGACCGCCGGACTCGAACCGGCCGACGTCGCCTATCCCTTGCGCACGATCTTCGGCCACGCGAAGAACGTCCGGGTTCGTCACGCCCGCGCGAGCGCCGTCGACCAGGCGCGCAACGTCGTCGTCCTCCAAGACGGCAGCGAGATCGGCTACGACCACCTCGTCGTCGCCACCGGCGCGGTCGCCTCCTACTTCGACATCCCTGGGGCCAAGACCTACGCCATGCCGCTCTACACCTTGGCGAACGCGCGTCGACTGCGCAATCGTCTACTGCGTTCGCTCGAGGACGCCGACGTCGCGGCCGAGAGTGGCCCGGTCTCACTCACCTTCGTGGTGGTCGGCGGAGGTCCCACGGGCGTAGAAACCGCCGGGGCGCTCTCGGAGTTGATCGAAATCGCGGTTCGCCGAGACGGACTTCGCCTCGATCATGAGAAGGTTCGCATTCGATTAGTCGACGTGGCACCGCGACTCCTGACGGCGTTCCCCGAGAGCGCGAGCACCTACGCGATCAAAGAACTGCAATCGATGGGCGTGGACGTCGAACTCGGTCGCTCGGTCGTCGAAGTCGAACAGTACGGCATCCGCTTCTCCGACGGTGAGCACCTGGACGCCGCCGCCGTGATCTGGGCGGCCGGCGTGACCGTCTCGGGAACCCTGGCCAGTCACCTGGCGACGAAGGCTGGACCGAGTGGTCGGGCGCTCGTGGCGGCTGACCTACGAGTCGACGGCAGCGAGAACGTCTGGAGCATTGGCGACGCCGCAGCGATCGCCGATCCGAGGGCCGCGTTCTACCCGCAGTTAGCCCCCGTCGCGATCCAGTCGGGACAGCACTGCGCGAAGCAGATCCTTAGGGTGTTGAACGGTGAGGCGACCGAGGAGTTCCGTTACCACGACAAGGGCATCATGGCGACCATTGGTCGGCGCGCGGCGGTGGCGAAGTTGCCCCACGGCGGGGTGATCAAGGGCACGATTGGTTGGCTGGCCTGGTTGGGACTGCACCTGTGGTACCTGGTCGGGTTTCGTAACCGCTTGCGGGTGCTCATCAACTGGACGTGGCGCTACTTCGACTGGCCCTCGGGTCCGCGCCTCATCGTCGCCGACGCTGAGACGGCGCCCTAACGCGCCGCGCCGTGGGCCGCGACACAGAAATGGATCGACGCGAGTTGTTGCGCCGCGGCGCCCAACTCGGCGCGCTGGTCACCTCGGCGGTCGCGACGTCTGGTTCGCTGCTTGCGAACGGCGCCGGGGCGACGGCGAGTCGTGCGGTGAGGGCCAAGGACTGGTCCTCGCTCGCGGCGCAGCTCTCGGGCTCGCTGGTGCTGCCGGCCGACCCCGCCTACGGCCCGGACCGTCTGCTCTACAACGCGAAGTTCGTCGGACTGCACCCCGCGGCGCTCGCCTACTGCGCCAGCGGCGAGGACGTGGCGCGCTGCGTCGCGTTCGCGACCGACCACGACGTCGAGGTCGTCGCGCGATCGGGCGGTCACAGCTACGGCGGCTACTCGAGTTGCACCGGTCTGGTCATCGACGTCAGTCGTCTCGCGGCGATCAGCGTCGACCCCGTGCGCAATACCGCCGTGGTGGGCGCGGGCGCGCGCTTGATCGACGTCTACAACGTGCTGGGCGAACACGACCGACTCCTGCCGGCCGGCTCGTGTCCGAGCGTCGGGGTCGCCGGGCTCACCCTGGGCGGGGGCATCGGCGTCTTCGCTCGTCGCTACGGGATGACCTCGGACAACGTGCGTGCCGTCAGTCTCGTCACCGCGGACGCGCGCCACGTGACCGCCAACGAACACGACTTCACCGAGTTGCTCTGGGCGAGTCGCGGCGGCGGGGGCGGGAACTTCGGGGTCGCGACCGAATTCACCTTCGACGTCCACCCCATGCCCGAGGTGACGCTCTTCACGTTGCAGTACCCCTGGGAGGCCGCTTCGACGATGCTCGAGGCGTGGCGGGCGTGGACCGCGAGCGCACCGGACGAATTGTGGTCGAACTGTGAACTCGCCTCCCAGGGCGACTACGGCTACCTGGCCCAGATCGCCGGGGTGTTCTGCGGTTCACCGAGCGCCCTCGCGAGCGCGCTCGCACCACTGCAGCGCGCGATCGCCACGTCACCGACCTACCGCTTCGTGGGTGGGGAGTCCTACATCAGGGCCATGATGATCGAGGCGGGCTGTTCCGGTCTCTCGGTGGCGGCCTGTCATCTGCCCTCGTCGAACCCTGCGGGCCGTCTCTCCAGGTCGGCGTATTCGGCCAAGTCCTCCTACGTCAATGCCCCGATGGACCACGCGGGCGTTGTCGCGATGATCGACGCCGTCGAACGTCTGAAGTCCGACGCGCCAACCCTCGGTGGCGCACTCGCCTTTGACGCCTACGGCGGGGTGATCAATCGAGTGGCGAGTGACGCGACGGCCTTCGTGCATCGCGACAAGTTGGCCTGCATCCAGGCGACGTATTCATGGAGCGCCTACACCTCGGCAGCGGAGCTCAACGGTGGGGCCGCGTGGCTGGCGTGGCTCGGCGACGAGGTCTTCGACCCCGCGACCGGCGCCTATCAGAACTACATCGACCCGGCGCTCGCCGACTGGCGTCGCGCGTACTACGGAACGAACTTAGAGCGACTCGTGAAGGTGAAGCGCGACTACGACCCCGAGAACCGGTTCTCCTTCGCCCAGTCCATACCGCTCACGCTCTAGCGCGCTTCGACGCCGCCAGCCAACGTTGTCTATGTCGCTAGGCGAGCCGCGCCTCTAAGTCGGTGACGAAGTCGCGCAACTGCTCGGGCAGTCGCTCGTTGAACTTGGCGTAGTGCTCCTTGATGCGCGGGATCTCCTCGCGCCACTCGTCCTCATCGACGTTGAGGAGCTCTTCCATGTCGGCACGACTGACGTTGAGGCCCTCGACGTTGATCGCCTCGACGGTCGGCACGTAGCCAATGACCGTCTCGGTCGCCTCGCCCTGGCCGGCCGTGCGCTCAAAGACCCACTCGAGGACGCGCGAGTTCTCGCCGAACCCCGGCCAGAGCCAGCGACCGTCCTCGCTCTTGCGAAACCAGTTCACGTAGAAGATCTTCGGCAACTTCGCCTCGTCGAAGCGCTCGGAGAAGGTCAGCCAGTGACCGAAGTAGTCGGCCATGTTGTACCCGCAAAAGGGCAACATCGCGAAGGGGTCGCGACGCAGGTTCCCGACGGCGCCCGTCGCCGCGGCGGTGGTCTCACTGGCCATGATCGACCCCAAGAACACGCCGTGGTTCCAGTCGCGCGACTGGAACACCAGGGGGATCACGCTGGCGCGCCGACCGCCGAAGAGGATGGCGTCGATGGGCACGCCCGCAGGGTCCTCCCACTCGGGGGCGATGGCGGGGTCTTGCTCGGCGGGCGCGGTGAAGCGCGAGTTCGGGTGCGCCGCGGGGGTGCCGAGTTCCTTGCTCCAGGCCTGGCCCTTCCAGTCGGTGAGGCCCTCGGGCGCCTCGCCCATGCCCTCCCACCAGATGTCGCCGTCTTTGGTGAGGGCGGTGTTGGTGAAGATCGTGTTCGCCGCGATTGAGTACATGGCGTTGGGGTTGGTGTCCATGTTGGTGCCCGGCGCGACGCCGAAGAAGCCCGCCTCGGGGTTGATCGCGTAGAGGCGACCGTCGGGCCCGGGCTTCATCCAACAGATGTCGTCACCGACCGTCTCGACCTTCCAGCCCGGCAACGTCGGCACCAACATCGCGAGGTTCGTCTTCCCGCACGCGCTCGGGAAGGCGCCGGTGACGTAGCGCGACTCACCCGCGGGGTTGGTGAGCTTCAAGATCAACATGTGTTCGGCCAGCCAACCCGCGTCGCGGGCCAGCACCGAGGCGATGCGCAGGGCGAAGCACTTCTTGCCGAGCAACGCGTTGCCGCCGTAGCCCGAGCCGAAGGAGATGATCTCACTCGTCTCGGGGAAGTGGACGATGTACTTGTTGTCCTCGTCACACGGCCACGCAACGTCCGCCTGACCCTCGGCCAAGGGCATGCCCACCGAGTGCAGGCACGGCACGAACTCGCCGGTCTCACCCAGCACCTCGAGCGCGCCCTGGCCCATGCGGGTCATGATGCGCATCGAGACCGCCACGTAGGGCGAGTCGGTGATCTCGACGCCGATGTGTGAGATCCGTGATCCGAGGGGTCCCATGGAAAAGGGCACCACGTACATCGTGCGGCCCTTCATCGAACCGGTGAAGAGCGTGTTGAGCGTCTCGCGCATCTCGGCGGGCTCACGCCAGTTGTTCGTCGGCCCGGCGTCGATCTCTTTGGCCGAGCAGATGAAGGTGCGGTCCTCGACGCGCGCCACGTCGCCCGGGTCCGAGGCGGCGTAGTAGCTGTTCGGGCGTTTGGCCTCGGAGAGCTTGGTGAAGGTGCCGTTGTCGACGAGCAGTTGACAGAGCTCGTCGTACTCCTCGGCCGATCCGTCACACCAGTGGATACGATCAGGGGTTGTGAGCAGGGCCACTTCCTCGACCCATTCGATCAACTGCTTATTGGCGGTTGGGTACGTCACGTCGTCCTCGTTTAGTCGTCATTACGTCGCCTCGTACGACGTAATACTTGAACCACTGTCATGAGCGCACCGACTGACCCAACCAGAGAACGAAGCCAGCGAGAAGATGACGTACTGGAGCGTATAGCCAAAATCGTCACCCCAGAGCGCACCCCCGCCGGAGAGACGCACGTCGGCGACGACGCGGCGGTGCTCCTGCCCTTCGTGGGTCAGGCGATCATCAGCACCGACGTGGCGGTGCTCGGGGTCCATTTGGACGCGACGCTCTTTCCCCTGGAAGACCTCGGCTACAAGGCCGTGATGGCCGCGCTGTCGGATTTGGCGGCCATGGGCGCGCGCCCGCGGGGGCTCGTCGTCGCGGTCAGCGCCCCGCCGGGCACGGACTTAGAGGCCCTGCACCGCGGGGTCGCCGACGCGGCGGCCTTGGCCAGCACGCCGGTCGTCGGGGGCGACCTCTCGCGCGGCGGCGACGTGACGGTGGCGGTGACCGTCTTTGGGGAGTGTCCCGGGCGTGGGGCCGTGCTGCGCAGTGGCGCCCAACCGGGCGACGAGATCCTGGTCACTGCGCCGCTGGGTCGCGCGGCGGCGGGGCTGCGTCGGCGACGCGCGGGCGCGGAACTCACCGATGAACTGGTCGTCGCGCACCGTCGTCCCTGGCCGCGGCTGCGTGAGGGCACGGCCGCTCGCGGCGCGCACGTGCACGCGATGATGGACCTGAGTGACGGGATCGGACTCGACCTGCACCGGATGGCCGACGCCTCTGACGTCGGCTTCGCGTTGACGTCGCTCCCGGTGGCGAACGGCGCGACGTTGGACGAGGCGATCAGTGGGGGCGAGGACTACGAGTTAGTGATCGCGACCAATGACCCCGGGCGACTGCGGATGTTGTACCTCGACCGCGGACTCGAGGCGCCGATCACCCTTGGCTGGGTGGTGGAGGATCCTGCGGTACGCACGCTTGGAGGCGAGCCGCTCGAGCGAAGAGGCTTCGAGCACGACCTCTAGGTCGCTAGGCGGAAAAGCTCGAGCGAGCCGGCTTGGTGACTTTGCCCGAGCGCAGGCAACCCGTGCAGACGTTCAGTCGCTTCGGGGTGCCATTCACCAGTGCGCGCACGCGCTGGATGTTCGGGTTCCAACGACGCTTGGTGCGTCGGTGCGAGTGCGAGACGTTCATGCCGAAAGACGGCTTCTTACCGCAAAGTTCGCAGACTGAGGCCATGATGAACATTCTCCTTGCGCCCGTGAAGACCGGGCTGGGACGGGGTGAAATAGAACTCCCACTGTAGCATCGCTAGCGATGAGCACTCCCACGACGCTGTCGGCTCGCGATCTGCGTCAGGTGATCGCCACCTACGGCGACCTGCTGCGTAGCCACCGCGAGGTCATCAACCGCCTCAACGTCTACCCGGTACCCGACGGCGATACCGGGACCAATATGGCCCTCACGATCGAATCGGTGGCCACTGCGCTGGACGCGCTGGAGGCGACCGCGCCTCTCGGCGAGGTCGCCAAGACCATCGCGCGAGGTTCCCTGATGGGCGCCCGAGGGAACTCTGGCGTCATTCTTTCCCAACTGCTGCGCGGACTCGTGGCGGAGTTCCCGAGCGACGGCGAGGTGAGCGCCGCCGCGCTCTCCGTAGGGCTCTTGCACGCTGACGATCTGGCGCGCCAGGCCGTGTTGCGGCCCGTCGAAGGGACGATCCTGTCGGTGGCGCGCGGGGGCGCCGAGGGCGCGCGCGACCACCAGTCGACGTTGCTGGATCTCGTGCGCGGGGCGCGTGACGCGTCCAAGGTCGCGCTCGCGAAGACCCCGGACCAGCTGGAGGTCTTAAAGCGCGCCGGAGTCGTGGACTCGGGGGGCACTGGCCTCGTGCTCTTCTTTGACGCGCTCTGCTTCGTGGTCGGTGGCGACGTGCTGCCGATCGCGCCGGACCTCGACACCGTTGAGGTGCACGTTCACGAAGAGCCCCACGACGCCTCGGCGCTCGCGGAGCTGCGCTATGAGGTGATGTACCTCCTCGACGCCGACGACACCAAGATGCACGCCTTTCGAGAGGTCTGGGCGGGCTTGGGCGATTCGATCGTAATCGTGGGCGGCGAGGGCATCTACAACTGTCACATCCACACCAACGAGATCGGTCCTGCGATCGAGGCGTCATTCGACGCCGGGCGCCCGCGCGAGATCCGCATCACCGACCTCAGTGAACAGGTCGTCGAGGAGCGCTGGGTGCGCGAGGCGACGCTGCAGGCCGGTGACGTTGAAGACCCGCCGCCCGCCACGGCGGTCGTGGCGGTGGTGGTGGGCGAGGGAATCGGGCGCATCTTTCACTCCCTCGGCGTGCGCCAGTTAGTACTCGGGGGTCAGTCGATGAACCCGTCGACGAAAGAACTCGTCGAGGCCGTGGAACTCACTGGTTCGAGCCACGTGGTGATACTGCCCAACAACAAGAACATCCAACCCGTCGCCGAGCAAGTCGTCGGGCTGGTCAGTCAATCGGTGGCGGTGGTGGCGACGACCTCGATCGTCGAGGGCTTCGCCGCGCTCTTGGCCTACGACCCGGACGCAACGCTCGAGGCGAACGCGGCGGCCATGACGGCATCGGCGTGCAACGTCGTCGCGGGCGAGATCACCCAAGCGGTGCGCGACACCACGACTGACGCGGGCGAGGTGAAAGAGGGCGACTGGATCGGTCTCGGTGCCGCGGGAGTGCTCTCGGTTGCGGGCTCTATAGCGGCAGCGAGTAATCAGTTACTCGAGCGCCTCGTGCGTCCCGAGCACGAGCTGCTCACCATCATCGAGGGTGACGGTTCCTCGCCGGCTAACACCCGTCGCGTCACCGAGTTCCTCGCTGAGGAGCACCCCCAGATCAGCGTCGAGGTCCACTACGGCGGCCAACCCCTCTACCCCTACTACTTCGGCCTCGAGTGAGTGACGCGCCGTTGCGGCGGCTGCGCCAGCTCGGCGAGGTGCCCGTCGGACAGTTGCGCAACGTGGGGGAGAAACGCATCGACGCACTCAACTCCCTCGGGATCGAGAGCGTCTTTGACCTCCTCACCCTCTATCCGCGTCGCTACATCGACCGGACCAAGCAGGTGGACCTCAGTGATCTCACCGTGGGCGACGAGGCGGCCGTCTTCGGCGAGATCGACGTGATCACCAGTCGACGCACCCGTCAGGGCAAGGTGATGGTTGAAGCGACGGTGCGCGACGGTGACGAGTCGATCAAGGTGGTCTTTTTCAATCAGGCCTGGCGCGAACGACAACTGAGCAAAGGCGTCCAAGCGTTGTTCTTCGGCAAGGTCGGCGACTATCGAGGCCAGCGTCAGATGACCAATCCGGTCGTCGACGTCATCGTCGGCATCACCGGCGACGAACGAGATCCCTCGCGGGTCGGGCGCGTGGTGGCCATCTACCCCGCGTCGGGCAAAGCGGGCCTCACCAGTTGGGAGATGGGCGGCTTCGTTGAGGAGTCACTGCGCCGCGCGGGAGCGTTTTTCGACCCCCTCGACGAGGCCGCGCGCGCGCCCCTCGAACTGGTCGAGCGCACGGCCGCCTTTTGGGGCATCCACCTCCCCGAGGACCTCGCTCAGGTTTCACCCGCGCGTCGTCGTCTGGCCTTCGACGAGTTCTTCCGCCTACAACTCGTGCTCGCGCTGCGTCGAGCTCGCCTCGAGGCGTCAGCCGCGGGCATTCGCCACCCCTTCGACCCGAACGACCTCGAGGTGACGCCCGGTCAACTCCTCGCCGGCGACGCGTCGCTCGTTCGCCGATTCATCGCGGGACACCGATTCAGCCTCACCAGCGCCCAGCGACGGGTCCTCGGCGACGTGTCCTACGACATGTCCGGTCCCTTGCCGATGCACCGTCTCCTCCAAGGTGACGTCGGCTCGGGCAAGACCGTCGTGGCCCTGTGCGCGATGCTTGCGGCGCGCGACGGGGGCCGACAGAGCGTCCTCATGGCGCCGACCGAAGTGCTCGCCGAACAGCACCTCGCTTCCTTGCGCGACGACCTGGCGGGGCTGAGCGTGCTCGACGAGACGGTGCTCGGGGGTGAACGACCGCTCTCGGTGCAACTACTCACGGGTCGGGTTCGTGCGAAGGACCGTCAGGCGGTACTCGAGGGACTGCGGCTCGGCTCGGTCGACATCGTGGTGGGCACGCACGCGCTCTTGAGTGACGACGTGCGCTTTCGCGCGTTGGGACTCATCGTGATCGACGAACAGCACCGCTTTGGTGTCGAGCAGCGCGCGGTGCTGCGCGACGAAGGTCGAGAGCGATCGGATGAGGGTGCCGACCCGGATCTGCTGGTGATGACCGCGACGCCGATTCCGCGCACCGCGGCGATGGTGCTCTTTGGTGACCTCGACGTCTCGGTGCTCGATGAGTTGCCCGCCGGTCGCCGAGCGATCGAGACGATCTGGGCCCAGGGGCCCCTCGACGTCGCCGCGTGCTGGGAACGGGTTCGTAGCGAAGTCGCCGCGGGCCGGCGTGCCTACGTCATCTGTCCCTTGGTCGATGGCTCCGAGCGCATCGAAGCGACCAGCGCGGTCGAAGAACGGACGCGACTGGCGACGAATGAACTGCGGGGTCTCGCCGTTGGTCTGTTGCACGGACAGATGAAGGGGAGTGAGAAGGACGAGGTGATGAACCAATTTCGCTCCGGCGAACTCGACGTCTTGGTGGCGACCGTCGTCATCGAGGTCGGGGTCGACGTGCCCGAGGCGACCGTGATCGTGATCGAAGACGCGTGGCGTTTCGGGCTCGCGCAACTCCACCAACTTCGTGGACGCGTCGGGCGCTCGGACCTGCAGAGTTACTGCTACCTCCTCGGCGAGCCCCCGAGCGACGAGGGGGTCGCACGATTAGAGGCGCTGGTCGCCACCAACGACGGGTTCGAACTCGCCGAGGTGGACCTCGAGATGCGCGGGGAGGGGACGCTGCTGGGCGCACGCCAAAAAGGCCGCAGTGACCTACGACTGGCCAAGTTGCGCCAGGACGAGGACCTCCTCGTGGGTGCCCAGCGCCTGGCCGCCTCGATGGTGCAAGAGGACGGCCCCGCGCTGGCGGCCATGATCGACGAGCTACGCCTCTTTGTTGACGACGATGAGGCCACCTATCTCTTTAAGAGTTAGTTCTAGGGCATACCCTTAGGTGGTGCGAGTTATTGGTGGTGTGGCCCGCGGGCGTCGGCTCAAGGCGAAACTGCCCTCCAGCGTGCGCCCGACCACCGATTACGCTCGCGAAGCGATCTTCTCGATGCTCGAGAGCCGCGGGGGGCTGCGTGATCTCGTCGTCGCCGATCTCTTCAGTGGCTCGGGCGCGATGGGCATCGAGGCGCTCTCGCGCGGGGCGAAGAAGGTCTACTTCGTCGACGCCGACCCCGCGTGTTTGGCCGCGGCGAAGGCGAACCTGGAGCCCCTGGGCCTCGCCGGTGAGGCGTACTTCGTGCGCGCCACCTTGCCGCTGTGGTCGCCGCCGCGCGACCTCGACCTGGTGCTGGCCGACCCGCCCTACGGGCCACTCGATCTCGCGAGCGTGCTCGTCGACGTCGACGCCGAACGCGTCATCGTCGAAAACGACCGTCACATGGACGCGCCCGACGGCTGGTCGGTGACCAAAACCAAGCGCTACGGCACTACGCTCGTAACGATGTTGGAACGCGACAGAGGGGACGTGGCGTGACGGTTGGTCTGATTCCCGGTTCCTTCGACCCGTTTCACAACGGGCACCTCGAGATCGTCGAGCGCGCCGCCCAGATCTTCGACGAGATCGTGGTCGCCGCCATCCGTAACCCCCAGAAGTCCGAGGCCCTCTTCGACCTCGACGAGCGCCGCGACATGATCGCCGAGTCGCTCTCGCACCTCGAGAACATCCGCATCGTCTCGATCGCGGGACTGTTGGTAAACGTGGCGCGCGACGTGAACGCGACCGCGATCGTCAAGGGGTTGAGGGCCATCTCGGACTTCGAGAGCGAGATGCAGATGGCCCAGATGAACCGTTCGCTCTCGGGCGTGGAAACGTTGTTCCTGCCCTCGAGTTCGCACTACTCCTTCATCGCCAGTCGGCTCCTGCGCGAAGTGGCACGCTACGGCGGGGACGTGACGGCCTTCGTGCCGGGACCGGTCGCCAAACGCCTCTACGACAAGTTCCCCGAGGGGACCTCGTGACGTCCTTTGACGGCTACGACGCCGAGACCGCCTTCGAGGAAAGTGCGCGCCACCTGCGACGCGACATCGAGGCCGACCTGCGCGACCTCATCGAGATCGTCGCCAACGCCAAGCAGATGCCGCTGTCGAACTCCGCGCTGATCTCGCGTGACGAGGTGATGGGACTCTTAGAACAGGCCCTGCACAGCTTGCCCGACGAGATCCGCGAAGCCCGCTGGGCGCTGCGCGACCGCGAAGAACTCATGGCGGCCGAGATGCAAAAGGCCCAACAACTCATGGACCAGGTGCGCGCCGAGGCCGCGCGGATGGTGGATAAGACCGAGATCGTGCGCCAGTCGCGACTGCGCTCGGAACAGATCGTCGCCAACGCGCACGCCCAGGCGCGTCAGATGATCAACGAGTCCGAGGACTTCATCGACGGGAAGTTAGGGGGCTTCGAGATCGTCCTGGAGCGCCTCTTAAAGACCGCGCACTCCGGTCGCGAACGACTCTCCGCCCAGGGACTGCCGAGCTCGATGCTCAGTGAGGCCCCGGGGAGCGAGGAGTTCCTTTCCCCGGCCGCGAGCGCGGGTGACGACACCGAGCCGGAACGTTTCGAGGGGTCCTTCTTCGATCAGGACTCCCTCTAAGCGCCGTGTCCTCGCCGTACCTCGTCCCCGTCGCTCGGCTGCTGCGCGACGCGCCGTCCTCTTTCGAGGTCGAGTTCGACGCGCCCTTTGACGAACCACACGAGTTCGCGCCGCGCGGACCGGTCGAGACGGACGTCTTTCCCGAATCACTGGTGCACGTCAAGGTACGCGTCGAGAGTTTCAGCGGCGGTATGCGCGCCCGGGGCCGCGTCGAGGCCCCCTGGCACGGGGTCTGTCGGCGCTGTTCCGCCCCGGTGCTCGGGCGTAGCGACGTAGCGGTCAACGAGCGCTTCGTCGACGAACGCGCCGTCGACGACGAGGAGAGTTACCTCATCGAGCACGGCTTCATCGACCTGGCGCCCTTGGCGCACGACGCGATCCTCCTGGACTTGCCGCTAGCGCCGCTCTGTCGGCCCGATTGCCAGGGGCTCTGTCCCTACTGCGGCGGGGACCTCAACGACGTGGCCTGTGACTGCCAGGCACCGCTCGACTCACGCTGGGCTACACTGGACGGACTCCAATTTGCGGACCCGGAGTCCTCGGGGTCCACTGACGCGTAACGGGTTCGCCCGCTGAAAGAGAAGATCGATGGCCGTTCCCAAGCGCAAGACCAGCAAAGCCAAGACCCGCAGCCGTCGCGCGGCGAACTGGCGCTTAGAGCGCCCCGCGCGCAGCGTCTGCCCCCAGTGCGCGACCTCGAAGTTGCCCCACGTGGTGTGCCCGAACTGCGGGTGGTACAAGGGTCGCGTCGCGGTTGAGGTCAACTGAGTTGACCCGCCCCATCGCCCTGGACGCGATGGGTGGTGACTTCGCACCCACAGAAGTGATTCTTGGGGCCCGTCGCGCCGTCGACGAGTTCGGCCTCAACGTCATCCTGGTCGGGGTACCGGAACTACTCGGTGACCCGTTGGGCTTAGAAGTCGTCGCCTGCAGCGAGGTGATCGCCATGGACGACGACCCCGCCGCCAGCGTGCGGAAGAAGAAGGACTCCTCCCTGGTGCGCGCCGCGGAACTCGTTCGCGACGGCAGGGCTTGCGCGATGGTCTCGGCCGGCAACACCGGTGCGGCCATGGCCTCGGCGCTGTTGCGCATGGGCCGACTACCCGGTGTGGTGCGACCCTGCATCGCGACGCCGATCCCCAATCCCGGTCGTACGCCGATGGTCCTGGTGGACGCGGGCGCGAACGCGGAGTGCACCTCAGAGATGCTGGTTCAGTTCGCCCAAATGGCCTCGACGTTCGTCGAGGCGCACTACCACGTCGAACGCCCGAGCGTCGGGCTGCTCTCGATCGGCGAGGAGTCCTCTAAGGGCACGCCGCTCGTCAAAGAGACGCACCAGCTGCTGCGCGAGATGTCCACGCTGAACTTTCAGGGCAACGTCGAGGGCCGCGACCTCATCCCCTCGCCGGTCGACGTGGTCGTCACCGACGGCTTCACCGGGAACGTCGCCCTCAAGACGCTCGAGGGTGCGTTGAAGTTCGTCTTTTCCACGATGCTCTCGGCGATCGACACCAATGACGCCACCCGCGCGGCCGGCGACGTGCTCTTAGAACACCTCCTGCCCGTCGCGACGCGACTGCGTCCCGAGAGCCAGGGCGGGGCGTTGCTCCTCGGGGTGGACGGGATCTGTGTGATCAGCCACGGCTCGTCGAACGCCACGGCGATCATGAACGCCCTGCGGGTCGCCGACGAGATGGACCGCGACGAGGTGGTGGGCAAAGTTCGCGCCACGATTCGTCCTGATCAAGCCGCCTAACGAGGCACTCCAGGCGGCCCGCTCAGTAGGCTTGGTCCACACGTTTCAAAGGAGGCGCATGAGCGCTGACACCGCACCGCTGGATCGAGCCGCCATCTTGGTGCTCGTACGTGACCAACTCGCCGAAATCCTCGAAAAGAGCCCCGAGGACATCAACGAAGACGTCTCCTTCGAAGACCTCGGCGCTGACTCGTTGGCCCTGATCGAACTGGTCGAGGCGCTCGAAGAGAGCCTCGCTTCCTACGAGGACGGCTTTCACATCGACGACGAGGACTTAGAGGGTCTCACCTCGGTGCGAGACGCCGTGAACTACGTCGCCGTCAAGCTCCAGGTCGCCTAACGCGTCACGCGGTCCCCATGGCCTCGCCTCTCGACACCGTCGCTGAGCGCGTGGGGCTCGCGCCCGCGAGTCCCTTGCTGGTGACGGCCCTCACGCACTCGAGCTACGCCGCCGAGCACGACGTGGAGTCGAACGAGCGTCTCGAGTTCCTCGGCGACGCCGTCATCGACCTCGCCGTGGCGGACCTCGTCATCACGCGCTTTCCCGACCTCGATGAGGGAACCGGTTCACTGGTGCGCTCGCGGGTGGTCAATGAAGCGTCTCTCGCCAACGTCGCTCGCTCGCTCGGCCTCGGCGATGCGTTACGCGTCGGGCGAGGGGTGCTCAAAGAAAAAGGCGCGCAGCGTCCCTCGCTCTTAGCCGACACCTTCGAAGCCGTTGTGGCGGCGGTCTACTTCGAGCGCGGTTTCGACGTCGCGAAGGACTTCGTGCAGGACTGTTTGGCCGAGGGGGTGGCCGCCGCGTCGAAAGAGCCCGGTGACGTCGATCCCAAGACGCAACTTCGCCAGTGGGCGGAGGCCCGCGGCCTGGGCACCCCCAGCTACGAGGTGCGGGCCTCTGGTCCTAGTCACGACGTCACCTTTTTCGCCACCGTTCGCGTGGGCGAGATCCAAGTCGTCGGTGAGGGAAGTTCGAAAAAGAGTGCCGAAGCCGACGCGGCCGCGCTCGCGTGGCGAGGACAAAACGGTGCCTGAGCTCGCCGAGGTCGAGACGGTGCGCGCGTCACTCGCGCGTGACCTGATTGGAAAACGGGTGAAGACCGTCGCGGTCACCAACGGCCGCGCGGTGCGTCGACACAATTCCGCGAAGGACTTTCGTGCCCTGGTGGAGGGTCATTCCATCAAGTCGATCGCGCGTCTGGGCAAGAACCTGGTGATCGGACTCGACAATCAGACGCACCTGGTGATCCATCTGGGCATGAGCGGGCAGCTGCTGCGCGCTAAAAGCGCGAAGGATCCCAAACCCAAACACACCCACGTGGTCTTCACCTTCGTCCAAGGCGGGGAGCTGCGCTACGTCGACCCGAGGACCTTCGGCGAACTCTACGTCTCGACGGCGCCCCGCGAGGGAGAAGATCCCCCCGAGATCTCGAAGTTCGCGCGACTCTCCATCGGGGGAGACGGTCTGGCGCTGCGCAAAGCGGTGCCCGAGTTGGCGCACTTGGGGCTCGACCCCTTCGAGGACCAGATCGGCTGGGACCGGTTCGCGGCGATCCTGCGCTCGCGTTCAACTCCGTTAAAGGCCGTCCTCACGGACCAGGACATCATCGCCGGGATTGGGAACATCTACGCCGACGAGATCCTCTTCGCGTCGGGCTTGCGCTTTGATCGGCCGGCCGAGTCGCTCTCGACCATCGAGATCCGCCGCCTCCACCGCGCGATCACCGAGGTCTTGACCGAGGCGATCAAGCACGGTGGCTCGACGCTCGACGACGAGCAGTTCGTCGACCCCGACGCCAAGCCCGGCAACTTCCAACAGTTCCACCAGGTCTATAACCGAGAGGGACAGGCCTGCTTTCAGTGTCGCCAGCCGCTGCATCGAGAGAGCGTGCGGGGCCGTTCGACGTACTACTGCGTCAAGTGCCAAGCGTGACCACGAGCGCGTAACGACAATATTGCTAGCGTCGGTGCGTGTTTCTTAAGCGACTGACCATGAAGGGCTTCAAGTCCTTCGCCGACACCACGATTTTGGAGTTCGAACCCGGGGTGACGGCGGTCGTGGGCCCGAACGGTTCTGGTAAATCCAACGTCGTCGACGCGGTGACCTGGGTGCTCGGCGCCCAGAGCACGCGGGCGCTGCGCAGTTCGCGCATGGACGACGTCATCTTCATGGGCACCGCCAATCGCGCCGCGCTCGGGCGCGCGGAAGTGGCCCTGACGCTCGACAACTCCTCGGGCCGTCTGGCCGTGGAGGGCGCGGAAGTCACGATCTCGCGCACACTCTTTCGCAATGGCGACTCCGAATACGCGATCAACGGCACCACCTGTCGGCTCCTCGACGTCCAAGAGCTTCTCGGCGACTCGGGTGTCGGGCGTCAACAGCACATGATCATCGGTCAGGGCCAACTCGACTCCATTCTTTCCTCGAACCCCGAGAATCGTCGTGCGGTGATTGAAGAAGCCGCGGGCGTCTTGAAGCACCGTCGACGCAAGGAGCGTTCCGAGCGTCGACTCGCCACCACGCAAGAGAACCTCGAACGTTTGGGCGATCTGGTGCGCGAAGTGCGCCGCCAGATGCGACCGCTCGAACGCCAAGCCGCCTCGGCGCGGAGCTACTCCGACGTCGAGAGTGAACTACGTGACGCTCGCCACGCCCTCTTCTCGGCTCGCTTGACGAACTTCGAGCAGCGTCGCCGCGAACTCGAGCACGCCCTCGAAGAAGCCTCGGTGCGCGAGCGCGAACTGCGCCACGAGCTGGTGACCCTCGACGCGAAGGCGACCGCCGCGGCCGCCGAGATGGCGTCGCGTCGCGAAGAGACGCTCGCCTCGACGCTCGGCACCCTGCAAGGGCTGGCCGAACGGGCGCGCGGCACGACCTCGGTGATCAAGGAGCGCGAACGGGCCCTGCGCCAGGCGTTGATCGCCTCGGCCGACGAGAACGTCATCGCCACCTTGGAAGCCGACGCCGCCAAACTCCTCCACGACTTAGAAGGTCTCAGTACGGATGAACTCTCGCTCGTTCAGTTACGAGACCAGCTTCGCGAGTCGCGCGGGCAATTCAAAGAGGTCGAGGAGAGTTTTGAGTCGACGTGGGCGAGCTCCTCAAGCGAAAGCGCCGAGGCGGCGCTGCTCGCGACGCGCGAGCGAATCGCGCTCCTCGAACGATCGATTTCCTCACTGCGCGAGAGCGAGCGACGAGCGAGTGAACGACTCGCCGACGCCACCCACCGTCGAGAGATGAACACCTCGGCGACGCAGCGGGCGAAGGCGGACCTCGACACCAACACGGCGTTGGCAGCGACCTCGGCGCGAAACCAACACTCCGCGGACCTCGCCGCCACGGCGGCCAAGGAAGAGCGGCGACTGGCGGATGAGACCCTGCGCGCGGGTGAGGACCTCACTGCGCGCACCCACGCACGCGCCGAGACGTTGGCTCGCGCACTCGACGAACTCTCTGGGGCCGGTGGACGGGCGATCATTGGCGACCTCGAAGGGGTGCTCGGCTCGTTCTTGGACCTCATTGAAGTGGACGCCGGAGCCGAACGCGCCGTGGAGTCGGCCGCCGGCGTATCGGTGGCCGCGATGGTCGTTGACAGTGGCGCCGCACGGAGCGCTCTCGCGGCGCTTCGTCGAGGCGGGGGCGCCGGTTTGATCCTGCCGGTGTCGAGTGTCGAGGTCGCCGCTCCCGCGGCGCCGACCGGCACGAGAGCCCTGCGCGAACTCGTTCGGGCCCGAAAAGGCGCGCCCGCGCACGTCACACGTGTTCTCGACGCGCTCTTCTCGCGGGCCTTCGTGGCGACCGACTGGGAGTCGGGCGCGGACGTGGCGCTGGCGAACCCGGCACTCACGGTGGTCACCCTCGAGGGCGACCGATTCGCACCATCGGGTTGGCGCACGGGTTCGGGTCGCGCCGTCGTCACCCGACACAGCGTCGAAGAGGCACAAGCCGCCGCCGAGCGAGCGCGGCGTGAACTCGTGGAGCACCGCGCGCGTTTCGACACCGCCGAGACCGCGCTCGCCGAGGCTCTCGATCGACTTCGCGACGCCGAACGCCTCGTGAGTGATTCTGGCAGCGATGAGGTGCGACTGCAGTCACTCCTCGAGCGCCTGGACGCCGAGTCGACGGCACTGGTGAGTGAGATCGACACGCTCGAGGGCGAAGTCGCGAATCTCCTCGAGCAACGCGCCACGCTAGAAGAAGAGATGATCGTCCAGCGCGAAGCGCTGCCCGGACTCGAAGTTGCGGCGAGTGACGGCGCCGAACGCGAATCGCAGCGTGGCGACGCGAAAGTGGCGCTCGAGTCGCACCGACAGTTGGTCGAGGCGGAGGCGACGGCGCTGTCTCGACGCGAGGCGGAGTTCGCCGAGCGACGTCGTCTCATCGAAGCGCGACAAGGTGAGATCGAGGTGCGCCTCGAAGGTCGCACGGGCGAACGCCAGGCCGCCGCGGCCAAGCGCGAGTCGCTCGAGTTCGACCGGCAGGTGTTGAGCCGCTTGGCCGCCCTCGTCGAACGAGCGGCCGAGGAGATTCGCGTCGCCCAAGAGGCGATGGACTCGACCTACCGTGAGCAGCTCGAAGCGACGCGCGCGAGCGCCGAAGTACTTGAAGAGGTGCGCCGCGCTCGCCACGACGCCGACGCTCGTCTGAGTGAACTCAGCGAGGTCATGCGCCGACACGAGATCGAACAAGCGGAATTGGTCGTCAAGGTCTCGAACGTGCACGAAGTCGTGCGGCGTGACCTCGGGGTCGAACCGCACGAGATGGGACCGGCGCCACTGGTCGAGCTGGCCGAAGGGGCGTCGCTCGAGTCACGAGTGATCGAGCTCGAAGCACGCATCACCTCGCTCGGTCCGATTAATCCGCTCGCCCTGGAAGAACTCGCCGCGCTCGAGGATCGCTACAAGGAACTCGACGCGCAGGTCAGTGACGTTCGTCACGCGCGGCGCGAGCTCCAAGAGGTACTTCGTGCGCTGGACGAGGAGATCATGGCGACGTTCACCTCGGCCTTCGCGGACGTGAACGAGCATTTCTCCTCTTTGATCGCGATGCTCTTTCCCGGTGGCCAGGGCCGGCTCAATATGAGCGAACCGGACGACCCACTCAATACCGGCGTCGAGATCGAAGTACGACCGATGGGCAGGAACGTCCGACGGATCTCGTTGCTGTCGGGTGGCGAACGTTCGATGGCCGCGTTGGCGTTCCTCTTTGCGGTCTTTCGTTCGCGACCGTCGCCCTTCTATCTCATGGACGAGGTCGAGGCTGCGTTGGACGACGTCAACCTCCAACGATTCCTCAGCCTCGTCGATGAGTTCCGCGACGAGGCCCAGATGCTCATCGTCACGCACCAAAAGCGCACGATGGAAGCGGCCGACGTGCTCTACGGCGTCACGATGGTGCCCGGGGCGTCGTCCAAAGTGGTCAGCCAGCGTGTGAACCGCGCCCAGGAGATCGCAACGGCGTGATCGTTCTCTACGTTGTTCTCGCTCTGCTCGTCGTCATCGGGCTCGTCGTCCTCCTTCGCCGTCGGCGTCGCCCCCGCCCCGCTCTGGTCTCGCCACCGCGAGCCGCGATGCCGAGCGTGCTCGTCACCGAGTCGACACCCATTCCCACGCTGGTCGATGAACGCTCCCTCGCGCAGCGGCTGGCCCCGTCGCGCGGCGTGTTCGAGCGCGTGCGCGCACTCGGCAACGAGCGTGAAGTCTCCTCCGAGCAACTCGACGTGGTCGAAGAGGTGCTGCTGCGCAGTGACGTCGGCGTCCTCACCACGAACGCGGTACTGGAAGAACTGCGCACTAACGGCGCGCCCGAGGGCGTCGCCGCCGCCGTGCGATCAACGATGCTCAACTCTCTGCGCGCCGATCGCACGACGTCGACGATGGCCGAGGCGGGTCGAGTGCCGGTGTGGCTCTTCGTGGGCGTCAACGGGGTGGGTAAGACCACCACGATCGGCAAACTCGCCCAACGCCACCACGACCAGGGTCGCAGCGTGCTGCTCGCCGCGGGTGACACCTTTCGCGCCGCCGCGGCCGACCAACTCGAACAGTGGGCGACGCGCACGGGTTCGGACATCGTTCGCGCCAACGAGGGCGCCGATCCCGGCTCGGTGGTGCACGACGCGATCGGACGCGCGAGCGCGCGCGGCGTCGACATCGTGCTCGCCGACACCGCCGGGCGACGGGCCAACAGCACGAACCTGCTCGACGAACTCTCCAAGGTTCGACGCGTGGCCGACCGGGCTCCGGGTCAAGTCGTCGAAACACTCCTCGTCCTTGACGCCACCACGGGTCAGAACGCCCTCAGCCAGGCGCGCGAATTCTTAGGAGCCGCCGGGGTGACCGGCATCGTGTTGACCAAACTCGACGGCACCGCGCGCGGAGGCATCGTGATCGCCATCGAACGTGAGCTCGAGATCCCCGTCAAGTTCGTCGGGGTCGGCGAGGGCGTCGACGACCTCATCGTCTTTAGCCCGGCGGAGTTCGTCGATTCACTCCTCGGGGCCTGACGCTAAAGTTCCAACACCATGTTTGACGCCCTCAGCGAACGTTTCGAGCGACTCAGCACGTCACTTCGCTCGCGCGGACGACTGAGTGACGCCGACCTCGACGCGGCGTTGGCCGACGTTCGCTCCGCCCTCTTAGAGGCCGACGTCGAGCTCGGGGTGGTGCGGGCCTTTCTCGACGCGGTGCGCGAGCGCCTCGACGGCGAGGCCCTCAGCCAGAGCCTCTCGCCGGGCCAACAGGTCATCAAGGCGGTGCACGAACAACTCATCGAAGTCTTGGGCGGCACGCCGCTCAAGATCACCTACGAGGCGAAGCCCCCGACCGTGGTGCTTCTCGCGGGTCTCCAGGGCGCGGGCAAGACCACCGCGGCGGCCAAGCTCGCCGCCTGGTTCAAGCAACAAGGGCGCCAGCCCTACCTAGTCGCCGCCGACCTTCAACGTCCGGCCGCCGTCGAACAACTGCGCGTGCTCGCGGGTCAGATCGGCGTTGACGTCTTCTCTGAGGCGTCGAACCCCATTGACGTCGCGCGCAAGGGCGTCGCCGAGGCGACCCGTCTCGGTCGCGACGTGGTGATCATCGACACCGCCGGTCGCCTGGCCATCGATGAAGGCTTGATGAAAGAGGTTCGCGGCATCAGCGCCGCGACAACGCCCAAGTACACGTTCTTGGTGATCGACGCGGTCACCGGGCAAGACGCGGTGGCGACGGCCCGGAGTTTCCACGAGGCGCTCGAACTCTCGGGACTAATCGTCACCAAGCTCGACTACGACGCGCGCGGCGGCGCGGTGCTGTCGGCACGCGGGGTCGTGGGCCGCCCCGTCGTCTTCGCCTCCACGGGGGAGAAGCTCGCCGACTTCGACCTCTTCTACCCCGACCGGATGGCCTCGCGCATCTTGGGCATGGGCGACGTGATGTCGCTGATCGAACAGGCCGAACGCACCATGGACCCCGACATCGTCGCGGCGTCGGCCGGACGCATGATGAGCGGTACCTTCACGCTCGATGACTTCCTTGCGCAACTCAACCAGGTGCGCAAGATGGGCTCCCTGGGCGGTCTCATGAAGTTGATGCCCGGGGTGACCAAGGAGATGCGCACCGCGGCGAGCAACGTTGACGAGGGCGAACTCAACCGGGTCGAGGCGATCGTGCGCTCAATGACGCCGCTCGAACGGCGCGATCCTTCGGTGATTGACGGATCGAGAAGGACTCGCATCGCGAAAGGTTCCGCGACGAGCGTGTCGGCGGTGAACCAACTCTTAAAGCAGTTCAGCGAGATGCGCAAGATGATGCGCCAGATGGGCAACGGCGGCTCTCCGGCGTTGCCGGGCGGACTCGGCAAGATGGCGAGTTTGGCGGCGCGTGGCGCGGGCCGCGGAGAGGCGCTGCCCGCTGGCTTCGAGGCGCTCGGCCAGGGCATGGCGAGTGCGGCGTCGGCGCCACGCGGCGGCGGTGGGAAAAACAAGAAGAAGAAGGGCGGGAGAGTTACCCCGCCCAAACAACGCTAAACTTTGACGCTCGGGTATATCGCCCTGTTCTGAATCGGAACGAACACATTCGAAGGGAATTACGTCGTGGCTGTGAAACTACGCCTGGTGCGCATGGGGAAAAAGAAGCAACCCACCTATCGCGTCGTCGCCGCCGAGAGCCGCCGCGCTCGTTCCGGCGCCTTTTTGGAGATCGTGGGCACCTACCAGCCGCGCGGTATCTCCATCGCCGAACCCGAGATGGTCTTGAAGATCGACAACGACAAGGTCCTGCACTGGCTCCAGCACGGTGCCCAGCCGACCGAGCGCGTCGCGAAGCTCTTGAAGATTTCGGGCGCCCTCGAGGCGTTTGAGGCAACCAAGGCAACCAAAGCGTCCGAGGCCGTCACGTGAGCGACGCCGAGGACGACTACGTCGCCGGTGACGTCAACACCATCGACGACGAGGTCGACGACTACGAGGACGACGACGTCAATGACGCCAGCGACGCGGACCGAGCGCTGAGCGCCACGGCGGTGCTCGAGTTCATCGCCAAATCACTCGCGGAAGATCCGAACGCCGTCGCCATCGAAGTCACTGAGCGCCAGGGCAAAGTCATCCTCTCCCTGAGTGTCGGACCGAACGACATGGGTCGCATCATCGGACGACGCGGCCGCACCGCGCAGGCGATCCGGGCGCTCGTCGGCGCCGCGGGAGCGCGAGACGGGGTCACCACCTCCGTCGACATCGTCGACTGAGGTGACCGTCGAGCGTCCCACGCTCGAAGTCGGGCGCATCGTCAAGGCCCACGGTCTTCGTGGTCAGGTCCAAGTTGACTTGTGGAGTGACCGCGTCGAGCGACTAGCGGTGGGCACGACGCTGCTGAGCGAACGCGGAGCGCTCATCGTTGAAGCTGCCGCGGCCCACCAAGCTCGATTCATCGTGCGCTTCGATCGCATCACCACGCGCGAAGAGGCCGACGAGTGGCGCGGGGTCGTGCTCTCGGCGCCCAGACTCGAGGACGACAGTGTGATCTGGATCGACCAACTCTTTGGTGCGGAGGTCGTGGACGCGGCGGGTGTGCGCCGAGGCGTGGTGGTGGACGTCGAAGCCAATCCCGCGAGTGATCTGATGGTGCTCGATTCGGGCGCGCTGGTGCCGCTCACGTTCGTGGTCGATCTCCAGCCCAACGTGCGCGTGGTCGTCGACCCGCCCGAGGGGCTCTTCGAATGACGCTCCGCGTCGACGTCCTCACGCTCTTTCCCGAGGCGATCGCGAGTTACGCCTCCACCTCGGTACTCGGTCGCGCCCGCGATCGCGGGATCTGGGAGTTGCACCTCCACGACTTTCGAGACGCGACCACCGACGTGCACCGCAGTGTCGACGACACGCCCTTTGGTGGAGGTGCGGGGATGGTGCTGCGCGCCGAACCAATCATCGCGACCATTGAATCGACCCCCGATCTCGCGCGACCGGTGATCGCCCTCACCCCGTCGGGTCGGGTCTTCACGCACCAGGTGGCCCGTGAACTCAGCGCCCTCGAGGGCTTCACGCTGCTCTCGGGACGCTACGAAGGCTTTGATCAGCGCGCGCTCGATCTCGTGGTGGATGAGGAACTGTCCATTGGCGACTTCGTGCTCGCCGGCGGGGAGCTCGCGGCCCTCTGTGTCATCGAGGCCGTCGTGCGACTGCTGCCCGGGGCACTCGGGAACGACCAGTCGAGTCGAGATGAGTCCTTCGGCGACGGTTTGCTCGAGTACCCGCACTTCACCAAACCCGCCGAGGTACGCGGGCGTCGGGTGCCCGAGGTGCTGCTGTCGGGAGACCACGCGAAGATCGAGCGCTGGCGGCGCGCTCAGGCGCTCGCGCGCACCCTGGAGCGACGAAGTGACCTGATCGAAGCGCGTGGGGGACTGAGCGATGAGGACCGGGCGCTGCTCGCGGAACTCGAGGCGATCGACGGTCCTGAGTAAAGCGGCTAAACTTGCTAAGCCTGTGATCCGAAAGGGACCGCTCTCATGAACCCCACTGACTTAGTCGACCGCGATTCGCTTCGCGACGACATTCCCTCATTTCGCCCCGGCGACACCGTCAAGGTCCACGTGCGCGTGGTCGAGGGCACCCGTCAGCGCATCCAGGTCTTCCAGGGTGTCGTGATTCGACGTCAAGGATCGGGCGTGCAGGAGACCTTCACCGTGCGCAAGATCAGTTTCGGCGTGGGCGTCGAGCGCACGTTTCCGGTCCATACCCCCACGATCGCCAAGATTGAAGTCGACTCCTACGGCGACGTTCGTCGCGCCAAGCTCTACTACCTGCGTGACCTTCGCGGCAAGGCGGCCAAGATCAAGGAACTCCGCGTCACCGAGCGCGCGTAGTCACTGGTGGGTGAAGAAGAGCTCGACGACTACGAGTCGACCCTAGAACTCGCGCTCGTTCAGGAGTACAAGGCGGTCGTTGGCATGTTCGACTTCGCCGTCGAGACTGACCGTCGTTTCTACCTCGCGAACGACGTCGCCGTCGAGGTGAAGTCGGCCTCCACCCCGACCCTGCTCGAGGTCACCTTGCACGACGCGTGGGTCTGGGACATGTACCGCGCCGCGCGATTCGTGCCGTCCGTGCGAATCCTCACGTTTCGCGACGTGAATATCGAACGCCTGCCCAAAGAAGACCTTCAGCCCTAGACATGGAACTGCTTCGCGTGGTCACCGATCGCGCTCACGCCGACGACGTCGTCGCGTTTGCCGCGTCCCACAACGTGGTCCTTCGTTGTTCTGACGCCGACACGGTGCTCGTGGTGGCGTCGTTGCGCGAAGTGCTCGAGGGCGAGATCGGGGTGTGGCTCGTGGTCGGCGACGACTATCCCGCCCAGTTGGCCGCTCGTGACGTAAAGACGCTCGCCGCACTCGTGTCCCTCACGCGCGTGGTCATCGAAGCCTCGTCGCCCGTCGACCAACACGCCGACGTCCTCGCGGCGCTCCTCAGCGACGACGAGGTGAACTTCGCCAACGATGTCGTCACCCTGCGCGGGGCGTACAACCGACCCGCGCCGCCTCGTCCACTCGACCTGTGGCGTTACCGCGAGGGGCAACTTGTGATGGAAGAACAGCAGCTCAACCTCGTTCGAAGCGAGACGCTCGCGTGGGGCGAGCTCACCTACTTCGCTTGAGCTAGCTGAGTTGGCGCGAGATCCGGTCGGGCCGGATCGTGACGGTGACGCGGACTTCGCCCTCGCGTCGGTACGGGTAGGGATCGATACCGGTGTACTTCTTCGATAGGCGGTCGATCACCGCGTCGGCTCCGTCGGTGGTGAACCCCACGACCGTGCCGCGCACACTGATGGTGTCGGTGGGGTTGTCCGGGTCGGTCAGGGAGACCGCGACGCGCGAGTCGTTCGCCAGGTTTCGCGCCTTCGCTCGGCCGAGTGCGGTGTTGATGACGATGTCCTCGCCGTCGAGCTCCACCCAGACCGGGCTGACGTTGGGCGAGCCGTCGGGATCGAGGCTCGCGATATGCGCAAGGACCTTCTTCTCGAACAGCGCGCGCGAAGCGGGGGTGAAGGTATCGGTCACGGGGCTCCTGTCGGTCGGGCCGTCGAAGCCCACTAGTTTTACTGTAATGAACGTTGGTGCCCACGTCCGCGGCGGTGGCCAGTTGGTTCCTTCCCTCGAATACGGCGTCGAGATCGGTGCGACCTCGATCCAGATCTTCACCCAGAGCCCGCGCATGTGGAAGCCCTCGCAGTACGCGCCAGGGGTCCTCGCAACGTTTCGCGAGGCGCAGGCCGCCCACCCCACGATCACCGACACGTTCTGTCACGCCACGTACCTGATCAACTTGGCTTCGGCGGAACTCGAGCTCTACGAGAAGTCCGTCGAGTGTTTGACGCACAACCTCTCGGTGGCGCGAGGCATGGGCGCTTCGGGGCTCGTGTTGCACGTGGGCTCGCACAAGGGGGCGGGGTTTGACGATGTCGTGCGTCAGATCGCCGATGGGCTCGAGCGAGCACTCGATATCGCCGACGCCGCGCCCGAGGGTGTCGCGGACTGCCCGATTCTGATCGAAAACGCGGCCGGGAGCGGCGGTACGGTCGGACGGTCCTTCGAGGAGATCGAATTCTTGATAGACGCGTGTAATGGCGACGACCGCTTGGGGCTGTGCATCGACACGCAGCACCTCTGGGCGAGCGGTTTTGACTACTCCAGCGTGGCGGGTGCGGAGAAGTTGGTGAAAGAAGTAGAGCGAACAATTGGCGTCGCGCGACTGCGCTGCTTGCACTTCAACGATTCGAAAATCGAGCTCGGCGGGAACCGAGATCGACACGCCAACATCGGCGAGGGCACCATCGGCGCGAAGGGATTGGCCCCGCTCGTGGGTCACCCGAAGATCCGTGACCTGCCGCTCTTACTGGAGGTTCCCGGCGACGGCGAAGGGCCGCGCGCCGAGGACGTCGCGGTCGCGAAAAAAGTAGTGGCGGCCGGCATCAGACTTTACGACGGAGGATCATCGAGACAGCTGTCGACCCCACGGATGAGCGCGAAGCCCGCGGCGACATCTGGAGCGAAGCCGTCACACAAGACGCCGACGAGCAAGATGGATCCGCCCAATAAGAAAGCTGTGAAGAAGGTAACGAAGAAGGTCACGAAGAAAGCCGTGAAGAAGGTAACGAAGAAGGTCACGAAGAAAGCCGTGAAGAAGGTAACGAAGAAGGTCACGAAGAAGGCCGTGAAGAAGTCGCCGTCGAAACCAAAGCCGCCGGAGCGTCTCGCTGCAAAGAAGGTCACAAAAGTGAATAAAAAGTCGACAACCAAGAAATCGCCGAAGAAGAATTAGGACGTGAGATGACCGCTATCCGCGTCGAGTCCGACACCATGGGTTCAATCGAAGTGCCGGCGGAACACTACTGGGGCGCCCAGACCGAACGAAGCCTGCACCACTTTGCCATCAGCCACGAGACGATGCCGCCCGCAGTCATACGCGCCTTCGGCGTGCTGAAGTACGCCTCCGCCCAGGTAAACAACGCATTGGGCAAGCTCAGCGAGGAGAAAGCCGCGCTGATTGAGCGCGCCGCGGGAGAAGTGATCGACGGGACGTTGGCGGACGAGTTTCCGCTGCGAGTCTGGCAGACGGGGTCGGGCACGCAAACGAATATGAACGTCAATGAGGTCATCTCGAACCGAGCGATAGAACTTGCGGGCGGGGAGATGGGATCGAAAAGCCCGATCCACCCGAACGACGACGTCAATATGTCCCAGTCGTCGAACGATACGTTTCCCACGGCGATGCACATCGCGGCCGTACTCGAGATCACCGGACGTCTGATGCCGGCGGTGTCGCGTCTTCGCGACGCACTGGACGTGAAGGCTGTCGAGTATCGCGACATCACCAAGATCGGCCGCACTCACCTAATGGACGCGGTTCCCTTGACCCTTGGTCAAGAGTTCTCGGGCTACGTCTCCCAACTCGACGCGGACCTCGCCCGTTTGGAACTCACGCTCGGCGGCCTCTTTGAGCTCGCCGCGGGCGGCACCGCGGTCGGCACCGGACTGAACACCCATCCCGAGTTCGGGGTGCGCGTAGCGGCTGCAATCGCCGCGCTCACCAGCCAGCCATTCGTGACGGCACCGAACTACTTCGCGGCGCTCGCGGCACACGACGCGCTGGTGTTCGCGCACGGCGCCATAAAGACTTTGGCCGCGAGTCTCACCAAGATCGCCGACGACCTGCGCTGGTTGGGCTCGGGCCCGAGATCGGGCCTTGGCGAGCTGCGATTGCCCGAGAACGAGCCCGGTAGTTCGATCATGCCCGGCAAGGTGAACCCTACGCAGAGTGAAGCGATGATCATGGTGTGCGTACAGGTCTACGGGAACGACACCGCGGTATCGATCGCCGGCGCGAGAGGCAACCTCGAACTCAATGTCTGTAAGCCAGTGATGATTTACAACTTCTGTAACTCGATCGACCTCCTGACAGACGCGTGCGACCGCTTTCGCGAGTTCTGCGTCGAAGGTCTTGAGCCGGACTACGAACAGATCCAAAACCACCTCAATAACTCCTTGATGCTCGTGACGGCGCTCAACCCCATCATTGGCTACGACAAGGCGGCCCAGGTAGCAAAAAAGGCTCACAAGGAGCGCGGCACCTTGCGCGAAGCCGCCGTCGCGCTCGGGTTCCTGACGGGCGAGGAGTTCGACGCCGCCGTGGTGCCCGAGGAGATGACGCACCCCTAGCGCCCGATCGCCTGCGCTGCGCCAGACGTTGAAACGACCATGTAATTCGGGCTGCCCAGCCGACAGAGACGTGGAGTAGGGCGATCGTCGTCCTACGTGAGTTGAGAGTCGGAACACACCATGCGTCACGTCGCTCGCAAACCAGCAGCGCACCTCGCTGTGCTTCTTCTGACTTCGCTCATCGGCTCGGGTCTCCTCAGCAGCCCGGGCTCCGCAACTTCGGGACCGATGAAGCCCGCCTCCGACCTCATCCAAGCGACGAGCGCCTCAGCTTTTGCGCGCGCACTCTTAAACGACGCAGCGATTCCCGCCGATGCGCGTCGAGTCGCGCACGCGACGGCGATCGAGGATGCATCGGGTCGCGAAGCCGTCACCGACCTGATTGACCTGCACGAGACGTTCGCCGTGAAGAGTCCCTTCAACCTGGCCACCTTCCTGCGGGCGAATCGCCCGACCGGTGCGACACTCAGTGGCCCCGACACCATGACGGGGAGCGGCTTAGTCTCCGTGACGGGGTACGCCTACCTCATGCCCTTCGCCGATCGTCACGTGTCCTATGAACAGTTGCACTACTCCATCGGCCCCGCGACGGGGGGCGTCGTCGACTTACGCGTTGACGCGCAGTCCGTCTGGCTGCCGGTCACGACGGTCACCATGCCCACTGCCAACCCCGTCACGATCACGGCCTACGATCACCTGTCCTTGGCGACGGGTCCCAGCGGACCGGTCTCGGTGACCCTCACCGGCGTGCAGGCGCGACGACTCAGTCACGTCATCTCGCTGCTCTCCACAGCGGGCGGTGGCATCTGCGCGGAGGGCGCTGAGCTATTCGTCATTCACACGACGACTCCGGCTTCGGGTGGTGAATCACCAGTGAACTGGACGGCGAGCGCCCAGGAGTGCGGGGACGTGCTGATCGTCGTGGTCGGTGCGCGACACTACACGCTCTCCTTAGTGTCGTGCGCACTGCGCGACCTCGTCGTGAGCGATCTACCTCAAGGCGAAGCAACGGCGTCTCGCGAATCGCTCGAACAAGGTTGTGCTCGCTAGGTCGAACTTCTCAGGCGAGTTGTAGGAAACCGGACGTGATGCAGAGTCCGAATGCGCACACGTCGACCATGCCCACGACGACCGAGGCCACGACGATGGTCGTGCCGCGCCCCCTTCGCGCGGCCATCGGGCGGGGCATGTACCAATCCGGCAGAGGATTCACCGCGAAGCCGTAGCCGAAGTACCAGGGGAGGGCGTCCGCGTCGAGCGGCGCGTCGGGGTCCGCCGCGAGGGCGAGCGCCGTCAACTCCTCGTCGCTGATGTCATGACGTAGTTCAGGGTTCAGCGTTGATTCGGTATCGGGCATCGGCGCCTCCATGATGAAACCGTCCTCTCTAGGCAAACTACACGTCGAAGCTCGGGCGCGGGCCTCAGTTGACCGGGACGTTCCACAGCGCCATCCACCGCGTGAGATCCTTCTCGATGGGCAGATCGGTGCCGAGGAACGAACGCACTCGGATCTCGAGTTCGTTGTTGCGCTGGGATGGTCCGGTCGGGGCGAATGGATAGAACGTGCCCTGTTTCATCAGATAGACCAGGCGCACCGAGCCTTCGCCCGGCGGCGTCTTCGGCACGAAGCCGAACACCGCACACAGCAACCTCGGTCCCAACTGGTGCTCGACCATTGAGGTGTCGGCGGCGTGGATGCGCGTGACGAGCGCCTCGAAGTCGGGGTCCTTCACGACGAGCCACTTGAAACCAAGGTCGTCCGTGCTGAGGGTGACCTTGTTGGTGGTCTCGTCAAAATCGAGCAACTGCTTGATGTCGTCGTCGGTCGTGATGGTGCTCTCGCCGCTACCGGACTTGAAACAGAGCCCGGCTTCTCCCGAGGGCACGAGGTCGAGTTCGCTCTGCAGCGTGAGGGCGGCGGTCGAAAGGGCGAAGAGATTGTCGAGGTTCGGGGCGACCTGCTTGGTGCGCCCGAAGAGCGCGTCGCGCAGGCCCACTAGCCGTTGAGTTCTTTTTCGAGCTTGTTCAGTTGGTCGAGGCGCTTCTCAAGGGAGGGGTGCGTCGAGAAGAGCGTGGCGGCGGAGTTGCCCGAGAGCGCCGGAGCGAAGAAGAAGGCGTTCATACCCTCGGTCTTACGCAGGTCGGTACGCGGGATCTTGCCGATGTCACCAGTGATGTGCACGAGCGCACTGGCCAGCACACTCGGCTTGCCGATCAAGATCGCCCCGGAACGGTCGGCCGCGAGTTCGCGGTACCGCGAGAGCGCCATCGTCAAGAGGAACGAGACGATGTAGATGAGAATTGAGATCAGCAGGGTCGCCATCTCCAAGAGCACGATGTTCTGGCCGCCTTTGCCTCCTCGGCCACCCCCGCCGAACATCGCCCCGAAGAGGGCCATGCGGCTCACCAGTCCCGCCAGCATCCCCACTCCCGAGGCGATGGTCATGATGGCGACGTCGCGGTGGGCGACGTGACTGAGTTCGTGGGCGAGGACGGCTTCGAGTTCCTCGTCGTTGAGACGGTTCATCAGCCCGCGCGTCGCGCAGATCACCGCGTGATTGGGATTGCGGCCCGTGGCGAAGGCGTTGGGCATGTCCATCTCGGCCACGCCCACTCGAGGTTTTTTCATGTCGGCGAGCAGACAGAGACGATCGACGATCTCGTGAAGACGAGGCTCCTGTTGGGGCGTCACTTCCTTCGCGTGCATCGAGAACATCGCGATCTTGTCCGAGAAGTAGTACTGGGAGAAGATCAGCGCGGCGGCGATGACGATGACGAGCACCGTCGAGACACCGAGGCTGAGCAGCACCGAGACGATGATCGCGTAGAGCGCCACGAGTGCGAGGCCCGTGATGAACATGCGCACGTCTAACTTGTGGTCGGTTTCAATCTTGGACTTCGCCACGATCAGCTTCCTTCGGGAGTCGACGTTTCGACGGCGGGGGTGGCCTCGGGTGCGTCGCTCGTGCCCGAGGGCAGTGCGGTCGTCGAACCGCTGGCCTTCAAGGCGGCGATCTGTGCGTCGATGTCCGAAGTGGCCGAGGCCTTGTCGAGCTGCGCCTGGATGTCGTCGGTCGATCCGGTGAGATCGGTCAACGCGCCCGAGGCGAGCAGATCATCGAGCGCCCCGCTGCGGGCCTGCATTTCAGCAACTTTGTCCTGAGCGCGCTGCATGGCGGCTCCCGCGTCGCCCATGGAGGTGGAGATCCCACTGACCGCTTCGTTGACGTGCGCCGAGGCTTCGGCGGCGGTGTAGGTGGCCTTGATGGTCTCTTTCTTGGTGCGGAAGGCCTCGACCTCACTTTGGAGTTTGGTGGCGGTGGCCTCGAGCTTCGCCTGCTGGTCGGCGACGGTGGCGTGCTGGGTCTCTAAGTCCTTTAACTGGCTCGCGATGGCCTCGCGGCGCGTGAGGGCCTCGCGAGCGAGGGGCTCATTGCCTTGGGCGAGGGCGGCCTTGGCCTGGTCGGCGAGTTTGTCGCCCTGGCTCTTGAGCTGCTCCGCCTGGATCTCGATGCGCTTTTTGGCGGTGGCGACGTCGGCGACCGCTCGCTTGACCTTGGTGAGATTCTCGAGTTGCTGCTCGTACGAGAGGTCGAGGGTTTGGCGGGGGTCCTCCGCCTTGTTCAAGGCGTCGTTCGCCTTGGCTTGGAAAATCGTCGAAACCCGCTTCATTATGCCCACCGGGGCCTCCTTTTGTTACGGGACCAGACTAGAGCGAACTACACACCCCTGGTCGGAGACCGAGCAGCCGACGTGCGAGTTTCTCTAAGTTCTTGATAAATCTGTGTCCTGGGCCCTCGCCGCGGCGGCGAGTTCGAGGCGGTAGGACTCGAGTTCGGCGGCCAGTGACTCACTAGACGTCGCGAGAATGCGCAGCGCCAGTAGCGCTGCGTTCGCCGCCCCGTTGATCGCCACCGTCGCGACGGGTACGCCGCGGGGCATCTGGACGATCGAGAGCAACGAATCGAGCCCGTCGAGGCGCGCGAGCGCGACGGGCACGCCGATGACCGGCAACGTCGTGACCGCCGCGAGCATGCCCGGCAGATGAGCCGCCCCACCGGCGCCCGCGATGATGACCTTGAGACCTCGGTGCTGCGCGTCTTTGCCGTAGGCCAGCATCGCCTCGGGGGTGCGGTGCGCCGAGACGACGTGCACCTCGAAGTCGACGTGAAAGCGCTCGAGCACGGTTGACGCCTCGCCCATGACCTCGGCGTCCGAGGACGAGCCCATGACGACGCCCACCACTGGTTGCACTACGCCTCCCGGGTCACGGTGCCGTACGCGCGGGCACCCTCCCATGCTCTCACGTGGGGGCCCGCGGGCTCTTCACCCAGAGCCGTCACGTGGCCGAGCTTGCGTCCGGGTCGCCAGGACTTGCCGTAGTCGTGAACGAAGGTCCCGTCGATCAGCGTCGCCGCCGCGAGCGATCCCGGTTCGTCGGCGCCCACCACGTTGACCATCACGGCGTACGGACTGAGTGGTGCGACCTCGCCGAGGGGCTGACCACTCACGGCTCGCAGGTGCTGGACGAACTGACTGGTGCTCACACCCTCGATGGTCCAGTGTCCCGTGTTGTGTGGGCGCAGCGCGACCTCATTGACGAGGAGTCCCCGATCGGTCACGAAGTATTCGATCGCCAACACGCCCACTCCGGCCACCAACTCGGCGACCCGCTCACTCAGTCGGTGGGCCTCTCCCAAGGTCGCCTCGTCGAGGTCGCTCGGGAAACGTACCTCCGCGCACATGCCCGCGCGCTGGACGCTCGTGACGACGGGATAGAACGCGAGGGTTCCGTCGACGGCGCGCACGACGAGTTGAGCGACTTCGCCCACCAACTCGAGGCGTTCTTCGACGACGACGGGAGCGCTGGCCGTCATCAGCGCGATGTCGGCGAGGGCCTCGTCGCGGGTGGCGGGAAAGGCCACGCCGCGTCCGTCGTACCCGCCGCGGCTCGCCTTCACGACGGGCGCCGCGCCGAGTTCGTCGAGGAAGGGGGAGAGTCGTTCGTCAGTGCTTGCGGACACGACGAGGAATCGAGGGACCGGCACGCCCGCGTCGAAGAACGTCCGACGCTGGTACGCCTTGTCGACCGCGAATCGTAACGCCGCGCTCGAGGGTCGCAGCACGACGCCCTCCGCCTCGAGTTGTTCCAATACCCCGAGGTCGACGAGCTCGTGGTCGAAGGTGATGACGTCCACGAGATCGGCGAGTGCTCGCAACGCCACCGGATCGGTCGCCTCGCCCAGGACGACGGCGTCGGTCGTGGTGACGGCGGAGTCCTCGTTCGTCGTCGCCAGCACCGTCACGCGTACGCCGGCGTCGTGGGCCGCCTCGCCCATCATGCGCGCCAACTGACCGGCACCCACGACGCCGACGTGCGCAGACCCGTTAGGTTGGTGCTCGTTCGACACGAACGAAACGCTAGTGGGCACAGGGAGGGTTGCGGATGCGCATCGCTACAGGACTCGACGTCAATGGATCAATCGACGCCACCATCGAGCGCGCGAGGTCGCTGCGCGACCGGGGCTTCAGAAGTCTGTGGGCGTCGCAGATCTTTGGACCAGACACCTTGACCGTGCTCGCACTCGTCGGGCGTGAGTTAGGCGACCTCGACCTCGGCACGGCGGTCGTGCCGATCCATCCGCGCCACCCCACGATGTTGGCGGCCCAGGCTCGCACCGTCCAGGACGCGATCGGCGGTCACCTCTCGCTGGGTATCGGGCTCTCACACCAGGTGTCGGTCGAGGGTCTCTGGGGGCTCTCCTTCGATCGACCCGCGACGTACATGGCCGAGTACCTCGAAGCATTGGCGCCGATGCTGCGCGGGGAGAAGACCGACGTGCACGGCGAGCGCATTACCGCGGTCACCTTCGGCGCCATCGGTCCGCTCGATGTGACCTCGCCGAGTCTGTTGGTGGCGGCGCTCGGGCCGAAGATGCTCGATCTGGCGGGTACCTGGACCGACGGCACGTTGCTCTGGATGACCGGGGTGAAGACCGTCGCCGATCACATCGTGCCCCGGATTCGCGAGGCTGCTGCGAAGGCCGGTCGCGCTGACCCCCGGATCGTGTGTTCGCTGCCCATTGCCGTGACCGACGACGTCGAGGGCGCGCGCTCACGCATCAATTCGGACTACGCGATGTACGCGACGCTGCCGAGTTACGCCGCGATGCTCGAGCGCGAAGGTGCGGGCGACCCCGCCGGCGCCAGTTTGATCGGCTCGCGTGCGCAGGTCCTTGAGGCGCTGCACGAACTCGAGGCGGCGGGAGCGACGGAGTTCTCGGGCGTTCCCTCGGGCAACGCCGAGGAGAAAGCGGGCGCCCTCGAGGTGCTGGTGGACTTCCAGCGGGGCGAGTGAGTCGACGCCCCTAGGGCGACGTTAAAAAGGAACCCGGGTGTGTTTGAACTCGTTCAGCGCACCTTGTTCACTCATCAACGTCAGCAGTGACTCGATCAGGGCGATCGACGCGGCGCCGTCACCGTCGGGCGCGTTCATGTAGCGAACGAACGTGGCGTCGCCGTTGAGGACGAAGGTCGGCACACCGAAGGCTTCGTATCGTTCGAACTCTCGAAAACTCTCGCCGAGGACCTTATGGGGGCGCCGCGAGTCAACGTCGGCGAAGACCTGGTTCATATCAACCGACGTCCCCGCGAGCGCCTGGGTGATCTCGTCGCGTGTGACGAGTCGAAGACCTCGTTCGTGTCGGGCCCGGAAGAGGGCCTCGTGGACGTCGAGGAACGCCGCGGGCTGCTCGTCGCGAACCGAGGTCGAGACCGCGAGGGCGAGGTGCTCACCGTCGCGACTCGGGTCATCCCAGACGTCGGGGGCGCCGTCGACCCGGTAACCCTGGCTCATCGTCCACGGTACGAAGGTGACCTCGAAGTCGGCCCCCGCACGCAGGGCGGTGATGACGTGCAGGTGGATGTTCTTCGCGAAGGGGCAGCGGTAGTCGTAGGAGAGTTGAAACGTGTGCATGACGCCAGCATAAGAAGTGATTGGCTTGTGGCGTCACGACCGCTCAGCGACCGGGGACCGGTACCCCTTCGCTGCGACAGAGGTCCTTGTAGGAACAGAAGCGACAGGCGCGCGAGGAGGGAGTGGCGGGAAACTCTCCGTCGTCGTAGTAGCGCTTGATCTTCGTCCAGGCGCCCGCCGCCGCGGTCGCGCGGGCCCGCACGACGACGTCGGTAACGCTGCGTTCGATGGTCGTGCCGTGAGCGACGTACATGAGGCGAATGCTCGCGGGTCGCTCACCGTATTTCGCTTCGCACAGCGCGGCGTAGAGTTCGGTGTTCGCGAAGGTCTGGATGTCGTAGTTGCGATTGGGCAGCGCCCCGGTCTTGTAATCGACGATGGCGAGTGACCCGTCGGCGTCACGATCCAGACGGTCCAAGATCCCATAGATCGGTGCGCCGGCAACCACTTCGCCCAGGCGCAACTCGACCCCTTCGCTGGTGATACTTGTCGGATCTTCCATCATGAAGTAGCGACCGATCATGACTTCGGTCTCGTCGAGTAACTTCGCCATCATCGCTTCGTCGAGCCCAATGTCCGCGCGCACGTCCTCGGTCAGAATCTCTTCAATGGCCGGTCCGACGAACTCTCGCGCTCGTTCGATGGTGCGCTCGGGACCCTCTAAGGAGAAGAGCTGTTCAAAGACGAAGTGCACGAAGCGACCCTTCGCCGTCGCGTAAGTGGCGGGCTGGGGAATTCGTTCGATGGAGGCGTGCTGGTAGCGGCGCGGGCAGGTCTGGAAGTCAGCGAGGCGCGAGGGAGAGAGCGACTGGGGGAGTGGTTGATCGAACGCCATGGGCCCACGATAGGACCGGCATGTGACGTGTCCCATCGACGTTGGGTAACAATGGAGCGTGGCCCGAAAACCTTCCGAATCTCGTCGTGGCCAGATCGTGCGGTACCCGACGTGGCACGGCGCGCGCCGCGGTGATCCGGTCATCGTCAACGGCGACAAGGAACGACGTCAGCACTGGACCTTCGTCGCTCACGTAGTGAATGAAGCGACCAGTGAAGAGTGGGTGGAAGTGCGCGGCGGGCGTATCGGTGAGTCGAAGGGTCGGTCCTTTCGACCGGAGATGATCTTCCCGGCGAACGCGAAGAAGGGCTCGCGCGTCGTGGGTCTCTCACTCGACAGTGCGCCGCAGTTCACGCTGGATTGACGCGCGGCTCGTCGATCTCGTTGATCTTCTTCGACGAAAGAATGTAGAGGCCCGGGATCACGCAGATGACTGCGAGCACCACGAAGTATGTGCGCACCCCGACCGCGTCCGCGAGCCCGCCCGCGACGAGGAGGCCGAGTGGCGCGATCCCCAGTGAGACGAACCAGTCCACGGAACTGACCCGGCCGAGGAGTTCTCGGGGCACTTCGCTCTGAATCATCGACTCCCAGATGGTGTTGCCCAGGATGATCATGGGGGCGGACACGAGGGGGAAGATAGCGAGCTCCCAAAAGTTCGTCGCCACCCCCACGACGAGCGCCGAGAGCGTCAAGATGCTCCAATAGACCCACGTCATTCGTATTCGACGTTTCGGAGCGGTGAGGTTCGCCGCCACCAGTGCACCAATCGCACCGGCGACGCCCGACACCGCGCTGAAGAGTCCGACGTAGTACTTGGCGTCGTGGAGGGTGTGTAGCAAAAAGTAGGGCAGGAGCACGAACATCGGCGTGATGATGAAGCCGTTCAGCAGCGAGACCGCCACCAGTGTCGTCCAGATCCAACGAGTCTTCACGACGTAGTGCAGGCCCTCTTTCACGTCATCGATCATGGAGTTGGCTTCGTTGCGAGTTGGACGAGGCGTCGCACGCATCAACCAGAGCGCGCCGAAGCTGACGACGAACGTGGCGGCGTCAACACCCATCGCCAGGCTCGTGCTGAAAGCCGCGAGGAACCCGCCGACGGCCGGACCGATCATGCCACCCGCGAGGTTGTTGGCGAGTGGTCGCACCGCATTCATGGCCGGGAGCAAGTCCTCGGGGACGATCTCGGGGGTGATGGCCGCGATGCAGGGATAGAAGAGGGCGTCGAAGCAGCCAAAGAGCACGGCGAAGACGATGAGTTCCCAGTAGTGGAGCGAATGTGTCGCAATCAGCGCCACGAGCGCCGCGGTTAAGAGCGCGCGAGCGCCGTCGGAGATGAGCAGGAGCGCGCGCCTCGAAAAGCGGTCGACAATCGCCCCGCCGAGCAATAAGAAGATGACCAGCGGCGTCATGCGCGCGGCCGCGAACCACGACAGCTTGGTGACGCTGAAGTGCGTGGTCTCGAGTACCAACAAGGTGAGCGCCACGAGCGCGACGCCGTCACCGAAGTTCGACACCGTCTGCCCCGAGACCAACAGGGCCGGTTCGCGGCGACGCAGGAGCTGGACGAGCGCGAGTTTTTTCTTCACTGGTTAACACTACGAGAGGCGCTGTGACCTCACCGTAGGTGCAAGGCCGCGCGAAGTTGCGACGGCGTTGTGAGAGATAGGAGGGAACCGCGCGACCCCGAGCGTGATGCTCGGAGTACCGTCGAATCAAGGACACCGCTCGCGGTTGCGGGTCGACGAGGTGGGGACGTGAAGTGAGAATCGAGAGTGCCGTGACGTCGTTGTCGTGGATACCCGGCGACGTCATGAAGGACATCGCCAGTCTTCCCTTCGACGTCGGTCTCTCACACTTCGATCCCACCCCGCCCCAAGAGATCGACGACTTCGCTGATGTCGGTCCCACGCATCCGTACCGATTCGCGAATCAGTTACGTGCGTGGATCGAAGTGAACGAAGAGGGCGAGATCGAAGAGGCCGGCTACGGCGGTGGCGGGCACCTCTTTGACGAGAGCGATCAGCACGACGGACGAAACCACGTCTTTCAGGCCGCGATGTTACCGACCATTCAGCCACCGCCAGAGTTCGGTGACGGATTCGTTCGCTTCGTCCAAAGTGCGGGGGGACAGGGGAGTACCCCGGTGCCGAGAACGCTTCGACGTGCTCCGTTCGTCCAGTGGAGCGTGCCGCTCAGTTGGACGACACTCGCCTTGACCATGTACGCCGACGGTCGTTCGACCAACCAACTCGTCGGGGCGAGCCAGTTTCCGCGGCACTGGGTCTACAACGCCGAGGGAAAGCTCGTGAGTCGTTCCGGACTGGTCGATGTCGATGATTGGTACCGTCGGTGCTTCGACGACCACACGCCGTGGGGTGACCTCGACTCACGGACCGTCCGCACGACGCTGGACGGAGCTTTCGAGCGATCGCTCTTGAGCGACCTCGCTCCCGGCTCGGCGCGTCCGCGAGTCGTGAAGGTCGCCGCCGGAACGATTTTGGCGCGCCAAGGCCAAATGTCGTCGCTGATGTTTCTGATACTGGAGGGATTCGCGTGTCTCGAGGTCAACGGCAAGCGACACGCCGAATACGGCGCGGGTGCGTTGTTAGGCGAACTCGCGACACTTCCAGGGGTGGCGCGAACCTCATCTATCCGCGCCGCGACGAGATGTCGAGCGCTCGCGGTGCCCGCAGAGACGCTGACGGCGCGCACGCGAGAACTCCTCGCGACGGGACGACGTCGCACCGAAGAGACCGTGTCGTGAGCGAACTCGCGTCGAGCGGCTTCTAAGTACGCACGCGCACTGCTAAACCTAAAATCGTGAATATTGACGGTGGCAAGTTGGCTGCGCGCACGGGTGACTCAGTTCACGGTGTCGCGCCCGATCGCCGCGACGACTCGAACGTGGACTGAGCGTGCGGGTTCACTTTTTGGGCGTTCGGGGTTCGACGCCGGCCCCGGGCGCAGAATTCGTCCGATACGGGGGACACACGTCCTGCGTCGCACTCACCCACGATGGCGCCGACGCACCGACGCTCTTGTTGGACGCGGGCACGGGCCTGCGGCGGGCGAGTGCGCTCTGCCCGACGGGCGCGTTCACGGGCACCATTTTGTTGAGTCATCTTCACTGGGATCACCTACACGGACTGCCGTTCTTCCTGGCCGGACGGCACGAGCACGCGCACACTGAGATGATCATCCCCGACCAGCGTGACGGCGAGGCCGCCGTCGAAGTCATCTCGCGCGGTATGTCACCACCGCACTTTCCCGTTCGCCCCGATGAGCTCACCGGTCAGTGGTCGTTCTCCGCCATCGCGCCCAGTGAGTTCAAGGTGGAAGGTTTTCGTGTGGTGGCGCTGGAGATCCCTCACAAGGGCGGCGTGACTTATGGTTACCGGGTGAGCGACGGGCACTCGTCACTGACCTACATGCCCGACCATTACCCCAGCGTGCTCGGATTGGGCGAGGAGGGGTGGGGCGAGTACCACCCGGCCGCTTTGGAACTCGCCGAGGGGACTGACGTGCTCGTCCACGACTCGCAACTCGTCGCCGAGGAGCTTGCGAACGAGGCGTCGTTCGGTCACGCGGCGGTCGAGTACGCGGCCGGCCTCGCCCGGGCCGCGGGTGCGCGTCACACGGCCCTCTTCCATTACAAGCCCGACCGCAGCGACGACGCGATGGACGAGATTGCGCGTCGTTTCACCGGCCAACCGGTCACCGCGTCAACGCAGTCGCTGGTTCTTGACCTTTGAGCCAAGGGCCACACGTGGACGCGGCCGTCGTGGGCGCGGGCCCGAACGGTTTGGCGGCGGCGCTGGTGCTCGCCCGAGCCGGACTGCACGTCGAAGTCTTTGAAGCTGAGTCGAGTGCGGGTGGCGGTTGCCGGACCGAAGAGCTGACGTTGCCCGGGTTTCACCACGATGTCTGTTCGACGATCCAGTCCATGCTGGCGATTTCCCCGTTCTTTGGCGACCTCGACCTCGCCGCACGCGGCGTGCGACTTTGTCGGCCCGAGGTCGCCTTCGCCCACCCACTCGAGGGTGAGCGAGCCGTGGCGCTCACGGGATCGGTGAGCGACACGGCAGCGGGCCTCGGTGGCGACGGCGTCGCGTACGAGAAACTGGTCGGCCCCTTGGTAGCGGAGGCGGCGAAGACTTCGCCGGCGCTCCTGGCCCCGATCCGCGGCGTCCCCGAACACCCGCTCGCGATGGCGCGCTTTGGTGTGGCGGGACTGCCGTCGGTGTCGCACCTCGTTCGGCGATTTCACGGCGAGGAAGCACCGGCGCTCTTCGCGGGCGTCGCGGCGCACGCCATGATGCCACTCACGTCACCGCTCACGGCCGCCGTGGGTCTCTTCTTGACCATGAGCGCTCACCTCGGGGGCTGGCCGGTCATAGAGGGCGGCAGCGCGGTACTCGTGGACGCGCTCCTCGCCGAGCTCGACGACGCGGGTGGTGTCGCCCACCTCAATCGGCCGATTACGTCGCCGAAGGACCTACCCGATTCGCGCGTCACGCTCTTTGACACCTCACCGAGGACGATGGTTGAGGTAATGGGTGGGCGAGTGAGCGCACGCTATCGCCGAGGTGTCGATCACTATCGCAGTGGTCCGGGCGTCTGCAAGGTCGACTGGGCACTTGACGGGCCCGTGCCCTGGCGCGCGCCGGTGTGTTCGCGCGCGGCGACGCTCCATCTGGGCGGCTCCTTCGAGGAGATCGCGGGCGCGGAGGCCGACGTCGCGGCCGGGCGCCACCCCGAGCGGCCCTACTGCATCGTGGTGCAGCCCAGTGTGGTGGATCCGACGCGAGCGCCGGAGGGTAAGTCAACGCTGTGGGCGTACTGCCACGTCCCGAACGGCTCGGACGTCGACATGACCTCGCGCATCGAGGATCAGATAGAGCGCTTCGCGCCGGGCTTTCGCGACTTGATTCTGGCCCGTTCGACGATGACCGCCATGGATGAGCAGCGATACAACGCCAACTACCTCGGTGGGGATATCAACGGCGGCGCCGCAACCTTGCGCCAGACCGTCTTTCGACCAATGATTCGTTGGAACCCGTACCGCACCGGTACGCCGGGGCTCTACTTGTGCTCGGCATCGACGCCGCCCGGTGGTGGCGTGCACGGGATGTGTGGCGCCGGCGCGGCGCGTGCGGCGCTGCGCGACTTAGAACGAACTCAATGACCCGAAGAGAAGTCCACGTCTGTGGTCGCCACGGTGCCCGCGGTGCGACCCGGCGCGTCTTGGTAGGTCCAATACATGTTGGTGTGGGCGATCACGAGATCCGGCGAAGGCATTCCCCACTGCGTGTTGTCTTCGGTCGTGTGTGCGTCGCTGACCAATGTCGCGTCGTAGCCCCGCGCAAACGCGCCGTGCAAGGTGGAGCGAATGCAGGCGTCGGTCTGGGCACCGGTGACGACGAGTTTCCCCACGCCGAGGTCGGACAACACACTTTCTAAGGTCGTGTCCTCGAACGCGTCACCGTAGTTCTTGGCGACGAGCGGCTCCGCGTCGCTCGGGTCGAGTTCGGGGACGATCCTCCACGGGTCGCTGTCAATCGCGAGGTCGTCGTCGGAGTGTTGGACCCAGATAACGGGCACACCTTCGTCGCGAGCCCTGTGGACGAGGTGGTCGATGTTCGCGACGACCGCGTCTCGTTGGTGCGCCCCTTCGACGACGCCGTTCTGTACGTCAATGACGATCAGCGCGGTGTTCGGGCGGTCCTTCAGCGTGGTCATGGTTTCACCTCTTTTACCTAAGTGTCACGTGAGGATTCAGCGTAGACCCGACCGGTGACACCGGACGTGTCGCCACGCCGCTGTATCGCGTTGCGACCTAGAACCAGGTCGTCGAGAGCCAAATAGCGACGCCGGCGAGGACGAACAACACGATATTGAGACCAATCAGTTTGACTTCGCCTCGACTGACGTGCAGCGAGATTGCTCCGATTTGCACCACGACGAGCCCGATGGCCGCCGCCAGTGCGAAGCCCGGAGCGACACCGGTGAGTGGAGGAAGGATCAAGCCGACCGCACCGAGGACCTCAAGGGTGCCAATCAGCCGCACGAGTTTCAACGGCACGGTATCGATCCAGCCCATCATCGGTCGAAGTTGATCTTTGGACCGGACAACTTTGATTGCTCCCGAGTAGAGGTAGAGCAATGCCAGTAACGCGGCGACAATCCAGTACGCGATCTTCATGGAGCACTCCTCACGTCGCTGCTTGTCTACGCTGCCAAATCTCGAAGTGGAAGGTGACGCCACTTTCGACGTGGGGATCCGCCTCGCTCTGAGACTCAAACGCATCTGAGAATGTCGGGAAGAACTTGGTGCAGTGATAGTCGCCACCAACGCGTGTGAGAAACAACTGATCGGCCCTCGAAAGGGTCTGCGCAAAGAGTGCCGCGCCGCCGATGACCCACACGAGATCGTGGCCGTGCTGATCGAGAAAGTCAGCCGCGTCGGGGACGCCCACAAATCCTGGCTTCAACTCGCCCGAGTCGGGGCGAGCCACGACGAAGTTCTCCCGGTCGTGGAGCGGACTGTCGAACTCCTTGTACGTCCCGTAGCCCATGAGGATGATGCCCTTGGACGTCTGGTCGCGAAAGTACTGTGCGTCCGTAGGAATCTTGCCCTGCCAGGGAATACCTCCGTCGTTGGCGACGCCCAACGCCTCGTCGACCGCGGCGATTAGGTTCAGCACGCGCGCGGCATCTCAGTTGGCCTCACTGATGGTCGAGTAAGTCTTGGAGGTGCTTCGCGAACGGTTCGTACGTCCACGATCCGTCGTAGCGGGCGCCGTTGACAAAGAAGGTCGGCGTACCGTTCGCGCCGCTACGAATGGCACCTTCGAAGTCCGCCTCGACGCGTTGGCGCGGTGCCCCCGACGCGAGGTCCTTTGACACCTGGTCGACGTCGGCACCCACGTCGGTGACGTAGCGCAGCAGCGCGGCTTCTTCAAGATGTCGTTGGTTGGTATAGAGCGTGTCGTGCATCTCCCAGAACTTTCCCTGCAGCCCCGCGGCCTCGGCGACTTCGGCTGCCGCTTCGGCGTGGGGGTGCATGTCCGCGAGGGGAAAGTTCCGAAACACGAATCGGAGAGCGTCGCTGAAGGTTTCGCGTAGCTGTTCGACGATCGGGAACGCTTGGCCGCAGTAGGGGCACTGGTAGTCGCCGTATTCGACCAGCGTGAGTCGCGCGTCCTCGGGTCCAACCACGTGATCGTCGGAACCGACGGGGACAGAGAGACGTCCATCGCTCACGAGAGGGCCTCGACCGCGCGAAGTGCGCCGTCCGCACCTGGATTGACGCCGAGGGGCGACACCTCGCTCCAGGCGATCTTCTTGTCGCGATCGATGACGAAGAGCGCCCGCTCCGTGGTGCCGTCGTGTTCGCGGTAGACGCCGTATAGCTGCGCCACCGCGCCTTTGGGATTGAAATCCGCGAGCAGTGGAAACCCTATGTTTCGCTGCTCTTTATAGGCTTCGTGGCACCACGCGCCATCGACGGAGATGCCCAGTAACTGCGCCCCACGAGCGTGGAAGAGTTTGCTCGCCGCCGAGAAGACGGAGAGCTCGTCGCTGCAGACGGGGCTCCAGTCCGCGGGGTAGAAGATCAAGACCACGGGGCCGTCGAACTCAGCGAGCGCGACTCGTTGGTCGGGGGTGGCGAGCAACTCAAACTCTGGAGCGGGAGTTCCAACGTCGAGTGCCATCACAACCCTTCTCACCGCGCGGTCGCTCCGCCACTTCGACGGGAGTTCATCGAAAGTATAAGTCGCGTCCTCGCACATTGACCGGCCGGAACTCGCCGTGACCCGAGCCGTGCCCAAGGACGCTACGGATCACGCGGCGCTCACCCTCAGAGATCCAGGTGATTTGGTCATTCATCAGCCATCGACCGCGCCGGCGCTTACGGATGTGGTGACGTGACCGTCAAGATCCTCGCGACTTGATTGAGTTGACTCGGCACCACGTGCCACCACATCCAGCGGCCGCGTTTTTCACCTTCGATGAGTCCGGCCTCGGCGAGCACTCTCGTGTGGTGCGAGATCGTCGGCTGACTCTTTTCGAGCGGTCCCTCGAGAGCGCAACTGCACACCTCGGGCTCGGCGGCGATGAGTGAGAGCATCCGTAGACGAACGGGGTCGGCCAGCGCTCCGAAAATCGACGCCGCGTCCCGGGCCTCCGCATCGGACAGTGTGCTCTCGCTCAGGGGACTGCAGCACGCAACGACCGTGTCGTCAATGACGTCAAGTGCGTTTGTTCGGGGCATGCCACCACTTTAACATTGACAGTCATCAATGTGACGGCTAGGTTTGTACATTGACAACCATCAATGTAAAGGACGACCTATGTCACGGATCCAGTTGGCCCTCAACGTGTCGGACCTCGATGCAGCCATCGAGTTCTACTCCAAGTTCTTCAAATCCGAACCGGCGAAGGTTCGAGCGGGTTACGCGAACTTCGCCATTGACGAACCGCCATTGAAGCTCGTGCTCATCGCGAACGAGGGAGTGCCCGGTTCGATCAACCACCTCGGCGTCGAGGTCTTCTCCAGTGATGAGGTGATCGACGCGACGACGTACCTGAGCGGAGTTGGCTTGGCAACCAGGGTTGAAGAAGCGACGACGTGTTGCTTCGCGGTCCAGGACAAGGTATGGGTCGACGGCGTCGACGGCTCACCGTGGGAGGTCTACACCGTGCTCGACGACGCTCCCGCGTCGAACAGCAGTGAGGGCGATGGCACGTGCTGCTCGTCGCGCATCGCCGAGATGGCGTCGGCGTCTGACGCGACGAGCGCGTGTTGCTAGAGCGCTCGCCGTGGTGGAGGACTCTGTTCGCGGAGTATCTCGGCAGTCTCCTCTTAAGCGCCATCGTCATCGGATCAGGCATCGCCGCTCAGACGCTCTCGCCGCACGCGCGAGGACTTGAACTCTTAGAGAATGCGGCAGCGACCGGCGTCGGGCTCTACGTGCTCATAGTGACCTTCGGTCCAATCTCTGGCGCGCACTTCAACCCCGTCGTTTCGTTTGTGGATGCGGCGTTCCGCGGCATCTCGTGGCGTACGGCCTGGGGATACCTAGCCGCTCAAGTTTCTGGATGCGTGAGCGGCGCGCTGGTAGCGAACCTGATCTTCTCGAGGGCTGCGGTGTCGATGTCGACGGACCATCGAGCCACGCTCGCGCACGGGTTCTCCGAGGTGGTGGCGACCGCCGGGCTCGTGCTCGTCATCTTCGCGCTGGCCAGAACCGGGCGCAGTTCCTTGGCCCCCGCCGCCGTTGGTGCCTACATCGCCGGCGCCTACTTCTTCACCAGTTCGACGAGTTTCGCCAATCCCGCGATCGTCGTCGGGCGCATGTTCTCGAACACCTTCGCCGGCATTGCGCCCGCCTCAACGCCGTTGTTCGTTGGGGCGGAAGTAGTGGGGGGAGTGGTTGGCTTCGGTCTCATCAAACTTCTCTACCCCGGAATTACCGCTCGGGCGGCTTCGACGGTGACCGTGGCTCACGAGGCGCTTGAGGGCGAAGGTCTGGCGTCGTGACCCTCGACGGTCGACCCGAGATACTTTTCCTCTGCGTACACAACGCCGGGCGCTCACAGATGGCCGCCGCGTTCGCTCGCGAACTGGGAGGCGGGCGAGTGGTGGTCTACTCGGCCGGCTCTGACCCCGGTGAGGTGTTGAACCCCGCCGTTGTCGAAGCGATGAAGGAAGTGGGTCTCGACATCTCGAACGAGTTACCGAAGAAGCTGACCGATGAAATGGGACGTCGCTCCGACGTGATCGTGACGATGGGCTGTGGCGACGCGTGCCCGGTGTACCTCGGCACGCGCTACGTGGACTGGGAACTGCGCGACCCTGCTGGCCAGAGCGTGGAGGAAGTTCGAGCAATTAGAGACGAGATTCGCAGACGCGTGGGAAGTTTGATCGGGGAGCTTCTAGTTTGAGTTCCACTCGCAATCAATGGTGGTTTTGAGAAGAAAAGACGCAAATGGATAACGAACCCACCGGCGTCATCGCTGACCGGGTTGAGGGTTCGAGGACATCCACGCTGCGTTCGTTGGTGACCCTCGGAAACGACGAGCTCGGGCTTGAGTCGCGCTCAGATGACGATTTGATTTCATTGAGGTGCGTTCGGCGATCCCAGGCATACGGTACGGATGTGTCGAGGAATCGCCGTTTGTTTCGCTGGGGAATTGCACAGATCGCGATCATGACGCTGATTGTTGGGGTCATGGCGCTCCCCGCTGAAGCTGCTCACCCCAAGGCTCAGGTGCTGTCTACAACGGTTCCTGTGGGCGCCAACGGGCTCTGGGCGTTCACGCAGGCTCAAAGTACGAAGTCCGGGGGTCGACAGGCCGTGGACCTAACGACCGATGGCGGAAAACGATGGTCCATTGTCACCCCGCCAGGACTAAGTACGTTCGGGGGCTCGCACTGGATTTTTACGATCTACGCGCTGACGTCGAAACGTGCTTGGGTCGTCTACGGGGGAGTTGATGGTGGCCCGCAATGGCTGGATACGACGAGTGACGGCGGTCGGCACTGGACGACCGTCGGTGAGTTGCCTCCAAAGGGATGCACGTTGCAGTTCGTCTCAAACGAAGACGGAACGTGCACCGTGTACGCGGGAGCCATGGGATCGATGGGCATTGAAATTTTTCGGACGAGCAACGGTGGCCGAAGTTGGCGAAGCATCTTCAGTAGTTACATGACCGAAGCGTCATTGAACCGAAAGACGCCGCCCGGCTCCCTCCCATTTGAATGCGACAAGACCATCCCGTTTAACAGTTCCACCACAGGTTGGGCGCTCTTCGACTGCAACTACGACGACGCCACGCTGTACGAAACGATGGACGGCGGCGTGACGTGGGTGAGCAGAACAGTTCCGACACCGAGGGCGTACTCAGAGGGCGGTGGCTTTGTCGGCACGCCGACATTCTCCGGTAGACGCGGGGCCGTGGGATACGCAGGGGGCAGGTACAGCCTGATCTATGTCACGACTAACGACGGACTCTCCTTTCATCGCGTATATCCACCGGGGAAGCTTCGCCCATGGTCGATAAATGTCCTGAGTGCCACTCGTTGGCGATTGGCGTTTAGGAATGAGATCCTCGGTACTAACAATGGCGGCACGACGTGGTTCACCGTCACGAGTGACGCGAACAAGATCGTGAAACCTCTTCGATACGCTGCGCCCAATCCAGACATACGTTTCGTGACCGGCAAAAAGGGATGGCTGACGACGCAGAACGACCGCCTTCTGCGAACCACGGATGGTGGGCGAAAGTGGACCGTCGTGAGCGTCCCCGGAACCAAGAGTTCCAAGACTGTCAGCGGTGTCTGAGGTGGCGCCACTGCCAAGACGTTTCGATTTCAACATGTACCCAGTGCCGGATCAACCCATCTTCGCGAATCGACATAAAGCAGTCGGTACATGAGAAGAAACAACCGGGCTCGTACTTCAACAAAGACGTGTCTCATCGTCGCCACGGTCGTCGCGACCCTCGCCGTCTCCGGCCCTGTATCCTCGACGAGCGCGGCCGTCTCATCCGCGACGAGCACGTACGTTCTCTATGCCGGACACGGTGTGGGAGTGGTAGCAACGGAGAATCCGCTCACGGGTTGCGGCGGTGTCTTCCTTAGCACGGACTTCACCCACTGGCGCAATATCACGCCGCCGGTGAAGAGCCCGGGGGCCCTCCCAAAGGGTCAGTGTGCCTACGTGTGGAGCGACGCGTACTTCGCCTCGTCCATGGACGGATGGCTCGTGGGAAGCGACGGTGCGGACGCTGACACGATCTTGCGCCATACCCTGAACGGGGGAAGGAGTTGGACCGCGGAGCCCGGCGAGTACACGGGCAGTGCGGGAGGTGGCGACACGATTACCTTCGACAACGCCACGCTCGGCTGGCGACAACAGTTCGGCTACGGGTCGAACGGCCACTACGCGCTGCAGCGAACCGAGAACGGGGGAGTGTCGTGGACGACGCGTTCGTCCGACCCCCAGGGATCATGCGTCGTTGCCAACGACGTCTTTTCATCGGCTTCACTTGGGTTCGCCTCGGTTCCTTGGCAGTCGGCTAGCAACCCCACGCATCTGTGGCGGACCAATGACGGCGGTGTGAGTTGGTCGACGATCACCTTTCCTCTTCCGCCGTCCCTACCATCCACCACGCTCGGACTGTACGGGGCTCCGGTATTTTCAGGAACCCACGGCGAAGTGCCGGTGGACTATCCCGTCGGAGGGCATCAGTCGATCTACTTCTACGTGAGCCGCAACGGTGGCGAGACGTGGACCCTCGACGCTGGTATGAAGCCGATCGCGGTCGCTGGGATGCTCAGGATAAATCGGCGAAACGCTGCGGCGCAGTCGTGCTTGGGGCTGGTCACGTCAAGTCGAGTCGCGATCGTTACACCGGCGGGCCCCACGACCTGGTGGATCCTTCAGCCGGGAGCCAAAGGTTCGACAAAGAGAACTGTTGTGATGGATGGTGGCGCGGGAACGACGACCTACCAGATGAGAGGACTACCCGCGACGACCGGGCGACTTGAAGTGGCTGCCCTTGACTCGAGTGAGGCTCTCGTCACGTTCCCAACTCCCTCGGGGTATCAAACGACGTACGAAACGTCCAATGGTGGCGTGACGTGGGAAAAAGTAGCGCACGGTGGTGTCACTGACAGTGACGAAGTTCCAAACTGCGCGACTTCGAACCTGCGAATCACGTTAGGACGCTCGGGTGTCGCGATGGGCCACATCGGCATGTACTTCTACGTCAAGAACGTCGGAAGGCGGACGTGCGAACTCGACGGCTTCCCGTCTGTTCAACTGATGGCGAGCATCAAGGGTTTGATCCCTACCGAGGTCACGTTCGGCTCGGACTACACCGTACCGCCAATCGTTTCCGAGACCACTTTTCTAGGGCCCGGCGACAGAGCGGTGTTCATGTTGGGATACTCGGACGCCACCGGCTACGGCACCGCCACGTGCCCTATCGCGAACACACTTCGGATCACCCCTCCGGGGGACCGTGCCTCGCACGATCTCCGCGTCGAGATTCAGGCCTACGGGGGAGCAACAATCCAGACGCTCGAATGTGGCGAGATTGCGGTGTCCCCAATAATGTCGCTGGCCAACTGGCATCACATCACCTAAGTAGTAACGCCAGTCGATGACACTTCTGCGGCGGATTGGGTAAGGAGCACGCTGACCTGATCATGTGCGCGCTTCCCACGTTTCGGGAAACCCTCAGCGCGTTCTTCAATTGAACTCCACGTTTTCGATGACGTCGCCTGTGACCGCGTTCACTGCGACGGCATCATTCGTGACAGTTCCTCCACCAGGTCCAAGGATTGGAAGTGACAGTCCCGAAAACGTGACTACGTATGCGGTGGTGCCGTCGGCGACGAGGCTGCGTTGGCCGTCTGCGCTTGTGTGCTGCAATCCTGAGTCGGTGAAACTTCCAAGCGACGTAATTTCGGTGACTCCATCCGAGACAGTGATACTGGTGGTCGCCTCAGCGGTGGCCAGCGCCGCAGCTGGTGTGACGCTCACTGACGAGTCGAATGCCGACGGGAGGGGGTTAAGCGAAATCTCTGCAAATGTAGTTGCGTCTTGGGGAAGTGGCTGGTACGTGGCGTTGAGGGGGAGTTGAGTTGAGGGCGTCCCGCCAGCAGAAACAGCGATGGTCACAGACGCGGCCGCCAACAACGATCCGGCCGCAATCGCGGTGAATAGGAATCGCTTGGCCATAACTAACACCTTCACGCATCTCCGTTCGGTTTGGGTGTGTCGGGTCCAAAGGGAGAATCTACAATCATCGCACGGAAGTCGGTTCGGTGGTGCACATTGCATCGTCAAGTGCGTTCTTCGCCAAGCGATCTCGTTTCGCATCAACCTTCGAACTGCAAACCGGTTCGTTCCTACACTCCATAGTGGGCACCTATGGGCACCGCTACGAACTCGTCGGGAAACTAAATGAAACGGCTCCGTATGATTCGCAGGCCCTCGCCACATCTTGGCGTCTTCCTTCTTGGACAATGCCACGACGAGGCACTTTGACGGGGGGTGAAGAATTGATGCGCGTGTACCGAACCGTGTAGCCGTAATTGTGTTGCGAGAAGGGTCGAAGAAACCAATCCGTGCCGTTGCCATAGATGAATGTCTCTCGCTCGGCGATCACCTTGTCTCGTCTCACCGTGGCGACAACGTCCACTCTGACCCAAGGAAAGCTAGGCACCCACTCCGCGAGATATTCGTTGCCGCGCCGAACAACTCTTTGAGACGAGAGCAAGATATCGAGGTCGTACATCACGCCACCTGGTCCGTATCCCGTTGGCGTGAAGATTTTCTCCCAAGACTCGTTTTTGCACTGACTAGGTATGTACGTGTATTGACCAATGCTCACGATTGAGAAATCGAGCAACGGTCTACTGGACGACATATCGGGCGCTTCGTAGACAACTGGGCTAGGGTCCTCACCGCGCTGTTGGGTGACAACAGTGAAGCTTTTCGAATGCTCGGTGGCTAATGTGGCCCCGCGAAGCGATAGTGCGGCGGAACTACTGCCTGAACCGGGAACCTCAAAAAAACGCGGTGCCTGCGAAACGCTCCATACGACCGAGAAAACGGTCAAGACAGCCAGAGCGAAGACGACGGTCCAAGGAATCGCTCTTCGTAACATTGAACTCACCGCGCTCGCTACCAGAATGGTTGCTCACATGGCATCGTACGCACCATTCGACGGGAATCGAAGGGCAAAGTTTGGGCATCTCTACCTCCAGGTGGATAACGACCAAACTCTCATAACCGTGGACCGCTTTTGGGGGTACAGGTCAGTTGGAGCGGGTGACGGGGATCGAACCCGCATGGCCAGCTTGGAAGGCTGGAGCTCTACCATTGAGCTACACCCGCGCATTGGTCAACGACCAAGCAAACCATTGTAGGCGACACGATTAGCGTGTCGGGGTGGAAGAACCACTCTTCGATCACGTCGGCGGTGAGCCCTTTTTCGTCCAATTGGTTGACGCCTTCTACGCCGCCGTCGAGCGCGACGACACGCTTCGAGCCATGTATCCCGACGACCTCACCGAATCTCGTCGCCACCTCACCCTCTTCCTCGAGCAGTACTGGGGTGGTCCGAGGACCTACCAGGAAGAACGTGGCCACCCGCGCCTTCGGATGCGTCACGCGCCCTTTCGCATCACCAAGAGCGCCCGCGACGCCTGGCTCAGCGCAATGGGGAGCGCGCTTGCGAGCGTGCGGAGCCAGCTCAGTGACGAAGAGTTCGATGAGATGACCGCATACTTCGCGATGGCCGCTAACCAACTGAGAAACGTCTGAGACGACGCTGTCCGCCTACGGGCGCCGCAGACTCTTTACGCTAGGTGGAATGAGTCGGCGTGATCTCTGGCGCGAGGGCGAAGTTCGGGTGATCTCGGTGACACCCGTGTCTCGCGGGGTGCTTCGCCCAACGCTGTTGACGATCACGACGTTCGCCCTCATTATTGAAGCTGGCGCGCGATACGGCTTCGTGCACCGCGCCGAGGACTGGCTCGTCGTGATCTTCGTTCTTCCCCTCGCCGTCGTAACCCTCACCAGGGTCTGGCGCTGGCGGTCTCACAAGGTCCACGTCACGAACGACCGCGTCATCGTCGAAGGTGGCGTGTTGCGTCACCAACGCAGTTCGGTGGAGATGAGAGACGTTCTCTCTTCTCGCGTCGACCAACGTCTGCACGAGCGATTCACGAGGCGCGGGTTCGTCTACTTGGACACGGTGGTTGGCCCGATCCCGGTGGGACTCGTTCGTCACCCGGGTGCGCTCTGTCGCGTCATCGACGCGGAGCGTCTCGGTGCGTACCGCGACGACGCGCCGCTCGACGACGTCTTCACGTACGAGGACCCCGAACCTCAGGACTTCGACGAGCAACCAGACGTGTGGCAGCGACGCCGGTACGAATGATTCTTCAGCCAATCCGGTACGGTGAGGTCGTGACGAACCGCTATCGATGCAACGCGTGTGGCAACTTGACTCGTTTCGATGTGGTGGAGACGACCTCGGTTCGCTCCTTTCACCACTACAGCGTGGGTGGGGAACTCAACGTCGAAGAACCTGAGGTCATCTCGCACACGGTTGAGTCGGTGACCTGTCGCTGGTGCGGACACGGGCGAGGCGTCGAGGTCCTCACCGAGTCGGAGTAACGCTCGTGCGTTCCTTCGACGCGCCGCGTGAACGATGGGCGCCGAGCACGCTGGTGGGGACCACTATTGACGGTGAGGAGTGGTCCACGGACGTCCGTCGAATGACCCTCGTCGTGGCGGTGAAACCTCACTGCGACGGGTGCCGGACGTTCTTGGAGAGTGACCTCGCGGAGTTCGCGAACGTCGACGTCGTGCTCGTCGCCGCGGCCGCGGACGATGAGTACCGTGTCGGCCGCCACGAGGTGGTGGTGGCGCCTTCGTTGATGGCCCAACTCGAGATTCGCGCTGCGCCGTTCTACGTACTCATCGATCCCTCAACCTCGCGTGTGGTCACCGAGGGCACGTTGTTCAGCCCCGCGCAAGTGGCCGGTGAGATCGCGCCCTTCCTGACGTCCTAGCGGGTCCCGATGTGACAGGTCTTTGACAGAGTGGCACTACCGATCAAGGAGTGCCTCATGACCAAGGAAATTGAACTCTCTATTAGTTGTCACGACTGCGTGCGTCGCGCGACACCGGACTGTTCGGACTGCCTGGTCTCTTTCGTGCTCGGCGAGACCCCCGAGGGGCTGGAGCTCACCGCGCAAGACGCCGACGTGGTCAATCTGCTGACCGCGGGCGGTCTAATCCCAACCCTCAAGTTCAATCGCGTCGAACGTGAGCAAGCCAATCAGTCGACGTGAGTAGCGTGGGCGCATGGCCCGCCACCTTCTGGTGACCAACGACTACCCCCCGAAGACCGGCGGTATCCAGGTCTACCTCCACGAACTCTGGCGGCGACTCGAAACGGGTCGCGCGGTCGTTCTCACCGCGAATTCGCACGTGGACGCGACCTCCTTTGATGCCGACAGTGACGTCGTCGTCGAACGCGTTGAGGCCTCGACGTTGTTCCTCCCCACGCGGAGAACGTATCAAGCCATCGAAACGGCGATTGAGCGTCACCAGCCCGACCTGGTGTTGTTGGACCCGGCGTGGCCCTTGGGTCTCCTCGGCCCACGGCTCTCTCGCCCTTACGGGGTGGTCCTGCACGGGGCCGAAGTCACAATCCCGAGTCGGCTGCCCTTCGTCGCATCGACGCTGCGCTACGTGTTGCGTCACGCGGCGATCGCGATCTGCGCGGGCTCGTACCCTGAGGACGAGGCCCGTCGCAACGCCGTCGAGGACCTCTGTCCGGTGTTGCGCGTCGACCCGGGGGTTGACCCCGTTCGGTTCCACCCACTGAGCAGCGAGGAACGACGCGAAGCGCGCCACGAACTGGGTGTCGCGCCCGAGGAGTTTCTCGTCGTCTCCTACTCGCGTCTCGTACCTCGCAAAGGTATGGACACGCTTATTCGCGCGAGCGCGCACTTGGTGGGACATCATCCGAACCTGCGCGTGATCATCGGTGGCGCGGGCCGCGACCGCGCGCGTCTCGAGCGGCTCACCGCTCGTCACGACGCGCCGGTGACGTTCCTTGGACGCGTGGCGGACGAGCAGCAGCCTCGTTGGATCGCGGCGGCTGACCTCATGGTGATGGACTGTCGCAGTCGCTGGCTCGGTCTCGAACAAGAAGGATTTGGGATCGTTTTCTTAGAGGCCGCGGCGTGCGGGCTCGCGCAGATCGCGGGACGATCGGGCGGGAGCGATGACGCGGTGCGCGACGGCGTGACCGGCGTCGTCCTCGCGAACCCGCGCAACGTCGAGGACCTCGAAGCGGCGATTGAGTCGCTCCTGCTCGACCCCGAGCGCCGTGCCAGTTACGCGGTTGCGGCGCGCGAGATGGCCGAAGATGAGTTCACGTGGGACCGTCTCGCGCGCGTTCTCTCCTTTGGTTTGGCGCCCTTTGACCACTTCGGCGCGGCGGAGACGCTCGCCTAGGGTGGCAACGAGGGAGGTGCGGTGTCACAACGAGCGTCAGAATCGACAGTGGTGCACGCATCACCCGAGGTCGTCTACCGAGTCGTCACGGACTTCGAGCACTACATCGACTGGGTGAGCGGCTTGAAGAAGATCGACGTGCTCGAGCGCGACGCTGACGGCCGCGCCCTCGAGGTGGAGTACCGCGCGGCGGCCTTTGGTCGCTCGACCACCTACGCCCTTCGCTACGACTACTCCCTCGCGCCCGAGGTCCTCACCTGGCACCAGAGTCACGGGGACCTGACGTCTACACTCGACGGGCAGTACCGTTTCGCGCCCGTGCCCGACGGGACCCTGCTCACCTACGACCTAGAAGTGGAACTCCTCGTGCCAATCCCCACCTTCGTGAAGTCCCGCGCCGCCTACCGTATTCAGACCCAAGCCCTGCGGGAGTTGAAAACGCGAGCCGAGGCGACCTCGTGAGTGACGTCGCCATCGGCGTCGACGTCGGCGGGACCAAGGCGCTCGCCCTCATGGTCGCGCGCGACGGCCGCGTGGTGGGCGAGCTGAAGTCCCAGACCCCTCACGACGAAGGGTTCGGCGCCGGTGAGGCGACGACCAAGGTGATCGTCGAACAAGTACACGAACTCTGCGAGCGACAGGGACTGTCGCCGGCCCACGTGCCCATCGGCCTCGGCCTACCCGGCATGATGCGCCGTGACGGTCACCTCGCGTTCGCCCCGAACTTGCAGACAGCTTCGGGCGCCGACCTCGGCGCGCAGTTGGGCACGGCGCTGGGCAATTCGAGCGTGTTTTGTGAGAACGACGCCAACTGCGCGACGTTGGCCGAACACGAGTGGGGTGCCGGCCGCGGTATCAGTGACTTCGTGATGGTGACTCTGGGCACCGGCATCGGTGGTGGGGTCGTGGCCGACGGGCGCTTAGTGCGCGGCCGCAGTGGTTTCGCTGGCGAGATCGGCCACATGGTCGTCGAAGCCAAAGGTGCGCAGTGTTCGTGCGGCGGTCGGGGATGCTGGGAGCGTTACGCCTCCGGCGGAGGTCTCCATCGTCTGACGCGCGAGGCCGCGCTTGACGGTCGCCTCGCGTCGGTCGTCGCTCGCTGCGACGGCGACCCCAAAAAGGTGCGGGCCGAGGACGTCACCGCGGCCGCGGCCGACGGGCTCGAAGAAGCGGTCACGCTGTTACGCGAAGTTGGGTGGTGGCTGGCGCTCGGACTGGCCAACCTGGCGGCGATTCTCGACTGCGGTCACTTCGTGATCGGCGGTGGTCTCTCGACCGCCTCGGAACTGGTGCTCCCCGCGGCGCGTGAGTATCTCGCCGAACTCGTCGAGGGCTACGAAGCTCGACCCGCCATCACCGTGACCACGTCGATGTTCGGCGAACGCTCTGGCGCCATGGGTGCGACGTTGGTGGCCTTCGAGGGAGCGTGAAACTCGGCGTCATGTTGCCGACGTTTCGAGATCAGGCCGACGACGCGCTCGTGACCGCCCACGATGCAGAGGCCGCGGGTCTCGACGGCGTCTTCGCCTTTGATCACCTCTGGCCCATGGGTTCGCCCACTCGACCGGCGCTCGCACCCTTCCCGGTGCTCGCGGCGGTCGCGACGAGTGCGCCCACCCTCACCGTCGGGCCGCTGGTCGCTCGAGTCGGCATGTTCTCGACTGACAAGCTCCTCGAGCTCTTCTCGACGTTGTCGGCGCTGGCGCCGGGGCGCGTGATCGCCGCCCTCGGGACGGGTGACGAACTCTCCAAGGCCGAACAGCTCGCGTACGACTTGGGCTATCCGACGAGTGACGAGCGACGCTCACTGCTGCGCGACGTGGCGAGCGAACTCCTTCTAACGACCCCGGTGTGGATCGGCGCGGGCGCCGCGAAGACCAACGCGCTGGCGCGCGAGCTTGGCGTAACGCTCAATCTCTGGGGGGCGGAACCCGCGCGAGTGCGCGAGTTGGCCCAGGAGGGACCGGTCTCGTGGGCGGGACCACTCGGGGACGACGCTCGCGCGAGGTTGGACGATCTGGCCGACGCGGGCGCCACGTGGGCGATCGCGAGTGAGTCCCGTCGAATTGACGAGTTAAAAGAGTGGCGTCAGACGCACGCGACTCACTACGGTTTGTAGATGGAGTTTCGCCGCATAACGGGCCTGCCGCCCTACGTCTTCGCCCAGATCAACGAGCTCAAGGCGGAGGCGCGCGCCCTCGGACGCGACGTGATCGACTTCGGTTTCGGGAACCCGGACCTGCCCAGTCCCGACGTGGCCGTCGCGAAACTCGCCGAGGCGGCGCACAACCCGAAGAACCACCGCTACAGCGCGAGCCGCGGCATCCCGAACCTTCGTCTCGCAATCGCGAACCGCTACAAGATGCTCTTCGACGTCGACCTCGACCCGGACCGCGAGGTCGTCACGACCATCGGCGCGAAGGAGGGTCTGACGCACCTGATGTGGGTGCTGCTCGGACCCGGCGACGCGGCCATCGTGCCCACACCGAGTTACCCGATCCACTTGGCCGCGCCGGGCTTCGCCGGGGCGACGGTGATCACGGTGCCGATCGTCGATCCCGGTACGAGTGGGAACGACCCGGGCGACGATTTCTTCGAGGGCCTCGTGACGGCGTGGGGGGGTGCGGTCGTCAAGCCGCGCGTGATCGTTGTCTCGTTTCCCCACAACCCGACGAGTGCGTGCGTGGACCTTTCCTTCATGGAGCGACTCGTCGCCTTCGCGCTCGAGCACGAGGTGGTGATCTGTCACGACTTCGCCTACGCCGACCTGGGCTTCGATGGCTACCACCCGCCGTCGATCTTGCAGGTGCCCCGGGCGAAGGAGTGCTGCGTCGAGCTCTACACCTTGACCAAGTCCTTTTCGATGGCCGGATGGCGCGTTGGCTTTCTGGTCGGCAACGCCGAGATCGTGGCGGCTCTCACGAAACTCAAGAGCTACCTCGACTACGGCACGTTCCAACCGGTGCAGATCGCCGCAATCGTCGCCATGAATGAAGCCGTGGACTACCCCGAACAGCTTCGCGTGATCTACCAGTCGCGCCGCGACGCGCTGATCGAGGGACTGCACCGCGCCAACTGGGACGTGGTCGCCCCACGGGGCTCGATGTTCATTTGGGCGCCGATCCCCGAGCCCTATCGAGAGATGTCCTCCCTCGAGTTCTCCAAACTCTTGATCGAAGAGGCCGACGTCGCGACGAGTCCCGGGGTGGGCTTCGGTGACGGTGGCGACGGCCACGTGCGCTTCGCTTTGATCGAGAATGAGATGCGCACTCAGCAAGCCACGCGGAACCTTCGTCGCGCCCTGACCAAGCTCGGATGAACTAGGGCCACCCCGCCGCCGGGACCGCGACTTCGGCAACTTCGATCGTGCCGGCGGTGGCGTCTTCGGTCGTGAACCGATCGCTCGTCGGGGCGCACATCATGTAGAGCGTGGTGCGCGTCGCACCGCCGAGCATGCAGGCGAAGGTGTTCTGGCTCGCCGCGGCGACGCCGGTCACCTCGCCACCCTCGCGCACCCGCAGGCACTGCGTCGCGACCGCGTTGGCGAGCCAGATCTGGCCCTCGGCGTCGAGGCACATACCGTCGGTCGCCACGAAGTCAAGTGCCGCCCAGACGCGGCGATTGGAGAGTGTGCCATCGTCGGCTACGTCGAGGCGCTCAGCTGCGAGGCGATCGTCTCACCGATGATGAGCGTCTTCCCGTCCGGGGTGATGACCGTGCCGTTGGGAAACGCTAAGTCGGGAACGACTTGGCGCACGTCGCCCTCGGGACCAAGGACGACGAGGTTCGTGGTGGGCGGGTTGGCCAGCAGCGACTCGACGCCGACGTCGCGCAGGAACACGTCGAGGTCAAAGCCGAAGCTGCCGACGTAACTCACCCCAGTGCCCGAGGTGATCATCTCGTTCGCCCAAAAGCCGCAGTAGGGGGCGACGTCGGCGAAGAGTGAGGTCGCCCCGTCGTGCACGCGTAGCACGCGCTGGTCGGTCATCGAGACGTAGAGCAGATCGCCGCTGGGGAGCCAGCCGAGTCCTGACGGCTGGGTGGGTACGTCGTGCTCTTTTCGTTCCTCGGTGCCGTCTTCGTCGATGGAGAAGATGGCGTGGCGGTAAAAGTCGGAGAACCAGAGACGTCCGTCGTGCCAGCGCGGGCCCTCACCGAAGGACAGTCCCTCGCGCAGCACACGAGCTTCGTAGTGTTCCATTGAACCCCCCCGTCGAACCTACCGCGTGCGCTCTATGGCGCGCGTCCACGCGGCGTAGCCCGGGTCGACCACGCTCGGATCTTCGGGTACGAACGTGGCGCCCGCGCGCCAGAGGTCGCTGAGTTCTTCGAGCGAGTCCCACCTACCGGCCGCGAGCCCGGCGATGCTCGCCGCGCCGCGCGCCGTCGCCTCGAGCGTCGTGCTGCGCTGCACCGTCACGCGCGAGTTCGTCGCCTGGAGCGACAACAAGAGGTCCATCGCCGCCGCGCCGCCGTCCGCTCGTAGCTCGTGCACCCCGACGCCACCGTCTTGAAAGGCGTCGGTCATGGCGCGCACCTGAAACGCCAACGCTTCGACGACGGCGCGCGCGACGTGCGCACTCGTGACGCCGCGACTGAGTCCCATCAATGCACCTCGAGCGTCGGGTCGCCAGAACGGCGAGCCGAGTCCCGTGAAGGCCGGGACGAAAATCGCTCCGGCACTGTCGCCCACGGTCTTGGCGAGTCCCTCTAGATCACTCGACTGATTGATCAGACCGAGGTCGCGCAGCCACTGGACGGCGGCCCCCGCGACGAAGGCGGATCCTTCGAGCGCGTAGTTGACCGCGCCGAAGCTACCGAGGTCCCAGGCGACGGTGGTGAGGAGACCGTTCACGACCGGCGGCACGTTCTCGCCGGCCGAGGCGAGGACGAAGGCACCCGTGCCGTAGGTGGCTTTCACGAGTCCGGGCGTGAAGCACGCCTGTCCGAACAGCGCCGCCTGCTGATCGCCGAGGACACCGGTGATCGCCACGCCGGCGAGTTCGGGCACGACGTCGGCGGCGACGTGGCCGAAGACACCCGCCGATGGTGCCACCTCGGCGAGCATCGATCGCTCGACGCCAAAGAGGCTCAGCATCGCGGGCGACCACGCACGCGTCGCGAGGTCCAACAATGAGGTGCGCGACGCGTTGGAGGCCTCGGTCCGGTAGACGCCCCCCTCGACGCCGCCCGACAGTGCCCAGAGCAGCCAGGTGTCAATGGTCGCGAAACTCGGCGTGCGCGCGTGGTCGGCGAGACCGCGGTCGAGGATCCAGCGCATTTTGGTCGCCGAGAAATACGGGTCGAGCACGAGGCCCGTCGCGGCCCGCACGGCGGGACCGTGCCCGGCGGCCTCTAAGGCCTGACACATTGACGCGGTGCGTCGGTCCTGCCAGACGAGGGCGTTGTGGAAAACCTCGCCCGACTCGCGGTCGAAGCCGACCGTTGTTTCACGTTGATTCGTCAGCCCGAGGGCCGCCACCTCGTGTCCGTCCGCGCGGACTCGTTGAGCGACCTCGCGCAGGGTCGCCACGGCGAGGTCGACAATCTGGCGGGGATCGTGCTCGACCTCGCCGGGGGAGGGAAAGTGCTGGGGGAGCTCGCGGTAGCTCTCCGCGACCGTCTCGAGGTGGTCCCCAAAGGCCACGGTGCGCACCCCGGTCGTGCCGGCGTCGAGGGCGAGGATGAGTTCCACCGGGTCAGATTAGTGAGGTGCGACCCCAGAGATTGGTGCTGTGACTGGAGAAGCGAGAATTGTGAAAAAGAGTTCAAAGAAGTAGTTGACTTCGTGTAATTACAGTGCTGTAATGACACAGCATCTTGCGACGTGCGCCGGGTCAACCACTACATCTTGTGGCTATGGGGGAAAACAAGCGGTAAACTTGTTCTCCCGACTCGACGTCGCTGGACGCATTCTTAGTGTCGGTATCGGGAGAGAAAAGAGAGAGAAATGGCCATCGCACCTCAGCGACTCGGAATTGGAATTCGTCGGTATTTCACCACCGAGGACCGTCACCCCTACGACGAAGTGCTCTGGGACCGACGCGACGCGCGCATCTCGAACTTCCGTGACGGCTCGGTGGCCTTTGAACAACTCGACGTCGAGGTTCCCTCGACCTGGTCCTTTAACGCGACCAATATCCTCGCCCAGAAGTACTTCCGCGGCACCTTGAACACACCCGAGCGCGAGACCTCCTTGAAGCAGGTCGTCGACCGCATCGCCGACACCATCACCACCTGGGGGACCGAGGGTGACTACTTCGTCGACGAAGAGGAGTCCGAGGCCTTCCGCGCGGAACTCAAGCACCTCCTCGTCACCCAGAAGGCGGCCTTCAACTCGCCGGTCTGGTTCAACATTGGCGTGAAGGGCGTACCCCAGCAGGCGAGCGCGTGTTTCATCCTGGCCGTTGAAGACTCCATGCGCTCGATCTTGAACTGGTACACCGAAGAGGGGATCATCTTCAAGGGTGGCTCGGGCGCGGGTGTGAACCTGTCGAAGATCCGCTCCAGCGCGGAGGCGCTCGAGGGTGGGGGCACCGCGAGTGGTCCGGTCTCGTTCATGCGCGGGGCGGACGCCTCGGCTGGCACCATCAAGTCCGGCGGTAAGACGCGTCGCGCGGCGAAGATGGTCATCCTCGACGCGAACCACCCCGACGTCGAGGAGTTCATCTGGTGCAAGGCGCACGAGGAGAAGAAGGCGCGCGCGCTGCGCGACGCGGGCTTCGACATGGACTTAGACGGTCGCGACATCAACTCGATCCAGTACCAGAACGCCAATAACTCCGTACGGGTCTCCGATGAGTTCATGGACGCGGTCTTGAGTGACGGCGACTGGAACCTGACCGCGCGTCACGGTAACGCCACCGTGCGCACCGTCAAGGCCCGCGACCTCTGGCGACAGATGGCCCGCGCCGCCTGGGAGTGCGCGGACCCCGGTCTGCAGTTCGACTCGACGATCAACAAGTGGCACACGTCGTCCAACACCGACCGCATCAACGGATCGAACCCGTGTTCGGAGTACATGCACATCGACAACTCGGCGTGCAACTTAGCCAGCATCAACCTGATGAAGTTCTTGAACGAGGACGGCAGTTTCGATGTCGACGCGTTCAAGGCCGCGGTCGAGGTGATGTTCAGCGCGCAAGAGATCCTCGTCGGTGCGGCCGACTACCCGACCGAGAAGATCGGGGAGAACTCACGCAAGTTCCGCCAGCTCGGTCTCGGCTACGCCAACATCGGGGCGCTGCTCATGGCCTCGGGCCTGGCCTACGACTCCGACGCCGGGCGCGCGTGGGCCGCGGCGATCACCGCGTTGATGACCGGTCACGCCTACGCCACCAGCGCCCGCACCGCCGGTCGCATGGGACCCCACGAAGGCTTCGCCGAGAACGCGGAGCCGATGATCAACGTGTTGCGCATGCACCGCGACGCGAGTTACCAGATCGACGAGACGTTGGCGCCCGCCAACATCCTCGCCGCCGCCCAGCGCGCGTGGGAAGAGGCCGTCGACCTCGGCACCCGACACGGCGTGCGCAACGCGCAGGCGACGGTCCTCGCACCGACGGGCACCATTGGCCTGTTGATGGACTGCGACACGACGGGCATCGAGCCCGACCTCGGCCTCGTGAAGTTCAAGAAGCTCGTGGGCGGTGGCAACATGGCCATCGTCAACCAGACGGTCCCGCGCGCCCTCGGGGTCATGGGGTACTCACCCAGTGAGACCGAGGCGATCATCAGCTACATCGATGAACACAAGACCATCGTCGGCGCACCGGCCCTGAAGGTCGAGCACCTACCGGTCTTCGCGTGCTCGATGGGGGACAACACCATCCACTACTCGGGACACGTGCGCATGATGGGTGCCGTCCAGCCCTTCATCTCGGGCGCGATCTCCAAGACCGTCAACATGCCCGAAGACGCCACGATCGAAGACGTCGAGAGCCTGCACTTAGACGCATGGCGACTCGGCATCAAGGCCGTTGCGATCTACCGCGATAACTGCAAGGTCGGCCAGCCGCTCTCGACCGCCACCAAGGGCGGCGTGGGCCAGAGCGCGCCCGACGCCGTCGTCGACGTCGACGCCGCCGAGGTGATCGAGCTCTACGCGCGCGTCGCCAAGCTCGAAGCCGCCCTCGAGGTCGCACGCGACGAGGGTGCTCACGTCGTGGTCGGGGCGGTGCGCGAGCGACTGCCGCGTCGGCGTAAGTCGGCGACCTCGGCGTTCCGTGTGGCGGACTGCGAGGGGTACGTCACGGTCGGTGAGTACGAGGACGGTCGACCGGGCGAGGTCTTCATCAAGGTCGCCAAACAAGGTTCGACCCTGGCGGGCATCATGGACGCCTTCTCAATCTCGATCAGCCTGGGACTCCAGCACGGGGTGCCGCTCGCGACGTACGTGAAAAAGTACGCGAACATGAAGTTCGAGCCCTCGGGCATGACCGACGACGCGGATTTGCGCATCGCGACGTCATTGGTGGACTACATCTTCCGACGCCTCGCGCTCGACTACTTAAGCCCCATCGATCGTGAGGAGCTCGGGGTGCTCTCGACCAGTGAGCGCATCCAACCCACGTTCCCCGAGATCGTCGAGCAGACAACGCCCACGATCAACCTGCCGGTTCAGCAGTCCTTGATCGAGTTCAGCGACAAGACCACCGCGGACGAGTCGCCGTCACTGCTCTCTCGTTCGCCCCAGCGCGACGCGCCCATGTGTTATCAGTGCGGCAACTCGATGCAACGAGCGGGGTCCTGCTACGTCTGCTCGAGCTGCGGGGCGACCAGCGGCTGCTCGTAGTCCTCACGTCGAGGCGAGCTCGTCGTTGGTACGGCTCCACGTTGATACTGCACCACGCGGCAAGGCGATCGTTCTCGCCGAACTCCGCGTTCGTACTATGGTAGTTCGCACTCGAGTAGGATAGTTCCATGGCAGTGGACAAGATGAGTGTTTCCCTGGTGCGAACGCTGAGTAGCGCCGTGCGCGACGCGGCCGATGAGTCTGGCGAAACACTCTCGGGCTGGATCGCCGACGCCGCCGAGACGAAGTTGCGTGCACGGGCACTCGACGAGTTCCTCGATGTGTGGGAGAACGAGAACGGATCCATCAGCGAAGAGGAACTTCAAGATGCCGCGGCGAGGTTGGGCGTGATCGAGCCGGCACCCTCCGGTTGGTTCACGTTCCTCAAGGTCACCGCGACGCACGGGAGTCACGATGAGCTCGTAGCAGCGATCACTCGCATCATCGAAGGTGGCCACTCGATTCTCATTCCCGAGCACGACGTACCGGATATCTCGAGGATGATCAAGCCGGGCGAACACGTGTCGTTTGAGAAGGCGGAGATTCGAGTCCGACCTCTGCCGCAGTGACGGCACTTGTCTTGGATGCTGGCGCGTTGATAGCCATCGAGCGCAATGACCGAAGTACGGTGGCGCTGCTCAAGGTAGCCAAATTGAACTCACTCCCGCTGGTGAGTCACGGCGGCGTTGTGGCAGAGGTGTGGCGAGGCGGGACGGGAAACCAGGTCCCCGTGGCCCGACTGCTCGCCGCCGTGAAAGTGGCACCGCTGGATGATGACGTGGGACGAGCTGCGGGCGTCCTCATCAAAGACGCGGGGGGAGGCAGCGCGATCGACGCAGCCGTCGTCGGCATCGCTCGCGAAGGAGATCAGATCGTTACCAGCGACCCGGTCGATATTGCAGTGTTGGTCAATACTGCTGGTCGAAACGTCAAGATCATCGCGTGCTGACCAAGACGTGGCACGTCTCGATCGGCGCTGGAGGCGACGTCGAATGCGCCTCGGGTGCCCTCTGACTTACTCACTGTCGTGAACGTCGGTGCTTGCGAGTTTCCGCACGAGGACCCGAGGTTGCCCTAAATCGTTGGCCATCATTTGGAGGTCGCGATACGACGAGGTCACGGCGCCGATGACGTCGTCGCACTCCTAGACGGCTTCGGTGGTTGTCACGAATCGTCCCGTGCGGGGCGGTGCGCTGGCGTCGGAGCGTCGCGTGGCGTGAGTGACGTGTAGAACGGTGCGGTGTCGCGCCCACCCGCACTCTTCTGGTTTCGCCGAGACCTTCGTCTGAGCGACAACCCCGCGCTACTCGCCGCCGTACGCGACGGCGACGGCGTCGTCGCACCGGTCTTCGTTGCGGACCCCGCGTTGTTGGCGTCGGTGGGGCCCGCACGCGCCGCGTACCTTCGGGCGACGCTGACGGCCCTCGACGAGTCGCTGGGTGGTCGCCTCATCGTTCGCGTGGGCCAGCCCGATGTGGTGCTCGCGGACGTCGCGCGCGACGTGGGCGCCTCGTCACTCTTCGCCACCGACGACTTCACGCCCGCCGCTCGGCGTCGCGACGCACGGGTACTGACCGAGGACGGTGTCGCCACGTCCTTTCTCGATTCTCCCTACGTCGTCGTCCCCGGGACCGTGACGACCAAGTCGGGAACGCCGGCGCGAGTGTTCACCCCGTTTCGCCGAGCGTGGGACCAGCACGTGCGACCCGAACCGCTGCCGCCGCCCGATGACGTCGAGTGGCGGGGGGCGCTGAGCGTGCGGCTCGATGAACTCTCGCCGCTGTCCGGCATCAAACGTCCGGCGTACTTCGGTGACCTTTCGAACGACGTGCCGAGTTTCGACGCCCGCGTGGGCGAGGCGGGGGCGTGGGCGACGCTCATGGCCTTCACGGGGGAGATCGCGCGATACGGCGAGCGTCGAAATCTGCCGGGAGACGAGGGCACGTCGCGCCTGAGTGCGCACCTGCACTTCGGCACGATCCACCCGCGACAGGTGTTGTCGGTCCTCTCGGGCAGCGACTCGGGATCGGACGTGTTTCGCTCCGAGATCGCGTGGCGCGAGTTCTACGCCGACGTGCTCTGGCATCGTCCCGAGTCGGCCTGGCAGAACCTGCAGCCGGCCTTCGCAGGACTGCGCGTCGACACCGACGAACGTGCGGTGGCGCGTTTTCAGACCTGGGCGCGCGGTGAGACGGGCTACCCCTTGGTCGACGCCGGTATGCGTCAGTTGCTCACTGAAGGCTGGATGCACAACCGCGCGCGCATGGTCACCGCGTCGTTCCTCGTCAAACACCTTCACCTCGATTGGCGTTGGGGTGCGAAGTGGTTCCTCTGGCGCCTCATCGACGGCGACGTCGCCTCGAATCAGCACGGCTGGCAGTGGACGGCCGGCACGGGCACGGACCCGTCACCGTTTCAACGAGTCTTCAATCCGACGCTCCAGGCTGAGCGTTTCGATCCCGAGGGACGCTACGTCCAGCGCTACGTCGAGGAGCTTCGCAACGTGGCGGCCCCCGGCTGCTTGCAGCCGGGTGGTGGGGAGGGACTCTTCTCCCCGGTCGGCTATCCCGCTCCGATGATCGACGCCGTCGAGGAGCGTCTCGACGCCCTGGCGCGCTTTGCCGAGGTTCGTGAGCGCGGTACCGCCACGGCATGACTCGGGTCGACTCGCTCTCGTGACGAGCGAGGTCGAGGGCGAGGCGACGCGCTCGACGGACGGGCTACGATGCGGCCCTACGGCGTGGGGCCCTACGGCGTGGGGCCCGTCTAAGGAGGGACGATGAACGAAACGACCCTGAGCAGCCTTGGCGCGGGCCGTACGCGGTGGCGTCGCCACCTGGCCCGGATGATCGTGGTGCCGCTGCTGGCACTGACGGGCGTCGTCGTTCCGACCGCGTGGTCCTCAGCCGCGACGAGCAACCCCCACCCCGCGGTGCACGGGGCTCGAGTCGTCGACCACGCATCGGGCAACGTCGACTTCACTGGCGAGTGGACCATCACTGACCCCGGGAACGGTGACACCGCGACGCTCGACGTGAGCGACCAGAAGAACGATGGGAGTTTCTCGGGCACCGTCACCCCGCCGGGCGACGCCCCCGCGGCGTTCTCGCAACCCTTCCCCGTGCTCGACGGTCACGTGGACGGGCACCACTTCTCCTTCCACTTGGAGCGCACGGGGATCGGCGGGACCGGCCCCACTGATCGCAACGCAACGTACACGGCGGACTGGGACGGGAACATCACGGGGAACACCGCGGTTGGTTCGATCAACGCGAAAACCCAGCCGGGCACGACCCTGAATCCCAGCGGTTTCGCGGGCGCACGCTCGTTCAGCGCCCATCGACTGAGTTCGGTGTCGACCTCGCCGGGCACTGGTCCGGCGGCGGGCGGCGTCGTGGTCACCGTGAGCGGCAGTGGTCTCGACGGTGCGGTGAGTGCGGACATCACCGACGCCGCCGGCAACGTGCTGGCCACGGTACCGGCGAACGGCGCGTCGAGCTCGGGCTTCACCTTTATGGCGCCGGACTTAACCGCGGCCCTCAACGACGCCGACAACGCGGCCGTCGCGGCCGGCAACAAACCGGTGTCCCAGACCGTCGTCGAAGTCGTGCCTCACGACGCGCAGGGCGACATAGTTTCCCCACCCGCGGACTACGTGATTTCCGCGCCCGTCGTGGGTTCGGTGACCCCCAGTGAGATCGCCGTCAGTGGCGGTCAGTCGGTCGTGGTGAAGGGTTCGTACTTTGAGGGCGCGACCGCGGTGGACTTCCAACAGGTCGGGAGTTCGACGATCGTGTCGGCGTCGGCCACGGTGGTCTCCGACCACGAACTGGACTTTCGGACCCCCGACCTCCAGAAGTTCTTCGCGTCCTCGACGGCCGCGCAGATGAACATCGACATGTACGTCCGGATCAACGTCGCCCAGACGTTCGGCTCGGTGATCTACTCGAACTCAACGCCCTTCGTGGTCGACAATCTCCGCGTCGACAGCGTGACGCCCTCCGAGGGACCCTTGATCGGCGGGGACAAGGTACGTGTCGATGGCGCGGGCTTCACCAACGTCACCGAAGTCGACCTGGTCGCGGTCGGAGGTGCGTCGGGGAAGACGCCGCGTACGATCTCGGTGCCGGTGAGTCCGGCGAACGATAAGACTTTCAGTTTCACCGCGCCCAACGACACGGGCACCGCGAGCGCCGGCGCGTCGACGAGCTACGACCTCGTGGTCGTCGCGTCGGTGGGCGGCCAGCGCGAGACCTCCGCCCCGTCGTCCGCGGATCACTACGACTACAAGTTGCCGAGTGTCACGTCGCTGAGCGTGGCGGGGACGGCCGTCAAGGCCAATAGTGGGGTCCCGATCGTGGTGAAGGGTCAGTACTTCGATGGGGCGACCGAGATCGTCCTTAAGATCTTCGGTGGTGGCTCGGAGTCCGTGACGCCGAACTCGGTGTCGGCGGATTCGATCAGTTTCACCCTGCCGGACCTCACTAAGGATCTCTCGGCGTTGCCAGGGAAAGTGAAGTCGGCCAAGGTCGACGTCTCCGTGGAGATTCCGGTCAACGGGAACCCGTTGGGCTTCGTCGAGTCCCTGTCGAGTGGCTCGAGCGAATTCACTGTGAAAAAATGAACGGCGACGTTTGTCCCTGACGCGCCGTCACGTCAACGCTGGTCGTAACGGACCTGACACGACGTGTCGTTCGCGAAGGTGATCGTGAAGGTGAATACGCCGTTGCGAGAGTGCGCCTTCGAGGTGACGCGAACGACGAGGACACTGCCGGTGTCGCGAGTCACCACCACCGTCGTGCCCGCGTGGCTCGCCACCCGGGGCCGACCTACGAAATGCTCACCGTGAATCGCGAGCTGCACGGTTCGTCCAGGGACCACGTGACCACTGACCGACGTCGCGAGGGGAGTCGGAGTCGTCACCGGCGGGGTCACCGGCGGGGTCGTCGTGGCTTTGGTCACTGTGAGGACGAAGGTAAAGGTTCCCTCGTCGCCGGTGGGGTCCGTCGTGGTCCCGGTGACGTGATAGGCGCCGGGCGACAACGTGCCTGCCGTGGTCACGAGACCCGTGGCGCTGACGAGCACGTTCGGCGTCCCGCTGGTCTGGACGTAGTTGACCGCGCCCAGGTTGGCGCCGACGTCGAGTTGTTGCGTGAAGGCGGCGGAGTTCGACGTCGTCACCGACGCGGCGGTGGGCGTTCGTTGCACGAGGACGCCGACTTTGAGGGAGAAGGCGAAGGAGCCAGTGTCACCGGCACTGTCGCTGGTCGTGCCGACGGCGTTGTAGGTGCCCGTGGCGAGTGGACCACTCGTGGTCACGAGCCCCGTGGGACTCACCACGAGATCGGGACTACCGGAACTCTCGACGTACGCCACGGCGAGGCTGCCGTCTGGCACACTCAGTTGCTGGGTGAACGTCGCCGATCCCGAGGCCTTCACGGAGGCCGACGTGGGGGCGGCTTGGACGAGTTCGCCCACGTCGAGCGTGAACGCGAACGTGCCGACGTTCCCATTGGTGTCAGCCGTCGTGCCCGAGGCGACGTAGGTGCCCGCCGCAAGGGCGCCGCTCGTCGTGACGGCACCGGTGGCGCTGACGAGGAGTTCGGGACTGCCCGAGGTCTGGGTGAAGGTGACCGGTCCGTCGTTGTTCGAGACGATGAGTTGGTCGTTGAATGTCGCCGAGCCCGCGACGGTTGAGGTTTCCACGCTCGGGGTATTCAAGAGGCCACAGACGTAGTCCGCGTCGTAGCCGTTCGCCCCGTACTGGGTCATCGCGACGCGGGCGCTGGTGAACGAGGTCGTGAAGCAACCCGTCTCGGCCGTGGCCAGGGAACCAAAACCCGGGATCCACGAGGGCACCGCGGGAAAGTTCGTCGCCGACGCGTCGGTGATGGCGCGCCACTGTTGGGCGGTCGAGTAGACGCCGATCTTGGTGACGCCGATATTGGTGAAGGAGGCGATCTCGCCCTCGATCATCGCGGTGTCGTTCGCGTAGGCCGCGGCGGTTGGTCCGTAGTACCCGGCCTTCACTTCCCAGGCGTTGCCCGTCTCGACGTCGAGCCACCACGGTGACGCGATCGCCGCGGCGCTCGGGGAGGACGAGCCGTCCGCGCTCTCGGCGGCGACGGCGTTGGCGAAGGACTCGCGCGCCGCGTTCCAGCCGTAGTCGTAGGCGCACGGCACGGTGTTGGCGCCGCTACAGACGTCAGGGGTCTGTTGGCTCTGGGGCCAACTCGAGGTGAAGGCGGGGCCGGGGGCACCGGTATTGGCGTAGAAGGCGGGGGTCGAGTTCGCGGCGGTCTCGGCCCAGGTCACTTCGCTCGCGAGGCACTTGTTCGCGGTGAAGGTCATGCCACCATTCGCCCCGATGATCCCGAAGCCCGGCGCCTGTGGCAACGAGTGACCGCACTGCGGGTACGAGATGTCGTAACCGAGGGAGGTCGCCGCCGGGACCGGCGAGGTGCTCGTCGCCGACGCGGCGACGCTCACCGGGGCGAGCGCCACTGCGGCGACCAGCACGGCTGCGCCAAGGGGCTTGGTTAGGGGGAACTTCACGCGACGTCAATCCTACGAGTGGTCGTCCGGGATTCTTCGAGAACGCGCTTACAAAGGCCTGTGAGTACCAGAGTGCAGTGAATCAACGGAAGCGACGCGAATGAAACGGCGACGTGAGCGTTCGCTGCGCACCGCGGTCGCTATATCTCTGCCATACGACGAAGTCACCATCGCGCAACGTCCGAGTCACCGCGGTCGGTAGGTGAGCAAACCTGAGAGACCTCCCGAGCGCTTTCGCCGTACCTGTGCTACAAATACGAAGTTATTTTCCTCGAGAGAGGCCATCGTTCCGGCGGTCGGTTGAGCGGTCAACCCGCGAAGCCTCCTCCGGCCCCGACGGCGTCGCTCGTCAATCGACTATCAGTGAGGGCTACATGGCGGCATTTGATTGGAAGAAACTTTCGACGGGCGATCGAGTCATCTCGATTACGGCGTTGGTGGCATTGATTGCGCTGTTCCTTCCGTGGGAGACCTACCACTACGACAGCTTTAGCGCGTCGCGAGACGGATGGGGTTCCGGCTTTCTGGGCGTGCTCGGTGCGCTGCTCGTCATCGTGGCCGGTGCCTACATCGTGGCGCTGCGCTCGGGCTCGAACATGCCCAAGATGAGCTACGGCCCGGGCGTCATCGTCCTTGGCGCGTCGGTCATTGGCGCGGTGCTGATTGTCCTTCGGTGGATTACATTGCCACGCGGCAGCTACGGCAACGTCGTGGCGACGGTGAGTTGGGGAGCGGGCGTCGGTCTGTACCTCGCGCTCATCGCCGCCATCGTGCAGGCGGTCTACGCGGTGCGAATGTTCCAGAGTTCCGGTGAGGCGCTGCCCTGGGCTAAGTAGCGCCGCACCGGCATCGCTACTCCTGGGCGTCGACGAGGCGCTTGATGTGTGAGAACACGGCGCCCAGCGTCGGCCCACCGAGCGTGGGGCTCACGCCGATCCCGTGGAGGTAGACCCGAGCGAAGGGACATCCTCCGAGTTGGAAGAGGACCTTCGCGAACGGCGCGGTTGATCCGTTGGTGGCGAAACTCACGTAGGAGGGGACCATGAGGTCGTCAGGGCAGAACATGTGGCTCGTGTCGCTGACGGGTAGGGAGTTGATGAGACCTCGGATCTCCGCGATGACCGTGGGGTTGGTGACCGTCACCGTGCCCCGGTTCGCCGACCCACCGTCGGCGGGTGTGGCGAAGGAGGTGAAGTAGAGCACGGAAGCGCCCGCGGGGACGAGGTCGCGTGCGGGCTTACTCGCTGCGCCCGCGGGAGCGGCGCCCACGATCGCGGCACTCAACGCGAGGGCCACCAACGAATGACGGATAACTGTGGGACTACGCATCACGAACTCCTCCTTGGACCTTCTACTTACACACTGTCGCGTCGGGCCCGTTTGTGACAGGTCGCGTCGAAGGGACCGCGCGGGCATGGAATACCGGCCCCGTAGGGGTCATCGCGTGCGGGCGAGTGGAGCCCCACCTCGGCGCGCGTAGATTCTGGCCCTATGCGACGAGGATTCACCCGGGTGGTGGGCATCGACCTCGCGAGTGTCGCCGCGCGCACCGGCGTCGCCGTCCTGGACGTTCGTGATGAGCGGATGGTGGCCACCCTCGGGGCCGACGGGCACGACGCGGGTCTCGCCGCGCTCGTCGGCGCGCACACGGTGGTCGGGTTGGACGCGCCACTCGGCTGGCCCGACGACTTCGTCCGCGCCATCGGCGCGCACGCACGGCTTGAGGAGTGGCCCGTGACGACGACGACGCTCGGGATACCCGAACGTGAGAACCTCCGACTCCGACGGACCGATCGTTTTGTGCGCGAACTCAAACTCGGATCAACCCCACTGTCGGTCTCCTCGGACCTCATCGGTGTCGTGGCGATGCGCGCCGCCTACCTACAGTCCGCCTGGGCGAGCGCGTGGGGTCAACGAGAGCCCCGCGACGGGAGTGGTCGACTCGTCGAGACGTACCCGGCGGCGGCGCTACGCGCTTGGGGTCTGCTCGCCGCGAGGGGAGTGCGCTACAAGGGGGAAGGAGGGAGCGACGAGAAGTTTCGTCACCTCAAAGAGCGCGAGCGAATTATCCACACGATTGAATCGATCTGCTCGTCTTGGCTCGTGGTTGCAACGCCCCTGCGCGAGGAGGCGGTTCGCTCCGATCACGCACTGGACGCACTCGTCTGCGCACTGGTCGCCGTTTCGGCGAAGCTCGGGGTGAGCTTCGACGTGTCCGATGACGATCGCGCGGCGGCGCGACGTGAGGGATGGATACACGTCCCGTCGAGTTCGCTGTCGGAGATCGGGGCACTCTTCACTTCTGTGGAGTCGAGTGACGCGATTTAGGATTGTCGTGATGGACCCCGCGACCAAGCACATCGGCATTCTCCTCTTCGAGAACGTCGAGGAACTCGACGCGGTGGGTCCCTACGAGGTGCTCGCATTCTGGACGCGCACGTTTCCGAGCGACGGGTGGGACGTGCTCACGTTGTCGAGAGACGGTGGTCTCAATCGGTGCGCCAAGGGACTTGTCATCGATGCGCAGGCGTCCTACGCGACGATGCCCGATCTCGACGTGTTGATCTATCCCGGGGGACAGGGGACGCGATCCCACCTGGTCGACGAGTCACAACTCGAGTGGGTGCGTCACCAGCGCGATCGCGTGGCGCTCATGGCCAGCGTCTGCACCGGCGCGTTGGTGTACGCCGCGGCGGGGTTGCTCAAGGACCGACCCGCGACGACGCACTGGGCGTCGCTCAAGCTCTTGGCGCAACTCGACCCGTCGATCGACGTGCGTGAGGGTGAACGTTTCGTCGACGACGGCGACGTGATCACCGCGGCGGGCGTGTCGGCCGGGATCGACATGGCGCTGCACCTCGTCGATCGACTCGCCGGAACCGATCGCGCTCGTCAGGTCAAACGAGGTATCGAGTACGAGCCGTCGCCCCCGGTGTGAGTCGCAAGTACGTCACGTGAGGCGTTTGTGCCACGTGACGATGCCGCCCGAGGCGCGCGCACCGAGGGCTTCATTCACCGCGATCATCGCAGCGTTTCGCTCGTTGTTTGAGGTCATGATCTGGTGCGTCTCGTACCCACCGGCCGCTAAGAGTCGCATGGTCGCGATCTTGAGCAGACCGCCGAGTCGGTGCCCGCGGTGGGCGCGGGTGACCAACGTGTCCCACTGGTACGCCGTCCCGGGGCGTTCGCGCGAGACGCTCAACTCGCTGAATCCGACGAGTGCAGCGCTCGTTCGTTCGCGCGCCACCGCGACGAGGAGGTCTCGTCCCATCTCGTGCGTTCGCTGCTCGTGCGCGCGCAGTCGTGCGGCGTCCCATCGTTCCTCCTCCAACCCGTAGCCCGCGTCGGGCACTTCTATGGGCATGATCGCCATGAGGTGCGCTCGGCCCTCGAGGAGCGACTCGGGCGTGGCGTCACGCCACGAGAGAATCTCGTAGCCGCGCGCGTGCTCGCGCCAGTTTCGCTCGAGGCGATCGAGTTCGCCCGGTGGCCGCGGCCAGTCGAGGTCACGCTGCACGTTCTCCTCGACGACGTCGTAGCCGTGACGCGGGGCGAAGCCCCGGTTCGGTCCCGCGCCGCGCTCGGTCGCGTCTTCGGGGACCCAGAAGAGAATGGCCGCGCGGCCCAGGTCGCGCGCGGTCGCCTCGAGGTGGGTGAGGAGTTCGCTGCCGTATCCGCGTCGACGTTGTGTGGGGTCGACGAAGAGGTCGCCCCTGATCCAGTGCAGGTTGTCCACGCGAGAGATTTCGAGCGTCCCCACCGCCACCGGAGCGAGCGCGTCGTCACCGAAGCGAAAGAGTTGGTGGTAGGCCGGCGACTGGTCGTCGAGGGCTCGGGCTCGCCACTCCTGGGGTCGCCAACCCTCGTGGCGGCCGTGGTCGCGCAGGAGCTCCGCGCGATTGAGGACGTCAAACCAGGCCATGAACTCATCGTCGTTGGTCGCGTCGACGCGTTGGAACTGCACGAGAGGTACCTAGGCAGCGTCAGCGACGAGACGACCGTCGGCGCTCGCGCTGATGTGACGGCGAAGGTTCAACATCATGGCGCCGCCGACCAACGCGGTGATCCCGGTGCCGATCGGCCACCAGTTGCCGACGTGCAGTCCGTAGTAGAGGGCGGTGATCGCGGGCGCGAGGGTGCCCGATATTCCCCAGGAGATGCCGGCGGCGGCGTTGTAGCGACCGCGCAGATGCTCGGGGGCGATGTCGTTCACCAACGCGGAGCCGACGGGCTGGAGCATGGTCTCACCGATGGCGAAGACCACCATCGCGAGACAGAGCATCGCGATGGACGTCACCGCCGGCAGTTGGAGGGTGGACTCGAGGATCACCCAGAAGGCGAACCACAGTGCCGCCACGATCCCGAGCACGCGAGTGCGACTCTTGCCCTCGATGCGATTGAGCACCCAGAGTTGTGCCAGGACAATGGTCGAAGTGTTGAAGAAGAAGATGATGCCAATCGCGTGCACGGAGATGTGCAGGTTGTTCACCACGAAGAGGCTCAGTCCCGCGTCGAGCGAACCGTAGCCACCGATCATCAAGAACACCGCAGCTACCACGTAGCGCACGATGCGCGCGTCGTGGATCACTTCGCGCCACCCTTCGGCACGCTTGACGGGGTCGTCGAGATGTTCCTTGATGGGGCCGCCGTGGTGGCGCAGCGTGAGGTAGTAGAGGCCGGCTACGAGGGAGACACCGGCGTTGAAGATGTAGAGCGCAACGAAGGTGTCGGGGTGTTGGAGGTCGACCACGCTGGCCGAGATGAGGCCACCAAAGCCGATGCCGAGATTGACCAACATGAAGTTGAAGCCGAACGCGCGTTGACGATGTTCCACCGAAACCAGCCGAGTGAGCATCGTGCTCATCGGACCCCAACCGGCCCCGCCGAAGACCGCGATCAGTAGCGCCGCGAGGGTGGCCTGTTCGCGGGTATGGGCGAGGGCCCACACGACCAGCGCCGCGGCGTCGGCCGCGTAGGAGAAGAGGATCACGCGAAGGGGTCCGAGACGATCGGTCAGCGTGCCCCATAGCGGGGAGGTTCCAATGCCGATGACCGCCGAGAGCGCGAGCAGCAACGTGGCGAAACTGGTGGAGAAATGTCGCACATTGTGCAGGTAGATCACGAACAGCGAGAGCGTGAGACCATTGCCGATACAGCCGACGAACGTGCAGATATAGAAGCGGCGCAGGGGGCCGCGAATGGACGATCGAAAGTCGACCGGCACGAGGGTGTCCACGAGTTTCACAGGGAGTCCAGGCTAGATGACCGCGCCCGACGGTGACGGTTCTGTCGATGTGATGTCCATCCGCGCACGGTAGCGAAGGGGAGTGACGTCATCGGAGCTGGTTTGCGACGACACGGAGCGCGTCGCGGGGCCGCGGTCGCACGCGCCGACGAGGCCGTCGAATGGATCGCGCGAGTGGCGCAATACACGGTGTCGTCGTCGCGGGTTCGTTGCCGTTCGCCCCACCACTCTTGTGCGGCGAATCACATGACCAACCTGAGTCACGGTCAAAGAACGTTAGTGTTAGGGGTCAGGGCATGAACGGAGAGGCACCACGACGTGAGCACCCGAATCGCCAAAAGTCGCGTTGACCTTCTCGAAGAGATCACGCCCGACGTCGAACGGCTGTTCAACCGTCACATGGAAGCGCCCCGCCTCTGGTACCCCCACGAGCAGATCAACTGGGGCGAGGGCGAGAGTTTTAACGACCGCGCATGGTCGCCGGAGGACTACCCCTTACGAGACGGCGTTCGTTCTTCGATCTACGTCAACCTCCTCACCGAAGACAATCTGCCGTACTACACCGACTCGATTCTGGAGCACTCGCCCAAGGGCCACCCAATTCGTGAGTGGACGTGTCAGTGGACGATGGAAGAGAACCGCCACGCCATGGTCATGCGCGACTGGGTCCACATCAGCCGCTGCATCGACCCGACCACTTTGGAAGACGGTCGACGCGTCCAGATGCAAAAGGGCGAAGTGCCCCACCCGGCCACCTTCGCCGAGCTGATCGCCTACGTCTCCTTCCAAGAACGCGCCACCCAGATCGCGCACCGCAACACGGGCGCGAAGTTACCCAAAGAGGACAAGATCGGCCGCAACGTGTTGGCGTTGATCGCGGGTGACGAGACCAAGCACTACCTCTTCTACCGCGACCTCACGCTCGCGGCCTTCGCGATCGACCCGTCGGCGATGGTGATCGCGGTCACCAAGCAGGTCAGCACCTTCGCGATGCCCGGGACCGGTATACCGAGTTTCACCCGACACGCCGTGCGTATCGCCAAAGAGGGCATCTACGGTCTCGGTCAGTACCTCGGTGACGTCTTGACCCCCGTGTTGAACCTCTGGGACATCGAACACCTCAAGGGACTCACGAAGGAAGCCGAACTCGCACGAATCGAGCTCGTCAATATGAAGGCGAAGATCGCCGAGTCGGTCGAGCGCATGGCGCACAAAGCCTCGATGATCAAGTCAACGATCGGCGCCGCCCACTAGTCACTCTTTGGTGTTGGCGACCTTGCGGATGTAATCCTCGAAGGCCTTTTGCTGGGACTGAACGGCCTGGACCTGGCGCTCGTGCATGGAACCGCCGCGAGCCAGCACGTAGATCAACGTGCCGAGCAGCGGCAAGATCAAGATGAAGAGGATCCACAGCGCCTTGCCCGGTCCGCTGAGATCGTGGCTGCGAAAGATGTCGAGCACGACGTGAAAGACGAGGATGATCCAGAAGATCATGACGACGAAATACAGCGTGGAGATGAACACGTCGGCGAGCGGGTAGTTCGAAGCGAACACGTTGATCCTTTCGTTGGTGGTAGCAGCAGTGTAGGTTCGCGGACGTCTCGTTCGGTAGGGTCCCTGGTCCCTACTTCTCCGGGCCATCGCGTCCGTCTAGGCTGTGCGCGAAACGGGGGTGCGGGTGCGCAGTTACGAAGAAGCGATTGCCGACGTCGCGGCCCCTGGTCAGCCCTTTGAGGTCATCAACGTCGAGCGCGAGGGTTACTCGCTCCGCGCGTTCAAGAACTCCCCCTCGACGCTGCGCCAGTTCTTCGACCTCGCTCGCGGCGCCGAGGGCACCTTCCTCGTCTACGAGGACGAGGAGTGGAGTTTCCGCGACGTCATGTCCGAAGTGGACGCTCTGGCGCACGCGCTGGTCAACCACTTCGGTGTGAAAAAGGGCGACCGGGTCGGAATCGCGATGCGCAACTATCCCGAATGGGTCGTCTCCTTCGCCGCCATCCTCTCGGTCGGCGCGGTGTCGGTCTCGCTCAACGCGTGGTGGACGGGTGAGGAACTCGACTACGCCATCAACGACTCGGGGCTCACTGTCTTAATCGCCGACAGCGAGCGGGTGGTGCGAGCGAGTGGACCGTGCGAGCGCGCGGGCGCGAAGATCATCGGCGTGCGGCTCGACGACACCTCCTACGCCAGTGTCGTCGAGCGATGGTCCGACGTGGTGAAGAAGGGTGCGACCATGCCCGAGGTCGCCCTCGACGCCGGTGACGACGCGACGATTCTCTACACCTCGGGGACGACGGGTTTTCCCAAGGGCGCGGTCTCCACGCACGGGGCGATCTGTCAGGCCATCATGGCGTTCTCCGCCGGTGCCGCCATCCAGGCCGCGCGTCGCGAGGGTGAAGCCGAAGCCGGCACGGGCCAGACGCCGTGTTTCATCTTGATCGTGCCGCTCTTTCACGTGACGGGATGCATTCCGGTGATGTTGTCGTGTTTCTCGTGGCACTTCAAGCTGGTCATGATGTATCGCTGGGAGCCCGACCGTGCACTGGAGCTCATCGAGCGCCACCGCGTCACCGCCTTCGTGGGCGTGCCCACCCAGGCGTGGGACCTCATGGAGTCGCCCAACTTCTCGAAGTACGACACGTCCACGCTCTCGACGATCGGCGGCGGCGGCGCCCCGGCCCCCTCGACGATGGTCGCACGGGTGGACCACGCCTTCTCGGGTGGTCGTCCCACCCTCGCCTACGGGATGACCGAGACGAACGCCTACGGCCCGGGTAACTACGGTGACGATTACGTGAGCCACCCGACGTCGACGGGTCGCGTACCGACGATCGTGATGGACGTCGAGATCCGCGACGAGTCGATGGCGACGCTGCCGGTGGGCGAGAGCGGAGAGATCTGGCTGCAGACCCCGACGATGATTCGCGGCTACTGGCAGCGCGCGGAAGCGACCGCCGAGGCGATCGTCGGGGGCTGGCTGCGCACCGGGGACCTCGGTCACGTCAGCGACGAGGGCTTCCTCTACATCGAGGATCGAGCGAAGGACATGATCCTGCGCGGGGGCGAGAACGTGTATTCGGCCCAAGTCGAATCGGCCATCTACGAGCACCCCGCGGTCTACGAGGCGGCCGTCTTCGGTCTGGCGCACGAGCGCCTCGGCGAAGAGGTCGCCGCCACCGTGATGGTGCGCGAGGGTTACGAATTGACGAGCGAGGAGCTGCGTGCGTTCTTGGAGCCGAGACTGGCGGCGTACATGATTCCGACGAAGATCGCCTTCACGCGAGAGCCGCTGCCGCGCAATCCCGCGGGCAAGTTGTTAAAGCGCTCGATGCCCGAGCTCTACTTCTCCAACGCGGAGTGAATCGCGCGCCGCGCGTAGTCGGCGATATTGACGTCGTCGAGTTTTCGCACGTCGTACCACTGGGCCTGGTCGGTGGTCCCGATCGCCTCGTCGCGTAACTCACCCCCCACGAGCGCCACGGCGTAGATCACCCGCACGGTGTGGATGCGGTCGCCGTTGGGCCGGCGACGAATGTCGCTCACCACGTCGAGCAGCACCGGCTCTTTGATCGTCAGGCCGGTCTCTTCGCGGAACTCGCGCAGCAACGTGTCTTCGGGCGACTCACCGAAGTCGATGCCGCCGCCGGGGAGCCACCACAGCGGCGGGTTGATGTGGGGACTGCTGGAGCGAACCAGGAGTACTTGTTCGTCGTGGATGAGGATGCCGTAGGCCCGGACACTCGTGTGTTGCTTACTCATTGACCCCACGCCCTCTCTCTACCGGCAGGCTCGCCGGGGGACGCGGACCTTCGAGGAACGTCGTTCGACACCCTTCGCAGCAGAAATAGTAGGTCACGCCGTCCGCACCCGGCGCCGAGGGACCTTCGACGCCCTCAACGTTCATCGAGCAGACGGGGTCGACGTGGTGGTCGAGCTCGTCGGGTCCCGCCACCGCACCCTCGTCGCGATCGAAGTGCTCGCGGCAACGCGGAGAACAGAAGTAGTACGTCACGCCGTCGCGCACGGTGGTGGCGGCGGGGGAGGCGACGTCGACGCTCATGCCACAGACGGGATCGGTCGCCACGCGGCCGCTTGGGCGCGCGGACCTCGCCAGCCGCCAGGCGCCAAGGAGCAGCGCCGTCGCGAGCAGGTTGAGCACGAGTGTGGCCCCCAAGGGGAACTCGCCGCTCAGGACGCGCGGGTGGTGACCGGAGGGCACGAGTCGGGCCACGTGGAAGAGACCGTTGACGATGAGCCCGCCCGCGCTGATGACGAACCAGAGCAGCACGAAGAGTCGCCCCGCGGCGGCGGTCCCGTAGAAGTGGCGATAGATCAAGAGCAGCGGGAAGGTGATGAGGTCGGCGAAGATGAACGCAATGACGCCACCAAAAGCCACGCCGTGACCCCAGAGCGCGGCCGCTAAGGGAATGTTCCCCACCGAACAGACGAAGCTCACCACGGCGAGCAGCGGGGCGACCAGCGCGTTCTCGAGCACGCTCCACGCCCCGTGACCACTCCAGAACACGTGGTGCCACCAGGTCGCGGGCACGTCGACGCTCAGAAATCCGGCGATAAGAAAGCCCGCGACGAGCTCTCGACGCAGCATCGTCAAGTCGCCGATGGTGTAGCGAGCAGCGGCGCTGAGGTTCTCGTGGTCCCGCAGGCGTTCGCGCCAGGTTCCCTCGCCGTGGGTGGGTGGGGGCGCGTCGGCGAGTACTCGGGCCTCGAGGCGGGCCTCGCGCGCTGCGCTGAAGAGCACGCGGGTGCTGAGCGCTAACAAGACGACCATCACCACGCCGCCGACGAGTTGGGCGAGCAGGAACTTCCAGCCGAGGAGCAGATAGAGCACGACTCCGAGTTCGACCACCAGGTTCGTGGAGGCGACCATGAAGATCAGAGAATTGCTCCACGAGGCCCCGCGCGCGAAGAGCGCTCGCGACGCGGCGCTGGCCGCGTAGCTACACGAGGATGAGGCGACGCCGAGGGCCGACGCCGCGACCACGGTGGTGGGGGTCGTGCGTCCGAGGCGAGCGCGCAGTCCACCGCGCGGTACGAGGCTTTGGACGAGCCCGGCCAAGGTGAAGCCGAGCACGAGCGGCCACCACGTCATCCAGATCATCGACACCGCTTCGCGGAGGCCGTCGCCCAGCCCGTGCACGAAGGCGGGAGCGGCGCCGATCACTGGCTAGCGCGTGGTCGGGAACCCGAGGTCGATCCGCGACTGGGTGGGCTGGGGCCACCGCGTCGTGACGACCTTGGCGCGGGTGTAGAAGGCGAAGCCCTCGGGGCCGTAGATGTGGGCGTCGCCGAAGAGTGAGTCCTTCCACCCGCCAAAGGAGTAGGCCGAGATCGGCACGGGGATCGGGACGTTCACGCCAATCATGCCAACACTCACCTGACGTGAGAACAGTCGTGCGGCGTTCCCGTCGCGGGTGAAGATCGCCACACCGTTGCCGTAGGGATTCGCGTTGACCAGATCAATGGCCTCCGCCAAGGTCGCCACGCGCGCGACCCCGAGCACCGGACCGAAGATCTCGTCGTCGTACGCGCGCGTGCCCGGTCGAACCCCATCCAGGAGACTCGGTCCAACGAAGAAACCCGTGCCCGCCTCGAGTGTGGTGCCGTCGCGCACCACGTCGATGTCGTCCGCGGCGGCGGAGGTGACGTAACTCGCCACGCGGTCACGGTGTTCCTTGGTGATCAGTGGACCGAAGTCGCTCGCGGGATCGTCGCCGGGTCCGACCTTGAGTCGGTCCAAGCGATCGGCGATCTTTTCAATCAGTGCGCCCGCGATATCGCCGACCGCCACCACCACGCTGATGGCCATGCACCGCTCGCCGGCCGAGCCGAAGCCCGCGTTGATGGCGGCGTCGGCGGCGCTGTCGAGGTCGGCGTCGGGCAGGACGACCATGTGGTTCTTCGCACCGCCCAGCGCCTGGACGCGCTTGTGGTGCTTCGACGCTCGTTCGTGTACCGAGCGCGCGACGGGCGTCGAGCCCACGAAGCTGACGGCGTCGACACCGGGGTGTTCGATGAGGGCGTGCACCGTCGTCGCGTTGCCCTGGAGCACGTTAAAGACCCCGTCGGGCAGCCCGGCTGCTTGGAGGAGTTCGCCCAATCGCACCGACACCGAGGGGTCACGCTCGGAGGGCTTCAAGATGACGACGTTGCCCGCGGCGAGCGCGTTGGCGCTCATCCACAGCGGCACCATGATGGGGAAGTTGAAGGGCGTCACGGCCGCCACGACGCCGACTGGTTCGCGCACGGTGTGCACGTCGACGCCGTCGGCGACTTGGGTTGAGAATCCACCCTTTAAGTGCTCGATCAGACCACAGGCGTACTCCACGTTCTCGAGTCCCCGCGCGATCTCGCCCTTGGCGTCGGCGATCGTCTTACCGTGCTCGCGAGAAATCAGCGCCGCGAGCTCCTCAGTGTGTTCGACGAGCAACTGGCGAAGCGTGAAGAGGATATTGGTGCGACTCGACAAGGAGGAGTCGGCCCACGCGACCGCCGCGTCGCGAGCGACCTCGACGACGTCGTCGATGAACGCCGCGGTGGGCTCGGGCACCCGCGCGACCACCTCACCGGTGGCGGGATTAAAGACGTCCGAGTGACCCGCTTCTTCGATCAGTTTGCCGTTGATGAAGTGGGGAACGCTCCGCATGAGAACCTCTTTCGCAGAGCCAATCTACTGGGCGAGGCCCGTTTCGTTAAGGTTGACCCATGACCCCACCCGACGAGGGACGCGCGTTGTTAGCGGCGGCGTCCGTGGAACCCGCTGGTCCGGGCCGCTTCTCCGCGGTGCTGTCGCCGCACTACACGAACGTCGGCCATCCCCACGGTGGCTACTTACAGTGCGTGATCGCCAGCGCGGCCCTGGCGGGGGCGAGCGCCGAGGGTTCGGCGCACCTACACGTCACCGCCGTGACGACGAACTTCGTGAACGCGCCAGAGACCGGGCCCGTGGACCTGGGCGTGGTGGTACGACGGATCGGTCGCGGGGTCTCTTTTGTTTCGGTCACGCTCGAGCAAAACGGCCAGCTCGTGACGGAGTCACTCGTCACCGTGGGAACCCTCCAGGAGGGATCGCGCGTGCGCTATCACGGCGCGTCGGCCCCGGAGCTGCCCACGCTCGAGCGCTCGCTCACGCGCTCGGGCGGGGAAGAAGAGGGTATCCGCAGCGTGATGGAACTGCGTTTGGACCCGGCCGTCACCGGCTGGTGGGACGGACAACTCTCGAGCACGGGCGAAGTGCGCGGCTGGATGCGCCTGGACGACGGTGAGGCGTCGTGGTCGCCGTGGAGTCTGCTCTTCGCGACCGACGCCTTTCCCCCCGCCACGTTGCCTCTCGGCTCCTCGGGCTGGGTGCCGACGCTCCAGTTGACCTCCTACGTCCGGCGCGCGCCGACGAGCGAGTGGCTGCACGGGTTCCAGCGGGCGGTCGTGATCGCCGACGGACTGGTCGATGAGCGCTGTGAGCTCTTTGACGACTCGGGACAGCTGGTCGCCTCCTCGACGCAGTTGGCCATGGTGCGACTACCCGGCGGGAACTAGTCGTGTCCGTTGGTCCTCGGACCAACGACGACGGATCGATCACGATTCGACCGCACCTCACCATTCCGGCTGAGGAGATCAACTTGCGCGTGACCACCTCGGGGGGGCCGGGCGGTCAACACGCCAATCGTTCGCTCACTCGCGTGGTGGCGAGTTTTCACGCGTCGCTCTCGGACGCGCTTTCCGATGAGGAGAAGTCGCGCGTCGAAGCGACGTGGGGTGCCGTCGTGCGCTCGAGCGCGGGTCGCCACCGCTCGCAGCGACAGAACCGATTCGCGGCGCTCGAACAGCTCGGTGAGAAATTGGCGGTGGCGCTCGCGCCCCAGACGCCCCGGCGCGCGACGAAACCCACCAAGGGCGCCAAGATCCGCCGCGTGGACGAGAAGAAGGCGCGCGGTCGGCTCAAAGAGCAGCGCCGCCGACCGAGTGATGACTGAATACGGTGCTCGCGTCACGACGTTCGCCGAGTGGCGGGGACACCGGTGGCGAGTGAGTCTTTCGCGCGGGAGTACGTGGGGGTGAACGAGCTGCGGGTTGCGCTGGAGGTCGGACCGAAGGGTCGCAAAGTCGTCGCGGTGGCGACGGAGTGGCCCGGTCTGGCGCGCGGCGCGAAGAACGAAGAGGACGCGGTCGCGACGTTGACGTCGTATCTCCCGCGCTACGCGGCGGTGGCGCGGGCGGCGGGCCTGGACCACGCGTTCTCGAGCGACGCGACGCTCCGCGTCACCGAGCGCTACCCCGGCGTCGGCTCGACGGACTTCTGGGGCATCTCCTTCGCGTGTTCGAGCGCCGACCTGAGCGCGGTGTCGAATGAGGAGTTCGAGCGTGAGCTCCGCGTGATGCGGGCGTGCTGGGCGGTGTTCGACGACGTGCGCGCCAGCGTGTCCGAGGCGATGCGCAAGGGACCCCGAGGTGGCGGGCGCGACCGCGACCATATCGTTCGCCACACCCTCGGCGCCGAGCGGGACTGGGCCCGCAAGCTCGAGATTCGCACGCCCGCGGACGCCGCGATCACCGACCCGATCGAGCTCAGCGCGTTTCGCCGCGACTACTGCGACGCACTGCGAAGATTCCACGCCGACGGCAAGACGGCTCGAACCTGGCCCCTTCGTTTCTTGATCCGCCACACCGCGTTCCACACGATGGACCACGCCTGGGAGATGCAGGACAAGGACCTCACCGATCGCTCCGTGTGAGGCGTCGACGACGCGCCTAGTGGGACTTTTCAATCTGGCGGGTGATCGCCTCGATCGCCTTGTGCATCAACTCACTCAGTCCGGGGTCGTCGTCTTCGTGCGGTCCACGCAGCGGGGTCAGCGACGCGTAGCCCGCGACCAAGAGCGCCCCGTCCTCGTCGGCGTCCTCGTCACTGACGTCACCGAGTTGGGGGGTCGCCGCGCCGAGACGCAGCGGCATCTCGCCCTCGTCGCTCAGTGCTTCGCCGCCCGCCATCGGTCCGGCGGCCTTGATGAGGCCCGCCATAGAGATTCGACCGCGTCTGACCCCGAGGAGCTCGCTCATCGCGACGTTGGGCACATTGAGGTTGAGCAGGGTGCGCGACGGGGCACGAAAGAGTTCCTCCAACACCTCAATCGCCACGGCCGCGGCGGTGTCGTAGTGGACGTCCTCGCCCCACTGGACGGAGACGGCGAGCCCCGAGAGACCCAACTGCGCGCCGGTCAGCACCGCGCCGATGGTGCCCGAGTGCAAGACGCTGCGACCGACGTTCGCGCCGGCGTTGATGCCCGAGACGATCACGTCGGGCTGGAAGTCGAAACTCCCGAGCGCGCCGAGTATCGCACACAGCGCTGGCGGGGCTTCGAGGCCGTAGGTGGGGATCGATTCGGCGCCGGCGATGGTGTGGCGGCGGTAGTGGACGGTGGGTCGATCAAAGACGTCGCCGACGGCCGAGGACATGCCCGAATAGTTGCGATCGGGCGCGACGATGAGTGCCTGTCGCTCCTCCCCGTGGGGTGCTTCTTCGATCCAGCGCGCGACGCTGCGCGAGAGGACCGCCATACCCGGCGCCAGCACGCCGTCGTCGTTGGTCAGGAGTAATCGCATAGGACCAGGCTAATTGTCGTAGGTTACGTACCAGTGAAAACGAAGCCACGACTCTGATGTTGCCCTCGGGAGAACAGATCGCCATCGCCCACGGTGACCAGCGCGCGGTGGTGACCGAAGTCGGCGCGACGCTACGTACCTACGTCAAGGGGGGGCTCAGCGTCATCGAGGGCTTCGCCGGTGAAGAGGTGCCGACGGGGGCTCGCGGTCAGTTGCTCTACCCCTGGCCCAACCGCATCGGCGAGGGCGAGTGGACGTTCTCGGGGCGCAGCGCGCGCCCGAGTGTGGACGACCTGACCCACGCCACCGCGATCCACGGTCTCGTGCGTTGGCGACCGTTCCGCATTGACGCGGTGAACCAGAACCGCTGCGTGATGTCGCTCCTGTTGCACCCTTCGCCGGCCTACCCGTTTCTCAGCGAGGTCTCGGTCGCCTACCACCTCGGGTCCCTGGGCCTGACCGTGACCACGACCGTCACCAACCGCGACGGCGTGCCGCTGCCCTTTGGCGTGGGCTTTCATCCTTATCTCGCAGTCACGACCCCGACCATCGAAGGTGCGCTCTTAGAGGTACCGGCGAAGTCCTACGTGGCCGTCGACGAACGACAGTTACCCACCGGAGAGATCTTGCCGCTGGCGGGACAACAACTGGATTTCTCCACCCGCAAATCCCTCAGTGGCCACGAACTCGACGTGACCTACACCGACCTCCTTCGCGACGACTCGGGACTCGCCGTCGCCACGCTCCAAGACGGCGAGGGCGGCGAGATCGACCTCAGCGTCGATCGGAACTTCCCGTACGTGCAGGTCTACACCGGTGACGGGCTCGAGAAGGGCCGTCGACGCACGTCGGTGGCGATAGAGCCGATGACCTGTCCGCCCGACGCGCTGCGCAGCGGCAAGGACGTCGTGATTCTCGAGCCCGGTCAGCACTGGGCCGGCTCGTGGCGGTTACGGCGCCGATGACCAATTCGCCCGTGGTACTCATCACCGGATCGACCAGTGGTATCGGACTCGCGACGGCGCGCCGCTTCGCCGAAGCCGGTGCCCGGGTGGTCTTTAATTCGGTGCACAGTGTCGAAGCCGGTGAGCACCTCGCCGACACGACGCCCGACTCGCTCTACGTGCGTGCGGACATCGCGACGGCGAGTGACTGCGCGCGCCTCGTCACCGAGGTCCTCGAGCGCTACGGCCGCCTCGACGCGCTCATCAACAACGCGGGCACCACCAAGGTCATTGCGCACCGTGACCTAGAGGCGGCGAACGTCGAGGTGTGGCGCGAGATCTTCGAGGTCAACGTCTTTGGCACGTGGCAACTCTGCGTCGCGGCGATGGCGCCACTACGCCAGAGTCGAGGTGCCATTGTCAACGTCTCTTCCCTCGCGGGCGTTCGGCCCACGGGTTCGTCGATTCCCTACGCCGCGTCTAAGGCCGCGCTCAATCACATGACCGCGCTGCTGGCCAAGGCGGTGGGCCCCGAGGTGCGCGTCAACGCGGTCGCGCCGGGTCTGATCGACACCCCCTGGACCCAGGACTGGGACGCCGCGCGCTCCTTCGTGCGAAGCGTCGCGCCGCTCGGGCGAAGCGGCACCGCCGAGGACGTCGCTGACGTCATCGTCGCCCTGGCGACGACCTCCTACGTGACCGGTCAGGTGGTCGTGATTGACGGGGGACTCGGCCTCGCGAACTGACGAACCGGGGGGATCGCGAGTCGAAACATCACGCAGACCACCTGGGTCGCGGGTCGAATAAAGAGCCGGTCGATCAGGGTATTCGTGCGCACGCCGAGGGTCGATTGCGCCCAGCGCGGCAACAGGGCCCACGCGCTCAAGACGAAGAGTCGATAGACAATGCGTTGGAGGCGACTCTTCATGAGTCCGTAGGCGATGAAGTCGCGCGCGACCGCGCCTTCGGGGATGAGTCGCAGCTCGTGGCGGAATCGGAGCAACTCGGCGTCGAGTTCCGCGACGCTCGAGGGTGGCGAGGTGACGCCGAGGTCGCGCGCGAGCGGCATCAACTCGGCGACGTACTGGTCGGCTTCGTCGTCACTCAGTCGGCGCGCGCCAAAGCGGCGGTAGCCGCTCAAGAACATGGAGATCTCCGCGCAGTGAATCCACAACAAGAGGTGCGGGTCGTTCGCGTCGTAGGCGACACCGTCGGCGCTGACGCCGTGGACGTACTCGTGCACCACGAGGACACGATCAATCGCCGCGCGCGCCTGGGTCTTCGTGCCGTGGGTGGTGGCGTTGATGAAGTTCGCGGTCTGGAGCAGTCGACCGAGCGGGTCGTCTTGGTAGCGCGAGTGATCGGCGACGCCGGCCATCGCGAGGGGGTGGAGCATTTGGAAGAAGAGGGAGCCGAGTCCCCCCACCAACATCGAGGGCAACTCCCCGTGGACGAGACGGGCCACACCGTAGACCTCGCCGTAGGCCTCGTCGGGATCGTTGCACATCGGCGGCGGGTCGCGCATGAGACCCGCGGAGGCACGGATCGACGTGCTGGCTCGCTCACGCGCTCGGGTTAGAAGATCCTGGCACCACGTGGGCACGGCGAGAGCCTCCCTCGACTTAGGCGTCCACCCTATTGGGCGCCACTTTTCTTCCAACCAGCGGTCTGCGACACTTAGGAGGTGTCGCTCGTCCCCCCACTTCGACTCGCCTCCACCGACAGCAAGGTCCAGAGTGACGTCTCGGTCATCACGGAGCGTCCCTGGAACGTGGTGGTGTGGAACGACCCGGTGACCCCCATGACCGTGGTGGTCGTCGTCTTTCGCAAGATCTTTGGTTACTCGAACAACAAGTGCACCCACCTCATGCTCACCGTTCATCACGAGGGCCGCGCCACCGTCTGGTCGGGGCAGCGAGAGCGTGCCGAGTCGTACTGCGTCAAACTCCAGGTGGCCGGGTTACAGGCCACCGTCGAGCAAGACACCTAGTGGCCGGTCGGCTCTTCGCTCGCCGCCGTGACGGGCGAATCGAGGTGCGGCTGAACGACGCGGGTCGCTCCGCCGTCCGCGAGGTGTTCGTCCACGTCGTCGCCGCCGAACGCAGCGACGACCACGAGTGGCACGTCGCGTTACAGACCCCCATCAATCCAAGTAGCGACGACGACGATCCCCTTTCGACGCTCGCGCGCCAGAACGAAATCGCGACCAACGCCGAGTTGGCAATCATGACGGTCTCGGAGCAGTACTTGAACGACGCCGAGGCTTGGGCGTGGTTGAGCACGTTACAGGTGGCCCTTCGCTCGACCGCGGTCGCCAACGGTATCCTCAGCGACGAGCGCCTGGAGTCGTGTCCGCCCGAGGTCTTAGCGGACATCCGCACGATTCAGCAGTTTCTCTTTGACCTCGCGGCGTGCCTATAGCGAAGGGCGAGTGAGCCCGTTGGGACGCCGCCGTTAGGCTTTGTGCATGATCTCCCCTCGACGAATGTCGCTGTCCCTGCTCGCCCTACCCGCCCTTTCACTCGTGGTGGCGGGGCTCTTGCCCTCCTCGGCGGGAGCGGCGGCGAAACACCCGACGGTCTCCTCCGTGCTCCTGGCGGCCAAGACCGCGCTCTTGAGCGAGAACAGCGTGCACGTCAGTGTGTCAACGACCTCGGGCAAGGTCGCCTCTTCGGTGATCGCCGACATCGGCAAGTCGAGCGGTCGCGAGAGTTACCGCTCGGGCGATGAGAGTTTCACTATCGCGGTCACTCCGACCTACGCGTACCTCAGCGGGAGTAAAGAGGGCCTCATCAAACTCATGGACTTAACGGCGAGCGAGCAAGCGAAAGTCGGCCACGACGCGATCGCGATGAAAAAGGGGAGTACCCCCTACACGACCTTCGATTCGAACCTCACCTCGAGCACCTTCTCTAACTTGTTGCCAAAGGCCAAGGGCACCACGCTCTTGACCAAGCGCGACGCCGCCTCGGGCGGCTACCAGTTGCGCTGGAACGAGACCGCCACGTCGAGCTCACCCGCGTCGACGACGGTCATCACCATCGCGGCCGGTAAGAAGGCGTTGCCGATCAAGGAGTCGGTGACGACCGCCGAAGGCACGAGTAAGACGACCTTTACCCAGTGGGGAGAAAACGTCGACGTCAAGGTCCCGACCTCGACGGTGGCGTACGCCAAAGTGTTCCCCACCGCGAAGTGATCGGTTCCAGACGATAAGGGTTTTACCTGATTACGAGACGGAACGGTTCCGTTCCGAAACGAACGGGTATCGTATCGGTATGGACCTTGACATCACCGAAGCCTCCCTCGACTTTGCCAGCGAAGGTCGTCACGCGGGCGGTCGTCACCTCGACGCCTCTCGCGACGACGTACTGCGCGCGGCGGCCCTCAGACTCCTCGCCGAGATCGGTTACGACCGTCTCACGGTCGAGGGCATCGCTACGAGTGCCGGCGCCGGCAAGGCCACCATCTACCGGCGGTGGTCGGGCAAGGCCGAACTCGTCGTCGACGCCTTGATGTGTGAGAAGCCCGTATTCCTCGCGCCGGACACGGGCAGCCTTCGCGGCGACTTGGACGCCCTCGCCCAGCAGACGAAGAACGTCGACCGCCAGCTCGACACGCGGGTCATGATCGGGCTCGTCAGCGCGTTGCCCCACGACGCCGAGCTGCGCGACGTGTTCAACGAGCGCCTCGTCGCGCCCCACCTGGCGACCTTCACCTCAATCTTCGATCACGCCGTCGCGCGCGGCGAGATCGAGCCGGTGCGCAACCTCGACACGATCGTGTCGATCATCCCGGCGCTCGTGATGCAGCGTCTCCTCGTCCAGGGGACTGCACCCGACCAAGAGTTCTTCGAGAGCATCATCGACGGCGTGATCATGCCACTCGTCACGGCGAGTTCACCCCCGATGTCGCCTCGAGGCAAACCCCCCACCGCGTTACGAAGAGAAAGCGACACCCCTCATGACCACTGAAGTCACAGAACTCACGGGCAGTAACACCGAGGGCAAACACCTCGGACTCGCGCTGCTGGTCATCTCGGCCGCCCAGCTGATGATCGTCCTCGACGCGACGGTGGTGAACGTCGCCATCCCCACGATCCACCACGCCCTGCACTTCTCGCTCACCAATCTCGAGTGGCTCATCACCGCCTACTCGCTCACCTTCGGTGGCCTGCTGTTGTTCGGTGGCCGCACCGGTGACCTCTACGGCAAGCGAAAGATGTTCATGGTTGGCGTCGGACTCTTCGCGCTCGCATCGCTCGCCGGGGGTCTCGCCCAGAACGACGTCTGGCTCATCATCACCAGGGGCCTGCAGGGCGTCGGAGGCGCGATCGCCGCGCCGACCGCGCTGTCGCTGATTGCGACGAACTTCCCCGAGGGCGCAGAACGAAATCGTGCCATGGGCGTCTACGCCGCGATGTCCGGCGGTGGCGGGGCGCTCGGGCTGTTGCTCGGGGGGATCTTGACGAGCTACGTCTCGTGGCGCTGGATCTTCTTCATCAACGTTCCCATCGCCGCGCTGATCTTGTTCCTGGCGCCCCGGGCGCTCAACGAGTCCGAGACAACCTCGGGTCACCTCGACGTACCCGGTGCGGTGACGGTGACCGGCGGGATGTTGGCGCTGGTCTACGGACTTTCGAACGCCTCGAGTCACAGTTGGACCAGCACGTCGACCATCGGGTTCTTGGCCGCGGCCGTGGTGTTGTTGGTGGCTTTTGGCTTCATCGAGCGTCGTAGCCGGGAGCCGCTCATGCCGCTCAGCATCTTTAAGAATCGAAACCGCGCTGGCACGTACGGCATGATGCTCTGCATCGGCATTGCGTTGTTCTCGATGTTCTACTTCTTGACCCAGTTCCTCCAGAACGTCCAAGGGTGGAGTGCCGTCAAGACCGGCGTCGGGTTCTTGCCCATGACCCTGGGGATTATCGTCGCGGCGATCTTGACCTCGCGATTTATCGGTCGCGTCGGGATTCGGGTCCCGCTCATCGCTGGCCCCGCCGCAGCGGTGCTGGGCATGCTCTGGATCAGCCGGATCACACCCACCAGCCACTACCTCTCGGTCGTCGGACCGCTCGTGCTCATCGCGCTCGGCATGGGTTTTGCCTTCGTGCCGCTCACGCTGACCGCAGTGTCGCGGGTGACCCCGGATGAGGCGGGACTCGCCTCGGCGTTGCTCAACACCATGCAGCAAGTCGGCGGTGCGCTGGGCTTGGCGGTGTTAGCGACGATCGCCATTGACGCGACGAAGTCCAAGCTCACGTCGTTGCACTCAACGACGTCCATGGCGCAGAAGATCGCTACGACTCACGGGTACACGACGGCGTTTTTGGTCTCGGCGGGCATCGTGTTCATCGCGTTGTTGATCTCGATCATCGTCATTCGCGTCCCCTCGGAACTGACTCCCGAAGAACTCGCGGCGAGCCCCGCGCTGCACTGACGCCACACAGCCGGCCACACGAGGAGTGGCCGGCTGTAGCTCACGAACGTCGGCCGCACCACGGGGAGAGGGCCGTCGTCGATGACTGAGTGAGGGCTTAGGGGCTGCCCACCGACGTCGCGTACTCCACCGAGTTCGAACTGATCGTCTCGCGGTACCAGTCGAAGCTCGCCTTCTTCAACCGCGCGCCGGTGGGGAAGTCCACCCACACGATGCCGAAGCGGCGCGAGTAGCCAAAGGCCCACTCGAAGTTGTCGAGCAGGCTCCACACGAAGTACCCCTGGACGTTGACGCCGGCGTCGATCGCGTCGTGCACCGCCGAGATGTGCTCTTGGAGGTAGGCGACGCGGTTGTGGTCGAGCACGTGACCGTTGGGGTCGACGTAGTCGTCGAAGGCCGCGCCGTTCTCGGTGATGTAGATCGGCAGCGTCGTGTACTCGTCACGAATACGGACGAGCAGCGACGTGAGGCCGGAGGCTTCGATCTCCCAGTCCATCGCGGTCTTGTCGCGACCGGGGGTCTCGAGTGAGCGCACGCGCAGGTCCGGGAACTGCTCACCCGAGGGGACGAAGTACCCCGCCACACGGGCCTCGGCGGCGCGCGACGCGTCGACGACCGTCGAGGGGAAGTAGTAGTTCACCCCGAGGAAGTCGAGCGGCTGGCTGATGAGATCCAAGTCCCCCTCGCGCACTACCGAGAATCCGGGTTTGAAGGGCTGATAGTGCTCGAGCATGTCCTCGGGGTAGCGACCGTGGAAGACCGGCTCCAAGAACAGTCGATCGAGGTTGCCATCGGCCCGTCGAGCGGCCGCCACGTCGAGCTCGTGCTGGGAGCCCGGCTGGAAGTCACCGAGGTTGAGCGTGATCCCGACCTTCGCGTCGGGGACCGCCGCTCGCAGGATCGGCAGCGCCATCCCGTGGGCGAGCAGCAGGTGGTGATTCGCGGCGGCGGCCTTACCAATATCGGTGACGCCGGGCGCGTGGCGACCAGCGCCGTAACCCGCCCACGACGAGCACCAGGGCTCGTTCAGCGTGATCCACCGCTCGACGTCATTGCCGAAGGCCCGCGCGACGATGTCGACGTAGTCGGCGAAACGTTCCGCGGTCTCGCGTACGCACCAGCCACCCTTGTCCTCGAGCGGCTGGGGTAGGTCCCAGTGGTAGAGCGTCAAGGTCGGCTCGATGTCTCGTTCACGCAGTCCGTCGACGAGGCGACGATAGAAGTCGAGCCCCGCCTGGTTCGCCGGGCCCGAGCCCGTGGGCTGCACGCGCGGCCACGCCACCGAGAAACGGTAGGTGCCGACGCCGAGCTCGGCCATGAGGTCGAGGTCTTCTTCCATGCGGTGATAGTGGTCACAGGCCACGTCGCCGCTATCGCCGTTCCACACGGCGCCGGGGACGCGGCAAAAGGTGTCCCAGATCGACGGCCCTCGTCCGTCGGCCGTGGCCGCGCCCTCGATCTGATAGGACGCGGTGGCCGTGCCCCAGAGAAACCCTGGTGGAAAGGGTCGAATGGGGTCTTGTTCAGTTGAGCCGTTCGTGCTCACGATGGATGCATCTCCTAAATAGTTGGGGGACAAATTATGCTGAGACCTCTACGCGCGGCCCCACTGGGTTGGAGTGAAGTGGGGCCGCGCGTAGAGGAAATCGCTAGTTACGCCTTCTTGAGATGCATCAAGATGATCGGCAACTGCGGGTCACCGGGTGACGGGTCCATGTAGGGGTTCTGCGCCGTCACGAATCCGGTGAAGCCGGCCGTTGAGTACTCGTCCCAGTCCGCGCCGTAGAGCAGCGGCGCCACGGGTACCTGGGTCGACACGAGGTTCTCCAACGCGTCCACCGCGGACTTCAGTGCGGCGGTGTCGGAGGGGTTCGTGTTCTCGAGGGTCGTCAACGCCGTCTGGGCCGCGGGCGAGTCGTAGCGACCGTAGTCACTGTTCGCCGAGGTACCTTCCGGTGCCGAGAGCGTGTAGTCGAGCCAGTTGTCGTACTGCACGAACGGGCTGGCGCCACCGTTGCCCCAGTGGATGATCGTCTGGAAGCTACCGTCGGCCGAGTCGGTGTACCACTGCGACGCCTGGACACCGTCCACCGTGCAGTCAATTCCTTCCGCCTGGAGCTCGTTCGAGATCAACTGGTCGTCGGCGTAGTAGTCCGAGTAGGCCGTCGGGTCTTCGACCGAGAACGTGATCTGCTGACCGTTCTTGGAGTAGAAACCCGCCGCGTCCTTCGTGTACCCGTCACCGGTCAACAACGACGCCACCTTGGTGGGGTCGGACGTTGCCGAGAGGTCGTTCGCCAATGCCGGGACCATGTAGGAGGCCTGGTTCGGCAGGATCAATCCACCCGAGGAGGTCGCCGGGGCTTCGTAGCCCGACTCACCCTCTACCGACAGCGCCGTACGGTCGATGCCCGCACTGATGGCTTGACGTACGACGGGGTCACTGAGGGGCCCGGTACCGGTCACGTTGAACTCCAAGGTCACCGTCGAGCCCGGAGCGAAGTCGATGTGATTCGTCTTGGGGTCCTTGCTGACGAAGATCGAGTTCACGTTGGCGATGTCGTTGCCCGCCCAGGTCAACTGCCCGTCCGCGAGCGCCGTGGCGGCCGCGGTGTTCGAGCTGTACGAGGGTACGTCGATGCCACTGGCGGCGGGCTTGCCACCCCAGTAGTGCGGGTTCACCTTGTACTTGACGATCTGGGACGAGTAGCTACTCAACTCGTAGGGTCCGGTGCCAACGGGATTTGTGATGACCGCGGTCGCGGGATTCGAGACCTTGGACCACTCGCTCTTGGGCACGATCAACACGTCGCCGGCGATGGTGACGATGTTGAGGTACTGGGGTGCCGAGTAGTGCAAGACCACCGTGTACTTGTTCGGTGTCGTGGCCGGTGACGCCATGGTCGGCGCACCGTAGTCGTTGGCGGCGGGCACCTTGTTCAACAGGTCGAACGTGTAGGCCACGTCGGCCGAGGTGAAGGGCTTGCCGTTACTCCACGTCACTCCCTTGCGAAGGTCGAAGGTCAGGGTCTTACCGCCGTTGGCGAAGGAGTACTTCGTCGCCAACCAGGGGTAGGAAACGTTGGCCTTCAACACGTCGAATTCGAAGAGCGGCTCGTTGACCAGGGAGCGAACGCTCAACTGATCGGCGAAGGAGCTCGAATCGAAGGGATTGAAGTTATTGGTGAACGTGACACCGGTGTTGCCCTCTAGGGTCACCACTGAACTGCTGGATGCTGACGCGGCGCCGATTGACGCCACCATGCCGATGGTCATACACGACAAGGCGGTCAGAGCCACTCCTAGTTTTCTATACATGCTCTTCCTTTATATTGTTGTTGTCCAGCCGGCTTTCGCCGACGTCTCTTTGAACCGTGTGGGTCCTTTTTGATCGACGCGAGGCCGGTTGGACCTTCGCGTTACTTCGGGCGCGAGAACGACCTGATGGCCAGTCGCGCCTCAATCACCTGACGTCATCGCTTCGTTGGTTCCCCCTCTCGTCGGCGCTCGGGAAGCGCCATCTCGACTACGGCTTCGGGCTTGTCCGCGTGCAACCAGCAGTGCGAGACGTGGCCGTCACCGACCTGGAAATCGGGCGGGTCGCTCGTGCGACAGACGTCCATCGCGGAGGGACACCTCGGCGCGAAGCGACAGCCCACTTGGGCGACGTCAAAGGTCGGGTGCGACTCACTGCGCAGCGCCGCGCTCGTCGGGTCGGTCGGATCGGGCACGGAGGCGATGAGTAACTGCGTGTAGGGGTGCGTCGGGGCGTCCACTAATGCGGTGCCGCGGGAGCGCTCAACGATCTGGCCGGCGTACATGACGACGATCTCGTCGGCGAGGTATCGCGCCGAGGCGATGTCGTGGGTGATGTAGAGCACCGCGAGGTGTTCGTTGTCGCACAGTCCTCGCAACAGGTTCAAGATGCCCAGTCGCACCGACACGTCGAGCATGGAGATCGGCTCATCGGCGAGTAGGACGTTCGGCTCGACGCAGAGCGCGCGAGCAATCGACACGCGCTGGAGCTGACCGCCGGAGAGTTCGTGCGGGTAGCGCTCGAGGAAGCGTTCGGGCGGCTCCAGCGAGACTCGCGTCAGCGCCGCTTTGGCGAGCGCGTCGAGGTCAGCTCGGGCGGCGCCGTGGATGGCGAGCGGGCGCTCGAGACTGTGGCGAACGCGGTGCACCGGATTGGTCGAGGCGTAGGGGTCCTGGAGGACCAACTGCACTTTCGAGGCGTACTCCAGCGTGCGCTTGGCTCGGGCGGGGATGTGCGTACCTTCGAGAATCAACTCTCCCGAGGTGGGCTTCACGATGCGCGCGAGCATGCGCGCGAGCACGGACTTTCCCGACCCGCTTTCACCGACGACCGCGGTGACGTGACCCTTCACCAAGTCGAGACTCACGTCGTCAACCGCACGTACCAGGCGCGCGGCGTTGCGTAGACGACCGGGCGTGCGGGTGACGTAGTGGCGCGTTAGATGCCGGGCGCTTAACTGCACCGGTGCGTTGAGTTCGTCGCTCACGACGCCACCCCCTCGCTGGGCGCGGCGTCGTTGTTCGTGCGCGGCAGACGCGACAGCTCGACCGGCACGGGGGACTCGGCGTCGCTCGCGTGCAGCCAGCACGCGACGCGACGCTCAGAGGTACCGAGCGCCATGAGCGGCGGTTCTTCTCGTCGACAGCGGTCCATCACGAACGGGCAGCGCGACGCGAAGTTACAGCCCGCCGGCAGGTCCGAGAGGTCGGGGGGTGAGCCGGGGATGCCCGTCAACTCCCGTCGCGCCCCGTGGAGGGGCGGGAACGAGTTCAACAGGCCCAGCGTGTAGGGGTGTCGCGGTGCGTCGTAGAGTTCGGTCGCGCGGGCGCGCTCGACGATCTGCCCGGCGTACATCACGGCGATCTCGTCGGCCAACTCGACTAATAGCGAGAGGTCGTGGGTGATGAAGATCATCGCGAAGCCGAATCGCGTACGCAGTTCGTAGAGCTGGTTGATGATCTCGCGCTGGGTCACGACGTCGAGCGCGGTGGTGGGCTCGTCCATGATCACCAGTTCTGGATCGAGCGCGAGGGCGAGGGCGATCATGATGCGCTGGCGCTGCCCGCCGGAGAGTTCGTGGGGGTAGCGATCGAGCCGATCGGCGTCGAGCCCGACCATGCCCAACAGCGCGACCGCCCGTTCGCGCCGCTCGACCTTTTTCATCTCCGGTCGGTGCGTCTTTAAGACTTCGTCGAACTCACGACCGATGCGCAACACCGGGTTGAGGGCGCTGAGCGCACTCTGGATCACGATCGAGACGTGTGACCAGCGAACCTTGCGCAACTGCTTTTCGTTCGCGCGCACCAGGTCGACCGGGGTGACGTCAGTCCCGTCGTCACCGGTGATGTTGAGTGTCGCGCTGCCGCCACTGATGACGCCGGGCGCGCGCAGCAAGCGGGTCATCGCGTACACGAGCGTCGACTTGCCCGAGCCGCTCTCGCCCGCGACGCCCAGCACGCTGGAGCGGCGAAGGTCGAAGGACACCTCATTGACGGCGCGGACCATCTGCGCACCCACGCCGTAGTCGACGCAGAAGTCCTTCACCTCGAGGACGAACTCCGGGTTGGCATGAGCGACGCTGGCGTCGATGGCGACGTCGTCGGGCTCGGGCCCCTCGCGCACGGGAAGCGGGTCGGTCATCACTGGCTCGCCGCCGGGGCGTTGGTCGTCTTGACCGCCGGGGTCCGCGCCGAGCGCAGTACCGGGGTCAGGCCGAGGCGGATTCGGCGGGGCAGCCCGAGGGTGCGTCGCTGTTTCGAGGTAAGTCCGGCGGCGCGAAGTCGGGGGTTGATGAACTCATCGATACCGAAATTGACCAGCGCGAGCCCGGTGCCGACCAAGGCAATACAGATCCCCGGTGGAACGAACCAGTACCACTCGTTCGATAAGGGCGCATTGTTCGACTGGGCCCAGTAGAGGATTGTGCCCCAGTTCCACACTGAGGTGCTGGTGAGACCGATGTAGGCGAGGGTGACGTAGGCGCCGATGGCGTAGAGCACCGTGAAGAGTAAGGACGAGGCGAGAACCGGCAGCAAGTTCGGCGCGATCTCCGAGAGCATGATGCGCCAGCGCTTCTCGCCGATGATACGCGCCGCCTCGACGAAATCGCGATTGCGCAACGACATGGTCTGGGCTCGCAGTACGCGCGCTCCCCACGCCCAACCGGTGAGACTGATAACGAGTCCAATCACGAAGGCGTTCGATCGACTGTTCACCGGCAGGTAACTATCGATGACGATGAGTAGCGGTAGACCGGGGATTGCTAAAAAGACGTTCGACAACAACGAGAGACCGTCGTCGGTGTAGCCACCCAAGTAGCCGGCCGCGACGCCGATGATCATCGAGAGCGCCGTGGCCACGAGCCCGGCCAGCAGTGCCACGACCATCGTGGCCCGCGCCCCGACGAGCAGTTGGGAGAAGATGTCCTGTCCGAGACTGGTGGTGCCGAGCCAGTGGTGGGCGGAGGGTCCCGTGTTGGGTAAGAAGTTCGTGGCGCTCGGGTTATAGGGCGCGAGCCAGGGACCGATCACGGTCATGATGATGAAGAACGTCAAGATGCCCAGACCCAAGAGGACCTTGGGCGAGCGTGGGAGTCGCAGCGTCCTCATACCGCCGCCTCGGTTCTGGTGCGCGGATCGAGCGCCAGATAGACGACGTCGGCGATGAGATTCGCGCAAAGCACCGTGAGCGTGATCACCAAGAAGATCCCTTGGATGAGTGGGTAGTCCTCATTGAGCACGGCTTGGAGCAAGAGGTCGCCGACACCGGGGTAGTTAAAAACCAGTTCGACCAGCAAGGCCCCCGACACCACGAGGCCGATGGCGAGCGAGAGATTCGCGATGCTCGGCAGCACCGCGTTGCGTGCGGCGTGCATGATGACCTTGCGGCGGGGGAGACCCTTTGCGACGGCCATCAAGACGAAGTCCTCGCCGATCATCGTGATCATCATGTTGCGCATGCCGAGCATCCATCCCGCGATCGAACTCAAGACGATGGAGATCACAGGTAGTTCGCCGTATCGCACGACACTGCCGACGAAGGCCCAGTTCCATCCCGGCGTCACGTTCGAGCTGTAGGCGCCGAGGACGGGAAACCAACCGAGGTGACTGCCAAAGATGAGCAACATGACCGTGCCCAGAAAGAAGTAGGGGATCGCTTGGAAGAACGTGGCGGTCGGAATGAGCGTGTCGAGCCGGGAGCCACGCATCCAGCCCAACATCGCACCGGCGAAGGTGCCGACGCAAAAACTGATGATCGTCGAGATGCCGATCAGGCCCACCGTCCAGGGCACTGTCTCTCGAAGAATCGAACTGACGGGAGCGCCCAGGGTGATCGAGACGCCGAGATTGCCGTGGAAGAGCTGGCCGATGTAGGTGACGTAGTCCGAGATGAAGCCGCCCTTGACGTCCCCGAAGGAGAGTTTGATGGCGTTGATCTCGTTCGGCGTGACTTGCCCTTGCAACTTGCCGATCAACGTCTGAATCGGGTTGCCCGGCATCAGACGGGGGAGGACGAAGTTGACGGTAATGGCGACCCAGGCCGTCAGGGCGTAGAGACCGAGGCGTCGAGCGATCATCCGCATACTTAGCCGACCTCGCTCTTCAAGATAATGACCTCCGCCATCGCGGGACGGGGCTCGATGTCCTCGACGCACCCGCAACTCCCGCGCACGACGAGTTCGGTTGGCAGGACGATCGTGCGCTTGACGTCCTCGGCGTCGTCGAGCATCGCGACCAGCGCGTCGACGGCGACCTGTCCGAGAATGCTGCCGGACTGGCGAATGGTGGTGAGCGGCGGATTGAAGTAGCGCGTCAGCGAGATGTCGTCGAATCCCGTTACCACGAGGTCCTCGGGCACCTTGAGCCCGCCGGCGTTGAGCGCGTAGATGACCCCGACTGCGGTCTGGTCGTTGGCGCACGCGAAGGCCTCGGGGAGCGGGTCGCTTCGTTGCATACGCGCCGCCATGACGGCTTCGCCCCCGGCGGAGGTCCAGTCGGCTTCTAAGAAGTCGACGTCGGCAATGGTGCCGCCGAACTCCTCGATGGCGCTACGAAACGCGTCCCCGCGAGCCACGCTGTCGGGACTTTCGTTCGACCCGGTGACGAAACCGGCGCGCGTGACGCCGTGGACACGGACCAGGTGCTCGGCGAGGCTCCTCATGGCGTGCTGGTTGTCCACGCGCACGGTCACGGCCGAGGGGGAGTCCCCCTGGCCCGCGAGCAACACAACGGGGATGCGACGGGCGAGGTACGCGACGTCCTCTTCACGAAGCACTCGATCCAGCAGGATGAGTCCATCGACGGTGCCAGTCAGACTCAACATCGAGGTCATCCCGGAAGGGTGATTCTCATCAGCGCTGCTGAGGAGGAGCGAGTAGCCGAGCTCGGCCGCGCGCATCTCCGCGCCGCGGATCACGATGTCGGTGTAGAGGAGACTCGCTTCTTCGACGACGAGCGTGTCACTGTCGTGCGCGAGTGGGTTGCCTTCGACGACGGCGCGTGTAAAGACGAGGCCCAAGATCCAGTGCTTGCCACTCGAGAGCCCGCGAGCGACGACGTTCGGTACGAATTCGAGCTCTTCCATTGCGGCCATGACCTTGGCGCGCGTGGAGGGGCGAACCGACGCCAGTGAGTTGAGGGCGCGACTCACCGTCGCCGTGGAGACGCCGGCGCGAGCCGCGACGTCATAAATCGTTGGTGGTGAATCGACCACCGGCCCCCCACTTCTCCCCCGACAGGGCTGATGTAACCGCTTACAGCCCTGTAACCGCTTACAATGTAGCCACGCCATTTGGGCATGTCAAGTCGCCATGTCGACGATCGTTCGTCTCCCTCCAGAGGGACCAGTGCGACAGCATGCACCAAAAGTCCTCATCAAGTGGGGTGACAGGGCCGACGTCGAGCCGCGTCGGGGGAGCATGGGCGCCACTTCGCATGTGAAATCTTGAACAAACTGTGTCGTCGCCGACCGAAGCAGGAATATCTCTTGGACCGGCCGTGATCGCTAGGACGACGCTTCAACTGTCAATTGACGTCGCGAGGTAACGAACCCCGCCACGTCATTTTCCACTCGGCGAAAGCGCGAAGTTAGACGCAGGCCTCGATGGCGCTCGCGAGGTACTTGACGCTGTTTTCGAACTTGACGTGGTTGGCCGCGACGTACGCCCCAAGACCCGACAAGGACTTGTCGCTCGCTTCGTACTTGATGATCTGCACGAGCGCGTTGAGTTCTGACTTTGAACCCTTGGTCGGAGCTTCGGACGCGAGCTTCTCGTAGAAGGGGAGAATGGTCTTCGCCCATTTTCCGTAGCCCGAGAGGGATGTAGGAGGCGTGGCGTCTTTTGCGTAGGTCGTCTCGTAACCAAAGAGCGTCTTACAGAAGGGACTGTTTCCGAGTGCCGCACTCGTCGACACTTCGACGCCTAGGGATACGACGAGCGTTCCCGCGAGCACGAGTCCGGCCAACGCCGCTCGAGTCGTGCTCAACGCACGTCCGCTTCGATTCCTCAAAATCACTCCCCTCGTAGGGGACGACACGTGAACGAAGCCCCGCGGCGTCCTTCTTCTGGAGCCCCGCACGGCTCCGACCCCGACTGTTTACCAGGTTTCGGCGACCGTGGCCAGTGATCCGAGGTGGTCTCTGTGGTACTGCGATGCCTCGCCGCAGGGGTGGTGCCTAGACCGTTCCGGCGGCGATGATCTGACTGGTCGGGGTCGGCGCGCCGCCCGCGGGCTCAACCGTTACGGCCAGCTCGGTGGGTGTCGGGGGACCGGCGGCGGTGAAGGTCACGTGACCGGGCTCACTACCCATGAGACCGATTGAGATCGTCTTGCCCCCGAACACTCCCCAGAGTTGATAGGTCTCACTTGTGGTCAGTGTGGGCATCTTGGCGCTCACCAAGTAGCCGCGACCGTCGGGGAGCATTACGAACTCGGCGAGTTTCTGATCCGACGCTCCCTTGAGCGTGACCAACTTGTGACCCGGGGCGTGGAGTGCCGCGGTGATCGCGCTCGAATCGCTCGCGCGCAGCGCTTGTTGGAGGTTCGAGACCCGTCCGTTGTCGCTGACCAATTGGAAGGCGAGTACCGCGACGACGACTGCCGCCACGGCGAGGGGGAGGGCGAGGGACTTCCTCACCCACGTAGACCGGGAAGGTCGTCGCCGGATGTTCGAGGTTGATCCTTCGGTGTCGAAGAGCGTCAACACTGGCGCTTCGCGCGCGTTCTCGTCGTAGATGCGATTTGAGATCGACGCCCAGAGGTGCTCGGGCAGCGGTTCGACCGAGTTGCCGAGGGCGGCGGCCACCTCGAGCATGGCGTCAAACTCGCTCTGGCACCGCGGACATTCGGCGAGATGGGCTTCCAGCGCCGTTCGCTCGTCGCCCTCAACGGCGTCGAGCGCCAGCGCGGCGATCAGTTCGCTGGCTTGGTCGTGCGTCATGAGTGCTCCGCTTCCGTTACGCCGGATTCAACCAACATCCGTCGCATCCGTCGCATTCCGTTTCGAATGCGACTCTTCACCGTACCTTCGGGTTGGTTGAGGATCTCGGCGACCTGCACGTAGGTGCGACCTTCGAAATACGCGAGTTCGATGGCGCGACGCTCGTCCTCGGGCAACGACGCTAGCGCCTCGTTGACGTGGTGGGCGAGGCTCAGGTCCCACGCTTCGTGTTGCATGTCGTATTCAGCGCGGGCGGTCTTCGACGCGTCCTTCGATTCGCGAGCGCGTCGAGCGTTCTGCGAGCGAATGACGTCGACGGCGCGCGCGTGGGACTGGGCGAGGAGGAAGGAACGAAGGGAACCTCGAAGGGGATCGAATCGATCGGGTTCGTTCCAGAGACGCAGAAAGACCTCTTGGGTGACGTCCTCCGCTTCGGCGGCGTTACTCAGCACGCGACGCGCTAGTCCAAACACCGCACCACCGTGACGTCGATAGACCTCCGCGAGCGCAACTTCGCTGTAGCGGCCGATTGACGTGACGAGCTGGGCATCGCTCGATTCACTCAAATCCTGCATATGCACCTATTCGGATCCGGAGGGGTGCTCGGATGTTCCTGAGAGAACTTTAGAGCGCAGCGACCTCGCGGCACCCGGCCCGCCGCTGCCAGAAACACCCGTGGGGCCTCGTGGTAGCCCGGCGGATCGTTGTCATTGAAAAACTTTCGCAAATACACATCCAACGTTTCGACGACACCGAATAAGTACTGGACCCGCCCAGCGAGCCCCGGGTGTAGCGGCAGGTAGCTCATCCGTTGAAGTACCCCAGCGCTCAGATCCCCGGCGCTGGGTGAAAGAACCCGCAGGAACTTCACCTGTCACCTCGTCAGGGAAGACGCAAGGAGGACCAATGGAATCGGTCAGTAGACGGAAATTCTTTAAGCAGGCCGGCGCCGTGGCGACCGTCGCGGGAACCATGGCGGTTGTGCCACTGGGTCTCGCGAGCACCATCGCGGGTGCTGCGACCACGCACGACGAAGCATTGACGCCCAAGGAGCAACTGCGGGGCAACGAAGACCTCGTCGCGCACGTGAAGAACGCTCGCACCGGCGAGATCGCTCTATTCATCGGTCATCGGGAGATCACCATTCGAGACCGCAAGCTCGCCGCGCAACTCGTGCGCGCGACCCGTTAGGAGGTTGGACCATGTCATCACACCGTGAAGCTCCAGAAATTTCGAAGGACCCCGTCGCTGACAGCACCGACCTCTATGCGTTCGTAAGCCCAGATCGCAGCGACACCGTCACCATCATCGCCAACTACATCCCCCTCGAGGGCCCCGCCGCCGGTCCGAACTTCTACGAGTTCGGCGACGACGTGCTTTACGAGATCCACGTGGACAACAATGGCGACGGTATGGCGGACCTGACGTACCAGTTCAGTTTCCGAAGCGAGACGACGATCCCGAGCACGTTCCTCTACAACGTCGGGCCCATCGAGTCACTCGGCAGCAAGTACTGGAACCGTCGTCAGCTCTACTCGGTCACCCGAGTGCCGCGCGGTGGTAAGGCCGAGGTGCTCGCACGCGACCTGCCCTGCCCGCCGTGCAACATTGGACCGCTCTCGACGCCGAACTACGCGGGACTCGCGAGCTCCGCGGTGCACGGCATCGCCGGCGGTCGCCGGGTGTTCGCGGGTCAGCGCGCCGACGCGTTCTACGTTGACCTGGGCGCAATCTTTGACCTGGGTGACCTTCGACCCATCGCCAACTTGCACGCCACCTTCGGCCTTCCGGCACTGTCGGCGGCACCGGGGGTCAACACGACCCAGAACCTCAACGTGCACAGCATCGCCATCCAGGTACCGATCACGGACATCTCCCTCGGGGGCGCCAAGCCGACCAACACGGCCGCCGCCCAGTCGAGCGTGGGTATCTGGACGACGGCGAGCCGACGCAAGGCGCGCGTGTTGACGGGTACCGGGGGCTCGGGCACCGAGACCGGTCCCTACGTCCAGGTCTCGCGGCTCGGAAACCCGCTCTTCAACGAAGTGCTCGTGCCGCTGGCGCAGAAGGACCGCTGGAACGCATCGATACCGGCGAACGACAGCGCGTACGCCAACGGAGTCGCACACCCGGAACTGGCGTCACTGTTGAACGTCCTGTACCCGGGCGCGTTCCCCAACCTGGCGGCCTACTCCAAGCCACGCGCGGACCTCGAGGCGATCTTGCTCACGGGAATTCCCGCGGGCGTGGTCTCATCGTCGTTCTCGACGCTGACGGGCACGACCCAGGCCGACATGCTTCGACTCAACCTGGCAATCCCTCCGGCGACCTCGCCCAATCCCTTGGGCGTGGTCGGTGGCGACATTGCGGGCTTCCCCAATGGACGCCGCGTGATGGACGACGTGGTCACCATCGAGCTCCACGCGATCGCCGGTGCGACGATTCCCCTCGTTGATCCGACTTTCACGCCCGATAAGGCCATTGCCGACGTGAGCGATGGTCTGAGCGGAGCGGGCTTGACGTTCCTCAATGCGTTCCCGTACTTGGGCACGCCTTACAGCGGTTACGCCGTCGGCCCCGAGTGAGCAGCATGGTGGACGAAGTCCAACTTCCACCCAGCTGGGACGGCAGCGTCGTCCTCGACATCGGGGGGGAGATCGGAGCGTTACTGCTACGAACTCCCCCCACGATGAACGGGGTGGAGATCGACCTGATCCCCGAGGACGAGGGTCTTCTGCACACGCACAGCGCGGTGCGCGAGCGTCGACTGCTCGGTGGCGTCGCGTACGCGGCGGTCTACCCGAGCCTCAAGGCGGGGCGCTACACCGTCGCCGGTTCGGGTCAGACGGTGACCATCGTTGGTGGACAAGTAACTGAAACTGAGTACCACGACTGGTAGTTCAACCCCGATGAGTCACTTCCCCCGTTGGCTCATCGCCCGCCCGATCGACCGCGCCGGAGTGCCCCTCGGTGCGGTCGATCGGAACACTTTCCGTGTTCCGCACCGCTAGAACAGTGGTGCGCAGTCCAGGTTCAACGTCGACTTCGCTGAAGTGACCGAGAATGGATGAATGAGTACGAAGAGTGAACTCCGTTTCTCCGCCGACCGGTCGATGGCCGTTGCCGCATTGGAGTTGATCGACGGCGGCCAGGGCTGGTGCAACGTGGTGCCGGTGACCGTGGATGACGTTCCCGATCTCAAAATAAACGTCTCGGGACTCTGGCTCAATCGAGGCGCGCCGGTCGCGTCGCTCGTCACCCAGTCACCACGACGTGGCGAAGCGCAACCTTCAACCTTGGGCGTCCTGCACTCGCAGGGCCGACTTCGCGCGGAACGCATTCGCTCGCTCCTCAACGGCGAACAGTTCCGAACTCTTCAAGACCACAATCAACGAGGGCTGCTCCTCGAGGTGCCCGTCGGTACCCCGCCGGCGAGGGTCCTCGACCTCATGGCCTCGATGACCGCAACCTTGTGTGAATTCGACGTCACGGGTGATTGGCGAATGGACACCTACTTTCGCTCATAGCGTCGGGCGAGCGAATCTCCTGCGGCGACGACGGCGATGCACTGGAAGTTCGATGCGGCGCGCCGACTGTGTCGATGGGGTTCTTCGCCACGAACTGTTCGTCGTCGTGGTGCTCGTTCGCGCCGCTCGGTTCGAACGGTCTTGTCTCGCGTAGTTACCGAAAACGGCACTGCGCACTCCTCGGACCTCGTTGTCGCAGTGGGCGCGATGAGTACCGTGAATCGCAACACGAAGCAACGCGCCGACGTCGCCCCTGATGGGTTATCTCCTCGGTAACAAGTTCGTGACAATTCATCGTGTTCAGGTTGAATTGCAAGGGTTTTCTAAGATTGCGACGGTACATTGCCTAGATGACGCCAACGCCGACGTACACCGAGCGTCTGGCGACGGCGCGGTTGCTGCACCGATTCAATTTCGGTCCGACGCCCGGTCAGTACGCGGCCCTGTTGAAGGCTGGTCTGGCGGCCACCCAGAGAACGGTCCTCGAACACGGCCTGCCTGACCCGGGTCTTGATTCGGTGGTGGCGCCGAACCTCCCGGACCTCGGACCGTACCCGCCGGGCAACACCCCGGCGGCGACCGCCTTCTACCAAGCGATGAATACCGGCAACCAGGAGTTGGTCGTCTGGTGGCTCGATCGAATGGTCGTCTCGCACTACCCACTGGCCGAACGCATGACGTGGTTCTGGCACGGACACTGGGCGACGTCGATCTCGAAGGTCGGTTACCCACTGCCGATGCAGCGACAGAACAACACGCTGCGTCACTACGCGCTCGCTAACTTTCGCGACATGGCGCGGGTGATGGTGGTTGATGGCGCGCTGAACTACTGGCTCGACAATGAGGAGAACTATATCTCCTCACCCAACGAGAACCTGGCGAGGGAGTTCATGGAGCTCATGACCCTGGGCGTGAACAAGTTCACCCAGGACGACGTCACCGCGGCGGCGTGCGCCTTGACGGGTTACTCGACGGTCCAGTCCAATGGCAACGTCACCTTCGACGAACAGCAGCACTACGACAAACCCCTCACCGTGTTGGGCACGCGCGGGAAACTGAACGCCGAGAGTCTGGCCTGGCTCATTACGTCAAAGGCCCAGAACGCCAAGTACATCGCGGACCGGATCTGGTTCCGCTTCGTCTCGGGTACGACCACACCGCCGTCGTCCCTCGAGGAGAGTTTTAAAGGTCGCGACATCGACCAACTCGTCAGCACGTTGGTGCACTCGTCCGCGTGGAGCGATCCCGCCAACTCCCTCGTCAAATCGCCAGTCGAGTGGTTCGTCGGGGCGTGCCGCGCGCTGAAGGTGCGACCTTCGTCGTTGAACACGGGCGATCTGCTTTGGGGCCTGTCGCAGATGGGCCAGGTTCCCTTCAATCCGCCCAACGTCGGCGGTTGGCCCTACGGGCAGGCGTGGTTGAGTGGCGCCGCGTTCCAGTACCGATTCGAAGTATCCCAGCTGATCGTGACGGCTGCGGATCTCTCGCCGCTGAACGTGCCGACCTCGAAGATGGTCGAGGCGAGCGCCGATTGGCTCGGTGTCCCCGAGTGGTCGAGGCGCACCGCCAGCACGCTCGCCGCAGCAACCAAGACCCCCGCCGAATTCGCCACGCTCGCCCTGTTGGCGCCCGAGTACGCGGTCAGCGCATGATCAACTGCGAGTTCGATCGTCGGCGATTCCTGCAGTGGACCGGAGCGGGTCTCTTCGCGACCGTGTCGGCACAGCTCTCGCTCGAGTCCTTGGCCGGGGCCGCGAGTGCCACGCCACTGCCGACCAACACGCCCATCCTGGTCATCGTGACGCTCTATGGGGGGAACGACGGCCTCAACACCGTCGTTCCCTTCACTGACCCGACCTATCAGAGTGCCCGGTCCAACATCGCGCTGTCTTCCTCCCAGGTCCTCCCCTTCACTGACTCGCTCGCCTTTAACGCGTCGATGCCCGAGCTCAGTGCGCTCTACGCCGCCAACAAGGTCGCCATCGTCCAGGGCGTCAGCTACCCCGACCCGAATCTCTCGCACTTCACGTCGATGGCGATCTGGCAGTCCGCGTCAATGACCGCGGCGGTCTCCTCGGGTTGGATCGGACGATGGCTCGACATCCAACCGCACAGTCCCTTCAACGCCATCGGCATCGGTTCGACCCTGCCTCCCTTGTTGGTCGGCGACAAGAGCGTCGCGTCCATGGTGGACCTCGGCGGGATTCAACTGCCGTGGGGCCCCGCGGCGTCACTCATCCCGCGTCTCGGTCGCTCGTCCTCCTCCGACGTAGCGCTCGAGGGTGCCGCCGCGACGTCGATCTCGGACCTCTTCTCGACCGCGCAGTTACTGGCCCCGCTCGTCACCAAATCACCGACCGGTTCGTTCATCAGTGAGCAACTCTCGTTGGTGTCGACATTGATCAACGCCAACGTGCCCACGAGGGTGTGGGAAGTGAACCTGAGCTCCTTCGATACGCACGTGGGCGAGCAGGCCGATCAGAACGCCCTCCTCGCCGAAGTCGACGCGGCCCTCGGCGCGTTCATGACGAGCATCAGCACGGGCGATCGGTCCAACGACGTGACGGTGATGGTGTACTCCGAATTCGGCCGCCGGGTGATGTCGAACGCCGGTCTCGGCACCGATCACGGCACGGCCGCGCCGGTGTTCCTCATCGGCAACACGGTCAAGGGCGGTCTCTACGGCGAACAATCCTCACTGAGCGCGCTGGACGTCAACGGGAACCTCGAAGTGACGACGGACTTCCGCGATGTCTACGGCGGGCTGCTCCACGACGTGCTGGGCACCCCCGTGGGCGACGTGATTCCCTCCTGGAGCACGGCGCTGTCCGTTCACTGAGCGCTTCGCCGACGCATCCAGCCGGACCTTCTCACGCGACGGTCGATGGACACTGACGTCGCGAGCACCGAGTTTGACTATTTGATCCTCGCCAGTGCCTTGGACAAGAGTGCGGAGAAGGCGTGACCGTTCAGTGGCGACAATGAGAGCTCCGCGAGTGCGAAGACGACGTGGCCCTTGCGCGCGTACGCGATGACGCCGCTAACGGTGGCGTTGCCCACTACCGCGGAGAGCGTGTAGCCCTTCACCGGGACGGAGTATTTGCCGAGTTGCGCTCGCTGAATATGTTGGAACGTCGCGTGTCCGTCAATCGTGGACGCCGTCTTGGGGCACTTGGTCAGATGAGCGAGCAGGACCTCGAACGCTTTCGCCGGATCTACCGAGGTGCTGAGGCGCTCGAGTAACAGGGTCTCGGAGGACTTCTGCACAAACACTTCGCGAATAGCGCTACGACTCGTGGGCTTCGCGAACGTGGATTCGGGGCAACTCTTCGTTTGCGCGGCGCCGATGTAGTACCTCGACCAGTGCGGTACTTCCCGAGGCGAAATGAGCTCGCGGTGCAAGGATGCTGCCCCGACCGCACTCGCGCTCGAGAGAATGACGATGAGCAAGGTCGTGAATATGAGTGTGCGCTTCATGAATATCGACGCTAACGAGAGCATCACGACTCATCATGGGCGTTCTCACTGCACAAGCACAACTGCGAAACTTCTCGTTGTGGTGGCCCGCCGTCGGTGAGCCGGAATGCGTTGATTCGTTGGCCGACGCGCGCGGGAGGAGAAACATTGGGAACTCGATGTGCATCCAACACCGCTTCGGGGCTTCGTGGCCTGTGAACCCACTTCCTACGTTCGCTGCCGGTGGGGGAGGCCGGTCACGTGCGCGGAAAACTCGTGCTGCTGGTTAACTGATGACGTCGTCGCACGTGCTTCTCAATGCAAGGTGGATTCTCGACTTAAACCGTTCTGAGCCGCACTCAACACGGTCGTGAACGAGTCTTGCTCATCGATAGTGGTGGGTCTCGGGGCTTCAGACCTGCCGAGAGCCCGCCGCGACATTGTTCGTGCACCGCCGCCTCGTTAAAGGGCCCTACTGCTCGGAAGTCCAAGATCTCTACGAACGTAGAAAGCGTGCGAAGCCAATGTCGCAGAATCGGCACTCCACGTCAATAGAAATGCGCCATTGCCCAGTGAAGAGTTGCCGTCGATAGAGTTCAGGTCTTCTTGGAGTGAAGATATGTCCTCGCGAACAATGAACTCAAGGCCTCCATTGACTGATTGTGGCCAGGATTGACTTAGGAGTTTCTTCCGGAGCGTTCCTAGCGCGCTCAGGACCGACGCCGCCTGTCGTTCACCTTCGGCATCGGGGGTGGAGTTGGTCCAGGCGTGAATCTCCGACGTGAACGATTCGAGCGCGGTGTTGGCGGGCGCCACATCCTCCAAATACTGCTGGCTCGCCGCCCTCGTATTGATCGCACCGGACATCGATGAAGGCATGAGCAAGGTTGCGATAATCATCACGGGAACAACAGTTGTTCGTTTCACGCATTCCCCCCGAATCGCGAGAATTTCCGAATGCTAGGTATATGCCGTGGATTCGTCAAGGGCTCGAGCGCGAAATGAGGCGGGCGACGATGCGAACGGCGTCAATTGGCGCGAGCCCGACCTGGGGACTGACGCGTCGAGACGGCTGCGCATCGCAGTTCCGTGAGTGGCACCCATCCTGCCTTCGGCCTTGATCTGGTGGATTTCGTCTTGAAGTGAATAGACGCGTGTTGTTTCGAGTCCGATCAGGGATTCCACGCACGGATATCTCGTGGTTTTCCGTAAAAAACGCGTGTCGCCTCCCGCCGAGTAGGGTCTTTCTAAGCGAGCAGGCGGAATTGGTCGGTCGGCCGCATCTAGAATTGGGTATTCGTGGCACAAGGAACAGTGAAGTTTTTTAACGCAGACAAAGGATTCGGCTTCATCTCGCGCGAGCAGGGTGACGACGTCTTCGTACATTTCTCCAGCATCCAAGGTGATGGTTACAAGAGCCTCGAAGAGGGTCAGCGTGTCGAGTTCGACGCCGCGCCCGGCAAAAAGGGCGAAGAGGCTCAGAACGTCCGAGTGATCTGAGGTCACTCGGCTCTCTCGAGAGTCGGCGACCTCGCGTGAGTGGACCGATTGTGTTCACCGGCGCCAGCTGAAACAGTTGGGCGGCCACTAGTCGCTCTGCCAAGACTGCAATACTCAGCGCGTGGGCTTCTTCTCTGAAATTCAGCCGACCGCTGAGTTCGTCGAACCCGAGCCGCGACGCGTGAAGTGGCAGGGAACCAGCGACGACACCGTTGGAGCATTCGTCCCCATTGGACCCTTCCAGGTTCAAAACGAAGAGGTGGCCATCGTCGCCACCGGGTTCTTTGCGTATCCGACGGGATTTACGTTTACCCTCGTCACGTTGAGCAGACTCACTCCGCCACCAGCGCCACTGAGTTTTCACCATCCGGGCTCGACGGGACAACGACATACCCCCGGGGGCGAGTTGCGTTTCGGAATCGGGTTTGCTGATGGGTCCAAGCTCTTTCAACTAGCTCACGCGATCCCTCGTGCAGACTCGTCGCTGCGGTCGCTTCGTTCTCGAGGCGGTGGCGGAGGGGGAAGGAAGTGGACCAGCGAACTCTGGTGTGAGCCCCTTCCTCCCGAGGGGAACATGACCTTCGTCTTCGAATGGGGCGACTACGCGATACCAGAGACCTCGATAGACGTCGACGCGACCGCGATCGTCAACGCGGCGATATCTGCGCTGCCGCTGTGGCCCGAGGACGCCGACCTACCCGAGGGCTCCGACCACTCATCCCGGGCGGCCATGAGGCACTACACCTCGAGTGAGTTTCGAAAGGTCGATCCCTAGCCAATGGCGCGGTGGGCGCGTGCACTGGTGACGGTAGGACTCTTGGTCTCGGCGTGGGCGTTCCCCGTCGCTTCGCTCGGCGCGTCGCCAACGGTAACGACGTGGGCGTCGCTCGGTGCGCTTACGCCGTCGATCCAGCAGCTCTCGCAGTGGGGAAGTGCACTGGACACCCGTGCATCGTCACAGGACTACGCGTGGTGTGGCGACGACGGCATCCACGTCGTGGAAGCGGATGGATCGGTGAGGTCCGTACCGGAGACCGGTGTCGAAGCGATGCTCGCAGCGCGCGCACTCAACATCAACAACACGTCGAAGGTTGCCTGCGACCTGGTCGTCACCGACCCCTTAGACCCCAACACGTTCTACGCGGGTTTTGAGACGGGTCAGAACCATTCGATTCCACCGGTTGCCACCGTGGCCATGTATACGAACGATGACGGAGTGACGTGGCAGTACATTCCACCTCCCGCCACGATGACCTATGTCGATTTCGGCGGATTCGTTCTACGCGGCAACGTCGTGCACGCGGTCTTCACGAATGAAGTTGAACTCGCGAGCCTCGCAAGCCGGTGGACAATCGACGCCGAGGTGCAGGGGAGCAGCGGGGCGTGGACCTCCGGCTCGCTGGCCTGCCCGACGGTCGGCCCGTGTGTGGCATTCGGACCGGAAATCCCCCAGGGGGCGTGTGGCATGTCCAGTTGGCTACAGCCGCTGCTGGTGGCAGTGCCCGGCTCGCTTCCCGGTGACCCGCTGTGGGAAGGGACATCGTGGGCGAGCGGAATCCCTGAGTGCGCTCCGGCTCTGGTGTTCACTGATCAGCGTGGTGACGAATACTTGCTCGATTTCGCGATGCGATACCCGTTGGCTCGGTCCGTCGACGCGGGCCACGCGTGGCGGCCCGTAGAGCTCCCTCTGTGGGACGGACACAAAGTCGGTGGCTCGCCGACAACCGGTTACGACCTGACGACCGTGACGTCGTCGGGCGATCTACTGGTCATCGTCAGCCCGGCGTATGAAACAACCGAGCGACTTCTCCTCTTGGTGCCCGGCGCGTCGAAGTGGTGCACGCCGACCGGAATCCTCCCGTCGGGAACGCGGACGGATCCGATCCTCGCGGTGGGAACAACGACGTCGCGGCTCGTGATGCTCCAGGACGCGACGAAAGGCCCCGTGAACCAGGGTGGCCCCGAGCACTCGGTACCGTTGGCCGCGCTGCGCTGCACGACGTAGGGCGCTGGCCCAGGAGGGGAACAACGTTCCCGCTGGCGATCAGTGTCGAACACGGCGCAGGGATCGTGGGCCCAAAGGTTCCTTACGCAGCGACGCCAGTGATTGGTTCCAGCGCCGACCCAATGCGTGGCTCGTGGTCTCCTGGATCGCACGACCGATCTCGCTGCCGCTCGACGCGAAGGAGGTGTCACTGCTCGCGACGCGAACTCATCTTGATCTGTCGGAGGAGGCACACGTCTCTAGAAATAGCCACGGCTTGGGGCGAAAAAGAGAGTGCATTTGGGGCGTGGCAGGGGGTACGGAGTCATTGTTGGGACAATCGTGGGTAACTGTTGTGTTTCATCCCGCTCATTTGAACGCGGGGTCTTTAAGGTCGCTTCGGGCTCACAAGGAAAAAAAGACGTAGTAGTAACCCCCCAGCAATTTTCCAAGGAGCCCAAAAATGAGCAGTGAAAAATATCTACGCACCGGCGTGCGTCGGTCCGTGGTTCGATATCTGGCGCTCAGCGTTCTGATCGCATCCGGCCTGACCTTTGGTGTCGCGAGCGTGGCCGGCGCCACGACCGCACTGACCAGCAACGTCGTGACCAATAATGGCGTGACCGCAATAGGCGGCAGCATCGTCTTCACCGCGACGGTCACCGCACCCAGCGGCGCCGCACCGACGGGCACCGTGGTCTTCACCGTTAATGGTTCGGCGGGCGTGACAGCGTGTACGTCAACCACCCCGGCTCTCGTCGCGTCGGGCAGCGCGGCGACCGAAACTTGCACGATTACCGCTCCGGCGGCGGGCAACTACACGGTCAGTGACGCCTTTTCTAGCGACGGTACCTACACCGCGTTGTCGTCCTCTCCCGATACCGCTACCGTCGTCCAGGCCACTCCATCCAACGTCGTGACCAATAGCGGCACCACTGCGTTGGGCGGCAGCATCGTCTTCACGGCGACCGTCGCGGGGCCGACCAACGGCGCCACACCGAGTGGCACCGTTGCCTTCACCGTTAATGGTTCGGCGGGCGTGACAGCGTGCACGTCAACCACCCCGGCTCTTGTCGCGTCGACGGGTGCCGCGGCGATCGAAACTTGCACAATTACCGCTTCGAAAGCGGGCAATTACACGGTCAGTGACGTCTTTTCCCCCGACGCCAACTACCTCACCGCGACGGCGACCGGCTCTACCAACACCGTCGCTGCGGTCACTCCATCCAACGTCGTGACCAATAGCGGCACCACCGCGTTAGGTGGCAGCATCGTCTTCACGGCGACCGTCATGGGGCCGACTAATGGCACCACGCCGAGCGGCACCGTGGCCTTCACCGTTGGCGGTTCGGCGGGTATTACAGCCTGCACGTCAACGAGCGCGACCTTGGCGGGATCGGCGAACGCCGCCACCGAGACGTGCACCATCACCGCTACGACCGCCGGCATCTATACGGTCAGCGACGTCTTTACCGCTGTGGGTAGCTACCTCGCCGCGACGGCGACTGGCGATAGCAACACCGTCGCTGCGGCCACGCCGACCAACGTCGTCACCAGTAACGGCGTGACGACTGTGGGCGGCAGCATCGTCTTCACGGCGACACTCACGGGGCCGACTAATGGCGCCACACCGAGTGGCACCGTTGCCTTCACCGTCGGCGGTACGGCGGGTATTTCAGCCTGCACGTCAACGAGCGCGAGCTTGGCGGGTTCGGCGAACGTCGCCACCGCGACGTGCACCATCACCGCTTCGGCTGCGGGAACGTACACGGTCAGTGACGCTTTCACCGCTGCGGGTAGCTACCTCGCCGCGACGTCGATCGCTGACTCGGTCACCGCGAGCGTTGCGTCGAGCGGCGGCGGGACACCTCCCGCGACCACCAACGCACCACCGCCCGCCGGAATTGCGGCCTCCTCGTACGGCACACCCGTATCGGGTGGCGTAACTGCAAGCGCTCCGACGACCGTGACGCTGACGTCGGGTACGACGAGCGACGCGGTCGCGGTACCCACGGGTGCCTTGCCGGCAGCAACGGTCGTCAGCGTGTATCCCATCACGAGCACGACGGCACTCGTCGCGGCTATTCCCTCAGGTCAGAACTACGTCACGTCCGTCGCAGTGTCGTGGGAGTCGGCTGGAGCAGCGCCTGCGGCAACTGCGCCGATCACACTCACGATCACCGACCCGAGCATCGTCGTCGGTGACACGCTGTACCAGTTGAGCTCGACGGGAACCCTCACGAGTGTGGGTACCGCTACTGTCGCTGGCACGATCACGGTGACGTTCTCGAGCGACCCGGTATTCGTCGTCACTAGCAGTACGCCACTGGTAACGCCTCCGCCGATCGTGGTGGCACACGCCACGAGCGTGGTCGGCTCAACCGTGAGCGGTCGGACCATGACCATCATGATCAACGGTGTCGGATTCTACGGCCGACCGCTGATCGTTAGCAGCACGGGTCATAACACGACCGCAGTGGTGACGCACGACAACGGCACGCAACTCAGCGTTCGAGCGAAGGTCAAGTCGGGCACCACCAATGGCGTCCACGTGTTCAAGATCACCCTGGCGAACGGAAAGTCCTTCGACATTCACTACAACCAGCGCTAAGCATTCAACAACCGGCGCCCCTCACTTCTTGCGACGCACTACACGTCGCGAGAAGTGAGGGGCGCCGGTGCGCCAGGGCAGCAATCCATTGCTGCGCGACGTACGGGACTTGCGGTCACTTCGCAGCGCTCGAGCAGCCCGAGATCCTGATCAACGAAATTCGCACCGGGCTCAGGGGCCCTCGTTCATAGCACGGTCATCGAGCGCGTGCCGATTCGGGTTGGTGTGTTTCGCGTCGGCGGAACCTTAAGAATGTCTAGGGCTGGCGCTTGGCTACGAGGCATTGGTTTGAGGCGAAGTGGAACTCGTATACACCGGCGTCGTTCGAGAACCCTGGTCCGATACTCCAAGCGCGACGCAGTAGTTAGCTTGTGGGCACTGAATGTCTCCGACAGCGAGAAACGCATCGAGTTGCACTCCGCTTGGTACAGATGACGGCACGGCGAAGGAGACTTTGGTCCAACTTACGCCGCCGTCGCTGGTCACCAACATCGCTGCGGAGCCGCCGTTGTACTTGTTAGGTCCGAATCGTTGGGGAATGGCGACGGAGCCTGAGGCCACGCAATACTCATCGCTCGAGCAGGCAATATCGGAGAGTTGAGGGTTCGGCGCCGAGGGCGGAAGCGCTTCCGGTGTCCAGGTGAGACCCGCGTCGCTCGTCGAAGCGATGTCGTTTACATACGAGTAGGAACTACTGCCGCACGTGTAGCCGAATCCCTCACTCTCCGACTTTTCATTCGCCGCGGTAGCCCACGCCGATTCCTCGTCAGATATCGCCTGCACCGCTGGGCTCTGAGCAGCCATCGGTGGTGGCGTACTTGATGGAAGTCCGGACCCGGCGCAGTTCGGATAGTTCTGGGCAATGGCGATGATTCCGATAACGGAGCAGTGACTTGAGTCGACGCAGGTGAGTCTCGATAGATAGTTGATGCCAAAACCTTCCGGGAGAGCACCACTCGTCCAACTCGCGCCGCTATTAGTAGTACTCGCGACGACTCCAGACGTCCAGTCGTTTATTCCAAGTGCGTCACTTGTCCCAACGGCAACGCATGCGGTTGCTGTGGGACAGGCGAGGGACTCCATGGAATCGCCCGAGGGCAGGGACGAGTCGTTGAAAGTTAATCCATCGTCCGTCGTTGAAAGGAAGGTGGCGTCGATCGGGGTCGAGTTGGCGTCAGTCGCGGTCCCGGCGAGGCCCGCGCAAAACCCGGTCGAAGGACAGCTCAGTGAGTACAGGGTTCCATCGGCTGAAGGAAGGGGGTCGATCGTGAACGAGTGGCCGCCGTCCACGGTTGAGATGAAGACAGGCTGATTCTTGTCGGTCGCCCCTGCCGCACACTCGTCGGCGGTTGCGCAGGTGAGCGGTGTCGTGAAGTCGACGCCCGCCGGAAGAGGAAGGACACTCCAGTCGAGTGCGCCATCGTTGCTGACGTAGAGGGTTCCGAACACTGCCGGTCCGCTGCTTGACACCGAACTGTCCCCAGTGACGTAACACGTGAGTGAGGTGGGGCACGTGAGATAGCCCGGTTCTGGACCTGTTGTGTTTTGCTGCCAACTGGCAGTCGTGATGTAGTCCGCGAGTTCGAACGTCCCCGACGGAGCCGTCACGTGCGTGATCGATCCGGGCAGCGCTCGAGCAGTTCTCCACGGAGTATGCACGGGACCTGACAAACCGGACCCGCTCGATAGAACGGTGATCGAAATCGCTGCAATCACTGCGACGCTCACGGCCATCGAGACTGACGCGGCCAGTGGCCGTTGGCGCGCGGCCACTCGCAATTTCTGGCCAACGTTCATGCGATGTGTGGAAGTCGCCCTTGCGATCGCGCGTGCGTCATTCACGTCAGGTTGTGGGACCGATATCCCGCGCAATGGGTCAGATTCGCGAAGTAATGTTTCGAGGTTCATGGTAGGAACTCCTTTCGTGGAGTGAGCAGTGGTGGAAGGGATGTCGAATCCTCTTCCGTGATGGTCGGTGAGAGTTCTGAGTGAAGACGTGCTTTCGCTTTCTTGACGCGGAGGGCGACGGCGTTGACCGAACATCCAAGCACTGACGCCGCCTCGGCGTGAGTGAGTCCGTCCCAGTACAGAAGGATGATCACTTCGCGATCCTTGTCACGGAGTTTTTGAATCGCTGATCGAATCCCGTTTCGGAGGTAGTCGTTCCCTGTCTCGATCAGTTCGATTCGGTTTGGCTGAGCCGCGAGAGTCGAAAGCAGTCGCAATTGATTCCATCGGCGTCGTTGGTGGGCGAGCACGCATCGATGGGCGACACCGAACAGCCAGAGTCGATCCTGCGGCGGTGGGGGAAGTTCGTCGATGCGGCGCCACGCGACCGTAAATACCTCCGACACGGCATCGGAAACATCCGACGCCGAGTCCATTCGGCGGCGCGCGTAGGCATAGATTGACTCGTACTGAGCCGCGTACAACAGTTCAAAAGCTTCGCTCGCCCCATTTGGCACCCCGGCCATCACCACTTGCCCTTCTCCCGTCAACACGCACTGTCTACATGTCCGAACGGAACCAAAATCTTTCCAAACGGGAGATATTTGTTGGAGAAGCTCGACCCGCCGCCCAATTCGACCTGCCTTTGATCGCGAAGCAGTTCCGAATGGTCCTGCCACGAGCACGTGAGCGGAGATTTGCTAGGTAATGTATCAGTCTATGATGATAGACTGATACGGGTGAAGGTTCGAGTGCCGAGCGCGATTCTGCGTCGTACGGGTTGTGACGAAATGCGTCAGTCCGGATCCCACCTCATCGTGAGATGCGCTAGGTGTCAGAGCGTCGTCCCCGTCCACGGCGGAGACCTTCCGAAGGGACTGCTTCGAGCGATTGAGCGAGATCTCGCACCGTGCCTGGGAGGGGACTAGCTCCGAAATGATTAATACACACTTGATGAATGCTCGATATCACGCGACCTTCGAACTCGATGACTCCGGTAACTGGATCGCGCAAGTTACAGAAATCCCGCAGGTGCACACCTTCGGGCGAACGCTTGGCAAAGCCCGGGAGTACGTAGTGGATGCCCTCGCACTGTGGCTGAACGTGCCGATCGATACCTTCAGGGACTCCATTGACTTTCAACCGGTGACGTTGCCCGCTGACGTGCAGAACCTCGTCTACGAAGCCAATTCCGCGAGAGCTATGGCGGAGGCCGCCAATGGGGTCATGAGCGGACTCATGTCGACAGCAGCAGTGGCGCTGACTCAAGGGGCACGACTATCTTTTCGCGACGCGGCGGAACTTCTGGGTGTTTCTCATCAGAGGGTTCAGCAACTCGTCGCCCAGGGAAAGGTTGAGAACGTCCCTGCCGTTGGAAGCGGGATTCAAGGCGTCGCCCGAGACATCGCGAGAAATCTGAAAGAATTTTTGCCCGACGGATCAAAGGAGAATCTTGGTGCATTGGCGATCGCGGTGACACTGGGATTCACGATCGCTTGGGCCCAAGCGCTGGAATAATACGCACGATACGGAACTTGGAAAGTACGAGATATGGGTATCCGCGCGACCAAGAGTTACTCGGCGACAACCTCGAAAAGTTGCGATGGGTGACTTCGCCGCCGAAGAGTGTCGCCCAGAAGTTCGCGAGGACGGAAGGTTCAGAGTAGTCGAGCGCCGTTAGACCCAGTCGCGCCGACACCATCGCTCGGAGCCTGTGCGACTCCAACGGCTGGGCATTGGCCGAGACATGATCTGACCCAGCGCCACCAACCGGCGTCTTGGTCTGGACTTTGAAGTGCGCGGCTCGACTCGAACCCGGATCCTGTTGATTCACTCCGCGGTCGGAACGCAGGAGGCGGAGGACTCAGCGTTCGGCCGGCCAATCGGGCTGGCCAACTCGTCCAGAGTGCTCTGATTAGTCAGACCTCCAGGCGCTAGGAGAAGTTTCAATTACCGTTCAACGGTCGTAGGCCGCTTGAAGTGCGGCGATATTGAGTTTGTCCATGGTCATCATCGCGTCGACGGCTTGCTGGGCGCGCTTTCGATCGATTGAACCAAAAAGTGAGTCGAGGACCGAAGGGACGATCTGCCACGACAGTCCATACCGATCCTTCAACCACCCGCATCGTCCGGGCTCACCACCGTCCGCGGTGAGGCGTTGCCAGAGATCGTCAATCTCGCCCTGCGTCTCAACCCTGGCGAACAAGGAGATCGCCTCGGTGAAGCCCGCGTGCATGGGGCCTCCATTAAGGAGAAGCAGTTGCTGGCCACACAACTCGATCACCGCGGTGAAGATAGGCCCGTCGTCATCGCCGAACATGGCCGAACTCGACGCGTCGGGAAAGATCGACGTGTAGTAGGCGATCGGTTCGGCTAGATCAGTGTCGAACCAAAGGAACGGTGTGATTGACGTCAAGGCGAACCTCCTGGCTATTCGTCGCGCGGCACTAAAGGACCGAGATTAGTTGCGTCAAAGCTGCGCGAATCGCGCTGAAAGCGCTCCGCACTCGGCCGACGCCAGATTTTGCCCAGTGCACAGTGCGCCGGCCGGGACTTGAACCCGCAACCTGTTGATTGAGAGCGAGTCCCACAGTGTTTTGCGGTGTTGTTCTGGTCGCGTATGTCTTGATATCCCAAGGATTGGTGATGTTCTGGGTTGGTCTGGTCCATCTGAATGGTTCTAATGTGTGGGATTTTTCGTGGGATTCATCGAGATCAGTTCCCTCATAGTGCTGCAAGAAATTTGAGCCCGAGCGGGTTACGGACGCCGGTCGATTTCGAATGCGAGGGTGATGAGGGCCGCCGAACGTGGATCACCGAGGTCTTGGCCCGTGTACATTTCGAGTTTTCGAAGTCGCTGGTGGACGGTATTGCGATGAACAAAAAGTTGTTCGGACGCCTTTTGGGCGGAGCCGGCACTATCCAGCCATACTCCGAAGGTCTCGAGCAAGGTGATCCGCTCTTTCTTGGGTATTGAATCGAGTCCGGCAAGCGCCACCTTGGCGAGTCGTTCCATGAAATCTGGTGCACTGACCGCGGCAATCTCCAAAAGGTGTCGATCGAAGATCGTGACGCCGTCTCCGACGAGGCTGCTGGAGAGCGCCATCCGAGCCAGCGTGAGGGCTGAGGGAGTCTCTCGTAGATCGCTGAATGGGGGGCTCATTCCGACGCGCCCGACGGCACAGGTCGACAACGCTTCCTCAAGCTCGTCAAGCAGCGCGGTGGGATTCGGCAGGGCAACGACACCGACTTCTATGTCAGGAAGCAGGCGCCAGGCGGAGAAGAGCCCAAGATTATCGCGGAGGATGTGCTCGATCCGAGGCAGAGCGTGGCGGCCCACGGCTGGTACCTCGCCAGCCACAACGACGAGTGGACCATTCTGGGGGAGACGCAGAAGTTGCGCCGCCTCCCACGGATTGGTCTCGGCAAGGTGGCCTTCGAAGAGGGCTTGAAAGAGTGCGGATCGCTGTTCCTCTGCCGAACGTGCCCGAGCGGACGCTTCTTCGCGATAGCCCTCGGCTAGTTCCTGGCTATAGGTATCGAGGACCTGCCATAATTCAGTTCCCGCGGCCAGAACGACTTCGCTGCCCGCACTGAGTTTGCGAGCAGCGCTCGCGACCTGCTCCCATATGAAGCGCGCCCCGACGCGATAGGCCTCTAGAACAATGGTGAGAGGAACACCGGCGGCGGCGCGGTCGCGCCCGTTCTCTCGAGACTCGAATGATGCTGTGGCGTTGACGCGTCCAAGATCGCCAAGGATCGCCCCAATGTTCATCGCGCTGGCCGCCCGAAGGGTCTCGTGGTCGACGACGCCTTGCTGGTAGGGCGTCACGGCGTTTTCAATAACCGCCGTCATCTCGTCTGCCAATTCGTCAATACGTCTCAGCAACAAGGAGGCGATGTCGCTGACTGAGACAGATTCGTGTGCTTCAGCACTGTTCTTAACGCCCATGATCCAAACATAACTGGACACAACCCGGCTTCGATTGTGCATCAGCACATTTCGTGGCTCCGAAGTTTGGTTGTGGCACATTGACAGCATGTCAGAGATTCGTCAAACTTGCCCTGCGAATTCAATCCAGAAGAGAGTGTGCGCATGGCGACGATCACTAAGTACGAAGAAAGCCAAGTTCAGACGGCGAATGAATCTGGACGTACTCCCGTCGTATTTATCCATGGTCTGTGGCTTTTGCCGAGTAGTTGGGACGGCTGGAAAGACCTCTTCGATGTTGCAGGGTTCGCACCAATCGCCCCGCAGTGGCCCGACGATCCAGAATCAGTAGCCGAAGCGAATGCCCACCCGAAGGTTTTTGCGCACAAGACCGTCGGCGAAGTCGCCGATCATACAGGAGAAGTAATCGCAAGGCTCAATCTAAAGCCCGTGGTCATTGGGCACTCGTTTGGAGGCCTTCTCACGCAAATCGTCGCAGGACGTGGGCTCTCGCGCGCTTCGGTGGCGATCGATCCAGCACCCTTCCGTGGAGTGCTTCCTTTGCCCCTTTCGGCTCTAAAAGCGGCGTCTCCCGTCATTGCGAATCCGCTGAATCGCGGTCGGGCAGTACCTCTCACTTTCGATCAATTTCGTTTTGCTTTCGCCAATGCTGTTAGCGAGGAAGAGGCCAAGGATCTCTACGAGAAATACGCGGTCCCGGGATCGGGTGTCCCACTGTTTCAAGCTGCCTTTGCAAACATCAATCCTTGGACGGAAGCAAAAGTAAATCGGCGAACCCCGAATCGCGGGCCACTGCTGATCATTGACGGCGAGAAAGACAACACGCTTCCGCTCAGCATGGCGAGAGCCGCATACAGACGTCAGAAGAAGAACTCTGGTGTAACGGAGTTCACCACAGTCCCGAATCGTGGACATTCGTTAGTTATTGACTCGGGTTGGCAAGAAGTTGCCGATATCGCTCTCAATTTCGTGCGTCGATTTGAGTCTTAGTTACGCGTGACGACGGCGTCACCGCTTCCTTGCCAAATGTTGCGCCGGCCGGGACTTGAACCCGGAACCTGTTGATTAAGAGGTCTAGGCGGCGTGTTTTGACGTTTGGTAATTAACAGGAAACCATTGTGTTTTCGAGAAAGTCGGTGGTGCAAACGTCTATAACGTTGGAAGTCTTCCTCCTACCCTGTTCCAAGAACGTGGGTCTAATTTCGGTTAATAACAACGCGCTACTTTCAGTGATCTACCGAGCGAACCGGGGTGATGTGTCCTCTGGTTTGATCAGGATAATTCATCGTCACCAATGGCCAAGCCTGGGCGCAGGTACTTCATGTCCTTCGGTGTGAAGGAACTTGGAAATAGCACCGAAGTATCAAAATTGCGCTGACGTCAAGATTGAACCTGATCATCCTCTGAATCGGCCTGGGTATTCCGGAGGCTCTCCCGCTTGGGAGAGAGGATGGAATCATGGAAAAGAAGCGAACTGGATACCTGAGGTATCCCTCTGAGCTGAAGGAACGCGCGGTGCGCATGGTCCTTGATCTTCAGCGGTCAGATCCAAGTGACAAAAGCGTCATCGCGAGGGTGGCGCGACAACTCGGGGTGGGTGGTGAGTCCTTGCGCATCTGGGTGAAGCAAGCTCAGATCGACGCCGGCACTCGAGGGGGTCTCACCTCTGAGGAACGCGAGGAGCTGAAGCGGCTGCGCAAAGAGAACTTCGAGTTGCAACGGGCGAACGACATCTTGCAAGCCGCGGCAACTTTCTTCGGGGCGGAGCTCGACCGCCGACAGAAGAAGTAGTCACCTTCATCGACGTCCACCGGGGATCTGAGACCCGGGGACGTCGTTGGGGAGTCGAGCCGATCTGCGCGCAACTGCAGGTCGCCCCTTCCACTTACTACGACGCGAAGTCCCGCCCGCCCTCAACGAGAGCCGTCCGCGACGACGAACTCGCTCCCGCGCTCGAGGCCCTTTGGAAGAAGAACTACTGCGTCTATGGACGGCGCAAACTCACCAAGGCGGCCAAGCGACGAGGACTGGACTGTGGAAGAGACCAGGTCGAGCGACTGATGAAACGTCAAGGCATTCGCGGGGCGTCACGGGCGAAGAAGCGCTTCACGACCCACGCCGACAAGAACAACCTGCGTGCCCCCGATCTGGTGCAGCGCAGCTTCGTCGCCTCTCGTCCCAACGAGTTATGGGTTGCCGACTTCACTTACTGCTCCACGTGGAGTGGCGTCGTCTACGTGGCCTTCATCATCGACGTTTTCTCACGACGATTGGTGGGATGGAAGGCCAGTCGCACCATGACCGCCTCGCTCGTGGTTGACGCACTCAACATGGCAGCCTGGACAAGGCACACCAAACTCGACGGACTGATTTGTCACACGGACGCGGGGTCGCAATACACGAGCGTGAGCTACACCGACCGCATCGACGAGCTCGGCGTGTCCGCCTCGATCGGCACCGTCGGTGATTCGTTTGATAACGCCATGGCCGAATCGGTCATGGGCATCTTCAAGACCGAGTTGCATCGCAATCCTGCAGTCTTGGCCGACAACGGAGGTCACTGGAAAGGACTCGACGACCTCGAGGTCGCCACGTGCGCGTGGGTGTCGTGGTTCAACGAAGAACGACTTCACGGCGAGCTCGACGACCGCGCGCCACTAGAAGTTGAGGAAGAGTATTCTCTCTCAGATCAAGCCAAGGTGGCGTGAGATTTCCAAGTTCGGAAGTCTCCAGGAAACCCAGGCCGATTCAGTCCGATTTGTGGCTGGTAATCCAGTCACTGGAAAACATCGGCGATTGAGCAAGACCGTACGCGAGGAACAAAACGAATTCTCGCCACAAGCTCAACGCTTTGGTTGTTGAGGC
>Ga0302278_10000023_pt1 | contig 172505 bp, 147 predicted proteins | sample III_Bog_N3_2_FD_194543 | JGI IMG/M metagenome (GOLD analysis project Ga0302278, IMG submission 194543) | Peat permafrost microbial communities from Stordalen Mire near Abisko, Sweden - III_Bog_N3_2 | ecosystem: Environmental > Terrestrial > Soil > Wetlands > Peat | place: Sweden: Abisko...
CAAGGCGAAAGTCACCATGAGAAAATCATATGGCTTCCGAACCTTCCCCGTCCTCGAACTCGCTCTATATCATTCACTTGCCAAACTGCCGGAACCTTCACTTACCCACGATTTCTTCTGACGAGCCTGAAATTCTGAAGGAGGCGAGATTTACCCACTCCCTCAGAGCCATGCACAAGTAAGGATTTGCGAATCCTGGCCTGATTCCGAAGGCGCGCCAGCTCCTCTTCGCGCTCGACAGTATTCAGATATTCAGGTGTCGGAGCGCGTTGGACAGGAGATGAAGGCATCGCTTTTGGAACTCTTTCTCTGAACGCACCTAACCGGCGTTGCTTTCCAAGTAGCGCTGATAACTGGCCCGGATGCACTCTTGCGCAGCATCTCGGTCTTTCCAACCGAGCGCCTTGGTGCGCTTGCCTTCAAGGTCCTTGTAAACCGAGAAGAAGTGCTCAACCTCAAGCAGGAAATGACTCGGCACCTGCGTGTAACTGTCGACGTCACCGAATCGCGGATTACCTGTGGCGTAGGCCAGAACCTTCTCATCCGGCACCCCTTGGTCCAGCATTTCGAAAACGCCAATCGGACGGACGGAATAGACGCAGCCTGGAAAAGTAGCCGAATCCGTCAAGATCAGAATGTCGAGAGGGTCGCCATCCTCGGCAAGGGTCTGAGGGATGAAACCGTAGTCTCCGGGATAATGAACGGGCGAATGGAGGTTTCGGTCCAACCGGAAGACATGAAGCACCTTGTCATACTCATATTTGCTGGTGCTTTCGAGAGGAATCTCGATCACGGCAGTGACGATTTCCGGAACTTCTTCGCCAATGGGAAGATCAAGAAGACTGGTCACTTGTCCCTCTTTCGTCAAATCGCAGGGACAAATAAAAAACCCCTGCGTAATCACAGGAGTCATCAGCCGTTCCATTTCGGAAGGCAGTTAATGGCGGATTCCTTCGCCAAATCAACTTGTAACATAGCCGGGTCAGTTGCTGCAACCAGGCTTGGCCAAACACGGCTAGACTTGATTACACCCCGAGTCCGACGACTGGGCACGATCGATCGCTCCTCAATTGCATCCAAACAAATGACTGGCCGGGCGACCCGCAATGAAAAGGAATAGATGATGACGAGCACTACGTTTAAGAGAATTCTCGTGGGAGCAAATGGGACTACGGGATCGGAACGCGCTCTCGAAGTTGCGATCTCGCTAGCGGCCAGCATTCACGCTCAGATCATTCTGCTCGGCGTTATAGCCCCGCTTAGCGCGGAAACGCAAGCCGAGGGTTTTGGTCTGGAAGAGGCATCCCAGGCGCGCGCCGATCTCGAGAAGCAGGTGCGCAGCGCGGAACGCATAGCCCGCGACCAAAGTGTGGACGTGGTAACCGAGATTATCGAAGGCGATCCCGAGAAGGAAATCGAACGTAAATCCGAAGAAGCCTCGGTGGACCTTATCGTTGTCGGACACCGGGACATCGGACGCGTCCGGCGTTGGCTTGAAGGGTCTACCTCCGAGATCTTGATCCGCAACTCTCGAACTTCAATCCTGGTCGTACACGACGATCATCCTCTGTAATTTTGCTTGGATATCCGGCGATGGAATCCGCCTTCAACCGCCCTCCGCTCATGGGCTGATGACTCCTACCAAATCAAGCTGCGAGGAGCATGTCGATGAAACCGACAGAAGGAGATATCCTGCAAAAGATGGCGCCGGGCAGTGGCGCCAAGCGCAGGACCGCGCTCAAATTCGTGCTCATGATCGGCGTAGTCAGCTTCTTTGCCGATTTCACCTATGAGGGATCAAGGTCAATCACGGGCCCATTCCTCCAGACGCTTGGAGCAACGGGTGCAATCGTCGGAATCGTGGCCGGCCTTGGCGAGTTGCTCGGATACGGTCTGCGGTTCGTCTCCGGACGCATAAGCGAGCGGACCCGAGAATTCTGGCCAATTACTTTTTTCGGATACATCGTCCAGATGGCGGCAGTACCGATGCTTGCTTTTGCCCGAAACTGGCAGATGGCCGCGCTTCTCATTCTGATGGAGAGAATCGGAAAGGCCATACGGAATCCTCCCCGCGATGTGATGCTGTCGCACGCGACAAAGGAGATGGGCTTCGGATGGGGTTTTGGAATTCATGAGGCACTAGACCAGTCTGGAGCCTTGGTTGGTCCGTTGCTTGTGGCGTTCATTCTTGCCCATCGCGGATATTACAAATTGGCGTTTGGCACACTCCTTGTCCCCGCCATCATGACCGTGCTGCTGCTCTCGGTCGCAAGATTCCTCTATCCGCGTCCTGAAGACCTGGAGACGAATGCCAAATCTTTGCAGGGGGCTCGTTTGCCTCGTTCGTTTTGGACATATCTCATTGCAGCTGCGCTGGTGGCCGCAGGCTTCGCCGACTTCCAGCTGATTTCCTTCCATTTTCAGCAAGCCGCAATCGTGAAGACGATCTGGATTCCCATCTTCTACTCAGTCGCAATGGCCGTCAGCGGTGTAGGGTCTCTCGTCTTTGGCAGGCTGTTTGACCGCTTCGGTATCTCTGTCCTGATCCCCCTAACGATGCTTTCCGCATGTTTTGCTCCACTGGTTTTTCTCGGTGGGTTCTGGATGGCGCTTTTCGGCGCTGCGCTGTGGGGGCTGGGAATGGGAGTGCAAGAATCCATCATTCCAGCTGCCGTCGCGACTATCGTGCCTGCAGACCGACGGCCTTCTGCATACGGATTGTTTACAGGCGCGTATGGCATCTCATGGTTTCTGGGAAGCGCGATTATGGGCATTTTGTACGATCATTCGATTGCCGCCGCGATTGCTTTTTGCGTCATCGTTGAACTCGCAGCCATTCCGCTGTTATTCAAACTGAGAAGGAAGACAACTCTCGCTGCATAGACAGGGGCAGTGATGCTTTTCCAACTCCAATGCGGCGGTTGGCGTTTACCGTACCGTGAAGAGAGACAGAGAGTTGACTCATGTCTAGAGTTTTCATATTATTGCTTCAGGTGATGGAATCCACCTTGAACCGTCTTCCGAAATGGAAAGACCGATGACTCCTGCATCCTGGCGGGAGCATTTTTGTTTTCTGCCCAAATAAAAATTGAACTCGGACATTCAGGCGCTTGTTGCACAAGTTCCCGCGAGAGCACTGCACCTTCGTTTCTCTCACGTTTACTGACTCCGTGTTCTTCTCTAGCAATGGGTTGGCTGGATAATGCCGCCGGGCAGCTTTAGTTCGGCGCATTACCTCGATCTACAGTCCAGATTTGTGGCGAAGGAGAAGCATGTCTCGTTCACTGAAGTCCGTCCTTGTGCGTGAGCGTCCCAATGCGTTTGCCGACAATTTAACAGAGCATTTCCAAACGGCTCGCCACGTTTTTCTGGTTGCGGCGCCCTTCGGCATCCTAGTAGGCGCGGCGATCGCTGCCTATGACTACGCAGTCAATGAACTCTTATGGAAGACCTTTACCGTTCATTGTTCCCCAGCCGTTCTCTGCCTCATGCCCATTGTCGCAATGGTCTTGACGGGTGTGCTTCTGAGTCTCTTTCGCGTGAAATCGTCCTCGATGGCCGATGAGGTGGTCCGCGCATATCACCGGCCCGATCAGCAGATCGACTACAAATCCGCAGTGCCGAAACTGGCCGCTTCCGTGGCAACGATGGGTTTTGGCGCGAGTGCCGGTATGGAGGGCGCGAGCAAGTGGCTGGGCGCAATAATCACATCTTACTTGCAAGGGAAAATCAATAGCAATCCACGACTCAAGCTACTCCATGGCAAGGCCGAGACAACGCTGATCATCGGCGCCGCAGCTGGCATTGCAGCTATCTTTCGCGCGCCTCTCACGGGCGCAATCATGGGGATTGAGTCGCCCTACAAGAACGATCTTGCCCACGATGCCCTAATTCCGGGACTAGTCGCCGCCGCAACGAGCTACGCAACCTTCAGTTTCCTGCGTCCAGCCACGCCTTACTTTCCCATCAACTTTGTCTACCACCTCAATATTCGCGATCTGTTCCTGTGTTTGCCCGTGGGCGTTTTGGGCGGCCTCGCATCGCATCTCTTTCTCGCCCTGTTATCTAAGACTAAGAGGCGCTATAACGGCTGGACTGCGCCGCGCGTTCTGAAGAATCTGGTCGGCGGAGTGCTCCTCAGCCTCATCGCATTCCTCACTCTCTATCTGATCCATTCTCCGGCCACTTTGCAGGCCGGGCTTCCGGTGGCGAATGCACTGCTCAACGGCAAATACATCCTCTGGGCCTGCTTGTTTCTCTTTGCCGCAAAGCTCCTGGCAACGGTGATCACCTTCGGCATGGGCGGAGTTGGCGGCTTGTTTGTTCCTTCTGCGACCATTGGCGCGGCATTGGGCGCAATCTGCGATGCCACGATGCATCCGAGCCATCCGGGTCTTTTCACCTTGATTGGAATTGCGGCATTCACCGGGGCCAGCTACAACAGCTTGTTGTTCGCCGCTGTATTCATCGCCGAGGCCACGGGAAGCCCTGCTCTGGTTGTTCCTGGTCTGATTGCCTCATCAATGGCATTCCTGGTTGCGGCCGGCATTTCCAACTCTGAATCTCAGCGCGCGCACCGCAATACCGATGAGAGCAAACTCGCGACCATGCCTTGCGGAGAGTGGATGACCCGTCGAATTGTGGTGGCATCGCCCAACGAGACGTTGGCCCACTTCCATGATCGCGCCGTTCTGGAACACACCTTTGAGGAACTCCCGGTTGTTGCCAAGAATGGAACATACCTCGGCATGGCTGCCACGAAGTCATTGCGCATGATTTCTCGGGAGAAATGGTCAACAACGCCGATCACTGCCATCATGGACAATCGCGCTCGCACCGTCTGTTCCTATCATGCAATGACAATTGTTGAGCAGGAGATGGCGCATGGAGCGCATGACTATATCCCCGTCGTCGATCCAGCAACAGATCGCCTGATTGGGATTCTTTCAACAAAAGATGTTTTGCGCGCTCGTGTACATGCCAACGAGCTGATGCAAACGACACGCATTTATGAATTCAAACCTGGTTTACACGCAATTTCAAACGCTAAGGAGGGGTAATGGAAAAGCATTTCAGCTCAATATCGGCACTTCGCATTTATCTTCGTCGCGGAGACGTAAAGAAAAGTCAACGTTGGTGGCAGCGCCTTGTCGAGACACCTCTTTCCACGTACCTCGTGCAGGCCTCGATGAAGACTGGAATTGCTCATGCAGCTGTGAATCTGTCCCATGTTGGCTATACGCGCGACGCGAGCAAGGTTGCATATGACAACGGCGAGACACCGATGAATACGCTTCCCGTCTGCGTCGAACTTCTGGCTCCAAAGCGTCTGCTCGAGCAGTTCATCCGGGAGCAGGCAAAACATCTGAAGAACACCACGCTGGTACTCGTGGATGGAGTACATATCGCTGACCTGTTTCTCCAGGAAGTCGAAGAGTCCATCGACAAGCATCGGCATTCCGTCGAGTACATTCGTGGCAACGATGGCACGACCGAGGTCGAAGTGGATCTCGTGGATGGAGATGAGCAGGACGAGGTTTCAGTGGTGCAGCCCGTTGAATATGCTCCGTCTGAGAGAGAAGAACTGACCGGCACCAAATAAGCGGACGATGATACCTGCCGAGACCAGCAGGTATCATCGTTTCCGTCAGTCATCGCTGTGGTTGAACGACTCAGACGAGTACGGAGATCTCCCGTTCTATTCGGTCGAGCCGTTCAATTGCCGACTGTACGGCGGGAGACCCTTCTTCCTTGACTTTCCGAGCCCGGTCAAGTGCCTGTTCCGCAATGCGGCTGATTTCATGCAGGAGCTTTCGAATCTCCACCTGCAAGCGGTCCCGGCTTTCCTGAATGCGGTTGAGGACATCGTTTTGCACACGCGCGCTGTTAATTTCCAAAAGATGCCGCAGAAATTCACGAGCTTCGTTTGTGATTACTTTGCGTGCACCCACAAGCGGCAAAAGGACGTCGGCGAGCCAGCGCAGCGGTGATGGGGGTTGCGCAGTTCCGATGAAGTCCTCGAAAATGAACCTGGAACGTATTCGGAAGCCTTTCTCAGGATCGAGCGCATGGGGCATCCGCGTCAGTTCGCTAAGGCCCGCGCCTGCGAGCTTTTTGAGAAAGCTGTTGCCCATCTCCACAAATCGAAGGGCCACGGCGCGAAATTGGCGCTCGCCCTCTTCCTGCTCGGGCTTAAGCCAAGGCGTTACCTTTCGGCGTGAAATCTCCTGCGCGAGATGCATCACTCGGCGCCGATAGTTTGGGCCGAAACCGAGGGCTAAGAACTGTAGATCTTTACTGAATTCCGCTTCAGATTCGATCCATGCGGGACCGAAAAACTGCTTGTGCCTGTCGCCGAAGAGATCTGAAATCCGATGCAGTTCCGCCATAAACAAGTAGTCCAGTTCGAGCAGTGAGCGCTCGGCCTCGTTGATGGTTTCCTTCATTAGCTCGATACGCCGTTCGGATTCTTCGATTGGCCGCAGAAGCGCGTCACGGTCCTCGTTGATAATAGCCAGCATCTGTTCGCTTAGGCGCTGGAGACCTCTGTCACAAGCGCCGCGAACGAGGTTTCTGCCCGAATCATCAACGAGGCGATGCAAACTCACCAGCAGCTTTTCCCAATCCCGCAGAGGGCCGCGGCCTTCCATCCGTTCGGCGGCACTCACCTCAAAGACCTCGCCCATTGGGCGGTGCAGCCGCTTTTCCAAAATCTCGCGTGTGAACTTAACCGCCGCCGCACGCTCCGGATCGGTGGTTCGATCGGCTTTATTGATAACCAGGATCAACTCCTGAACTTGCGTGCCGATTGATTCCACCAGCGCCAACTCTTCGCCCGCAATTGGCGGATCCGCGCCGACCACAACCAGTGCTGCATCAATATGAGGAATGAACGCCTGCGTGGTTGCCGTATTTCCAGTGAAGACCGAACCCAAGCCTGGCGTATCCACAAAGCACATGCCGGAAGACAACAAGGGGCTGGGCACGAATACTTCGGCGCCGTCCACCGACTTTTTATTCTCGGGGTTTAGCTCCTCGGTTACGTATTCCTTCAAGTCGGTCATCGCTACGTCCCGCCACGCCCCATCTCGCATGCGAACACGCGCATGAGGTTTGTCGCCAAACCGAATCACGGTAGGCACCGCCGTTACAGGGATAAACCCGGTAGGAACAACCTCGTAGCCAACCAGTGCGTTGAGCAGGGTGGATTTGCCTCGCTTGAACTGGCCGACGCAGGCGACATAGAAACGTCCTTCGGATACCCGCGCTGCGAGCTCACATGCCTCCTCGGCGACAGGCTCGGTTCCAAGTTCTTGAGCGAGTCGGCCGAGTCGCAACAGGCGGGCAGAGCCGTCCGTGGGTACGGAATTCTCAGTCAGGAGGCCTTCGTGGTCATGCACTGTCAAGCTGTTCGCGGATTCCTGCATCTGTTATTGCGCCCTTCCCGAGGCTGTCTCCTGCTTAACTTCCGCAGCGCGCGTGTAACGGATCACCTCGACACGGGACATTGCAATGAGACCCTCTTCAACCATGCCGTCGAGATGAGGAATCAGCGTTTCAATCTGTTCCTCACGGTCGATGACAGTCAGCATGATCGGTGCGTCCTTGGAAAACGTCCAATGACTGGCATGGTGAATTCTAGTGCTCGCTCCGTACCCTTCAATCCCTCGATACACGGTCGCACCGGCCATCCCAAGTTCCATACACTTGGCCACAATCGCCTCATGCAAAGGCTTGCCTTGCCATTTGTCGCCCTCGCCGAAATGAATCCGCAACATGCGCGCCTGATATTGGTCTTTCATGGTTGAGCCTCCGCTCATGCAGAAACATTCCCCGCCTGCGCCTCCGGTAGATCGACGTCCAGCGCGCGGTAGGAATACTTGATGATGTCCACGTCTGAAAATACGACCAATCCTTCTTCCACCATCTGATCCACGAGCGGAAGGAAGGATCGCAGCTTTTCCTCTGTGTCGACGGCCGAGAGCATGATCGAGCAATCGTGCGACAAATGCAGGGCTTTGTCCTTGTGCATCCGCCGGTGTGCGCCATAGCCGAGAATGCCGCGGTAGACAGTTACGCCAGCTATGTCGTTGGCCCGCATAGCTTCGACGAGCGCTTTATAAAGTGGCTTGTCTTTCCATTGATCCGATTCGCCGACATAGATGCGCATCATCTTTGCCTTGCCTTCCATCTTCAGATGAGCGGGAGGCGTGGCCTTCTTCGGCTTTGAAACCTGGGCGGGCTTTGCCAGCGTAGTCTCTTGTACCTCGATCATTCCGGTTCCGGCCAACTCCTCCAGCTTTCCCAGAATCTCGTTTACCTTTTCGCGGGATTCAATGAATTCGATTTTGAGCGGAAGGTGATCCGAAATTTCGACGACACTGGTGGAGTGCATGTGGTGATCCGCGCCGAACCCGGCTATCCCCTTCAGCACGGTTGCTCCGGAGACGCCGCGATAAAAAAGGAAGTCGAGGATGCTCGAATACGTTGGAACCCCGTGATGCGTCGAGCCCTCGCTCAAATAGATTGATACTTTCATTGCCTTTCCGGCAGTCAACATAAGTTCCTCCCTCAGGAATGTAGTCCGCGCTGTGACACTAGGAACTCGGCAGCGCGGCCGAGCGAGCCCCATCCTGGTCTTTCCGACTCAGGTTTATGCCGCAAGCTTTCGAGCTCTTGCGTCAATTGCTGGCGGCAGCTCTCGATAATTGCATCGATGCGGGCCGCTACCACAGGCTGAACTTGACGTCGCAGTTTTGTCCCATGTGGGATGCAGAACATTGCGTTTGATCTGAGCCAATCCGATACATCCGTGCGATGGATGCAACTAACGAATTCGCGGATTCGCCGGTCCTCCTCCGCAACAATTTCATTGCAGATGTCACAAGCCGTAACTTCCGTGGAGATCGACGCCGGCTCGTCGACTAGCTTGATGAACACCTGAGCGGCGGTCAACGCATTCTGGACTGCCGCCAGTCCCCAGGTGTGAAAGTTGCATAGCCGGTGTGTGTCCTTCTCTGGGCGATTTTGCAGGCGTGCCGCCTGATACTCCTTGAGAAAGCGGCAAAAAGGGCAACCGGGCTCCCGAAGCACCTCCAGGATAGATTCGTAAAAAACGAGCTGCTTTTGTGTTCTCATCACAGAATCTCCGCAACCACAGAGCCGGCCCACACAGCGGCAAGCCCGAGAATGAGACTGCTAACTGCGTAAAGGGCGGCGAGTAAGAAAGCACCGGTTCGAATCGTGGAAAGAGTCTCCCACTCGTAGGTTGAAAACGTACTGTACGCGCCAATGAATCCGACTGGCACCAGGAATCTCCAGGCAGGATTCAAGTCGGCGCGCTTGGCCAGAACGGTCAGCGAGAAACCAATGATCACGCAGGCCGTGATATTGATGACGAAAGTCCCGTAGGGAAACTTTGTGCCCATCCTGTTGGCAACCGCAGTGCCGACCCAGTATCTGGCCATTGAGCCGAGCGCACCACCGAATGCTATAAGAAGGTATTTCTGCAAGCCTATGCCTCCCTTTCGATGGTCTCGCTTGCGTCAGGGCTCTCGTTTGCATTCCAGTTCCGTAACAGAGCCAGGTCTTGTTCGAGCTGAGGTGCGTCGATTGCGCCATCTGAAGTTCCCGAGATCCTTTGCAGTTGAACTCGATAGGCATCTGCATAGGAATTGACCAAGAGCACTATCTTGCGGACAAACTGGTTACTCCACCGAGACAACGCATCACCGTAAAGGTGAAGCTCCTGTTTCACAAGAGGGCCAATGTTATCCCGCAGCGCGTTTCTGATCCGAGAACGTACAAAGCCAGTTCCGAGGAACATCCAGTGGCTCATATTGATGGGGTTGGGGAGTGACGCCAACTCAAAGCGCGGCATGTCCCGCAAGAGGCTTTCCACCTCTTCCGGCGCAGGCACGTCGATTCGCCCCATCTCCTGCGCCACTGTTTGCAATGTGGAAATTGCACGCTGGCTTACGCTGCGCACGTCCTCGATATGACGTTGCACGGCCTTCCAGACAGCATCATGGAGCCACTCCGAGAGTTGGAGCGATGTGACACGAGGATTGGAATTGATTTGCATCCATCGAAGTGTGCAGTCCGCCGTCTCGTTCAGAATCCTCTCTGGCGTCTCGGCAAGTTCAAAAAAGGCGTGGCTGAGTACGGTGCCTTGTTCTCCGATTTCTCCGGTCACAAGGCGCAATTGCTCTTCGAGACCATGCACATCGTGCGGGATCTCCTTTCCCCTGCGCTTTGTCTGGTCGATAGTCGTCTCCAGGGCCGCGATCATTGAGCTACGCAGGGCTCCGATTTTTCTCGCAACGGAGGCATTCCTAAGACTTCGGGCCTGGTCGAATCGGGGAAGCAACTCCCTCTCAAAGAAATGATCGACCAGGATGGCGTGGTTGGGCAGTGAGCTGACGGGGTGCACATTCATCCCCAGGCCCAATTCGACTTGCAATTGTTCCTGGATATAGGCAGTCACCCGATGGAGATCCCCTTCCGCCAGCAGGTCAGCCTTGCTGAGTAGGACGATAGCCGGGATTCCGCCTTCGTAAAGCAGACGCAGAGTCCCAATGTCTTCTTCATTCAAGGCCGTGCCTGCGTCAATCAGAAGCAGCGCAAGGTCGCACGATGGAAGATAGGCAAGGGTTTCCGCAGCACCCCGTCTGGCCAGGGAACCAAGTCCCGGCGTATCCACGAGCACGATGCCCTTTTTGAGGCGGGGCGACGGGACTTCAACGACCGCACGCACCACATTCCGAAGATTGCCGGGATTCCCTTGTTCCGATACCAGCTTGGCGAGCTCTTCGAGTGTGACGGTCTCTTCTCTCCCGTGGCCATACGCCACGTCAGCGCGTAAGGTTGCTCCATAGCGCAATTTCGTAGGCACAGCAGTGATGGGGTTGATGCCTACCGGAAGAACGTCCGTGTTCAGGAGCGCATTCAGAAGTGAAGATTTTCCACTGCTGACCCGGCCGAAGAGTGCCACTTCCAGGTTGTTGTCCTCCAGGCGGGACGCAAGCGAATCGATGCGGGACCGGAATTCCACCAAGCCGTGACGAGTGATGAGTTGCTCGATCAGTCGCAAGAGAGTTACGTCGTATCCGGTCTCTTCCAGCTTCTTAAGACGCGACTCCAAATTGGTGCCTAACTCCTGGCGTAGATAGCGTTCCATGCTTCCAGCCAGAGAGCGAAGCTCATGGACTACTCCATTGAGCTCGTTTACCGCATCCTCTGGCACGGCCCCGCATCCGCGCATATAACTGGGTCTGAGTTCCTCGATAGCGATGTCGATAAACGTAAGGTCGACTTTGATCGAACGCGTGACAGGGATTTCCGGCGGTTCCGGCTTCATGTGCTGCCAGTCCAAGGCTCGTAGCAGTTGAGACCGAAGTCGGCGGATATGGTCTTCGATCACTCGCGCCTGTGCAGGAGTGATGTCAACGACGTAACGGGGAAACGGGGAAAGCGATGTCGCGGAATGGAGAACTTGTTCGATCTCGCTCAACATCTTGTCAATGTATTGGCAGGTGATGATCAGGCGTCGTTGCTGGGTTTCGTTCAGTTCCCCAGGATGTCGCGTTTTTACGATTTCCAGTCCTGTTTTGGGCATGACTCCTCCAAGTGATTTTCAGCTTCGAGGAGTCATCTGCCCAGTATGAGCGGTTTTCAGGTGGACTCCAACACCCACCGTTGCTGCTATGCCTTCACGGGCTTGTGCCAGCGCTCGTACACGCTTGCTCCGGCGTAGCGGGCCTTGGTCCCAAGTTCGTGTTCAATCTCCAGGAAGCGGTTGTATTTCGCGATGCGTTCGCCGCGACTTGTCGATCCCGTCTTGATCTGCCCCATGCCGGCGGCGACGGCGAGGTCGGCGATGCTGGTGTCATCGGTCTCACCGGAACGGTGCGAAATGACCGCGCCATATCCGTTCTCGCGGGCAATCTGAATGCATTCGAGCGTTTCTGTCAGCGTGCCAATCTGGTTCAGCTTGATCAGAATGGCATTGGCAATGCCGTCTTTGATGCCCTGGCGGAAGATCGTCGGGTTGGTGACAAAGTTGTCATCGCCAATCAACTGAATCCTGCCCCCAAGCGCCTTGGTCAGATGCTGCCAGCCGGCGCGGTCGTCTTCGGCAACTCCATCTTCGATCGCCCAAATCTCCGGATAACGGTCGAGAACACCTTTCCAGAATTCGACCATCTGTTCCGGGGACTTTCTGCTCTTGTCCGATTTGTCGAACGCATAGACACCATCTTCAAAGAGCTCGCTGGTGGCGGGGTCAAGGACAAGTACGATGTCCTTGCCGGCTTTGTAACCCGCCTTCTGAATGGCTTCAAGAATTAACTCGATAGGCTCTTCATTGGATGTGCACTGCGGTGCGAAGCCGCCTTCATCGCCGACGCCCGTGTTGTAACCCTTCTTGTGCAGAACAGCCTTGAGTGCGTGAAAGGTTTCCGCAGCCGCGCGCAGTCCTTCGCTGTACGAAGGCGCTCCAACCGGCGAAATCATGAACTCTTGAAAGTCCACATTGCTGTCCGCGTGGCTCCCACCGTTCAGCACATTGAACCAGGGTGCCGGAATGAGGTTCGCCTTCTCGCCTCCGAGGTATGCATAAAAGGGAAGACTATGGTCCGCAGCAGCCGCCCGCGCAACCGCTAAAGAAACGCCCAGAATTGCGTTCGCACCAAGGCGTCCCTTGTTCGGCGTCCCATCGAGTTCGCACAGCTTCTTGTCCAATCCCTTCTGGTCGTTGCCATCGAATCCGTGAATGGCCTTTTGAATCTCGCCGTTCACGTGATTTCTCGCGTTCAGTACGCCCTTGCCCCCGTACCGTTTTTTGTCACCGTCGCGGAGTTCGACTGCTTCCCGTTTGCCGGTCGATGCACCGGAGGGAACCTTCGCAGTTGCATTTACGCCGTTTGCGAGGGTGGCAGTGACTGAGAGAGTTGGATTCCCGCGGGAATCAAGAATTTCGAGCGCTTCAAGTTTTACTACTTCAGACATCATGCTTACGCTTTCTCGGCGGCAAAAGCCGTCAGTTGTGAGGAGTTCAATGAGTTAATGTTGAGCGGCATATTAGAACAGAATTGCTGACAGTTACGGTTGTTCTGTGCCTCACCGCTCGCGTTTTTCGAGATCTTCATAGCTTGGTTATCCGATCAATGGACGATCATCACCGGGCAGTGTGCATATCTCAGCACCCGCTCGGAGTTAGAGCCCAGCATCCAGCGATGGAGGATGGTATGGCTGCGCTTGCCCATTACGATGAGGCTGGCCTGGATCGTGTCCGCTTTGTGGATGATTTGTTCCGCCGGATGGCCCAGAACAACGTCGGTTTCGAGTTCAATATCTTTTTGCCTGGCGCGTTCGCGCAACGAGACAAAACTCTTTTCGTAGCGCTCTTGGCCGTCTTCAAGCACAGCATGGAATTCCGCGCTTTCAGCGGGTTCGGGAGGCCGGATTACCGAGATGACAAACAACTTGGCCTTCATGTCACCAGCAATAGCAAGGGCAACATCCAAAGCATGCTCCGCATGTGGAGACGCGTCGAATGCGACCAATATCCTTTGAATTCCAACAAACACCGGGCTTCCCATACGCTTCACCTAACCTTCCTCTGCGGGTACTGGCCGCTGAATTGCTTGCTCTGCTTTCTTGCTTGCTTGCGAGTGGGGAAGAAGATGCCGGGGAAGAAAGAACGAGTTCGCAACCACGGTCGGAATCACGGCGCTGGCAATGACTGTGCCCACGATGTAGGAGTACTGCGCCTGCGTGATGATCTGATGATTGAGGCCGAAGAGCGCCGAGATTGTGCCGAAGGTGAGACCGGTTGACATCATCAGCGTGTAATACGCTCCGGCCTTGCCATCGTATTTGTGCATCCGGACTGCTGGATAAACAGAGGCTGCCTTGGTCAGCGTTTTTGCCCCGAACAAGACGAGCAGCGTAATAGGAGCCGCCATCAGTGCTGGTACCGATACAAACGATCCTGCGCGGATGAAGTAGAACGGTGTCAATAGTCCAAACGTAAGTGTACGCAGACGGCGAATCAGCGAATGGTCTTTTCCGACCGTTCCCGCGAGTACCATCCCGATCAGGTATGCCGGCAGCACCGCTTCGCTGCCCGCCCAGACAGCCAGTCCCCCCATGGCAAAGAGAAAAAAGAGAATGTACTTCGCTTCAAGTTCGGAGACACGCCCGCCATACTTCTTGAAGAACCGAGGCGTGAGAAATGGAAGCACCACGAAGACAACAATAGAGACAACAACAAAGATCAGTGTCTTGAAGGTGAACGGAGAAAAGATCAGTCCGAGGGCAATCACGGTTCCGAGGTCATTGATGAAGCAGGCGGCCAGAATTGCCTTGCCGTACTCCGTGACGTTGAATCCGAGTTCCAGCATCACTGCATAAACGACGGCAACGGATGTAGTGGAAAGAGCGACGCCGACGAGCCAACTTGGCATCATCGCCCAATGAAGTACGTAATGCGCGATTGCCGTGCAACCGAAGAAAGGACCGAAGAACCCTGCCAGTCCGATGATTGTGGCTTCGCGCCATTTGGTTCTGAAGATCGCCGGGTCGAGTTCTGCGCCAGCCAGAAATGTGAGCACAATGGCGCCAGTTCCCGCCAGAAAGGTGATCCATTGTGTATTTCCAGCCAGCCCTTCCTTGGCAAGGAAGACGCCGATGATCAGTTGGGCGACGGTGCCGACCACAATCTCAGAAAGCGCCGTCGAGATCTTGAACCAGATCGCCAATAGCGTCGCCGCCAAAGCCAAACCTACCCAGAGCGCACAAAGAGCCCAAGTGTTCGTCATGAATACGAACTCCTAGATTGTCGTTCAGGGAATACGGCCGGGACACAACTCCGCAACAGGATTCCCTGTCAGGAGTTATCATCTGTCCGGCCTAAAGAAGTGGACAGCGGTTAAGGGTGAACTCCTTCACCACGACCAACACCTCAGTAAAGACCTTTCTTGCCGCGATGTCAAGGCCCCTGATCATTGAATGCTGGGCTGGGAGCCGGAACTACATTTATCGCGCGGTCTTTGACTCCGATCGAGTCGGGGCCTGTCTGCCTTCTCGATCAACACTATTGAGCCGGAGTGCGCTCTTATTTTGTGTCGCCCGCCCAAGTAGAACCGGGACCTTCAGTACGAATTGCCTCATTCAGGACGCGACCAACAGCAGCGCTGGGCCGATTGATTCGCAGCAGAGACGCGAAGGTCGCTGCTATATCGACTGGCGCAACAACTCCGTGGTAAGTCCCCGGCACAAAGGCCGTCCCGAAGAGCTCAAGCGGCACATGACGGTCATAGCTGTTTGCAGAAAAGGGGACTTCGGAATGTAGAGCGGCAGCCGGAGAACTTAGTGCGATTGCACCTCCGGCAGCAAGCCTGTGTTTGATCAGTTATCCGGGCTGCCGTCGCTTCTTGCCCCTGTCCATTTCTCCTTCAGGAAGAAAAGACGTTCAAAAATACGATTTTGCGCTCGTAGCCTTGGTTTCTACCTTGCGATCCCCTAGAAAAGAAAAGGCGAATACTTTTCCGAGCGCTTCAGTGCGCGCGGCAGGCAAATGGGTGATCTTGCATGAAGCCGAAGGACACAACCTGGGATGGCAAGGAGAACCAGTCCGGCTGGACCGGGGTGCCCGAGTGCGAGGTCAGCGTAGCGCCTGGCTACAGGTTCATCTCAGCGTGGGGGAAGGGTAACGAATTGCGCATCCACGTTGAGCCCGTATTCCATCTGGAGTTTTGCCCCGGCTGTGGTCAAAAGCTTACTCCAACCAAGAGCTACTACGAGCCCGAGATCGTAGATTCGGCACAGCGAGAGATGACCTGCAAACTGATCGTCCACCGTATGAGATACAACTGCCCGACAACTGGCTGCCATAGCCGCAGCGAGCCTATGCCGGGTGTCGATGTGGACCGGGAAATGACTAAGCGTGCAATCAACGGGATAAGGCGCAAAGCGCATAGACGCGCTACCGATGTCGCCGAAGAATACAACGTAGAGGACAAAACAGTTTCCGCTGTTTTTTTGGACTTCTCAACAGAGATCACCCAGAAGCAAAAGACTACTGATCGGTACGTAATCATTGCCTTCGACGAAAAAAACATTGGAGGAAAAAGGCATTGTATCCTTTATGATGCGATCACACACACGATCCTCGTCATCTTCAAAAACGATGATCCAGACACGATCAAGACCGAGCTCAAGACCTTCCAGAACCGTGACTTTGTGCATTATATTCTTGTCGACGGCGCCAAAACTTACAACAAAATCTTCGCAGAGCTTTACCCTAAGGCTATTGTGATTCGTGATACATGGCACCTCCTAAAAGAACTGCACGCGTGCCGTGAAGCCGTGAGGCTGGCAGCGTTTCGTGCGGCGAGAGGGGATGCGAAAAAGAATCTCCGCGGAAGGAAAGACTTCTGGGGGGATGTAAGTGACACAGCGAATTGGATTGGGGAACAGGGTGATCTCCTTGTACCTGGCCCTCCACGTGTTGCAGAAGCAAATGGACTCTATTTTGCGTTCATCGCCTTGTGGCGTGCCGCAAGAAGTAGGGAGGAAGCATCCCAGTTTTATGACTATTGGGCCTCGCGCATTCCCGCTTCTCTGTTGCCCTTCTTTCAGCCCTTTGTCAATTATGTGGAACCGCGGCGTGATGAGGTTTTCGCCTATTTTGAACTCGGCTGGTCAACGGGAGGAGCCGAGTCGTCAAACCGCAACATCGAAGAGGAATACAACTTGGGCCGAGGATTCTCTGATAAGGGCCTCGATGCGCGGATACGAGTGCAGGAGTATTTCAAGCGCTTGATCGCGCTCACTGATCCCGGCACGGAACTCGGACCTGTCATTTCGCGGGAAGAGGAGCTTTCGATCGAAGCTTCCACGGAACGAACAGAGCGCATGATACGAATTCGAAAGGGCGCGAAGGAAGCAGCCAAACTGAAGCACGGCGGCGAATTGAAGCCTTCTGCTGGATAGACCCAGGAATTCATCTTTGGGCTGCCCGGCAAGCGCCACAAATTGTCTTTCCCTCCACTTTTGAAGCATGGGCGCATCAAAGGCCTCTCTTTTCGCACTGCCCAGCATTTACTCGGAGCACCGCCCCTGCTTGCAAAGCCTGCTTTTGACCGCGCTCGAACGTCTCGCAGCAGATGGCCCCAAACGCCTAGAAGATGGTCGTCGCAAGAAGCTCAAGGAAGATCCGGCCTAGACGGAATTGCTCTCCGGCCCGCTGAACTGTAGCGACGATGCGCCGGAATCGTAGACGTATCCTGCCAAATCCAGCAAAAGACTCCGGTTAAGAGAATGAAATTGCATATGGGCAGCGGGGTCTTTCCAGCTTTCTACTGAGCTGCTCGCCTGTCAACTTGGGGTGTAGGCCATCTGCACAATCCCTGCCTGACAGATCAAGCCGGAAAACTGTGTAAGTGAAGTTGTATTTCCGTTTTCTGACAGTCTCTCGAAAAACTCTTAGATTCCAACCTGACAAATAAATGAAGGAGGACCATGACCGGCCAACGGATCGGGTACAAACGCGTGTCAACTTTGGACCAAAGCACAGCCAGGCAACTCGACGGAATTCTTCTCGACAAATCATTTGAAGACAAGGCAAGCGGAAAGGATACAAACAGACCGCAACTGCAGGCGGCCCTCAGTTATTGCAGAGAAGGGGATACCCTCGTTTGCCACAGCATGGATCGATTGGCACGCAGCCTGGTCGATCTCCGAAGAATTGTAAAGGAGCTGACGGACCGCGGCATCACGGTGGAATTCGCTAAAGAGAACCTGCGGTTCACCGGCGCCGACAGTCCGATGTCCGTGCTCCTGTTGTCGCTCCTGGGAGCAGTTGCGGAATTTGAACGTTCCTTGATCCTGGAGCGACAGCGTGAGGGAATCGCCATCGCCAAGGCATCCGGCCGGTACAAGGGCAGGCGGAAGCTGCTCAACGCCGACAAGGTTGTGGAAATCAGAGTCCGTGCTGAGGCAGGAGAGCGCAAAACGGAAATAGCGCGTTCGCTCGGTATCTCGCGCGAGACGCTCTATTCCTACTTGCGAAGAACATAGCCATTTCCGCTTCTTTTTGCCACCAGAGGAAGTCATTAACCAGCAATAACCCAACAGCCGGAATGACTCAGCCCGGCGTAACCCAAAACACCTCTTCAATCAAGCTGCTCTTTGCGAACGGCTTTTTTATGGGGCACGAAAGGATCAACCGATGCACGCATTCCTCACCAAGCCAGACCTGCAGTTTCTTCCGATTCCGATACCCGACTTTGGAGCGGCGATCAGGCGCCGCCGATTCGCTTTGGGTCTCAACTGTTCTCGCGCTGCCGCTTCCGTGGGAATCAAAAAGCACGAATGGCAGCTGCTTGAGCATGGATATATCCCGACGCCAGAAAATGAGAACTTCCTGCGCGCCCTCGCGGGCACTCTTGAAATCCGCGTGGACGATTTGGTGACAGCCATCGCGCCATTTGGAGCGTATTTCGCAAATACGAGGGATGACAACACAATGGAGGAACAGCTGAAAGCTGATCAGTCGGCAGCTTGATTCCCAGATCGAGTTTCTTTCACGGGTCCCGGCTTCAACACTTCGCAAAACCAGACCACTTGTGCTCGGATAGATTGATCCACTTCGAAAACAGAGCGGATGCGGGCAAGAAACCGTGAAGTATCATCCACGCCGAAGGCGTGCATGGTTTTACACACGATTTCATCCACGCTGGATGGCGTAGACAGCTTGGAGATGGCAAAAAAGCACAGGGAACATCAAAACGAGCCACTTTACTGCTTGGCGCGCGCCAAAATCGATTCTGACACCTTGCCTGCGGTGTTGGCGCAAGCGGCACCCGCGACAGGTTGGTGGTCTGGTTTTGGCGAGCAAACCCGGTCTGTTTTTGGATAGCGCTGAAGTCCCGGATTCTTTCTGGGACCCATCTGCGCTGGCGAGAGGCTGGTGCCGCTAATGGAAGCCTGGTCCATGATCCAATCGAACTGAGCGTTCTGTGACAGGAAGAGGGAACGCTGCGAAGTATAGTCGGCGGGGAACACCTTCCGCCGGGGCATCTTGCCGATTGCGTTGTCGGCTTCGATCTGCCTGTATGCAGCTTCAAACCGATTGGCGGCATGGCGGAGAAAGATCACACCGAGCACCGGCATGAAATAGTCGCTGGAAGTGAGCTTCGAATTGGCGCGGAGATTGTCCGCTGCCTCACAGAGATCCTTTTGGAGTTTTGCAGTGTCCTTGAAAGCATCCGTCGGTTTTGCCGTCGCTGCACCTTGCTTGCCATTTCCCGTCAGTTCTTCATCTCGCTTCCGGCCGTCCCAAGCTCTGTGCGCGTCCAAACATCTTTTCATCCTACTGGTTTGCATCTTCTCTTTGTCTCAGCGAATCGGCTCTGTCCCTTCGTTGAGGATGTCCAAGTACCGGCGATAAACGAATAGGCGGTGGCGCTCCCGGCCAGTGGTCTCTTCGAGAATGCCCAAGTCGATCATGTGGCCCAATGACTTGGCTACGGTTGGGGCTGAAATGCCAATTCGCTTTGCCGTTGACGGAATCGCGATGATCGGGCTTCGCTGCATATGCTCGAAGACGCGCAGCACCGAGGTCGCGGGCCTGCCGAGTGTTTCGATCTTCTTCCGGTCTTGGTTGAAGAGGTCCAGAATCTCGCGCGAGGCGTTGGCCGCCTGTTCTGCTGTGTCGCGCACGCCGATGAGAAAGAAATCGAGCCAGGCCTCCCAATCGCCCTTCGTTCGTACACGGTCAAGCAACGCGTAGTAAGCCGCCCGGTTTGTTTTGAAGTAGAGGCTGAGGTAGAGAATCGGCTCTCTCAGCGCGCCCTGGGCACAGAGCAGGAAAGTGATAAGCAGCCGCCCCAGCCTGCCGTTGCCGTCAAGGAATGGGTGAATCGTCTCAAACTGGACATGGATCAGGCCGGCGCGGATGAGCAAGGGCAGGCCAGTCTGGTCATCGTGCAGGAACAGTTCCAACTGGTTCAGACAATCCGCCAGCATCTCTGGTGGCGGTGGAACAAAGACGGCATTGCCGGGTCGGCTGCCGCCAATCCAGTTCTGACTGCGGCGGAATTCACCGGGCTGTTTGCCGCTGCCGCGTCCCTTGGAGAGCAGAATCTCGTGAACCTCCAGGATCAGACGCAGGCTCAGCGGGAAACCGGAGCGCATTCGCTCTAGACCGTGGTTCATGGCCGCGACGTAGTTTGAGACCTCCTGCACGTCCTCAATGGGCGCGCCTGGCGCCTCATCGCTCTCATAGAGCAGCAGGTCGGGGAGCGACGACTGCGTGCCCTCGATCTGCGAAGAGAGCACGGCCTCTTTGCGAACGTAGGTATAGAGCAGCAGCGAAAGGTCGGGCAGGAGCGATGCCAGCCCGTCGAGTCTGCCGATGGCCTGGTTGGCCTGCTCCAGTAGAATCTGGAGGCGCACCAGATCAATCGGCGGATCGGGCGGCAAAGGCGGCGGCACGAAGGCTCGCACAGTCTCGCCCTGGAACTGCTTGGCAACATAGCGTCCTTGCCGGGCAGTAAAGTCGCTCTCTCGCACAATATCCTTTCGCTAATGTTTCCGTAACGAAAGGATAGACCATCAACGTTTAGCTGGCAATATTTATAGTCAAATCTTGAGGTAAGTATCGACTGGCAAACCCAGTGGCATTGATTGCAGTTGCCGGCCCCACAAAGGGGCCCTTTCGCAGCCGGTGAAAAGCCTAAGCAAGAACAACAGCAAAAACTCGACGCCTATTCTGAATTCCAACCCTGATGCTGGAGCGGCGGGAGGTGCGCGGAACTGTCATCTGGAACTTGCGGGATTAAGATCCGAGCGCCGAAGGTTGAGGGCGGCTTGGTGGCCTTCTCCCACCTTGAATACGGTCAAGCGGTATCCCACATGGCGCTATAAAGACTCGCCTCCGGAATCGGCGTCGAAGAGATCTTCATCCTCGTCGGCAAGGCCGATGCTCTATTCGGAGCAGCGCGGAAGAGAAAAACAGGCATTTCTGCCCGGCAAACTGGCATCCGGAGCAAAAAGGTAATCGAAGAGTACCTGGATTTTGCAGATTCCTGATTTTGTGTGCCGGGACCCGTTCGCAAAAGGTCAAGATCAGCCTAATCTGCGGGTAATCACCTACTTTTTCTGCCAGTTCGAAAGGCAGCAAGCAGGGAGAGCAGAGCAGCAAGCGTGCGGAAACCGAGGCTCATCCGGGCGCAATCGCCATAGCTGAGAGGGCAGGATGCGGCCGATCCGCAGAAATCCGCTGCCGAATGATCCGCTGGATGTCCGGCTTCGCCTACTTCTGCCTCTCATTATAGAGGATAACGAACGGAGGATCGCCAATATCTGCACAATTGCCGCGAAGCCATCACTTTCAGCCGAGGATTTTGAGGTACTAAAGGAGAATCTGCGTGGACTCAAACCCACCCTGCTCGACCTACGGCTCCTGGACGCGTTCTTAACCGAAATCGGGGTGGAAATTGGCAGAGATAAGCGCACCCTCAAAAGGCTGATCGAGCCTGCGCCTCCCCCAAACTGGGACGCGTCGATGGATTCTCTTCGCCCAGGCCAAGATCAGAGCCCGGCCAGCCTCCACACATCGACCCCGTCAATCACATCGCGATCTCAGGCGGCAGCCGAGGAGATGTACGGGCGCAGGATCCAGCATGTAGTGCGAGCAGAATCTCAGGCAGAATACCGGCAGAGGGCGGGTCGCGAGGCTCGTGCCGAATTCCCACCCGGAGAGTCCGGTTCTCACCCTGACGCCCTCCCATTCGCTGTCTATATCGTACGCGAACTCCGTATTTCGCGGAGCGATCTGCTCGACGCCCTGAGCGCACCATAATCTAGGTGGCCGCGAAGCATCCCCCCTTTACCTAATATGGTTCAAGCACCGATAGGACAATGTCCTGCCGATTGTCGGCTCGTGGGTGTATCACGTGACAATGTCCTGTTGCTGGGCCCCATGGCCCGTTACCGGCACTGCGACCGTCCCGCCCAGGATCAACCGGTCGTCATGGTTACGGGCCGGAAGTAATCGCCTCTTTCCCAGTAGGCGAACGTCAGTCATTCGCGAGTTCCGGCCTCTCGTTGCCCTCCAGAAAGACGTCAGCGAGATCGATGAATCTCTCCACGGTAATCTCACCCGTTTCTTCATCGCAGAAACTCGGCCAACGGTCATGCGCTGGATTAGCATCCGCCCAGAGCACCCTCGCCCGAAGCATATTAAAATTGAGGCCACGGGAAATCGCGTTAACCATCCGGATGTACCGGTTCTTCGACTCGGCACCTGCGTTGCTGTAGGGAGTCGTCCCGATCAGGATCAGTTCCGGGCGCCAGTTGCTGATCAGGCGAAGTGGCTGGTCAAAGAACGTTTCCAGTCCTTTCTCTTTAACAAAGCTTGCCCATTCATCCAGCCTTCGACTCGCCTCCTCCTCAGTCATCAACTGAGCAAGTCTCTTCTCCATGGCTGCAATTCTTGACTCCCTCGCTTTCCCAAGTCCTGGTTTTACTGGGAAAATGTCGAATCCGCGGATCATTGCCTCATGCCCGCTTCGAAGCAGTGGATGCTCATTGCACATCGTTTCAACCCAATTTCGGTCTTGATCAGTCTTTAAATTCTTGGATCGCGTGCAAAGTATCTTTCTGTGATTCGTGAGTTCCGTCTCCCGTCTCCTTGCTTTTTCAGCAGCCGCGAGCCTCGCTCTCCTTTCACGTTCCGGCCAATCGTGAGAGGTGCGGTCGAATTCAGACAGTCCCTTGAATTCCAAATCAAGATATTCTTCGAGCAAAGCCTCCTGCACCGCGCGGCGCACCTTGTCCATAGACTTCCGGATCGCCTGCTTAAAATGAAAGTGATCGCCGACGACTTTCGCGTTCTTGAGGACGTTTTGCAGCGATACCTTAGAAAGTCGATAATGTGCTTCCTCTCTCTCTTCATCGGCCTCTGAGGTTGGTTCGACGTCTAAAAGAAGCGACTTGACGCCCACGGGTTCACCCTTGAGGGCTTGACTATTCCTTCTACGGCGAAGTCTCTTCGATGCAATGTCGGCAGACCAGAGAGTGAAATCCTGACTCCAAAATTCAACAGCCTCGGGGTTGGGTGCCTCCTTTAGCCGCCGCAAGACATCGGCACTGCGATATTCCTCGAGGATATCGAAGGTTTGAAGAGTCTCCCCGTCCACAAGCACGGTAAAGCACTTGTTGCCTATGTAGACCTCATCAATTAGCAGTACGCGCGGCAGCTTTTTGCTACGCTCTCTTTCTAAAAAGGCGTTTAGGAAAACATCGCTCACGCTTTCTTCACTCGGGCCGGTGCTGGCCGCAATCTGCTTGAATGTCATCAGGGAAGCTGCACTCATCGCTATATGCTTCTTCAGACGATCAGTCATCAGACAGTTAACGTCGACGTCAGAAATGAGGATCATTTGCGGTCCGCATTTCCGGCAGACCACGCGCGGAACGATAATCTGGAGCAGAACCTGACTACCGCCGCGAGGAATATCCCAGACCGACAAAGTATCAGACGTTATCGCAAATGCCTCTTGGCAAATGGGGCAGTCCTCGGAGTACGGCATTTGCGTTTTGTAAATCGCCCGCACAAGTAGGATGTGCTCGAGGCGATCCCAACGAAGCGTCTCAAAATTTGCCAGTCCCAGGAAATCAAGAGAGCCCCCTGCAGGGCACTGTTTTCCAAGATCTCCGCGCGATGCAACAGAATAATCCCCCAAGAGCTTACCTCCCATTCCCTGAGTCTATGCAAGTCATTGCGCAACAGGCTCCTGACTAAGCAACAAGCACGTAGAAGTCCCGGAGAGAAGTCTTGGATTTTCTTAAGCTTATGAAGCACACCTTGAGAATGCGACCGGCGCCTCTCTCCACTATAGCTGCTTGAGGAGTTCATTTTTCTGGCCGTGATAAGCACATCGTCCGGCAGGCTCAGGCCGGCATCGAGCAGCAGTGGATTGACGGCGTAGTCGCAGGCCTCGTTCCAGCGCACGGGATTGCGCTTCGACCGCCGCGTGTGATGCTGGAGCGCGGGGTGCATGACCTCGTGGGCCAGCACCCCGGCCAGCGTGGCCGCGTTCAGCGTATCGACGAAGGCCGGGTTGTAGCGGTGGAACCTAGGAGTGGCCAGTGCCGCCCCCTGTTGCGTGGGGTCTATCCCCGCGGGTGCGGGGGAACCGATCCCGGCAGGTTTCGGCGCTTTCGGTAGTGGGGTCTATCCCCGCGGGTGCGGGGGAACCAGCGTAATAGTTCCGCCTCCCGCCGCGAACACGGGTCTATCCCCGCGGGTGCGGGGGAACCTCCCTCCATCAGGCTGGGCTTTGCCGCTGGCACGGGTCTATCCCCGCGGGTACGGGGGAACCATCTTTAACTACGATCCAACCCTCACTGAGACGGGTCTATCCCCGCGGGTGCGGGGGAACCATTTTGTTGCTCCTTTGGGGTTGGTGCCCCTTGGGTCTATCCCCGCGGGTGCGGGGGAACCGTATCCAACCTGCTCACGAAAGCGAGCGACACGGGTCTATCCCCGCGGGTGCGGGGGAACCTGCGCCATCAACAGCTTTTTATCGTTCGTCCAGGGTCTATCCCCGCGGGTGCGGGGGAACCCTTCACAAACCTGGACGGCTGGCGCGGCTTTGGGGTCTATCCCCGCGGGTGCGGGGGAACCATCCGCAGAATCCATCTGGTGACCCTATACAGGGGTCTATCCCCGCGGGTGCGGGGGAACCGCGGAGAAGGGCTTGAACTGGAGCGATGATAGCGGGTCTATCCCCGCGGGTGCGGGGGAACCTTTGAATACTGATTATTACCGTCACTCGTCCAGGGTCTATCCCCGCGGGTGCGGGGGAACCTGACGTGCAGGGATATTCAGATCCGTCGGCGGGGGTCTATCCCCGCGGGTGCGGGGGAACCGTGAAAGAGACCTGGACTGGGGGGTGGGGCGCGGGTCTATCCCCGCGGGTGCGGGGGAACCCTGCGTCGGTCGCATCCACAGACACGCGACCTGGGTCTATCCCCGCGGGTGCGGGGGAACCTGAACTTCTTTCAAAACGCCAAAGCTGTTCACGGGTCTATCCCCGCGGGTGCGGGGGAACCATACACACCTCTGTCAAGCCCCTACATATTGTGGGTCTATCCCCGCGGGTGCGGGGGAACCCGTCTACGATCCATGGTCCAGGCGTAAATTGAGGGTCTATCCCCGCGGGTGCGGGGGAACCTGACATAGAGCGGCTTTTGGCTCCCGCAGAGTGGGTCTATCCCCGCGGGTGCGGGGGAACCATAAATTACACCGCAACATCTCCAGTCCAAGAGGGTCTATCCCCGCGGGTGCGGGGGAACCGCGCAGAGATTATCAGCTTCCACGCCAGTATGCGGTCTATCCCCGCGGGTGCGGGGGAACCTCCTCGCGCGGTGTGGAGTAACGCGCGGTACCGGGTCTATCCCCGCGGGTGCGGGGGAACCCGATTCTGCCGGGTCTGCGCGCCCGGTGTGCGGGGTCTATCCCCGCGGGTGCGGGGGAACCGCCCAAGCATAAGATTCTGCGCGCTTGCACGGGGGTCTATCCCCGCGGGTGCGGGGGAACCACGGTTAACGCAGAAGGCAGGGCGAGATCGTAGGGTCTATCCCCGCGGGTGCGGGGGAACCAGGGCGTCGGCTCTCCCGTGGTGCTTCTTGAGGGGTCTATCCCCGCGGGTGCGGGGGAACCGAGAAGTCTCTTTACTACCCGGCAGGAAAAACGGGTCTATCCCCGCGGGTGCGGGGGAACCGGACGAGGAAAACAACTGGGCAGTGTCTCATCGGGTCTATCCCCGCGGGTGCGGGGGAACCAAACCGATTGGAGCGCCCTACTTGGCCGAGAGGGGTCTATCCCCGCGGGTGCGGGGGAACCGAATCTTGGTGGTTCGCTGCTCACCACGGCAGGGGTCTATCCCCGCGGGTGCGGGGGAACCTTGCCCTGCACAGCTTGTCAATGTCCGGCTTGGGGTCTATCCCCGCGGGTGCGGGGGAACCCGATTCTGCCGGGTCTGCGCGCCCGGCCTGCGGGGTCTATCCCCGCGGGTGCGGGGGAACCGGAGGCTCCTCTGGGGTCTTGTCTATCAACGGAGGGTCTATCCCCGCGGGTGCGGGGGAACCTGATTATTGATAGCGCCTGTTACATTGACCCCGGGTCTATCCCCGCGGGTGCGGGGGAACCAGCGTCCAACTCTTTGGCGCACCGGAAGACCAGGGTCTATCCCCGCGGGTGCGGGGGAACCCCCAGCGCCATGAGCGCATCAATAGCGTCCATGGGTCTATCCCCGCGGGTGCGGGGGAACCGGTTGCGTCACGCTCGAAAGACTCCTTGGAGTGGGTCTATCCCCGCGGGTGCGGGGGAACCTCTTCATGCTCATTTTTGCTGCTCCTTGTGCGGGGTCTATCCCCGCGGGTGCGGGGGAACCTGCACGGCCCGATCCCGCGCGGCGCTTGGACGGGGTCTATCCCCGCGGGTGCGGGGGAACCGTTGACCAAATGAGCGGAAACTGGGCAGCAGGGGGTCTATCCCCGCGGGTGCGGGGGAACCCACACGCCGGTTACCGTTACCGACATCGTCACGGGTCTATCCCCGCGGGTGCGGGGGAACCCGCGCTCCTTTCGGATTGCGGAATACTGCGGTGGGGTCTATCCCCGCGGGTGCGGGGGACCCAGAAAAAGGCATCTTACACCTCGTGTTACTTGGGGTCTATCCCCGCGGGTGCGGGGGAACCTTGATCGAGTATGACGCGCCAGCGGCGTAGATGGGTCTATCCCCGCGGGTGCGGGGGAACCTTCTTTTCGTCCTTGTCGATGCCGACCGCGATGGGTCTATCCCCGCGGGTGCGGGGGAACCTTGCGAAGGCTCTCCAGAGAATGACGGATAGAGGGTCTATCCCCGCGGGTGCGGGGGAACCTCTGTCTTATAAAGTGATGAATATTAAGCGAATTGTCAATAAGCGGGGGGAACAGCGGCTTTTGCGTCGGTCTCTGGCAGGGGACGCCGGACAAGGAGCATTGCATCGTGCGCCACAATGTCCTTTGGCGGTTCCCCAAGTGATTTGAGCCCAAGTCCCCCATTGGCGCCGGTATCGGCCCAAGTCATCAAAATGGTTCCGCGAGCGAGGTTGCCATACCAGTCCTCAAGTACGGTCCAGATGCGTAGACGCACGCCGGCGCTCATGTGAGGATGAGAATAGACCCCTGGGGAAAGTTCAAGCATGGCAGATCCAAGGAAGCCCCGATAGCGGGCTTCCACGTCCCGGGTGATGACGACAACCATGGGCATCAAATCACCTTGTCTTCCGTTGATGCCTTCGGCTGGCTGTCCAGATGGAGCAGGATTTTGATCTTGTCAATCATGTTAGGGATGACCGCCTTCTGTCGAAAGGTCTTGGCTGCATGGCGGCGCACCATCCTCTCCAGCGGTTGCGCGGTCTGGATGGAATCCTTGGCCGCGCCGAAGGCGATTTCGAGCAGGATGTCATGGCGGTAAAGGTCGGCAATGTCGAGGACAAATGCCTGCCCGGAGTCCTCGTGCACGAATCCTAGTTGGGGAATGGCCGCCAGCGCTGCAACTGCGACCGACGCCGCGGCTGTCATGGCAGCACCCGCGTGGTTGATCGCCTGGTTGGGGACGTCGCTGGCATCCGGTTCATTTCTGTCATAGTGGCGTCCGTTCCAGGGCAAGCCGAAGCGCTGCGCCGCCAGCAGGTAACTGGTTTTGATGCGGGCGCCTTCCTGTCCGCGGAGAACCTCAATATCGCGCGTGAGGACGAACTCGCCGAAGCGCATTGCATACATGGCGCGCGCCACTTCCATGCGGCTTTTCGGGTTGGCCCAGAGATTCACTTGAGCGCGCGCGGCGGCGGAACTATCCGGCATGAGCGGCGGCGCTGTATAGAAGCGCACCGCGCCTTCGCCGATGGCAGCCAATGCACACCCATGACGGGCCAGCAACCGCAATGCATCGTGGGTTACGCTCGATCCCGGTCCTAGCAAAACGATGGAGACCGCCTGATGCGGAATCTGATAGTCGCCTGGCGTCAACTCTCCGCCGCCGGCGGTGATGAAGCGCAGGCAACCGTCCTCAACTTCCAGTCTGCCTCGATCAAGCCAGACCAGCCCGTGCCTATCGGCGTGGGGGATGCGCGCCTTGTCCAAACCCAAGCGTCCAGCCAGCATTAAAGGCTCCCCGACGGCCTCAGCAATAACATTCCAAATCCGTATGCCTTGTGGCGGCCGATCCCGCCTTCCAGCAATTGCTGAAAGCGATCCGGATGATCGATGATCAGATCGCCTTGCAGGATAGCGCTCGGGCCTTCAATCGACGCCGCTTTGCGCGCCGCGCGATCCCGTTCGAAACGCGTGAGTCGAACCCCGGCAAGAAGAGTGGCTACATCAACGAGTTTCTGCGCCAGCCAGTCGGTATAGACCGCTTCTCGGGTTCGACCTGCCTGAAGCATATTTTCATCGGAGGCGGGATCAGCAGGGAAGCGCCGCATGGCTTCAATGAGGAAGGCATCCACCTCAGCGCCTTTGGCGTAGGATCCACCCGGGAAGGGCAGTGGTTTGAGCAAGCGGCTGACCGGACGGACGCGGATTTCAAAACCCATTCGCTTCCCCTCGCGCCAATTCTCCGGCATGGTCTTGACTGCAAGTCGTTTCAGATCGAAGACGGCATAAGCCTCCGGCAAGGCGCAATCCTGAGCGACTTCAAGCAGAGTCGCGCGGTCGGCACTGCTATAGGCATAGACGTGACCTTGTTTGGCTTGAGGCGCGACGAAGAGTCGAAACGGATGCAGCACACGCGGCCCAAACGACTCCGTCAACAAATGATGCAAGGCACGGCCTTCATCCAGACCGGCATCGCGCTCCTGTCCCTTGATGTTGCGGCGCACAGACCAGCCGAGATTGCGCTCGGCGGCCCAATGTCCCAATGCAGGGATGGAGACAGGCAGTCGTACAAAATGCAAGGTGCTCATGAGGTCGCCTCTCCCAACGCGACTGTGCCTTCCACTACCATGCGCGAGCCGCCGTGAAGCCCCGTCTTCCAGTTGCGAAGATCTTCCAGAGCCACGATGCGATGCACGTACTCGCCATCATTGGGTCCCTCCTTCACAGGCCAGAGAGCGCGCAGTTTTCGAGAGGCTCTTTCGAGGGATGTCACTTGCTCCAGTGCCTTGTAGGCAGAAGCGGCCATCACTTCTCCGGCCAGAATCGGCAGCGATGGCAGGCATGGCTTGCGGCCCAGAAATAGCGGGCGCGCGGGGCGCTTCAAGGCAGAGGAAACAGCATCGAGGTTGGGCGCCTCGTCGGCTGGATGCAGACGAAGAACGACACATGCGCTCAGGTCCGCGTGATAGTCGCGCAGACGACGGTGCGGCGATTTGTAAGTCTTGGCACCACCTCTGCGTCCCTCAGGCTTTCCGTATGAAGTCCATCCCTGTTCGTCCCCGTCCAACCTTGCGTTCTGCGTGTCGGTCAAAATGCCGTTGGCACTCTCCCGCTCCCGCCGCGCAGCAAACACCAGGCGGTCCTGGAGGGATTGATGCGCTTTCCAGTTGGTGCGTTCCCAGCCAAAGGCGTTGGCAATCAGGCCGGTCAGCATGGAGGCGGCAGGAAAGTCGCGCGTGACACCGATCTGGTCGATCGTCACGCCACCAAACGCAATCAACGGAGCCTCCAGGCGCATGACAAGCCAGCGAAGCTGTTCGTTCATTGTGCCTCCCTTGCCCGATCCTGTGCCCATGTGGCTAGAGCAGCGAGAGACGCCTTTTCGGCGCCGGCAATGGACGTTTCCGAAAGCGACAGATAGCGACGCTGTTCGCCTGTCTCATAGACGTCATCGAGATTCTTGAGATGACTGGCGAGTGAAGCGACGGCCTGTTCCATGTCTGGCGCAATCGCCTTGCGATACGCACCGGCAAGACTGCGCGGCTGGCGATCGCCTGCCTCCACCAGCATGAAGTCGGCGCGACCATATGGCGCGGTGGAACCGAGCTTCGCACCCGGAGATACTTCTGCGATCAAGTAGAGAAGATTATGCACAACGCTGCCGGCAAGTTCCATGTTGCCGCCGCAGTTTGCGATCAGGCCTGGCAAATCGATGACCACATAACCGTAGAACAGTCCCGAGGTCAACTCCGTCTCCTGAATCGTATCGGCGCCACCATCGTCCTCGTCCGACTTGAGATCATCGACAGCGGTGAAGTAGTCGCTTTCGGTCTCCGCGGCGTGAACAGTAAAGGCGTGAGCGACGTGGATGGGTGCCTCAATGTTTGCGGCAGGATCAGAAGTGACCATGCGGCCGAACAGCGCGGCAGCCAAACCTGCGGGAAGCGAAGTGTTCTCACGCAGTGCATTGATGTTGGACTTGAAAGCCTTGGACCATGCCTCGACTGCCGCCTTTACATCGGAGGCGCTGGATGCTCCCTTCGCCAAAGCATCTGCCTGTTCGGCGAGCCAACGTATTTCCGGCGCTCCAAACAATAGGGTCTGACGGCTGGCCTTGCCCTTGTCAGCCTTGTCCCCATAGACGGCCTTTTGAAACTCCGGCTCCAGAATCTTCAGGATCACATCGGAATACTTTCCTCGCATCGGATCGAAGATCAGTTTGGTGACCAACTCGCGTGAACGATGGGACTTCTCGGCACCCTGGAGTTTTGCCAGTGCGTGCGGATCGTTCTTCGTCATTCGCCAATGCCGTTTGAGGCACTGCGACGAGATGCGGGTGCGCAATGTATCTCCGTATGGCAAGCGCTTGGAAAGGCCGCTGTCATCACGATTCAGCAATGCGGCCGTATAGGAGTGCAAGGTATGGATCTGCAAAAAACGAACTGACGTCATGCGGCGGTTCCTTCCATGTTTTCCTGAGTCTTGTTTGAGTCGCGGTCGGCGCGGTCGAGACGCGCATAGTAGAAGCGGGCTATGTCCTGAAGAGGAGCCGGACTGTTGGGCGTCAGCAGCAGTAGAGCGACCTCGGTGCAGTTGAATCCCAACTCCGGCGCCCGGCTGCGAGCGAGCATTCTGGCAATGCGTTCGATGGCCTCTGCGCGCTGCGTGACAGGTGTAGCCAGCAGGCGGGCCAGACGCTGCTCGGACAGCGCAGGGCGAGGACTTTGCGGGTCCGCCGGCCATGCCGGATTGCCGCCATCGCAGAGAATGCGCCCCAATCGACAGGAACGGTCATGGAGGCGAACAGAGGTGTTCTGTCCGGACTTTGGAGTAAGGATGGCAAGAATGCGGACGATCTGCATCCACACTCCGGTTTGCTCGGAAGGCAACTCAAGGGTGGAGACAAGGCGCCAGAACATGGAGGTTCCCAAGCCGTCTGGCTCCATCCTGCGCAACTCCGCCAACGGACCGGAATCGAGCGCCAGTAGTTTTGCGGAAAGTGCCGTGATCGTCTCTTCAAGCGATCTCATGTATTGTCTCCTCTACCGCCGGTTTCGGGAACAGTTCCGGGAATTCGCGTCTGACGCATTGAAAGAAGCGCTTCCGGGCACGAGCCTCGCCGCGTGACCGGAACAATCGTACACATGGGATCGAAGGCAGAGCCGCTTCGAAGATTGACCGCGCCTGCGAGAAGAGTTTCTGAGCAAAGGCCTTCGCCTCTGCTTCCAGTGCTTCGTGCCCTGTCTCCTGAGCCTCAAAACGCAGCCAGAGGTGTTCAAAGAAGATCACGTCGGCCGCGCGATCAAATTGGGCGCGTGCTTCGTTTGTTCGCTCGTAGAGTCGATCCCGCTCCCGCTTGCTTAGTTTTGAAATCGACTCAACGTCCTTTCCACCTGCTGCCATATGAACCAGACTCTCGCGAAGCGTCAGATCAAAATGACTGATTTCGTCAATTTGTTTTCTGGCAAGTAAATGTAGCTCTATTCGCTTTGGTCCGAGCGCTCGCGAGATTCTTCCACCCAGAGGCAAGGTGCGGGACTTGAACCCAAAAGTCTTGCTTTGTCCATGCGATAATGCTCGCGCAACAAGCGCAAAAGTTTGTCCGCTCTCCTCATTCGCTGATAGACGTGCCAAAACAGGTAGGCGGTAATCGCCGGAGAATAGAAGTTCTACTAGCAATTTGTAATCAAAGTCTCGTTCTGACAGGCTCAGGGGGGAGTTGTCCTTAACTACAACTGGAGCCCATGGATCACCTACTGCAGCAACTCCCTTGGCTTTCTCGATGGAAGAAATGCGAGTGGCTCTGGATGTTCCCCGCTTTACCACCAGATGTTCATCCTTCATCGAAAGTCGAATACGGCGGCACGCTTCAATAAACCAGATGTCCAAATCCTGGAGCGCGATTTGCTCATCATCCTTCCACGGTGCAAGCCAAGTAAGGGCCAATCCATTGGCAGGCTTGTAACCAATATGGTCGTATGCCTCGAGTTCATCTTCGCGCGTGGCAAGCAGGACGGTCACATCCCTCCGGAACCAGGCGCCGGGTCGAGGGGTGTTGCCCTTGCCCTTACTCTGTGTCAACGGAGCAATTCCGAACATTGAACGGGACGAATATCCGCCATTCATGCGCGCGATGCCATTATTTCCAGCACCACCATATCCTTCACTTGTTTGCAGCGAGACAAGCGCATAAACCCAGTCCTGGATATCCGGCTGCTGAGCCACCAGTTGCTTGAGATCGTGGTTCTTGGAGGTAATCAGCAGATCGAGCGCATCCGGGGTCGGAACCTCAGTCTTCAGATCCATCCCTGCAGGAACAGGAGGCTGAAAGAAGGCAGGCTTGCTCGGATCTTCCACAACCAGACACCACGGTTCGTCGTCAGGGAACTCATGTGTGAGGCCCCGCAGAAGCTGCGCCCACGCTTCATCGCTCTCGGGAAGCTGAACGGAACCCGCCCGGTGCAATGCAAGCGCAGCCAATTGCACGAGAAACATATGCCAGGCGGGAGCTTGATGAGGGCGAAGCGCAGGGTACCCATCTATCTTGTCGAGAGTTAGCAACGCAAGAAGGCCGGGAAGACTCGCCTGGCTTTCGGGGGAAACTCGAAACACCGTCTGCTCTAACAGGTTAATATTTGGCAAAGTCATTGCCTCGTCTTCATCATCCCACGCCGATCATAGGTAAAAGGAATATTTGCTATTGTCAAAGTAAGGACCCCGTCACGAATTACAGGGGTGATCGGTTCGCTAGTTTCCAATCCATGCGACCAGTGCGCGGGCATGGTCAAGCCGCTGATGAATTCCCCGAATGGCCCCTGCACAGGAGGCTGAAAGGAAATTCGAGCACCTTCTTCGCCTAGCCGGGTTCGGATTTGCTCCTCGTCGGTGGGAAACAGCACATCGGAAAACGGGGTATCAAAGGGTAGAAGGACGTTCTTTGCCGCCCCTCTGCACGCGATCTCCCCTCCGGCATGATTATTGTTGTAATCGATCCATTCACGACCCAGTTCGAGATGCAGCGCGTCAATCTTCTCCGGGTGTGTTGCGCCTTCCACCAGCATTCGATTCATCGAGGGGATCCTCCACACTGAGTGCTCGAGGATCAATCGGCGAGTCAGTTCCAGTATGGAAAGATCGCGGTAGATGCCATTCAGCACACCTTTCCTCTTCCAGGCACCAAGGCCATTCTCGAAAGCGGGAGCGAGGAGCGGAGCCAGGCCCTTCTCAGGAGAAAGGACATGACACACAGCGCTTTCGAAGCCGTCCGGGCGAGGCAAAGAAGTACGGCGATGCAACCGACCTATTCGTTGAAGCAATACGTCCATCGGACACAAGTCCGAAATCAGCACGTCCGCGTCGATATCAAGGCTCTGTTCAAGGGTCTGGGTGCCAATCACGATTACCCCGCCAGTGTTGCGAACCTTGGGCGAAAGCGCCTCCTCGACAGCTCCATCCAGCAACCGGCGGTCCTCCGGTGCAAAGCGACCATGATGTAGAGCAGGTCCCCCGCGTAGGCTCAGCAGTAAACTTTGTCCTTCAGCCTCCTGCACAGATGTCCAGGTATCGATGGCCGCCTTCACCGTATTGCGAATTACCAGAACCCGTGCACCACGCCGTGCTGCATCCAGTGCGAGATTTGCCGCAGCTTCGGCATTCATGCTCGTCACGAGGTTCAACGCTACGGCCTTATCCGTGGTCGGCTTATCGCTCGAGTCCTTTGCCAAGCCTGATTTGCACCACACAATCGGATAAGGCGCCGCGACAGCCTCCGCGAAGGATGGAATCGGCGATCCAAGCCACTTGGACCTGGCCCGCGAGCCGAGCGTTGCCGACATCAGGAGCGCATGGCCACCCCGGCTCAAATGCAGCTTGAGAAGGTGGTTTTGCACCTCCGTCATGTAACTGTCGCTTGCATGAACCTCATCAATCACCAGCAAGCTCCGAGAGAGCGCAGCGGAGCGGAGATGCGCATGCTTTACGCACAATGCACTGAGCATGGCTTGGTCAACCGTACCGATTGCAACCGTGGCGGCCAAATACCGCTTGCTGCTCTCAGAGGCCCATCGTGCAACCAGAACATCTTCTGCTGCCGATCCCTCGTCGTCCCAACGGACATTCCAATGAGGCAGTGGCTCGCCTACCGCCTCACCTGCACGCATATAGCCGGGAACGGCAAGTATGGCCTCAGGAGCCTGCGCACCAAACAGGTGGTTCAACATTGAGTTAATGCGGCCATGCAGTTGCACTGCGGCAGACCGGGTTGGCAGTGCGAAGTAGAGACTATCCACGGCTCCTGCCTGCATAAGTTGCGCAAAGCGCCAGAACGCCGCCTCCGTCTTTCCGGACCCCGTTTCTGCCTCAAGTATGAGAAGCTGCTCCGTCAGAGGACTCTTCCCGACTAGTTTCTGTTGCGCGTTGGCTTCAGTGAATCCCGTTGCTTCGGTGAAGCCGGTGTGCCTCTCTATGGAAGCTCGCAGGGGAGATACCTCAAGGCCAATGCGCTCGATGGCACTGCGCGCAAATCTCCGCGCTTTTTGCATATAGTCCGGATCAAGTTCCGGGACGAAAGGGAAGAATCTTTTGTCGGAGCCAATCCAATCCGCCAGGGATACCAGCCCTGACAGGAAATGATGGAAGGGAGCGGTCGAAGGAATCCCCTGAGTATCCTCCGAAAATGCCTCGAGGAACCAGCATCGCATCATACTGCCAATCTCAGCGGCGGCTGTGACCGGATCGTAGTGAAGTGTGGCCGTCTGCACTGGCTCCCAACGCTTTCCGCTTCCGTCATTTTGCAAAAAAGGACGGCCATGATGGGCCAGCACCGCATACAAGAGATTCTCGTCTACGCCCCACCCACACAGTTCGACCAAACCAAGATGGTTTGCAATCGGCTCCAGCTTGTATTCCGAAAAGATCGCTGCCCCTTGCGAGACGTGGCCGTTTCGCTCTCCGTGCCAGTCGCGATCCTGCCATCCTTTGGCTTGAAACCCGGGATGCAGTTTCCCGGCGTCGTGCAGGAATACAAGAACGGAGAGCCGTCCGATGAGTACAGGAGATAATGAGCACCCAATTACTCGCTCAATTCGGGTTTGGAAAGTAGGTAAGGAGACGATGCATTCAAAACAGGCTGCCACATCGGCACAGTGGTGAGCGAGGTGGTGGAAGTCTCCTGTTTCAATTTCGATTTTCGCCCAGGGGGAGCGTACTACTGGACTTCCCACTTCCATCATTGAACCTTTCAAACGAGCGAGTATTGCCCAGCCTTCAAGCCAGAGTTGGCGCGAAACTGGTCGGCCGCATCCCAGAGCCGCTTTTCCAGGGTGCCCGCGGCAGAATCGTTTTCAGAAGGAGCTATCCAAAGCATGGGCCGGGTGTCTTTTTAGGTCGTAACCGATTGTAAAGCATGGCGGTTGCGCGCATAATTCCTGGTTTTTTGCGGCAAAATGACTGGTTCGTTCAAAGGGGGGCAGGCGTCAAATGGCCCAAGCTCCCGGACATGTTCGGCAAGTTACGACATTTTCCCTTCCTTCCTGCAAAAGCTTGGAAAAACGCAAGTTATTTCGAAGTTGTGCCGATAGGACTACTGTTGCTCATTTGAGGGGAGTTCGAGATGGAAGCTGTTATCGAGACACGATTGGAAAAATTTTCCAGTCCAGATGGTCTGGACGCGGTTCTTCAGGCTGTCGAGAGGAGGCATCCCCATCCCAACGATGCCAACAAAGGAGCGCTCAAGCAGGACCGTAGTGCAGTGCTGTCAGCAGTCGGCGATCTCTGCATGAGCCGCGATCGGCTTGGCGAAGCTCTGGAGAGGTACAAAAGGCACTACGAAAACGATGGAGTCTGGATGGAAGCCGCAGATGCGATTGGCAAAGCTCTCCACAAGAATGAGCGAACTGTTCGAAACATCATTTCCGACTACCAACGGGTCAAGCCTCTTCCGGCCAAGATCATCGAGGCATCGCACAATCTCGAAATTCAACTGGCACGGAAAAAGTACGCACCCGCAGTAGCGATCATTCAAGCCGAAGTCGCATCCATTGCGAGTCTCAGCGATTCGAAGGCAAAGGAGATTGTTTTGAGTGCCATAGCGAGAACATCCAAAGGGTCCAGTACTGATGAGCTATTCGAAGAATTGACCAGACAAGAAAAAGCGCATTTCAGCGTACGAATGAAGATTCGGACTGCACTGAACAACTTCGAGGATGGCCAAAAGCTTCCCACGCTCATTGCGGCACTGGAAGAGGAGATGTATCAAGTCTGGGGAAGCAGACAGCCTATTACCATCGAAGTCACGCCGCGGCCATCCCTGCTTTCGATGAACGGTCAAAAAAGGAAGGATTCGAGATGCTAGAGACAAAGATAAGCTGGGCTCACGCCACCTGGAACCCGTGGTCAGGATGCAAATGGGTCAGTCATGAGTGCGACGGTTGCTACGCCAAAGCGCAACTGGAACTTCACGGGCGCAATTTCGGCGTGCTGGCACCTACGCAAACTTTTAAGACGCCGTATCAACTCAATGCTAAAGCGGAATGCCAAAATAAACAGGCAATCTGTTTTGTGTGTTCGCTATCCGACTTCTTTCATGCGAATGCAGATTATTGGAGGGCTGATGCCTGGCAGATTATTAAAGACTGCAAGCATGTCAACTTCATGCTCCTGACCAAACGACCGGAGAGGATTGTGGAGTGCCTGCCCGATGACTGGGCCAACCAAGAAAAGTACAAACATGTTTGGCTGGGAACGACCTGTGGCATCCGCAGCAGTTTTGAGAGGGTTGATATCTTGCGCTCCATACCATGCTCCTTGCGTTTCATCAGCATCGAGCCCCTTATGGAGAGCATTGCCGACATTGATCTCACCGGCATCGGATGGGTAGCCGTCGGTGGCATGAGCGGTCGACTGAATAAAAAGCACCATTTGCAATTGCAGTGGGCTGCGGAGATGCATGACCTTTGTAAGGAAAAGAGCATTCCCTTTCTATTTAAACAATCAAGCCATTTCCAACCAGAGCACGGGATAAATGGCTTGAGCCTCTTTCTGGCTGAGCGTGAAGGGAATCAAGCTGCCGCGGAGAATGTTCCCTTGCTCCGTTCTTTTCCAACAACCGATCTTCCACTGCTTCCGTTCATGGAGCATGGGAATCGATTCACTGAGGAAGAGTTCCGAGACTATATGCGCCTCGACAGCGCTTTACCAAGAAAGTGGGCCGCGGTAAGGCGATAGACGGTCTGTCCATTTTCGGCGGCGCTTTGCGATTTCACATTCAGGAAGGCTTGCGCTGTCTCCCACCAGTGCAGCGACCAGGCACCAGCCAGTAATATCCGTGAAATCCGTATGTCTTCTGCCATTTGGCTTGTCGCTCTGTACCAGGACTGTGCGTTGGAATGAGAAAAGTCGGATTTCAGACCAAGGAATGCATTTTCTGTTCTGGCTCACATTCCGCTTTCGGTTGGCTTTACATACTATGACAACATGTCACAGGGCGCGCACATAAAAGAAGGCACAAAGCACTCAAGGAAGCTCCGGCTCCCTGAGGTGCTGGTGCGCGTGGGGGTGAAAAAAACAAAGCTTTACAGCATGATTGAAGAAGGCTTGTTTCCAAAGCAGATGCCACTCATGGCCAATAGCCGATCTGTTGGCTGGTTGGAGGAGGAGATCGCCAACTACGAAGCTGGACTCGGAGTCCCGCAATCTGCTTCGCCTAAAGCGCAGGTAGCAAAACCGGCCATAGTGGCTGCCATCTCCGCACCGTCTCGGACTCTCCCGGCGCCCGCGAAGCAAACAAAAAGCCTGCTAAACCACCGTGAAATACCGGCCACTTTTGATGATTCTCTGGTTCCCACCGGCATGGAGATCATGGGGCGCCCTGTCTTCCTCCACAAAAAATCCGGCAAAGTTTTATTGGACATAGGCCTCATGTCATCTCAGCTTATTGGAAACTTTGCAAGCGCGATGACAACCAACTCCGAATGATTCATGTGTGCTGACCGTCGGCTTCAAAGGTGCTACCTATGCCGACTCCAACCGTGCAAGGGAGCATTACACAACAGGTCGGGAATATGGCACCTCTATTAGTAGTACTGAGATTTTTGGATCGCGCGGACATCTTCCATGGGCCCACTTCCACGTACAGGCTTCCCTTCCCTGAGGTGGCCAAGGTAATCTGCCCATTCACGCATCATGAGATCCCTTTCCTGTATATAGCTTGCACGATCATAAGCACGGCCATTGGGAAACCGCTGAATGTGGCCAAGTTCGTGTTCGATAAGGTGTTCCTGGATCTTCAGCTCATCGATAATCATTGTTCTGGCCATCGCGCGAAAACCATGACCAGTGTGTATGGATCCTGGGTATCCGATTGTCTTCAACGCCTCGCGGATTGCGCCATCGCTCATTGGTTGATCTATCGACCGCTGCCCGGGGAACACATATTTGCCGCTGCCCGTGATTCCTTTAAGCTCCTGAAGAATCTGGCAAACTTGAGGAGCAAGAGGGACTATCAGGCAATCGTCGATAGCTTCTCCCTTCGTTCTTGCCTTTTCTCGCGCCTCATCTTTTTCCAGCGGAAGGAGCCATTGGCGCTTGTCCAGATCAACTGCCTGCCATTCCATGGTTCGCAGCTCTCCCGGCCGACAGAATAGGTACGGATTCAATCGGAAGGCGCTTTGCACCACTGCTGATCCTCGGTAGTTCCAGATTGCCTGCAGCAATGGGGCCGCATTTTCGCCCTTTGTAATTGCCGGGAAGTGTGCCCGGACAGGTCTTTGCAGCAGTTTAGAGATGCCGATGGTCACGTCGCCTGGGCAATAGCCAAGCGTTTTTGCATACGCGAAAACCTCACTACAGCTGCCGAGGGTCCTTTGGGCGGTTTCCAGGCAGCCACGACCTTCGATTTTTTGGATAGCAGCCAGAACTTCCGTTCCAGTAATGTCGGCTATTGGTCGCTCGCCAAGAGCTGGGAAGAGGTCATTTTCAAATCGAGCCCTAACACGCTTTCCGTGATCCGAGGATTTACTGTGACCAGAGAAGATCTCTGTGAGCCATTTGTTCGCTATGGCGCTGAAAGTGTTGATTTTGTTTTGTCCACTCGCTTTGCGTGCTTCTTTGCGCAATGTGCTGGGATTAATCCCCTTGGATAGTTGACTTTGGCACCCGTCGCGCTCTTTGCGCGCAACCTTCAGGGAGACTTCCGGGAAAACACCCAGTGAGATTTTGTTCTCCTTCCCTTCAAACTGGTAGCGAAAATGCCACCATTTGCTGCCACTGGATTTTACGATCAGCGACAGTCCACCGCCGTCGGACATCTTGTAGTCTTTATCGATGAAAATTGGCTTGGACTTAGACTTGGCGGAGCCGCCGGTTTTGTTAGCAACCCTCGCCGGATTTATACCGGGTTTGGCGTTTTCGACCTGTAGTGCAGTGAGGATATTTCTTGCGGCCATAATGGGCAACTTTCCAGGGCATCTTGAAGTTGCCCATATTGTTGCCCATTTTTGTTGCGGAAGTCAACGGATTTCGGCGAACGTCAGCGAACGCCGGAAAACCAAAGTTTCAATATTTTCAATGATTTAAGTCAGAATTTGAACTTCCGCGAACTCCGGAGAACCTAGTAATGGTAGCGCTAACGGGAATCGAACCCGTGTTTTAAGATTGAGAATCTCACGTCCTAACCCCTAGACGATAGCGCCACACTTGCGGGGAGCAGCCTCTTCGGCCACTTCTCTACTGTAACAAAAATCCGGCTGATTGCCAAAGCACCTGCGGTGCGCAGCCTTCGGCTGGTCCGCGCCCAGGAAAAAGGCGCGGGAATTACAGCGTGGGACTGAATGGAAAAGGCTTCCACAGGCGGTGGGGATCTTAGATGGAACCGCTCTAGATGCCCAGCTTGCGGACTTCGTCGTTGTAGTACTTGCGGTACAAGATCTCCCACTCCTGCGAGCCTTCCGCGATGACCTTGCGCTGGTTGGCGATCTTTTGCCGCGCCGCCACATCGATCTTGGCTTCTTCTTCGAGCAGGGTTTCGAGGATCTTGCGGGCTTCCTGGCGAATCACGTTGCGTTCTTCCAGAAAGCCGACCGAGTCGATCTCCGCCAGGGTGTCAGCGACGGTGTGGGCCAACTTGTTGAGCTTGTCGCGGTTGATCCTCATAGCACCGCCTTGTATTTCTTGGCCAGCTCGGTTTTGACCTTTTTGAACATCTCGGCGTACTGCGCGCCGGATTTGCGCATCTCTTCCGAGTACGCCTCCAGAATCACACGCACTTCGTCATTGATGCGGTCTTCGAGGGAGAGTTCTTCGATGAGCCCTGCAGCGACGCGTTCTTCGACCACCTTCAAGTTGCTGGAGGTGATCATCTTGGCATCGATGAGGTGCTTAGCCGTTCGGCGGGCCAGATACCCGATGTAATCGCGCGAGAAGATCATGGGTTAATCGAAAGCATAAACCATCGTGGATACTCGTGTACACTTCTCGATTCATTCCCTTGTAAAAGGCGACTCAAACGCTTCATTTCTTCGCCTCTCGCGGCGGGGTGAAACGAAGAACCCAGGAGCGGTTCCAGAATAACTATGCCCAGGATGGATTGTGGAAGGTCGCCACTCGCTGCTGACTTGAAGGATTAAGCTCCGGGTCCACCGATTCCGGAACCGCGCAGCCTCGGATTAGGGCGCTTTTCGGGCAAGAAAACGGGCGCGGAGAAGATTCTCCGCGCCCGGTTAGTCCCTGTCCTGCGCGCTATCGACGCGCCGGGGGATGTGGTTAGAAGTTGTACTTTACCGAAAGCTCGGCAACGCGGCGGCCAGACTTGTAGTAGGTCTTGCCCCAAACCGGCTGTGAGCTCGACAAGTTGGCTGCCGAAGTGTTGGTGAAATGCGTCTTGTCCGTGGTCGTGAAGGACAAAGAGGTTGCATTTCCGTTGTAGTTGTAGTCCCACAGCGCATGGTTGAAGGCGTTGAAGGCCGCGGCGCGGAACTCAACGGTCTGCTTCTCATGCACACGGAAGTTCTTGTAGATGGTCAGGTCGGTGTTGCTGTAGGCCGGACCGCTGAGGTAGGGGAACTGACGCAGCCCTTGGGCGCCGATAGTCGGGACGCCAAAGCAGGAGGCATTCATGTACTGATGCGAAGCCAGGCCGTTCTTGGGATTGCAGAGCATGGTGGGCTGGATGGTTCCGTTGTTGGTTCCATACCAGGTCTTGGTGGTGAGGCTCTCTGTGGGGGTGGTGATGCTCAGACCCAGGTTTTGCGAAGTCTGCGCCTGCAGGTTGGCACCGGACTGCAGGGTAGTGGTGCCGCTGAGCGTCCAGCCGTTGACAGCCTGGCTCACCAGCTGGTTGTCGCCCTTGTAGGGCTTGGCCAGGGTGTAGGCGTAGGAGCTGTTGAAGACCTGCGGACGGTCGATGTTGAGCACGCCATAGTTGCCGTGCACGGTGAAGGCGTCCGAGGTGGTGTTTTCGATGCCCAAAGCCTTCGACCAGGTGTAGTTGAGGTTGAAGGTCAGATCGCCGGACTTCTTGGCCCAGGCGATCTGGAAGGCGTTGTAGTTGGCATAGCCAGCGTGAGTGTTCATGTTGATGCTGTTCTGGCCGTAGCCCTTGTAGTAGGGGTAGTAGTCGGTCAGGTTGCTGACGTTTTCCGGATCGGTCGGCGCGGCCGCGCCGGTGACCGGGTCAACCTTGAAGAGGCCGCCAACCGGAATCTTGTTCTGGTTGACAAAGCCGCTGGCCAATCCGGAGCCGTTGCTCTGGCCGCCCATCAACGTGTTGCTTGATGAATTGCCGACATAGGCGGCTTCAACCACGGTGTGGAAGGGAGTCTGCTGGCTGATGGTCAGGTTATAGGCTTCGGTGGTGGGAATGAGTCGGTCGTTGGGATCAGCAACACCGCTCAGGCCGCCCAGGCTGCCTGCTCCTCCGGCGCTGCCAATGGCCGAAACTTCGCCAAAGGTGATGTTGCCGCCGGGGCTGTTGTAGGATTTCATCTCGTTGGCAGTGGTGTTGGGACCACCGTAATCGTTGTACTGGTCGTTCCAGCGATACATGCCCCAGCCGCCGCGAACCACGGTCTTGCCGTTGCCGAAGAGGTCATAGGCCAGGCCCAGACGGGGCGAAGTGGAAGCGATGCCGACCGGCGATCCGCTGTTGGGGATACCAGGGTCAACGCCATGCCAGCGTACGCCAGGATAAGGCCATGCGGTGTTGCTGGCCACGTCGGAAGCATAGAGCTGCGGAAGCCAGACGGCCATGCCTACGCCGGCACGATCATACCAGCGACCGATGTGGTCGAGGCGGAAGCCGATGTTGGCGGTGAAGCGGCGGGTCACCTTCCAGTCGTCCATCAGGAAGCCGGAGGTGGTGCGGAAGGCCATGTTGGTCAGCGGGTCGGAGTTGGTCTGAGAGAAACCGCTGGCGATGCCCATCAGGAAGTTGGCGGTGGGGTTGACGGTGCCGGTGGTTTTGCCGCTCACAGAATCAAGCTGCACCTTGTGGTCGAAGCTATAGACGCCGTTCAGGTTCTGGTAGTTGCCCTGGTAGTTGTTGACCAGTTCGGTGAACAGGCCGGCCTTGAAGGTGTGACCCTTCCAAACCTTGGTGATGTTGTCGGAGAACGAAGGAGTGGCCTTCTTGGAGGGATACACGCCCCCGCCGGCAGACCAGAGATCGGGCTGGGAGGTGTCGGGCAAGCCCTGGGTGCCATTGACGCTGGGCGCCAGCAGCGAGCTGTTGTAGACGGTGCCATAGCCGTAGCCGATGGTCGTCGAATAGGCGGCCTTCAGGTTGTTGGGCGCCAGCGGGCTGGCGGCATAGCCCCAGGCGAAGACGAATTCGTTGGTCAGGGTCGGGGTGATGATGTTGAGCATGTTGACGGTCAACACCCGCGAGGTGGTGGGGTTTTCGATGGTGCCGCCGGGGTAGGGAACAGAATATCCAGGTGTCCACCAGATGTGGGCAGCGTTGGAGGTGGTATCGTTGCCCTGCTGGTAGGCAACATAGATCTTGTTGTCTTCGTTCAGGTTATAGTCCACGCGGGCGCGGTACACATCGCCGTTATGAACAGAAGCGATGGCCTGGTAGTAGTTGTAGCCGCCCTGGGGGTTGGAGACATTGGCCGTGGGCCAAAGCTTGGCCAGGGCCAAGGCGCCAGGATTGATGTAGGCGGCGATGTTGCCGCTGGTCAGTTTGGTGCCGTTGGGAGCAAAACCGCCGGTCGGGTCGCCGCACCAGTTGGTCTGTGTGGCGCTGAAACCAGTAGTGCAAACCTGGCTGTTGGCGGTGGTGGTGGTGAAGTTGCCAGCCAACATGTCCGCAGTGGGGATGGTGGACTGAAGAACCGTGGAACCACCCAGCATCTGGCGCATCGACTCATAGCCGAACCAGAAGAGCAGCTTGTTGTTTTTGTTGTAGTTGGGGGCGATGAAAGGCAGACGGACGGGGCCGCCAATGTTTCCGCCGGGATAGTAGTAATGGTCGGCGACACGCTTGCTGCCGTAGTACTTGCTCAGCCAATCGTTGGAATTGAGTACGCCGTTGCGGGCAAAGAAATAGCCCTCGCCGTGGTAACTGGCTCCGCCGGATTTGCTGATGGCACTGAAGATGACCGGACCGTCGGCCGAGTCGGCAGCGAAGTTGGAGGTCTGGATCTTGATTTCCTGGGTCATCTCCGGGTTGACGACCGCGAGCGACCAGCAGTTGCAGCCGGGATCGATGATGTTGGCGCCGTCCATGATGTAAGCAGCGCCGCCACGGTAGGGTGCGCCGTTGGGGCTCAGACCGACGCCGATGGTGCTGCCGGTAGATCCAGCATTCTCAAAGTCAAAGGAGCCGCTGGTGCTGTTCTGATTGTTGTTGGCCACGGTCGTAACGCCGGGCAGAATCTTCATCAGTTCGCTGGCGTTGCGGCTCTCGACCGAGAGGCGCTGCAGGTCTTCCGACGAGATTACGGTGGAGCGCTCGCCGTTTTCGGTGTTGATCAGCGGTTCCTGATCGGCGGAGATGATAACGCTCTCCGACGAGGCGCCGACGGACAACTGCAATCCGGAGACCAGCAACGAATCGCCGGCGGTCAGGGCCAGATCGGTCTTCTTGAGAGTTTTGAAGCTCTTGGCTTCCACGATGACCGAGTAGTTGCCAGGAATGGCGCCGGCGAAGGTGAAGTATCCGGTGTCATTGCTGACCGACTTGCGCTGGTCCTTGGTCTCCTGATTGAGCAGGGTCACGTTGGCCTTGGCGACAACCGCGCCGGACGGGTCCAATACCTGGCCAGAGATGCTGCCGGTGATGACCTGCGACCAAGCGGTCGCGGACCCGAGAAAAAGACAGAGTCCCAGGCTCAGGACGGTCCACCAGGCGGTGAAGCCCGATGTCTTTCCTGCGCGGGATTGAGTGAACTGCGTCATGCATCCTCCTAAGTTGTGGAACAGTGGATGTAGTAGCTGCTGGCGCCCCTTGTGGGAGCGTCATGCGGCTTTGCGGGCACAAGAAACGGCATGCCCTCCGTGCTTGGAAGGTTGGCGGCCGATCGGTTGTGCAAGTGCTTGGCGGTTTGAACGGAAGCGTCTCCGCAAAATCGATTAAGGTGACAACCAAAACGATTAAGTAAACGCGCCAGCAACACATTAGGAGTTTTTTGTAAAGATTGTCAACAGTATTCTGAAGCATTTTGAAGTATTCTGAACACGCTTCATCTTTTCTGGAATACCCCGGTGTCCCCAGTCTGCTAGACCGTCTGCGCGCTTCAAGGTGCAGCATGAGCGGGCTCAATGTACAAGAAAAGTGGAAAGGATACAGAGTGTGGCCGCTGCCTGCAGGCACACGAAGCCTTTGGAGCACCCGAATAATCTCGCTGCAATTAAACTAAATCGTTTTACTTGATAAATAAATGTGATTGGTCACGCTCGCTCTGTGGGCACGAGGTCTCGGTACCTGCGATTCGGATCAATAAAAAATCGAAAATCAGTCGCGGTGCGGGCAGTTTTTGCTGTTGAGGCACTCGTCGTTCAGACGCAGCCGCTCGACGGGATGGCCCGCGATCAGGTGTTCAGCCACAATCTCGGCGGCGTCGGAGGCCTGCACATTGCCGTACCAGACCGCTTCGGGATAGACCACCATCACCGGACCGTGTTCACACTGGTCCAGGCAGCCGGCCTTGTTGATGCGCACTTTGCCGCCCAATCCCGCAGCCTTGGTCAACTGCTGCAACTGGGTGTGCAGATCGCTCTTGCCGTCGGCAGTACAGGAAGTGCGGGGCGCGTCGGCGGGCCGGGAGTTGTGGCAGACAAAGACGTGGTGTTCAAATGCGGGCACTGGCAAGACCTCCAAAATAGGACGGGGAAGTTCCAGAATACTTCCTCGTTTCGGCCTGATACGGCCAGGGAAGTCGAAGTTTTCACAAGAATGCTCCGTTCTGCCGGCCATTTCTGCGAAAATAGGGACTTGACTATGAGCACAGACAACCTTCTTCCGCTGAAAGACGATATGGTGGCCTTCATTGAAGGTCACGGATTACGCCGCGTTCCCGCATACGTTACCGAGGAAATTCCCTCCATCGTATGGGAAGACCGCGATAACCCCGACGCCTGGAAAGATTTCGTCGAGATGGCCAAACACGTTGGCGCTCCCTTTGTCACCTTCAGCGATATGACGCTGGAGAATGATGAACTGGAAGCGCTGATCGAAGAAGCCAGCGAGATGAACTTCCCCGACGACGAGGCCAGCGAACTGGTCGAGGCACAGTGGCTGCGCAAGTACACCGGCAAGGTGGGCTACATCCAGATTGGTTACGTCTATCAGGGCGTCGCCTTCCTGCATGAGACCACGACCGAGTGGTACGAGCGCTTCCAGAGCTTGCTGGAAGACATTGAGAGCTTCCAGGACATCCTCCTCGAAGATCGCGAAGGCGGCTGCGGCGACGACTGCGATTGCGGTCACGACCACGAAGACGAGTAGTTCTCGTGAGCGCAGCAATTCCAACCGGCGCAACCCCGGCGGCTTCCTCGCCGCCGGGCGCGCCGCGCAACCTGATCCGCCCCCGCCAACGCTGGGTTCTGGCTGAAGCGCACCCCGCCGAGGCCACCGAATTGGCCCACGCTGCGCGCATTCCCATGGTGCTTGCTGAGCTGCTGATCGCTCGTGGCATTCATCAGCCCGCCGAAGCACACGCCTTTCTCAATCCCGAAGCCAGCCATCTGCACGACCCCAGGCTAATGCTGGGCATGAACAAGGCCGCCGCGCGCCTGAATCAGGCCATCGACGCCCGCGAACCGGTGTTGCTCTACGGCGACTACGATGTGGACGGAACCACCGCCGTCGTTCTGCTCAAAACCGCCATTGAGATGCTGGGCGGCATCGCCCGCTTCCATGTACCCCATCGGCTCAAGGAAGGCTACGGACTGCAATCCGATGTTCTGAAGGCTGCCTTTGTCGACGGCGCCAAGCTGGTCATCACCGTCGATACCGGAATGCGCGCTTTTACCGAAGCGGAGACGGCGCGGCAACTGGGGCTGGACCTGATCATCACCGACCACCATCTGCCGGCGGCGGACGAAGCGATTCCCCACGCCCTGGCGATCCTGAATCCCAACCTGCCCGGCTGCCCCTATCCAGAAAAATCCCTCTGTGGAGCGGCCATCGCTCTCAAGCTGGCCCAGGCCGTGCTGGAGCAGCGTGACCCCGTGCGCACTCGGGAAAAGATTCTGCCCAGTTTTTTGAAGATGGCCGCCATCGCCACCATCGCCGACGCTGTTCCGCTTAAGGGCGAGAACCGGGTAATTGCCGCGCTGGGCTTGAAGGAACTGCGCCAGCCCGCTGGTCCCGGACTGCGCGCCCTTTTTGCCACCGCCAAGATCGATCCCAAGGCCAGGCCGGTGAGCGGCTTTGACGTAGGCTTTCGCATCGCGCCCCGCATCAATGCCGCCGGCCGCATGGATGTGGCCTCGGAGGTGATCGAGCTCTTCACCACCCGCGACGTGGCCCGCGCCGCCGAACTCGCCGACAAGCTCGATCAGCTCAATCGCGATCGTCGCGATACCGAAGCGACCGCCCTGAACGCCATCCTGAAACGTCTGGAGACCGACGAGGAACTAGCCACCGACCGTCTGCTGGTGGTGGACGGCGAAGGCTGGCACCGCGGCGTGATCGGCATTCTTGCTTCGCGCGTGGTCGAGCGCACCGCCAAACCGGCGCTGGTGGTCAGCATTGAAGATGGCGAGGCCTACGGCTCTGGCCGCTCCGTCGAGGGCTTTCCGCTGCTGCCCGCACTGGAGAGTTGTTCGGATGTCTTCACCCGCTTCGGCGGTCACGCCTTCGCCGTAGGCTTCTCCCTGCCCACTGCCTCACTGCCCGAGTTGAAGCGTCGCCTTCGCCTTTATGCCAACGAGCACCTGGCCGACCGCGAACCGGAACACCTCTTAAAGATTCATGCCGAGCTGCCGCTGGACCGCATCACTCCCGTGCTGGCCGGCTGGCTGCGCAAGCTGGAGCCGCTCGGCCACGGCAACGCCGAGCCGGTCTTTGTCGCCCGCAATGCGCGTCTGGCTACCGCGCCGCGCTTCATGAAGGAACGGCACCTGCGGCTGGATCTGTCCCAGGATATTTCTATTGGACCAACGACGCATGGGTCGATCAAAGCAGTTGGCTGGGATCAGGCGGCTCGTGCACAGTTACTGGGGCTGGCGAAGGACTCCCGCGTCGATGTCGCCTATCGCATTCGCGAAAACGACCACCCCGACTTCGGTGGGCTGGAGATCGAGATCGCCGGTATGGAACTGGTCAAGCCATGATTGAGTGCAAATCCAGAGATACTGTATCCTGATTTGCTTTCAGGCAGGTTATCACTCCCTGATGATCGCGCTGACTTGGGAGAGTTGGTTTCGGGATACATCGACTACGGTTTTGCTGTAGTTTCCAAACGCAACGAGGCCCACGGCGAACCGTGGGCCTCGCTGCATTTCTGCGCTGAATACAGTGCTATTTCTTGTCCTTGTCCTTGCTGGGGGCTGCCTTGGGAGCAGCCGCAGGAGCCGGACGCGCTGCCGGTGCCGTGTGAGGCTGCGACTGTGGCTGCGCGGCAGGCCGCTGTGGCTGCACTGCAGGTTGCGGCTGCGCTGCGGGCCGTTGTGGTTGTGCGGCAGGCTGCGACGGGGTTGTCGGGCGCTGCTGCTGGTATGCCGGTTGCGATTGGCCTGCAGGCCGCTGCTGCTGGTAATCAGGGTGCGACTGCTGCTGCGGAGCCTGATAGGGTCGAGCAGGCTCATTCTGGAAGCCATGAGGCCCAGACTGATTGGCAGGTGCGCCGCTATGGAAGTCCGGGCGTTCCTGATGCATTCCAGCCGGGGCGGCATGAGACTCCCCTCCCAGAGGATGCGAGACAACCAGATTCTGCGGATGGCCGCCGTTGTTCTTGACATAGGAACCGCGGTCGTTGCGGAAGCTCAACTCGTGCTGTTGCTGGAAGGACGTATGAGCAATGTGCTGGTCACGCTCTGCCATGCGTTCTTCGGGGCTCGGCATGTGGCGAATGCCACCAGGGCCGCCACTGAAGGCCACGCGGTTGTTACGGTCCACATAGGCGCGCTCCACAATCCCTCGGTCTTCAAAGGTCGTGTGTACATACCGCCCGTCAACGTGCATGACAGCCGTGTTATAGGCAAAGAAGCCATGACGCCACTCGCCGCCCACAAAGCCGATGCCCATGTAGCCGAAGCCGTAGTTCACGCCACCGTAGTAGCCAACGTGTGGGCCCCAGTAGCCTTCATGGAAGACATACAGGCCGTCCGCCCAGCCCCAGTAACCAGGCGTCCACAGCGCGCCCTCGTAGGGAGCCGGAACCCATGCGCCGGGAACCCAGAAGTAGCCATCCGGTCCGTAGGACCAGAAACCGGGCGTCCACATCAGATCGGGCTCCGGGCAGGGCGGCTGGTCATAGACCGGTAGCACTGGCGGAGCAAAGTTCACACTGATGAGAACACCAGCAAACGACGGAACGGCGAGAACAACCATAAACAGCGCCAGAACCAGCCAACGTGCGGAACGAATTACTCGCATGGAAAACCCTCCAAAACCTGCTTAAGACAACAAAATAGAGAACGCATTACAGCAGTAAGTCTACCTTCTAACAACCCGCCCACCCGGAAGAAGTTGCTCGGCGGGGTGCAATTACCTGGACGGTACATCTTTCGGACAATAAAAAACCGGGTCTGCCATAGCGCATAGAGCGCATCGGCAAGCCCGGTTTTCTGTGGGTTGAAATTTAGTAACGGTAGCTGAGGCCCAAGCCCAACACGCTGCGCGCCTTCAGATTAACGGGTACATTGACCGTTGTCACATAGGGCGGAGATGGCAGGGCAACAGGGACAATCGTGGAACCGATATTTCCCGCAACCTGACCGACGCCGATATCGAAGCTGAAGTGCGGATGTTCGCGCTGGGTGACGCGCACAGCGTAGTCCAGCGTGGTGGGCAGGTCAGCCCTGCTGGCGACTAGCGGAATAGCACTGGGTGGAGTGCCGAGTGGAGAGTTCGGACCCAGACCCTTGACCGAGTGCGGCTCCTGCGAGAATCCAGCGGAAGGAACAGCTACGAATCCGTGGGTGAGGGGCAGAGGAATGCCCAGTCCACCGAAAAACACTCCGCCAAAGCGCGTGCTCTGCCCGCCGATACCCAGGATGGCGGCATTGGTAGCCTTCCAGCCGAAGTTCGCCAGAAAGGGGACCGGCTTTTTGGCCCAGGTCTTGGTGACAGCGATGTAGACATCGCCGTTGGTATAGGACTTGACGGCCGGAACAGCCTCCGCAGTGCACAGTTTGCTTGTAACGCAGAACTCATCGTAGGCTTCCACGGCCAGCGGGAGAGCCGCGCCGGAGACGAACCTGTCGTCGGTGCGCAACACGCCGCCAACCGCCAGACCCGGTGTCCAGGGCCCGAACTGTCCATCCTTGATCCCTACGACTTTGCCATGAAAGATGTTCATGCCATTGAAGTCCCAGAGGTTGCTGGTAGCAGCATTGGTGGCGGTGGCCGCCGCCGCGTTGCCTTCCTGATGCACGCTGCGGGTATAGCCCACTTCGGCCCGATTGGCAAAACCCTCGGTAACGCTGAATGTCTCAAAATCGCCGATCACTGCTTTGGCGCTGATGAAGTGAAAGCCAACGGCGGGATGGGAGAAGAATTTGCCCTTGGCTGTGTCAACCACGTAGGCGGTGGGGGTGATGAAGCCGCCAGTCTGGCCTTCCAGGGTTAGGTGCTGGGCGTTGAGTTGAGTGGCAAGCGTCAAGGCGAAGGTGAAAATGCCGCAAGCGGCCAGTTTGTGCAAAGTGCGAAGATTCAGTGTCATGTAACTCCAGGGGGTACGCGGCAGACCGCGCCCGGTAAGGTTCAAAATTACTTGTTTGTAACACAACCGATGGAGCTTAGTCTCCTCATTTCCTCGCGGACAGTGGTAGACTCAGCCCATGCAGCGCGGCCTCTTCATCACACTCGAAGGTTTGGACGGTTCCGGGAAAACCACGCAGATCAGGCGCTTGTCTGGCTGGCTGGAAAAACACCTGCCCGCCTCGACGCCCCAGCAATCCATTGTTATGACCCGGCAACCTGGCGGCACGGCCACCGGCGACCGCATTCGCGCGTTGCTTCTCGACTCCCGCTCTACGGGGCTTGCACCCCTGGCGGAGATGGCTCTGATGTTTGCCGACCGCGCCCAGGCCATCGCCGAGGTGATCCAGCCCGCGCTCGATGCCGGCAAGATCGTCCTTTGCGACCGCTTTACCGACTCCACCGAGGCCTACCAGGGTGGCGGACGGCAGTTGGGCTCTGAGATCGTTCTTGGCTTTCATCGGCTGCTCTGCGGAAACCTGCAGCCCGATCTGACCCTGCTCCTGTTACCTTCGCTTGAGTCCAGCCTGGAACGGGCCCGCCGCCGCAATCAGCGCGTCGCCGAGCAGGCCGGTCAGGACGAAAGCCGTTTCGAAAGCGAAAAGGACGCCTTCTTCAGCCGTGTCTGGGATAAATACCGCGAGATCGCCCAGCGCGAGCCGGATCGCGTGGTCTGTATCGAAGGCAACCTGAGCATCGACGAAGTTCACGAGCAGATCGTCGAGGCCGTCGCAGAGCGTCTGGTGCTTTCAACGCAACAACTTTAATTTCTCTGGGCGATCATCTCCGCCAACGTGCCAACTCCGAGAAGCGGGCTAATTCGCTGTTTCAGCCACAGCTTTCGCCACGAGTATCTTGTCTCTAAAGTTCGCGCCCTGACTATACTTTCTTCGCTTCGCTCAGAATGACCATTCTGTTTATCTAGCATTTCTGAGACTCCCCACTGGGAGAGCGGTTCATACACAGAAAAAAGCCTCTGCGAAGATTCATCTCCGCAGAGGCCTTTTTCTGGCTCCACAACAACGACAACGCAAAAACTACTGCACCTTGAACGCTTTGACTGCGATTGCGTTGGGATTGCGTCCGCTGGGCAGCAGCGTGAAGAGCGACCGCGAAGCGGTGCGCACCACCGCCACATCGCCAGAGCGCGTATCGACAACAAAGAGCAAGTGCCCCGCGGTTGAAAACGCCAGCGCCGAAGGGCCGTCGCCTACATGGATCGAACCGCGCCGCTTGCCGTCGTCAATGGCGTAGATGGTCACTTCCTGGGAACGCTGATTGCTGACATAAAGCAGGGAATTGTCGCTCGAGACCAGTCCGTGCACTGGGCCAGCGCCCATTAAAGTCGAGTTGCTCACGTCGTTGGTGTTGGTGATTACCTCGGAGACAGAGTCGGAGAGCGCATTGAGCGAGAAGAATTCGCCGCCATCCGGCTTGAGCGCCAGTTGGACCGGGTTGTGGCCCACATCCAGCAGCGCTTCCATGCGGTCGGGCCGAGCAGGCATCGTATCCGGCTTGGCGGGATTATGGCCTGGCGTATGTGCCAGCGCAATCGAGAGCACCTGATGGCCCGCCGCGCAGGCCACGAATGCCTTGGACGAATCGGGCAGAATCACCACGTCCGAAGCCCCTGGGCAGCCGGCAAAGACGGCGCGGGTGGTGCGCGTGGCGGCATCGATCACCGTAGCCGAGTTGCCCCGGCGGTCAGCGACCACCAGCGTCTTGCCGTCAGGCGACAGGCGGGAGAAGACCGGCTCCTCGCCAGCGCCAATCTGCGCTACCTCGCGGCGATTCTTCAGATCGACCACTGAAACCGTATTCGATTCTGAGTTGGCCACATAAGCCACGTCTCCGTTGGGGTCCAGTTCGACCGAGAGCGGCTGCTTGTGCAGTGCAATCGAGCCGGCAACGCTGTTGTTCTCGGCATTGATCACCGTGAGCCAGCCGAGTCCATTCTCCGGGCCGGCATTGACCACGTAAACTTCATTGCGCGTGGGGCTGGCGGCCACGGCCACCGGATTCAACCCTACCGCCACCTCGCGGTCCAGACGCACATTAACCACGTCGATGACAGAAACAGTCCCGCTGCCGCCGTTGGTCACATAGGCGTACTCGCGATAATCAGGCGGGTATTGCGGAAAGTCGTGGGCGCGACAAGCCGTAAGCGAAGCGCAGGCCGCCAGAGTCGGCAGTGCAAGCGCAAAAAGTCGGAAAGGTGTGGCGTTCCACAATGTCATAGCGTGATCCGGCGTTCTGAAATACAGTTAGCTTCGATTGTAGCGGCCCTGGAATCATTCATGGCCCGATCATGGATCAAAAGCCAGAATTGGGCTCCTGCTTCTAAGGCCTTGATAGGCCGACTCTTTCAAAAAGAACTGTCATCACTGAGCGCAGCGAAGAACCTGCTTTTGGTTTAGATCGGCGTGGTTTCGGCGTGAGTGCCTCGCACCACCCGCCGCTCAACCACCGGGGCAATCTGCTCCAGTTCATTGATCATGCGCGCGAACTGTTCGGGATAGAGCGATTGCGGCCCGTCGGAGAGCGCCTTTTCCGGCTGATGATGCACCTCGACCATCACCCCGTCAGCGCCGCAGGCAATGGCTGCACGGGCCATGGGCAGCACGCTGTCCCGCTTGCCCGTGCCGTGGCTGGGATCGACCAGGATCGGCAGGTGGCTCAGTTTCCGCACCGCGGGAACGATACTCAGGTCCAGGGTGTTGCGGGTGTGGTCGGTAAAGGTGCGTACTCCGCGCTCGCAAAGGATCACCTGATAGTTGCCCTCGCTCATCACGTACTCGGCGGCCATCAGAAACTCATCCAGCGTGGCGCTCAGTCCACGCTTGACCAGCACCGGCTTGCGCAATCGTCCTGCTTGTTTCAGCAGGGAAAAATTCTGCATATTGCGCGCCCCGATCTGGATCACGTCGGCCCACTCCGCGACCAGTTCCAGCGATTGGCTGTCAATGGCCTCGGTGACGATGCGCAGTCCAAAACGGTCGCGAATCTCGGCCATGATCTGCAGCGCTTCCAGACCCAGTCCCTGAAAGGCATAGGGCGAGGTGCGGGGCTTGAATGCGCCGCCGCGATAAAACTGCGCCCCCGCCTTGGCTACCTGTTCGGCTATCGTGAACGCCTGATCGCGGCTTTCGATGGAACAGGGGCCGCCGATGATGGCCAGAGTGCTGCCGCCAATGGTCGCCGCGCAGCCGGGGAAGCGGATGACCGTGTCTTCCTGCTTCACATCGCGGCTGGCCAGTTTGTAGGGTTTGGTGACGTGGATAACGTCGGTGACGCCGGGAAGGTCTTCGAGATCGCCGCAGTCCACCTCACCCTGGTTGCCGGTGATTCCGATGGCGGTGCGCTGTGCGCCAGGCAGGGGGTGGGCACGAAAGCCCAGTTGCTCAATGTGTTCGCAGACCGCCCGGATCTGCTCCGGCGTCGCCTGTGCCTTCATAACGACCAGCATGATGGGCCTCTCAAGCCCCAAGTCTAATCTCCAGGGTGGCGGAGGGCAATGCGCGCTCGGGCAGGAGAGCTCACGGATTACGCAGGGCATCGCAGAGTCAGAAAGCGGCGCCACAGCTGAAAACCGCTCGAAAATTAGTCAGTATCGTCTGAATCTACGCCAGATTTGGCAGCTACAACTGCTGGGGCAATCACCATTCCAATAAATGCCAGGGCAATCAACAGATCATGCATGGTACTTCTCCTCGTGTCCAAACGTGCGGCCACGTGAGAATCATCCATCCGCTGACTGGATCGGGGAATACCACTTCAAGACCGCCTCTTGAACGAAACGTGTTAGACCCGCTGCCCGATAGGTGGGATGCATAAAAAATTTTACTGCAGTTAATGCAAACTCCCCAACCTGGATGGAGAGTCATGTGTCTTACGCCGTCATACAAACTCGATTGAATAATGTAACGGGAGCCGCAGTTCCGAACCTAAAAAAGCTCCCACTTCCTCATGGAGAGAGATGGGAGCCTTTTTCAATAGTGTTCCAATTCATTGAAAACAGGTTGCTAACGCTTGCTGCGGTTGGCGTTGGCGCGCTTCAGCGCACGCCACTTCAAGCCCAGCCAGGCCAGATATCCCAGTTGCAGAACCCAGGTAACGGTATAGGCAGCGATCAAAAACTGGTGGTCGAGAATGGCTCTTGTGTCCATGGGTTCCTCCTAGATGCTTTCCAGCGCGTCCTGCGCTTCCAGAGCGGCGAGCTTTTGCTGCTCGCGTTCGACGTTGTAGCGCAGGGCCAGCAGCAGCAGTCCCCAGGCCGCCCAGGCAAGAATGTTCCAGAGAAAGGCCGTCATCATTGCCGGGTCGAGGCCGGAATTCTCGCCTCCGCCCATCACCGGGGAGGGGTGCTGCGTGCGCCACCAGCGGTTGGACATATAGACGATCGGCACATCGAGCGCGCCAAAGATGCCCAGCACCGCGGCCAGCGTCTGCATCTGCGGACCGGCGGCAAAACGCCGCAGCAGCAGATAGCTGACGTAGATCAGCCACAAAACCAGGGTGGTGGTCAGCCGGGCGTCCCAGGTCCACCAGATGCCCCAGGCACGGCGGCCCCAGAGCGGTCCGGTAATCAGCACCACGGTGCAATAGATGACGCCGACTTCAGCAGCGGCCAGCGCCCAGGCATCAGAGATCTGCGCGCGGTTGGGATGGTTGCGCCGGAAGGCCAGAAAACCGATCGAGCCGGCCAGGCTGACCACAAAGAAGAGAAAGGCCAGCATCGCCGAGGGCACGTGATAGTAGAAGACACGCTGGATCTCGTGCATGGTGGCTTCGTCCGGGGCGACGTAGATGGCCTGATAGTAGCCCCAGCCCAGCAAAGCGACGGTAACGGCGGCATACAGACCTAAAAGAATCTTTTTCATCGGGGTTCAATCCAGTTCCGGCATATCGGCCGGGGGGGGGAAGTACAGCCAAGCGGGCTGAGTGACTTCATTGTACCGGGGACTCCGGTCGCGTGGTTCTGAGGAAACGAAATCATGCCAGGCGCGGCCAAAGCCTGAGATTCCTCAGGAACCCCAGACGAACTCGACCGGGATCTCCATCTCCGGGTGCAGGCTCTTGTGAACCGGGCAGGTATGCACGCCGTTTTCCAGCCGTTTGCGGTCTTCGGGGCTGACCGGCTGAGGTACGTGAATCTTCACTGCCAGGCGGGCGATGCGGCGGGGAGGAGCGCTGCTCATCTCCTTCTCGACGGTGGCCGTGGCACCGGCGATCTCAATCTTGTGGGTGCGGGCTACGATGCCCATGATCGTCAGCATGCAACTGCCCAGTGCGGTGGCCACCAGATCGGTCGGCGAAAAACTCTCTCCGCGGCCCTGATTGTCTTTGGGAGCATCGGTTGCCAGTTGGCTGCCGGAGGGTTCATGGATTGCGCTGCAGTGCAGATCGCCTTGGTATTCCAGATTGATGCGGACCATCATTCCTCCTCGTCCTGCCTGATAGTTTGGCACACATGGCTGCTCATGCAGGAGCACGGTAGAGAAAGACGAAAAAAGCGGCGAACCTTGAACAAGGCTCGCCGCTTCGTCAGATCATTGACCACAGTCCAAACCAGTCCCTCAGTCCCTAGTCCCTTAGTCCCTAGTAGTCCCTACCGGTACGACTCGTCGCGATGAATGACGAACTCCGGATAAGCCCCACCGCCCAGTTCGTGCAGATCCATGCCGATGCGTTCGCCGTCGGAATCGACGCGGAAGGGAACCCAGCGATTGAGCAGGGCAAAGAGCAGGTAAAAGAGCGGCAGAACCAGGCCGAGCAGGGTGGCGATGCCCACCAGTTGCGCGACCAGTTGCCCCGGCTGTGAGGCGAAGAGTCCTACGGCCAAAAGTCCCCACAGGCCTCCCGCGCCGTGGACGGTGATGGCGCCGGAGGGATCGTCGATGGAGAGGGCCAGCTCAAATAGTTCCACCAGCAGCGGCGTAACGATGCCGGCGATGACGCCCACCACAATGGACTGAGCGGAATTCAGCACGGCGGCGCTGGCGCTGGAGGCGACCAGTCCGGTCAGCCAGCCGTTGACGCAGAGGCTGGCGTCGGGCTTGCCAAAGCGGATGCGAGTGACCGTATAGGTTGCGGCCAGGGCTCCGGCAGCGGTGAGCAGGGTATTGAGCGCGGTGACCGGCAGCGAGCTAAGCGGCGCATGCAGCCACAGAATCGAACCAGCGCCATTCCAGGCCAGCCAGCCCACCAGGGCCAGCAGCGCGCCAAAGAGCACGTAGACGGCGTTGTGGCCGGGCATGGCTGTGGAGAGTCCTTCTTTGGGGAACTTGCCGCGCCGGGGGCCGGCGATCCAAACCACGGCCAGCGCACCCAGTCCGCCCAGCGCGTGAACGGTCGCCGCGCCGCCGGGGTCCAGAAAGCCCTTTCCCAGGCCGAAGTTCACGCCCAACTGTCCAAGCCAGCCGCCGCCCCAGATCCAGTGGGCGGTGAAGGGGAAGACCAGAGCGGCGATGATGCCGGCGATGAAGAGGCCAGCGGTGAGACGCAGGCGGTCCGCGCCCGATCCCCAGGGCAGCATGGCCGCCAGAGCTACGGCGAGAAACTCAAAGAGCACGGCCAACTGCGCCTGTGCCGGCGAAGTAGCCAGTCCGGTCAGCAGGAAGGGAGCAGTTCCAACCCAGTTCCAGGGCTGACCGGCCAGGTTGAAAGTGAGTCCAGCGGCTCCAATTGCGCCCGGCTGGCTGCCGGCCAGGGTAGCGCCGAGAATGGCGAAGGCCAACACCGCGACGGTCAGAATGGCCAGATTGCCCAGCAGCGCCTGCGCCGCCGAGCGCGAGCGGCCCAGGCCGGTATTGATCAGCGCCACTCCGGCGATGGCCAGTGGAGCCAAAAAAAGTAGGGCGAGCGTCAGTGCAAAGGCGGATTCGGTCAGGGAAACAGGAAGGGGCGACGTAGGCATGATCATTAGAGACGGCCTCCGCGGGATTCCATGTGACCGCGCACGGCCACACCCAGGCCAACAAACTCAACCAGCAAGCCGCAGACAACAAACACCGCGCGGGGTGCGGGAGCTGGATACAGAATCAAAGCGGCGAGGGTCAGAAAAAATCCGGCTGGCAGGGCCAGCAATCCGGCGTATTTCATGGTCGTTCCTTTCCGGGGTGCTTCGCACTGGTCTCGAAGGGAATACAGATGCAGCTCGGAGGATGGATAAACGCCCGCCCACCGGAATCGACTCCGCAAACCGATGAATTGTCTTAATGGGCGTCCGATGCTTGCGTCTTGATGGAATTCTAATGCATCTACATCTAGTATCTAGCTCAAGGATACGGTACACGTCGTATTTGATGGGTCTAACCGGAGGAGATCGCGCTTCCCCGCAATTTCCTCCCATCCTACTGGAGGTCACATCCTATGGAGCTTCTTGACCGGGTGGTTGCCACCCCGCTGGGGGCGGCTGTCGCTCTTTCCATTGCCGCTTTTCTGGAGGTCTTCGGTGACTCCTTCTTTCAAAATAGCTTTTATCGCTCCTCGGGGCTGGGCCGGATCGTGGCCTTTGCCGCCGGAGTCGCCGTACTGGCAGCTTACGGTTCAGTTGTCAACATCCCCCGCTGGGACTTCGGCAAGCTGTTAGGCGTTTATGTTGCCCTCTTCTTCGTGATGGCCCAGATTGTTGCTAAAGTGCGCTTCGGTCAGACTCCCACCGTGCCGGTCTACGCCGGCGGCTCGCTGATCGTGGCCGGAGGAATGGTGATCGCCTTTTGGAAAGGATAAGACTCCTGAACCAGGCTGATGAAAGAGTAGCCTGACTCGCGTCAACATCTTCCGTGCCCCATCCGTGCGGCGCTTTTGTCGCAAGGGTGGGAGCCCAAATCTCTCGATCACGGATTGTTCATCTCCGTACCTCTGCTGCGCATCCAATCACCACATGCCCCAACCAAAAGATATGCCGGAAGAGCTTGCCCGGTTACTCGATGATCCTCGCGTTCTGGTGCGCCGGGGCGGCACTCCGTTGAAAGAGGGGCACTGCGTCGTCTACTGGATGCAGCGGGCGATGCGTATTCTCGACAATCCCGCGCTGGATCTGGCGATCCATGCGGCGAACCTGCTGGGCCTGCCGGTGGTGATCTACTTTCAGGTCATCTCCAACTATCCCAACGCCAACTTGCGCCATTATCACTTTCTTGCCCAGGGATTGCGCGATGTAGCCGAAGATGCGGCGGAGCGCGGGATCAGCTTTGTGGTGCGCCGTTCGCCGGAGACGTTGCAGGCGTTTCTGGCCGAAGTGGAGGCGGCGCTGCTGGTGGGCGACGAGAATCCCTGCCGCGAGCCGGAGCGCTGGCGTCAGGTCCTGGCCAAAAAACTGCGCCTGCCATTCTGGACAGTGGATGCAGATGTAATTGTTCCATCGCGCGTCTTTGGCCGCAGCTACTTTCTGCTGCACCACTTTCGCCCCCATCTGCGCAGGGAACTGCCCAACTATCTGCTGGCCAGTGAAGTGGCCATGCCGCTTCATCGTTTTTCACCGCGCAAGACTTTGACGCGTTTTTCTCTCGATTTTTCTCTCGATTTTTCTCTCGATAAAGAGATCACTCAGGGCTTCACGAAACTGGATCGCAGCATCTTGCCCGTGGACAGCTTTCGCGGGGGCACCCATGCGGCGTTGGCGCGTTTGCATGAGTTTGTGCGTTACGAGTTGGTTGACTATGCGGTAAAAAGAAATCACCCTGAGTCAAGCGGCACCAGCCGTCTGTCACCGTGGCTGCACTTCGGCAACATCGGGCCTCTGACCATTGCGCTGGCGGTGCGCAATGCGGTGAGCGCGGGGTGGGCAAACGCGACCGTCGCGGAGAAGTATCTTGATGAGCTGATTGGCTGGCGGGAGCTGGCGGTTCTCTTTGTGCGTCACAATCCCAACTACGATCACTGGGAGTGTGCGGAGCCGTGGGCGCGGAAGACGCTTGTGGAGCACGCCGGAGACCCGCGTCCTTATCGTTACAGCCTGGAGCAACTGGAGCGCGGCGAAACCGCCGATGAATTATGGAACGCGGCCGAGCGGGAGATGGTGCAAACCGGCTGGATGCACGGCTACATGCGCATGTATTGGGCTAAAAAGATATTGGAGTGGGCGCCAACCCCCGCGACCGCCTTTGACTGGGCGGTGCTGCTCAATGACCGCTATCAACTGGATGGGCGCGACCCCAACGGCTATGCCGGGATTGCCTGGGCGATTGTCGGCAAACACGACCGTCCGTGGTTCAACCGCCCGGTCTTCGGGCTGGTGCGGACGATGACCGGAACATCGCTGGCCAGGAAGTTCGATGCGAAGCGATACAAGGGGCAGCAGGATTGTTCAAGAAACTGCAATCCGTGAGTGCGTCCCTGAAGTCCTTCCTCTGCGCGGTGGGCGGAATTCGATTGGTTGTGTCCGATTCAGGAGGCTGTCTGCACCCGGAATCTGGTACGCAAAATCCGCAAATTCACGCAAAAAACTGTATCGTTTTCGGACTATAATCGGTCCCGATCCCGGGTGCTGCGCGTTTCCTTCCTTGAAACGATCAGGCTGCGAGCCAATCCTCCCCGTACGTTGAGGAGAGGGTAGCTCCAGCAGCAGAAGTGTGCGGCGATGCGGGCTTTTCAGCGGCATTCCGAATCTGTGGCGCGGTGCGGGATCAGGCAGCGTGTTTGGGGCGTGTTGTGCGCGGCGCTGTTTCTGGCCTTCCCGGCGTTGCTGGCGCAAACCTCCTATACAAACTCCTGGCAGTCGATTGGACCGGCGGCGGTTTCTACTGCCAGCTATGGGCTGGTGACCGGACGGGTCACCTCGCTGGCGCTGGATACGTCCAACTCCACCACCAATACCCTCTATGTGGGAACCACCGGCGGCGGGGTGTGGTCAGCGTCCTACGTGAAAACCGCAGCCACTCCCACCCTGACCTTCACGCCGTTGATCGATTCGCTCTCGACACTTGGTTTGGATACCTCGTTCAGCATCGGCGCATTGACGGTGCAGCCGGGCGGAACCGGTGTGGTCCTGGCCGGGACCGGAGACCCCAACGATGCCTTGGACTCCTATTACGGCATGGGGATTCTGCGCTCCACAGATGGAGGCAGCACCTGGACGCTGAAGCAGAGCACCGCCAATCAGCAGCCATGGAGCTTTGTGGGTGAAGGCTTTGCCGGCTTTGCCTGGAGCGGGAGCACTCCGCAGACGGTGGTAGCTGCTGTCTCTCAGGCCCGCGAGGCGACGCTGGTCAATGCGGTTCAGGCCAGTGCCAGCTATGAGGGCCTGTATTATTCGACCGATGGCGGCGTGAACTGGAATCTGGCCACCATCGCCGATGGCAGTCAGGTGGTGCAGGGAGCTGTCTACCCCCCTTCGCAACTCTACGACGGGAATGCCGCCACGGCGGTAGTGTGGAATCCCCGCCGCTCTCTGTTCATCGCGGCGGTGCGTTATCACGGCTACTACCAGTCGACGGACGGGATGAACTGGACGCGCCTCGCCGCGCAGCCGGGAGCGAATCTGACAGCCGGTAATTGCCCGACACTTTCCGACCTTCCTGGCTCTGAGGACTGCCCCATCTTTCGTGGCGCGCTGGCGGTCAATCCATATACCGGCGACACCTTTGCCTGGACTACCAACTTCTTCAACCAGGATCAGGGCCTGTGGCAGGATTCGTGCAATTGGAATGGCACAGCCTGCGCCAATACCGGCATCACCTTCGCAACCCAACTCAGCACCGCCAAACTGGAAACCAACACGATTTACGGTGCAGCCACCATCGCCAATGGGGATTACACGCTCTCATTGGCCGCGGTCCCCTACGCGCTCAACGCCGGGGCCGACACCATCCTGCTGGCCGGCGCCGACGATCTGTGGAAGTGCAGTCTGGCCACAGGGTGCGCCTGGAGCAACACCACCAACGCCGCCACCTGTATGAGCGCCAAAGTCGCAGCCTATCAGCACGCGCTGCTGGGTAGCGCGGTCAACTCCGACGAGATCATTGTGGGCAACGATGGTGGGCTGTGGAGGTCCGCCGACCAGTTCGGCGAGAGCGGCACAGCCTGCGACCCCACCGACGCCACACACTTTCAGAATCTCAATGGCGGATTCGCTTCGCTGACCGAGCTCGCGACGCTGGCGCAATCCTCCTCCAACCCCTACGCACTGATGGCAGGGCTGGGAGTGAACGGCACGGTGGGCGTGAATGGCGCGACCGCTCCGAGCGGTGACTGGCCACAGATTCTGACCGGGCAGGGCGGACCGGTGGCCATCGATGCGGCGAGCAATCATTGGTACGTCAATAACAGCGCGGGCGTCTCCATTCAGCAGGGACGGGCGTCTGCGGGAGCTCCGCCCGCCAGTTTCAATGCGGTGCTGGACTACTCCACCACGCCGTTGCCTCTGGTGGTCGAGGACGGTCTCTCCATGACCACTCCCGCGCCGTTTCTGGTGGACCAGCTGGACGACACGCAGTTGCTGATCGGGACGTGTCGAGTGTGGCGCGGTCCGGCCAGTGGCGTGGGCTGGACGGCGAGCAATGCCGTGAGCGCGATTCTCGACGGCGGTCAAAACACATCTTGCAGCGGCGATGCGCTGATCCGCTCCATGGCCGCGCTGCCTCTGGCCAATGGTACGGAAGTTGTCGTCGTGGGCATGTATGGCGCGATCAACGGCGCCAATTTGCCCGGTCATGTACTGAGCGCAGTGATCGATCCCAGCAGCAGCACCGCGCCGGTGTGGACCGATCTGACCGCCAATCCCGTGACCAACAGCTCTCGTGCCTTCAACAACGGCGGGCTGGATATTGCAAGCCTGACCCTCGACGCCCACGATCCCACCGGCAACACCGTCTATGGGACGGTCGAAGGGATGAATTCGCAGCAGTTGGTCGTGCACAACCTTTATCGCTCGACCGATGGAGGTGCGCACTGGATCAGCCTGCAAAATAGCCTGCCCAATGCTCCACTCAGCGCACTGGCCGTGGACCCGCAGAATCGCAAGACCGTCTACGTGGCTACCGATGTAGGCGTCTACGCCACGCAGCAGATTGACGCTTGCGCGGGCGCAACGCAGTGTTGGACGGCCTACGGCGCCGGGCTGCCGATGGCTCCGGCTACAGCGCTGAGCGTTTATTGGGGAAGCTCGGAGCAGTTGCTGACCGCCGCAACCTACGGGCGTGGGCTGTGGCAGATTCCGCTGCTGACCGCGGGCGAAGTGCTGTCGTCGGCATCGGTAACTCCGGCGTCGTTGACCTTTCCCGCTCTGGCCGAGGGCAACACCAGCAGCGCGCAGACGGTGACGGTGACCAACGCCGGCAGCATTGCGCTGGCGCTGACCGACCTCACGACCACCCCTTCGGACTTTGCCGTGGCCAGTGGCGGCAGTTGCACCAGCAGCACCGTCTTGCAACCCGGCGCAAGTTGCACGGTAGCGATTACCTTTTCGCCGACTGTCGCCTCGGCGCGAAGCGGGGCGCTGCTGATTGACTGCAATGTGCCGGGCGGCGACTTGCAGGTTGCGCTGAGTGGAACCGGAACCGCCGCAGCCGCGGTGCTGGCGACCCCGGTGAGCTATGACTTTGGCGCGGTTGCCGTCAATGCTCTTTCCAGCATCGAACCCTTCACGCTGCAAAACACCGGCACGGCGACCATTTCGTCGGTGGCGGCCGCGATTACCGCGCCCTTCAAGATCTACAGCAATGCCTGCGGCGCGACGCTGGCGGGGGGCGCATCCTGTCAGGTGCTGGTGGAGTTCGCGCCCACGACCGGGGGCACGGCAGCCGGCGCGCTGATTTTTACCGATTCAGCGGGAACACAGAGTGTTGCTCTCAACGGAACCGGACAGGCCGCGGCGACCGACACGCTCTCGCCCACTTCGTTGAGCTTTGCCGCCACTCTGGTCGGCCAAACCTCGGCGTCACAGACCGTATCGCTCACCAACAGCGGCGGCCTGACGCTGCAATCGATCAACATCTCCGTGAGTGGGCCATTTCAGCAGACCAATACCTGCGGAACCGCACTGGCGGGCGGAGCAAGTTGCTCGATCAGCGTGCTCTATTTGCCCACGGCGGCGGGCGGTCAGACGGGTGCGCTCACCGTTGCCGACGCCATGCAGACCCAAACAGTGGCTCTGACCGGGACCGGACTGTCGCCTCCGGTGATCGGCGTCAGTCCCGCTGTTCTCAACTTCGGCGCGCAGTCGGTGGGAACCACCAGCGCCGCCCAGACGCTGACCGTGAGCAACACCGGTGGGACAGCGATGGGCACATTGAGCTTCACCCTGGGCGGCGCGGCGGGTACCAGCTTCATCCTGGGAGCAACCACCTGCGGCGCGACACTCAATCCGGGAAGCAGTTGCACCATTCCGGTAAGCTTTGCTCCGCAGACGGCGGGCGGGGCGGTTGCCTCGCTGGCCATCTCTTCGGCGACGGCGGGAGTGGCGGCAATCTCCGTGCCGTTGACCGGCAATGGCGGTGCGATTCCGGCCTCGCTGTCCGTGCTGCCCACGGTGCTCACCTTTGGCACGGTCGGCGTGGGGGCGAGCAGCAGCTCCCAGAGCGTTACCGTCAGCAATCCCGGCACGGCGGCCAGTGTGACTGGCCTGAGCTTCGTTCCTTCAACTGGATTCGCGCTGGCCAGCGCCAGCACCACCTGCCAAAGCACGCTTGCGGCGCAAGGCACTTGCACCGTGAGCGTGGTCTTTGCACCAACCACCACCGGAGCGCAGGCGGGAACCCTGACGATAAGCGGCAGTGGAGTAAGCGCGGTGACGGTGACGCTTACTGGAACCGGCTTCAGCTTCACGGTAGCCGCGGTTGGCTCCAGCAGCCAGACCGTCGCCAACGGCCAGACAGCCGATTACACCCTGGCGATCACGCCGCAGGGAGGCGGGCAGGGCAGTTTTTCCTTAAGCTGTGGATCACTGCCCGATCATGCGGTTTGCGTCTTCAATCCAGGGAACGAGACACTGAGCGGCGCGGGCAATGAAATCGTCGAGATTGAAACCGGCGTGGCCAGCGCTGAGTTGCCTCCGCGCCGCATCTTTTCCTGGACCGGATTACCGTTGCTGTGCGGACTTTTTCCATTGGCCTGGAGGCTGCGCCGGGTTCGGCGGAGGCTGCTCATGGGAGCATTGCTGGTGCTGCTGGTGGGCGGCTTGAGTCACTGTTCGTCTTCGGGAGGCGGTTCGGGAGGCGGCGCGAGCGGCGGCTCCGGCTCAACCCCCGCGGGAACCTATGCGGTTCCGGTAACCGTCTCGGCCAACGGCGTGATGCAGAACATCACGCTGACGCTGATCGTGGACTAGGTAGGTCAATCCCCTATACTTTACTTTCAGGCCGCAAGCGGTTCATGGTGCGGCGACAGGACTACCGGAGCGACCCGCTGCCGGGAATGGGGAAGAGAATGACCGCCAAAGTAACCGTGGAAGAAGTGCAGCGCGTGGCCGAACTGGCCCATCTGGAACTTGCGCCGGAGGAAGGTCCGCGCATGTTGCAAGACCTGAACGCCATTCTCGACTACGTGGCCGAACTCAATGAGCTGGACACCAAGGGCATCGTCCCGCTGGCCCAGGTCAGCGAACTGACCAACGCCGCCGGCGAGAGCGTCTTGCGCCCCGACGTTATCCTGCCCTCGCTGGATCGCGCCACCGTGATGTCCCAGGCGCCGCAGACCGATCAGGTCTTCTTCAAGGTTCCCAAGGTGATTGAGCGCTAGTTTTGCGCTTCTAAGACGCGCTTAAAAAGAGTGTCATCCTGAGCGGAGCGCAGCGAAGTCGAAGGACCTGCGGTTATCGTTTGTTTCGTAAAACGCAGGTCCTTCGACTACGCCAGGCACACAAAACGCGCCCGGCTCCGCTCAGCGATGACAGTGTTTTTAACGAATTTGAACCAAAAAGCCGTAGATCGAGTTGTGGTCCAGCGGCCCGCCCAGTTTGAGAAGGCCATCGACAGGCCGCGAAGAGAGGAATACTACCTTGTCCAGCGAAGCGAAAGCGACGGAAAACTTCGTAGAAATGCCGCAATCCCTGGCCGCCCTGCGCGCCGATCTGGCTGCGGGCAAAAGCAAGGCCGCCGATCTGGCCGCCGGCTACTATGAGCGCATCGAGCAGAAGAACGGACGCCTCAATGTCTACCTCAGCCTGACCAGGGACCGCGCGCTGGAGCAGGCGGCGCGCATCGATGATCTGGCCGCCAAGGGCGATCCGCTGCCTCCGGTGGCCGGTCTGCCCATGGGCATCAAGGACGCGCTGGTGATGCGTGGTGCTCCTTCGACCGCTGCCTCCAGGATTCTCAAGGGCTGGGAACCGCCCTACGACGCCACCTCGGTGCAGCGTCTGGAAGCGGCTGGCGCTCTTTTGCTGGGCAAGTTGAACTGCGACGAGTTCGCCATGGGGGGCTCCAATGAGAACTCCGCCTACGGGCCAGTGCGCAATCCCTTCGATACCGAACGGGTTCCGGGCGGCTCCAGTGGCGGTTCGGCGGCGGCGGTTGCGGCCAACATGGCCATGGCTACGCTGGGCTCCGATACCGGCGGTTCCATCCGTCAGCCCGCCAGCTTTTGTGGCGTGGTGGGCGTGCTTCCGACCTATGGTCGCGTCTCGCGTTATGGCCTGATCGCCTTTGCATCTTCGCTGGACCGGGTCGGCCCCTTTGCCGCCAATGTTCGCGATGCCGCCACGCTGCTGGGTGTGATCGCGGGATTTGATCCCAAGGACGCGACCTGTTCCACAGCTCCGGTGCCGGACTACGCCGTCGAGAGCGACAAGCCCGTCGAGGGTCTGCGCATTGGCGTTCCCGCCGAGTACTTCGGCGAGGGGCTGGAGCCTGAGGTACGCGCCTGCATCGAGAAGGGCATCGACGCCCTGAAGGCTGCCGGCTGCACCGTCAAGCCGGTCTCGCTGCCCACGACCAAGTACGCTGTTCCCACTTACTATCTGATCGCCACCGCCGAGGCCAGCGCCAATCTGGCCCGTTTTGACGGCGTGCGCTACGGTCACCGCACCGAGTCGGCGGAAAATCTAGCCGCCATGTACCGCAACTCCCGCGACGAGGGCTTTGGGCCCGAGGTAAAGCGGCGCATTCTGCTGGGCACCTACGCCCTCAGTGCCGGCTACTATGACGCCTATTATCTGAAGGCGCAACAGGTTCGCCGCCTGCTGGCCGAGGAGTTCCTGCGTGCCTTCAACGAGGTGGACGCCATCGTGACTCCGACCTCGCCCACGCCCGCCTTCAAGATCGGCGAGAAGTCCGATGATCCCATCGCCATGTATCTGGCCGACATCTACACCGTCACCGCCAGCCTGGCCGGCATCTGCGGCGTCAACGTGCCCTGCGGCGCAACCGCTGCCGGATTGCCTGTTGGAATGCAGGTGCTGGCGGGTCATTTGAAGGAAGCGACGGCCTTCCGCGTAGCGCGGGCGGTCGAGGCGGCTGGGCTGTAACGGCTGCTTTTGCGCATTCAGAAGGGGAGGGCGCAGGCCCTTCCCTTTTTTCATGTTTTTACTGCCTTTAAAGCGGCATGATCTCTTAAAATCCTCTAGAATCGGTGCCAAGGAGCTCTCGCCATGAAGTTTCATGTGACGCTGGAGCACGCTGAGGACGGCTGGGTAGTCGCGGAGTGTCCTGCTCTTCCGGGCTGCGTCTCACAGGGCCGCGATGAAAAAGAGGCTCTGGAGAACATTTGCGAAGCGATTACCGGCTGGCTCTGGGCCGAAGATCAAAAGGCCGTCAGCTCCATCGCTCCCCATCAGATTCCATTTATCGTTGCAGTCTGAAGGCTGTTTGTAGTGCCGGTTGCTCCGCCAGGGGCTAGTGCCGAGTAGTTCTCCCCTGAATCTCAAAACTGAATGGGTTGCAAGGCCACTCTGGTGCCGTTTCGATTCTACGGAGCTGCGCTGGGTGATCTCAGCAATATATCCGGGAAATCCGCAACCAGGGCCTTTGAACGGGACGGTTGGTTTGTTCGCGGGCAGGTGGGCAGCCCCGTGATGCTGACCAAGACCGGAGTGGCTGCCAACCTCTCTATTCCGCAACACAAGGAGCTTTCTGTCGGCACATTGCGCAAGCTGATTCGCGTGGCCGGATTGACCGTGGAATCCTTCCTGGAACTGCTGTGAGTGTTTGAAGCGATCGCGTAGGAGTCGAAACCATGCAAATCTCATTTCGCTACGGTTTACTGTTGATTCTGCTGATCGTCCTTCCAGCCTTTTCCGTTCCCCGCAAGCCGCACATGGTAGTGCTGGGCGCGGCGCGCAAGGTGGCCTATTCGCGGGCTGGCGACCCCGCTGGAGCGCAACCCGGCGAGACCGAACTCAAGGTTCGCGCCCTGCTGGTGGACGGTGTGTTGAAGGAGTGGACCACCGGCGACGCGCACGATGTGACCGACCGCAGCTTTGTGGTGCGCCGCGCCATCCGGCTCAACGATGCGCTACCCAGCGACAAACCGCAGGAAAAAAGCACGGAAAAGCCTACTGTGCCTTCGACAAGTCCGTGGGTCTGGCAGCGCGGCCCCTGGCTGCTGGTGGATCGCGTAACCGGCCGGGTCGCGGCGTTGAAATTGCCCGATTACGATCCCGGCGTCAGTCAGGTGAGCTGGTTTCGCGACTACGCAGCCTATTGCGGCGTTACCGCCAGTGGCAAGAGCCTCTTTGCAGTAGTGGCGCAGGTGGCGGCGCGCAAAGCGGTGCTGTCCAAAAAACTGGCGGCCTTTGACCCGGAAAACCACCCCCAACCAGTTTGCGCGTCCGCCGATTGGCAGCGCGAGCCGTTGCGCATCACCTTCCATCCTGCCGGCATGGATGCAATTGGCTTCGACCTGATTCCCGGCTCGGCAGTGCTGGTCGAGGAGTCGGAGGACGACCAGGAGCCGAAATAGCAAGTCGGCTCGTTGAAATGTCCCTCCCTGATCTTCGCGTCGATGCGGGTGCCCCACCATCACCGCGTTCTTTGCGATTCAGGTAGAAAACAGGCCAATCATCAATCTTCAAAGAAAAGTGCTCAAGGCCTGCGGGAGGCTTTTAGAAAGTTCCAAAAGGCCCAAACCATAAAGGCTACGGAGAAAAACAGCAGAACCAGCAGGATCAACTCGGCGGGGAAGGTGAGCATCGCGGTCCTTTCCCGCTTTCCGGTACGCAAGCGTTCAGCGCGGAAGGGAAAGCGTCTGACCTGATCAGACACGCGAACGAATAGGAATGGGATAGAGAGACTGTAAAAGCTTTATAAGGCCGTGCTTCGTCGGTCTTGCGGTGCATTGAAAAGAAACGCGAGGTGCGGTCATCAGGCGACCGTCGAGGACGGAAAAATCGACCGACCAGTCGGCAATCAGTGCACCGAAATCAGTGCAAAGGCACTGTCTGGAGCAAATTCGAGCATCCGCCGCCCCCTGATCCCTGATCCCTGTTCCCTGATCCCTGTTCCCCGTCCTTGACACGCGGCAGGGCGCGCGTATCTTATCTTCACTAGGCATTCTTTTGCTGGTTGGCCGGTCTATGCGGGGAGATCTCCGTTTACAGGCTGTAAAGTGAAAGCAGGCTGTGTCGAACAGGAGATAGACGGCGGTTGGGTTGCCGACAGGCAGACCCGCTTTTCCAAGTCTGGGCCGGAGGCGTCACGCCGGGAGCCAGAGCAGGGCCGAGCAGGATCAATCCCGGAGACAAATTTTTTGATTGGACGGCTGGCCTATGGCCGGCTATGTCTGTGCCCTGACCGGTAGCGAAGATGTGGCCGGGGGCGAGCAGCAAAGGGGCGAATAGAGGATGAGTGTGGCAACGAGTTTAGCAATGGTTTTTGCCGGCGGCGCGGGATCGGGTGGAGGCATGCTTCCCCTTTTGATGATCGTTCCGATGTTCCTGATGCTGTATTTGGTGATGATTCGCCCGCAACAGAAGCGCCAGAAGCAGTGGCAGGAGATGTTGGGCGGCATCAAAGCCGGTGACCGGGTTACCATGGCCGGCGGCATGCGCGGCGTCATCCTCTCCCTCAAGGACGACTCGATCATCATTCGTGTCGCTCCCGATGGAGTCAAGCTGGAAGTCGCCAAGAGCGCCATCGCTTCGGTGACCACGGACAGCGAATAGTAAACAGCGGTCAGTGTTCAGTGAACAGTGGTCGGTGGTCGTAAACAGGGAACAGTAAACTGTAAGCAGTTAAGGTGAACAGCGGACAGTCAACAGCGGAAGGTGAACAGCAAGCCGGGATCAGTCCTGACCACTGTCCATTGACCACTGTCCACTGCACTCGAGAAACGGGACGATGAAGAAGAATCTCAACGGCAAAATAGCCCTGATTATTGTGGTCCTGGCGGTCTGCGTCTATGGCATCTTTGGTGTGCCAGCAGGCGTTTCCGGCAAGGCTCTGACGGATGCCCTGGTCAAGCGGATTCACCTTGGCCTGGACTTGCGCGGCGGCGTTCACCTGATCTTGCAGGTAATGGTGCCAGAGGCGATCAGCGCCGAAACCGATAACACGGTGGCCCTGATCCAGCAGGATCTGAAGACGGCGAACCAGACCTTCACCCAGGTCTACAAGCCAGATCCAGTTGCCCATCCGGACCTGATCAAGGTGGAAGGCGTGCCGGCGGCTGTTACCAATGCCGTCCACACCACACTGGACAACAAGTTTGCCAATGAGTACGAGATTGGCGGCGGCGGCTCCGACGGTTCCTTTACCGTCAGCATGAAGCCGATTGTCGAGACTGCGCTGGAGAAGAAGACCGTCTCCCAGGCCATCGAGACCATCCGCGACCGCGTCGACACCCTGGGTGTCAGCGAGCCGACGATTCAGGAATACGGTCTGGGCAAGGACGAGATTCTCGTCGAACTGCCCGGTATCGACGATCTGGACCGGGTGCGCAACATCATCCGCTCCACCGCCCGCCTGGAGATTCACGCCGTGGTGGGTGGACCCTACCAGGACGAGCAGGCCGCTGCGGCGGCTGCCGGCGGCGCGATTCCTCCGGATGAGATTCTGGTGCACGGGTCGGGTAGCATGGCTTCGGGTTCCGAGACCGACAGCATCTGGCTCTTGCAGCGCGCCTCGGTTGTGGCCGGCAGCGACTTCCGCTCCGCCGACCCCTCGGTCGATCAGAACGGCCTGCGCAATGTGAGCTTTACCCTGACCAACGAAGCCGGTGACCGCTTCTACGACTACACCAGCCAGAACGTGGGCAAGAGCATGGCCGTGGTCATGGGCGCCCGCGTCAAGGAAGTCGCCAACATCAAGAGCGCCATCCGCGACCGCGGCCAGATCGACGGCAGCTTCTCGGAAGACGAAGTCATGGTGCTCAGCAAATTGCTGCGCACGGGCGCTTTGCCTGCTTCGCTGAACGAGATCGAAAACCGCACCGTGGGCGCATCGCTCGGTCAGGATTCGATCTGGGCCGGCGTCAAGGCGGCCATCGTCGGTATCGCCGTGGTCATGGTCTTCATGCTGATCTATTACCGCGGAGCGGGCATCAACGCCAATCTGGCTTTGATCCTGAACCTGGTGATCCTGCTGGGCTTCATGGGCGTCTCGACGGCCACGCTGACCTTGCCCGGCATCGCCGGCATCATTCTGACCATCGGTATGGGCGTCGACTCCAACGTGCTGATCTTCGAGCGTATTCGTGAAGAGATTCGGGCGGGCAAGGCAGCCGTGGCGGCTGTCGATCAGGGCTTCGCACACGCCTGGGTCACCATCATCGATACTCACGTGACCACCATCGTTTCGGCGGCCATCCTCTTCCTCTTCGGAACCGGGCCGGTGCGTGGTTTCGCCACCACTCTGACCGTCGGTCTGTTGGCCAACCTCTTCACGGCAGTCTTTGTCTCGCGGGTGATCTTTGACTCCCACTTGAACAAGATGGAGCCGGGCGAGATGGTTTCCATCTAGGGAACTGGGATCAGGGAACAGGGATCAGGGGCGGTTGATTACGCTCCAGCGATTTCAAGCAATGCCGGGGGCCGATCGGCCTCCGGCCCCGAAGAAGGGGAGAAATTCAAGTGGAATTGTTTCGCAGCGTAAATATCGACTGGTTGGGGAAGAAGTGGTACTTCCTCTGCTTCTCTCTGGTCTTCAGTGTGGCCGGCATCATTTCCATGGGCCAGCACTGGGCCACTATCGGCAGCCCGGTTCCGCTGGGCGTGGACTTCAAGGGCGGCACGCAGGTTCAGGTGCAGTTTCAGAATGCGCCCAGCATCGACGCCATCCGTCAGGCCACCAAGGCCGCCGGCATCCCTGATGCGCGCATCGTCAGCTATGACGAGGCCAAGAACAACGAAGTGCTGATCAGCCTGCCCGAGCAGCGCGACGAGAGCTCCCTCGATGCCGGCCGTCAGCAGATCGTGGACGCGCTCCACACCCACTATGCCAACTCCTTCTCGGTACGTCACGTGGAAGTGGTCGGACCCACCGTGGGCAAGCAGTTGGAAAAGCAGGCGCTTCTGGCGACCCTCTATTCGCTTTTGGGAATGCTGGTCTATTTGTGGTTCCGCTTTCAACTGATTTACGGCGTTGCCGCCGTGGTCGCGGTCTTTCACGATACGCTGATCACGATTGGCGCCTTCGCTCTGACCAATCAGGAGATCAGCCTGACGGTTATCGCCGCCATCCTGACTCTGGTCGGTTACTCGATGAACGACACCATCGTGGTCTTCGACCGTATCCGCGAGAATCTGCGCATGACCCGCAAGGAGACCTTGTCTGAGGTGGTCAACCGCAGCATCAACCAGACCCTGAGCCGGACGGTGCTGACCTCGGGACTGACCTTCCTGACGGTTCTCTCCTTGTTCCTCTTCGGCGGACCGGTTCTGCGCGGCTTCTCTTTCGCCCTGGTGATCGGCATTCTGATCGGCACCTACTCATCGATCGCCGTCGCGGCTCCGATGCTGGTGGCCTATCAGGAATGGCGCGCCGCGAAGGCGGGAACGTCCACCGTATTGCCGGCCGCCAAGCGCGTTCGTCAGTAAGGTTTTACGGGCTGTTCTGTAACGTTTTACTGCATCTTTTGCAATCACCGGGGCGTTTCTGCTATAGCTGATATCGCCCCGGTGGAAAGTTTCAAACCGCGGGAACATTTTTCACTTCCGCGGTGTCTAAGAAGAAGTAACCCAACACCCGATTCGAGGCTGGCCATGTTTGAAGATTCCACTTTTGAATCCGCAGGCAGAATCAACAAAGCGAGCAAGAGCAAGTATTGGATGATTGCGACTTTTGTCACCAATGGTTCTATCCTGCTGCTTCTGATCCTGATCCCGCTGATCTATCCCGAGGCTCTGCCCAGGGCTGCCATGCAGATGGCCCTGGTGGCTCCGCCTCCGCCGCCCCCTCCGCCACCGCCGCCGCCGCCGCCGCAAGTCAAGGTGGTTCAGGTGAAGTCGGAGATGATGAACAACCAGCTCGTCGCTCCCACCAAGATCCCCAAAGACATTAAGGTTGTCTCCGAGAAGGAAGCGCCGCCCTCACAGGGCTTTGGCGTGGCCGGAATGGAAGGCATGGGCGGTTCCGCTGGCGGCGCCATGGGCAGCATGTTCGGCAGTGGCAGTGGTGTCAAGGTCAAGGCCGCGGCTCCCACCAAAGTGCCGGTCTCTGCCGGTGTCATGGTTGGCCTGCTGATCCAGAAGACTCAGCCGGTCTATCCTCCCATCGCCAAGGCTGCTCGCGTCAGCGGCACCGTGATCTTGCAGGCTACCATCTCCAAGGCGGGCACGATTACCAATCTGCGCGTCGTGACCGGTCCGGCCATGTTGCAGCAGTCTGCCATGGACGCCGTGAAGTCTTGGCGCTACCGCCCCTACCTGCTCAACAACGAGCCGGTGGAAGTTGAGACCACCATCAACGTGATCTTTACTTTGGGCGGATGATGAGCTCCCTGACTTCCGTCTGCGTCTAAGCTACGGGAGTCGCGATTTTGACCCGAATGCGCCACTTACGGGCGGCGCACTCCCAGCACGTGTTACCCGTTCGCAGTACACAAGAAACTCCCTAGGAGGAACGATTCAGTGATTCTCGCTCAGCTCGCACACTTCGCTTCGCACACCGCCGCCAATTTGGCATTCTTTTTCGATGGTGAGGAACAGACCGTCGGATTCAGCCCCATGCAGTTGTGGGAACACATGGGCGTACCGGCCCGCGCCATTGCCTGCATCCTGTTCATCGAGTCCATCTGGTCGTTGGCTGTGATGATCGATCGCTACCTGTACTTCTCGGCGGCTCGCAAGCAGTCGCGTGAATTCGCCCCCAAGGTTGCCGGCGCTCTGAAGGACGGCAAGCTGGACGAAGCCATCAAGATCGCCGACCGCAACAAGAAGTCGCACCTCGCCGAGGTTGTCACCGCCGGCCTGCAGGAGTTCCGCGCTTCCGCCGGCGCTCCGACCGAACAGGCCATCGAGAGCTCGCACCGCGCTCTGGATCGCGCTGAGGCCATCGTGCACGCCAAGCTGAAGAGGGGCCTCTCGGTTCTGGCCACCATCGGCTCGACCGCTCCCTTTGTCGGCCTGCTCGGCACCGTCATCGGCATTTTGAACGCCTTCAACGCCATCGCCACGCAGAAGACCTCGGGCATCGGCGCGGTTGCCGGCGGCATCTCGGAAGCTCTGGTTACCACCGCTTTCGGCCTGCTCGTCGCCATCCCGGCCGTTATGGCTTTCAACTACTTCACTGGCCGCGTTGAGTCGTTCGACGTGGAAATGGATAACTCCTCCAGCGAGCTGGTTGACTACTTCATCAAGCAGAGCCAGAAGCGCTAAGCGAAGCGGTTTACGGTTCGAGCGGGATACTGCGAAGGCTGGGAGAGCCAAACTCTCCCAGCCGACGGTTTAACCCTCTCGTTGCTAAACGGTTAGCAAGCGATCCCGGAAGCCATCCGGAATTAACACAAAGAACACGGAGTCCAAACAATGGCAGTCGCGGTTCGTGACGAAAGTCGTAATGTTAGTTCGAACATCAATGTCACCCCCATGGTCGACGTGATGCTGGTGCTGCTGATCATCTTCATGGTCATCACCCCCATGCTTCAAAATAAGGTTGCCGTGGATATGGCCAAGGTGGACAACGCCATCGCCATGCCCGATGCCGACAAGGAAGATGCCATCGTCGTTGCCGTTACCCGCGATGGAAAGGTCTTTCTCGGTCAGGACCGGGTTGACGTGAGTGAGCTTGGCGGCAAGGTCCGCGACAAGCTGTCCGACAAGCCTGGCAAGACCATTTTTGTTCGTGCCGATGCGCGCGCGCAGTTCCGCAAGGTGGAAGACGCCATCGATGCGGTACGTACGGCGGGCGTTGATGACGTGGGTCTGCTTACGCAGAAGCGCGAGGGTAACCTCGCCGGCGGCGAGTAATTCACTCGACGCGCTCCCACTAACGATCTTTGCAGCAAACGAGGAGTTTTAAGCCATGGGTATGACAACTGGGGGCGGGGGTGGCTACTCGTCCGAAATCAATGTAACGCCAATGATCGACGTCCTTCTGGTGCTCTTGATCATCTTCATGGTCATCGTTCCGGTCACGCCGAAGGGCCTGGACGCGCTGGTGCCCCAGCCGCCCAAGAACCCGCAACAGCAGCCGCCGAACAATGATCGCACCATTGTGGTGCAGATCTTGGGCAAGGCGGGTGTCGTGCCGAGCTACAAGATCAACGAGACCGACGTTCAGAAGGCCGATCTGTTGCCCAAACTGACCGAGATCTATGCCAACCGCGCCGAGCGCATCATGTTCGTCCGGGGCGACGACGATGTCGACTTCCGCTATGTGGCCGATGTCATCGATATCGCGCGCGCTGCCAACGTGGATCACGTAGGCATGATGACGCCGAAGATTCTCGCCGGTCAATAACCGGCAGCGGACCGCGCAGTTTCTTTTCATTGGGAAACTGTGCGGCCTGAAGTCTTCGTCTCATCCGTGGTACAGGTTTTGCAGTAGCTTCGCGACGAGTGGGATATAGATTGGCGTTAGCAGGCCACGGCGAAGACCGCGTGGCTCCAGGCAACCGCCAATTCGCCGGGATTTACTGGAGTACAATTTTTTCATCCTGGTTGCGGTACCTCCCGCTCGCGCCAGAAGAATTCCAGGTACACGCCCAATAGACGTGACCTGCAGGAGAAGGATACGAAGATGAATGGACCCGCACGTACTACGGCGCTCGCGGTAGCTCTGGCCGGCATGGTGCTTTCCATGAGCGGGTGCAACCGCCTGGCAGCCCGCGACCAGTTGAACAAGGGAGTGGAAGCGTACAAAAGCGCCCACTTTGAAGAGGCCATTGGCCACTTCCAGAAGGCCACCGAACTTGACCCCACCCTGCCCATGGCCAAGAGCTATCTGGCCACCGCGCTGGCGCAAAATGTGGTTCCCGGCCTGGAATCGCCGGAAAACCTGAAGACCGCTGAGCAGGCTGTCGCGATGTTCGAGGATGTCCTGACCAAGGACCCCTCCGATGTCAACAGCATGAAGCAGATTGCCGGCATCGAGTTCAGCGTCAAGAAGTTGGATGACGCCAAGGCCTGGCAGAAGAAGGTTCTGGCGGTTGATCCCAAGGATCCCGAAGCGGCTTACACCGTGGGCGTGATCGACTGGACCGAAGCCCACAAGAACAAGCTGGAAGCGCTCCAGGCTGCCGGCATCAACGACGACGGCGAAGGCAATACCAAGGCACCCAAAAAGGTGATGGATCCTCTCAAAGAGAAGAACGGTCCACTGGTTGAGGAAGCCCTGCAGTATCTGAACATGGCTGTTGCCAACCGCGCCAACTACGACGACGCCATGCAGTATCTGAACCTGATCTACCGCAACAAGGCCGATGTGGACTTCGGCAATAATGCGGCCGTCAGCGCAGATATGGCTGCCGCCAAGGATTGGACCTCCAAGGCCATGGGAACCCGCAAGGCCAACGAAGCAGCCAAGGCCAAGGGCCCCGGCGGCATCGTCATGGACTCCAGCGGCAACCTGAAGTAGTTCTTCTTACAGCTCGATCAAACGGCCTCCGCCTCGGCGGAGGCCGTTTTGCGTGTGTGCTGCGGTATCGATGCAGCAAGAACAGAAGCATAGATGTGCGCGATATTGAATCAACTGAGATGCCGCGCCACGCCGTAAATTTGATTTACCAGCCGGCAATTGCTTTGTAACAGGGCACGAGTTTAGTCATTCCGATAAAGCGTCTTAATATCAGTCCTTCAGCCCCTGCGGTAATCCGATGTGTCAGATCGTCTGCCCTCGGAGGAATGCATCCTGGAAGATTTATTGCTCACAAAATACTTCATGCAGCGCCTGAAGGCCGAGATTGAGTGAACAGTCTGTTCGGCACGACAGGATCAAGGTTCATTGCTGCAAGGCCGGTTCGATGGAGAGTAGCCTGAATGAATTCTTGCTCTAACAATGTCTGGCATGGAGTGTTGAAAGCCAGTTTAGAGCACTTTAGGAAATAGTGTGAACTTTATTAAAGCATTGTTGGTCGTCGCTCCCTGATGGTTGCGCCGACCTGAGAGCATGGTTTAGGTCTACAGCATTTCCTAAAGTGCTATTATGCTGGGCGTCATGACTCTCTTCTTCATCGCCGCACAACAAAAGGCCCTCCCCGACGGGAAGGGCCTTTAGGCTGAAGCAGAAAAACTAGTTCGAAGCCAACTTGAGAATCTGGTCGGCGAAGTAGTTGTGAACTTTGGCGTCGTTGTGCAGCATCTCGAAGTAGGCGTTCTTGAGCAGTTGCGCCCGTACCTCGCGCAGTCCCGAGCGAATCGTCTGCTGCACACGGGGATCGTTCAGGTCACGCTGCCCGGCAGGCTCGTGCGAGATGAGCTTGTAGATGGCGTAGCCGATTGCATGTCGCCCAGGGCCGCCGCTGTCGTAGACCGGGAGCACATCGGTGATCTGCCCCGGCGCAAGCTTGCTGATGGCCGCGTAGACATCGGCATCTCCATGCAGCGAGGATTCGGGGATCAGACCCATGTCGCCGCCATTGGAGGCCGTGTTGGGGTTTTCGGAGAAGTTCATGGCGATAGAGCCGAAATCCTCGCCGTTTTGCAGCTTGCTGTGCAGGGTTTGGATCTTCTTGCGCGCGTCTGCGTCGCCGGAAGCCTTGTTATTTTGCAGATTGCCGGTTTGCTGCTGCGGGGAGCTGCTGACCACGATCTGGGCGAGATGATACTGCGGCTCAATCAGGTTGAACTCCGCTTTGTGAACATCGTAATAGCCGTGAATCTCGGCATCGGTGATGTTGATCTTGGAGTCGATCTCCTTGTTGAGCAGCTTGGTCTGGGTCAACGCGTGGCGCAGATCGCGCTTGAAATCGTCCAGCGTCTGGTTGTGCTCGCGAAGCTGCTCGTCAAACTGCTCCTGGGTATAGGGCGTCTTGATCTCGGTCAGCTTGGCGTTCACATCTTCGTCGGAGGCGGTGAGGTTGAACTTGGTTGCGCGCTGCTGCAAGATCTCGTCGTCGATCATTTGCCGCAGAATGGCCAGGCGAACGATGTCAGCCTGGGCCGCGGAGGGCTCCTGAGGGCTGTTGCCGAGGCTTGCCTTGTAGTTGGCATACTTGCGGTCCAGATCGGCGCGCAGGATCTGCTTGCCGTTCACGGTGGCCATCACGTCGGGTGCGGGGGAGCGATGGCAACCATTCAGTGCGGGAAGCAGAAAAGCGCTGACCATGACGAGCAAAGCAGAATAAGAGCGGGCGCGAAGATAAGTTTGTACTTGCAACCTGATGTCTCCTGTAGAGGCCGCGAGGGCCCCAGCAATCCACGATAAATCCACAAGCCGCCTCAGCGATACCGGCGGCGCAACTATTTTACGGTTTGGCAAGAGCTTGCGGTTGCGTTGCCGGAGCGGGTGGCTGTTCTCCAGCAGCGCGCAGAGCACGGTCGATCACCTGCCACAGAACGCTTTCCGGTACCGCGCCATTAATGTGTTCCCCCTCTACGAAGAGAGAGGGGGCTCCTTCGATATGCAAGCCCTCGGCCTCTTTGGCAGAAGCTCGCACCTGGGTCTCGTCCTGAACGGAAATGCAGCTATCCAGCTTGCCGGTGTCCAGCTTGGCTAAAATACCTTGCTGGCGCGCGATGCGGTTGAGTGCGTCAAAGCTCTTGGGAAGGCTGCGTTCGTCGCCGTTGATCTCCTGGCCGTTTTTGTGGATGTAGTCCACAAAGGCCCAGTAAGCGTCGCTATTTTGTGCGCCAAGACAGTTTGCGTCCACGGCGGCATGCAACGCCCAGGGGTGCAGTTCGGTGAGTGGGTTGTCCTTGTAGATGATGCGAATCTGGTCTTTATAACGATCCAGTGTGGCCGGAAACAGAGTCTGGTGCATGCGCGCGCAGTAGGGGCAGGCCAGATCGTCGAAATTGATGACCGTCACCTTGGCCGCGGGATTGCCGCGCATGGGACGGCCAACCAGATTGATCGAGAAGGACGGGTCCTTCGTCAGGTCAAAGGTCTCCAGCCTCGCCAGCGTCTTGTTGTCGGTGGAGATCAGAAAGTCGATCTGCGTTGTCTTGTCGCCTCGCGTCAGGGTGACGGGAAGCGTTTCGAAGCCCGGAACCTGGCTCGATTTCCGTGCGCCCAGGGTAACCTCATAATCTTCGGGCACGTTGAACTGGGAGCGGACCATCACCTCGATATGCCGATCAAGACTGAGGTTGGCGGCAGACTGCGCGGCAGGCTGCGCTTTGCAGCCAACCACCAGGCCAAGAGCAAGCATGGCAGTGAAAAAATGGATACGCGACAAGAGAATCCCTCTCAGCCAAGAATACTACGCACCAGGCACCTGGCACCTGCGGTGCGGCAGACGCCGCTTGCGCGGCTTGAGATTCAAAAGGCAGGGGGGCGGAATTCCAACCCCGCGCCTTATTTCCAGGCGCGGGCCAAGCCGAAGGCCTCTGCCGCACCGCAGGTGCCAGGTGCTAATAGGCGGGAGGCAGGGTGGGATCGCGGAAGACGGAGTTGCTGCGGCGAATGTCACCAACCGAGCCGAAGTTGGCGATGGTGAAGCTGTACAGATACTGTGTCTCATCGCGCACCGAGCCCAGTTCAAAGCGCCGGTAGCCCACGGTAAGACCGCAGCAGTTCCAGTTGTAGGTGGCTTGCACGCCGCCGTACTGCAATTCTCCGAGCACGAAGTCGTAGCCGCCGTTCGCGGCAAGATTGAAGCCCGCGCCGGTTGGCTTGCCGATAGAGAGGAAGGGTTGTAACTGCTGGCTCTTGATCGTTGAGGCCGATCCGCCGTTCTCGTCCACGGCATTGAGCAGCGCATGTTCCACGCCAAAGGTGGTGCGGCCAACGCTGTAGCCGGCGAAGACGTTGTCTGCGCTCATTCGTCCGGCCTTGGGGTCGTAGTCCATGTCCCACTCGATGCGCAGATTGTCGACCGCCTCAAAGCGCAGTCGCGAGGTCAGCGGGGAGAGATTGCGGGGTGCGGTCAGAAAGGCTACACCGCTCAGATTCAGCGTCGAGTCAAAGACATTCCGACGTCCGGTGATCAAAGCGCCGCCAAATGTGGGATCGATGAAATACTTCTGCGCGATTTGCCAACTGGCCCACTGCCGGGCCTTTGCAGGGCACTGGCCGCCTTCAGCGACAGCATCGGGATTGCAAGGCTGCTGGCTTTCAGAACGCACGTAGAAGCGTTGGGTTAACGAAAAACCAGCTTCGTTGGTGTCTGTGGCAATGTCCGAAGTGTCGATTCGAATAATCTCTCTCGCCTTGTCGCCTATCCCGTTGACATAGCGATAGGTGAATTCAGGCTCGATCACGTGGCGCAGAACGCCAAGTTTGCCCGGTAGTTCAAAATCTCGTTCCAAGGCAGGGGTGCGCAATTTGGCAGAAGCTTCAACGTCCGACCGATCGATCAGATCGTGGCGGATGGTGGGAACGTCGTTGTTAGCGCCGACTAGATCGGGGTTCTGGCTGGCAGAGTAGAAGGTGTTGCGCAGCGCGACCTCGGGAATCAGACTCCAGCCGCCTGCGGAGAGCGGCAGGGTGAGATGGGGGTAAAAATCCAGCCGCCCCAGGTTGCGTGCGTGAAAGTGCGGCTCGGAGCGATTCAGATAGCCCAGCGACGATCCCAGCCCGGCATAAAACGGCGAAGAGCCCAGCGGATGGTCCAACACGTCATAGCGCAGGCTGGGCAGATGGATCAGCCTGACCTCATCGCCGCTCGTTGAGCTGGCGAAAGCCTGAAAGCGATCCATCGATGCGGACGGGACAAAGCCGTTGGCGCTGTGGGTCAGAGAAACATCGCTGGAGACTTCGGAACTGATGGCCTGAGAAAAGTTATCGTTGAAGACCAGCCGGTAGACGTAGCTGGAAAGGTACTCGACAACTCCGGCAACGCGCGTGTCGGGCGTCAGGTCCTTGCGTCCGTCAGCGGCCACATCCACGCCGCCCTGATTGACCAGCCCGGTTGTGGCTGGTGTGGTGGACGTGGCGGCAATCGTTCCCTCTACGCCACGGTCCAGCAGGGCATTCCAGCGGGCGGTGAGATGGTCCAGACCCGGTCCCTTGTAACGGAAATCGCCGTTGGGAGCCCAGCCGCGCTTGGAGTAAAACTCTGCGCCGACGGTCAGGTCCATATTGCGATTGATCACCCAATAAACCTGCTCGCCAAAAATAAATCCCTTGATGGAAGAGTTGCTCACTACCGGGATCAGTAGCCCACTCTGCCGTCCCATCTCGTTGATGGGATGGCGCAGGTAGGGCAAGTCCATCAAAGGCACACCCAGAAACTTGAAGACCGAGTTGGTGGTCGAGGCCTTGCCGTCAACCAGATCGATGGAGTGCGAGATCACCCGCCAATCGGGATGGGGCAGACGGCAGTTGGTCATGGTGCCATCCACAATGCGGTAGCGGCCTTCTCCTGTCTGTAGCAATACCCGCCCCGTGAATTGAAAAGGATTGGCCGTGGAATAAACATTGGAGCGGCCAGCGGCACGCACGCCCAATGTGCCGGTGACGTTGAAAAACCGCCCGGTATGCATGTTGATGCGCATATCGCCGCGCTTGGCCGTCAGATGCACGTCCTCGGGGCCGCCATCGAGCTGCAAGGGGCCTTCTGCCTCCAGTTCGGTCGTGGACTGATGGTAGGTCACCTTGCTGGCGCGAAGCACGTAGTCGCGGTAATAGACCACAACTGCGCCGTCGAGCGTCCACTCATCGCCCATACGGGTCTGGCGCTGAGCCTCCCAGCGAATCGGTTCGCCACTGGGCGGTACCGGTTCCGGTTGAGCCACGGGCAGGATCTCCTGGCTGGGATCGTCGGGAAGTGCAGCGCCTGCGGCTTGTGCCGTCTGCGGTTCAGTTTCAAAACCGGATGCATTTACCTGCCCTTTTAAAGCGGGAGGGATCGCATTGGTAAACGTCTGCGCACCAACTTGCGGGTGACAGAGGGCCAGCAGCGTGATAAACACTAAATGACGAGGTTGCATTTCCGGAGCCAAGGCCAGCATAGCAAAACAGGCTACCTTGGTGGGTTTTGTCCCCTCTCAGCTCTGGCAACAGGAAAATTCGGGTTCCAGAACCGGGTACGGGCCATTCGATCAGCCGTGCGCGGCTTCAGGTCACTGCTTCGGAACGATGCGCTCTTGCGTTCGTTCCCAATATCAGGACAGGAAGCGCGAGCACACGGGGCAATCAAGGAGGCCAAACCAGGCAAACCCGTTTTGTTCTACTCCTCGACCTCTGCCCTTTCAAGGAATGAACGCCCGCGCTGGCAGATTCAGCCAGAGATGCAGGCCAGTACAGCGGGCAGGGAGCTGATTAGCTTTCCAACCGCGCCAGAAGGGATGCTGGAGCCGTGAGCACATCGTTGAGTCAACCTACACCGGACTCCTGGAAGCAGGAAGTCAATCGCCGCCTGGCAGCACACAAGAGCCGTAAGGGCCCTGTAGCGGTGCAGCCCGCAGCGCCCTCCCTGGTGCGCGCCGATGTCGGCAGCCGCGCCGCGCAGGCAGCCGCCCGAGTGGCTGCGCGCTATGCTCAAGCTCCCAGCTACAGTCAGATGCAGGCCGCCGAAGCGCGGGTAGCCGTGCGTGCTGCCGCCATCGCCACGCAAGTGGCCATAGAGGCGCAGGCAGTGGCTCAGGAGGCCCTGGCTAACCTGGAAGCCTCCCGTGAGCCGCAGTGGGAGCCGCAGATGGCTTCATTCACTTCCTCTGCTGTTCAAGAGCGCTCGCGTTTCATCGAAACCACGCCCGAGTCAGCCTTGACTGCCTCCGCGGCAGCCTGGGTGCAGGATAGCTACGATCGCTCCTCCTTCGATCTGCGCTGGGAGCCGGATCTGCCGGCGCTTCCCACCGAGCAGTCCGTCTCGTATACTTCCCGCGCTTTGGACTACGAGGACGCACCACAGATGGATTGGTGGCCTGCCCAGGAGACCATGCCTGCGGTAGCAATTGAGGCTATCGAGCCGGCCCAGCCGATTCCTGCCAATCTGATCGAGTTTCCTCGGGAACTGGTAGCCACCCGCAAAGTACGTCCCCGGCTCGCCGAAGCTGGCCAGTCTGAAACCATCGAAGGGCAACTGAGCATCTTTGAAGTGGACCCTGGCGCCATCTCCACCGAACCTGACAGCGCGCAGAACATGGCCGCGCCTGTTGCGGCGCGTTGGACCGGTATCGAACTCGATGCCCAGCCTCTTGCCGAGACCGAAGAAGAGGCAGCGACTGCACGCTGCTCCTTTACCCTGCAACTGGCTCCCATGAACCGCCGCCTGATGTCCGCAGTGGTCGATGGCGCCTTGATGACGGGAGTCTTTCTGGCGACTGCCCTGGTGGCAGGCAATTATATGAGCCAACTGCCCGGCGTCAAGCAGATCGAGGCCAGCGCGATTGCCGCTCTGATGGTGATCGGCGTTCTCTATCAGGCTGTCTTTCTGGCACTGGGCGGATCCACACCGGGCATGAGATATGCCGGCATCAGCCTCTGCACTTTTGACGATCAGAGCCCCAGTCGCGCCCGCACCATGGGCCGCCTGTGCGCCCTGCTCTTCTCGCTGGCCCCTCTGGGACTCGGCGTGGCCTGGGCCCTCTTTGACGAGGACCACCTTAGCTGGCATGACCGCATCTCCAAAACCTACCAGCGCAGGGGATAACCGGGATTCACAAACGATGTGCGATTTGTGGGGTATGGGCGAGAGTCCATACCCCGTTTCACTTTTCGGGTAAAAGATGCCTACAAACCTAAATCCGGCAGTTGATTGCATTACCAAGCCGTGCCAGAAAAATGCCGATCCTTCGCTTTGCGCAGGATGACAGGTTATTGGTATGAAACTACTTATCTGCTCGACAAGGGTTGATATCGGAAACAAACTGCTGGATCTAGGACAAATTCGCAATGAACCTTCTACCTGGTTTGAGCAAGTTTCAGACACAATGAACTGCTGGTGAAACATCGAAGCCCGTTAACCTGCCAACTTGCATTCCCGCGAAGCGGGCCAACTGCTATAGCAAACCAACCCTCTACGTCCCTGCGAGAGCTTGTTTACAGGACACGAAGTCTGCGAGCGTGTTTGGACTTTGCTGGATAGTGCAGTCCAAATGAGTGTCGTTTCGGGGAAAGAAAAAAGGGCGGCAAACCGGAGACCGGTCTGCCGCCCTTTTCTTTGTGGATCGTTAAACGTTGCGCATTCCCGAGCCATAGGAGGGACGGGGCTTGCTGGAGTTGTTCTTGAAGTTGTTGGAGGCCGGCCGTCCAGTCTCCAGATGGAACTGGCGGATCATGCCGTCCAGGTCGCTGGCCAGGGAGGCGAGGTTCTTGAGAGCCTCGACCGCCTCTTCGGCGCCATGCACGTTTTCGGTGGAAAGCTGTGAGATCTGCCCGGCAGACTCGGCAATCTCGCTCGACGCAGCAGTCTGTTGGGTAGCGGCTGAAGCGATCAGATGAATCTGATGCTCAACCTGCTTGGAGGAGTCGATGATGGCTTCCAGGCTCTTGCGAGCATGGGCCGTCTCACCGAGACCATTCTCAACGGCGGTCCGGCTGTCTTCCATCACCTGCAGCGTTTCGCGAGTCTCCTCCTGAATGCTGCGAATGGTGCTGGCGATCTCTTCCGTTGCGCCCTTGGTGCGCTCGGCCAGGCGGCGAACTTCGCCGGCGACAACCGCGAATCCGCGGCCATGCTCTCCGGCGCGGGCGGCTTCGATGGCGGCGTTCAGAGCCAGCAGGTTGGTCTGCTCGCTGATCTCCTGAATGACGCTGACCACCTTGCCGATCTCCTCGGAGCGGCGAGCCAGCGAATCCATCTTCGCGGAGACGGTGCTGGTGGCGGCGGCGATCTTCTCCATGGTGGCCGCTGCGGCCTGCATGACTGCTCCACCCTGACTGGCGGTGTCGGCAGAGACGCGACTGGCGCTGGCGGCGGTTTCAGCGTTGTGGCTGATCTCGCCGATGGTTGCCGTCATTTCCTGGGCTGCGGCTGCGATCTGATTGGTCTTGCTGGACTGGGTATTGGCATTGCCGGCAGTCTCAATGGAGCGCGCGCTCATCTCGGTGGTAGCCGCCGAGAGCGTCTCCGCTCCCTGCGCCACCGAGATCAGCACCTTGCGCATCGAGGCGACGCTGGTGTTCAGAGCCGTATTCAGGCGTCCAATCTCGTCCGTGCCTGAATCGTCCACATTCACCGTCAGATCCTTCTCGGCAACCCGCTCCAGAGCTGCGGTAGCGGCTTGCAATGCCGGAGCAATGGATTTGGTGAGCATCGAACCGGTCAAGGCGCAGAGCGCCACGATGATCAGGGTCGCTACGATGCCGATCCAGGTCGCGCTGGTGCTGGCGCCGGCTGCGCCTTGGGAGTCCTCAGAGCCGTACTTGGCGTTCAGGGCCAGATCGTCGTCCAGGCTGGTCATCGCCGTCGTGAAGAAGGCCATGGTCGCATCGGCGGTGATCAGATCCAGCGCATCGCCCGTCTTGCTTGCTGCCAGCAGCGCGTTGGCGCGGGTACTGGCATCAATATATTGGGAAAACGTGGACGAAAACTTCTGAAAGTTCTCTTTTTCACCAGGGTAGCTGATTAGCGGTTCATATTTCTTCAAGCCGGACTGGTAATCTTCCAGCCCCTTTTGGCGCTTGGAGCCGTGGTCGGTGGTGCAGGCCGGAGTCTGACAGAGCAGCAACTCCAGATCCTCTCGCCGAACGGTATTGGCGCCTCCGCGCATAGCGGACAAGACAAGTACCTTGGGAAACGAGTTGTCGCTCACATCCACGCTCTTGGTGGCGATCCCACGGAAAGTGACGGACGTATACGCGCCAAGCAGTATGCAAAGTCCGCACACGATGCCAAATGCATAGAGGAACTTGCGTGAAACAGGTAGATTTTTGAGCCAATCCATGCCAGATGCCCTTTCAAAAACAATCCTCTCTTTACATCGGCGCTTTCCCCCCGGACTTGAGTACTTCGGTGTTTAGAACTCACTTGCGTGCCGGAATCTTCAACGGGAGGGGAAAGGTGTTTCCCTGCCGGAATAGTTTCTCATTGAATAGAATGCAAAGCCCTTCCCGCGAGCAGCTCTGTAAAAGTCCATTGACGCCGTCGGAGGTGCGCCGTAGGCTCATAGTATGGAATTCATCGTAAGTGAACTGGAGCGGGAGCCGATTGAATACGACCTGCAGTTGCAGGCCGGAGCGATCGACTTTGGCGAAGAGGCCGAGCAGGTCGGCGTGTTGGCGGCCAGCGGCCTGGCTGAAGTGCTGCACGAGCATCGCGGGCCCAAGGATATTGTGGCCGACATTCGCCTGCGCGGGAAGCTGAGCGGCAACTTTCAGGTTCCCTGCGCGCGTTGCATCGAACCGGTGGCGACGCCTGTCGAAGCCGATTATGACCTGATTTTCCGTCCCATTGGCGCCGATGCCGGAGCGGCCGAACGGGCCATCTCTGCATCAGATACGGAAATCGGGTATTATCTAAAGGACAGTCTTTTGCTCGAAGATGTGCTGCGCGAGCAGGTGCTTTTGGCCCTGCCAGTCAGAACGTTGTGCAAGGATGACTGCAAGGGACTCTGCCCGCGCTGCGGTGTGAACCGCAATAGTCAGAGCTGTTCCTGCGATGAGGGTCCATCCGACCCCCGCTGGGAAGCACTGGCCGGACTTCGTAGCCAGATCGAGTCCAAATGAATTCAGACCCTCCGAAAGGGAGGGCGCTCTGCCCCAATCGCCAGCACCGTTCCGCAAGGATCGGTTGTCGCGCGGGAGGAAAGCGGGCGGAGATACGAAAGGAATTTCACCATGCCTAATCCGAAACGGCGCCACTCACAGCGCCGCACCGCCCTGCGTCGCTCTCACGACTTCCTCACCGCCACCGGCGTTTCCGAGTGCCCCAACTGCCACGAGAAGAAGCTGCCCCATCGCGCCTGCCCCAAGTGCGGCGAGTACAAGGGCCGCGCCGTCCTCGACGTCAAGGAAGTAGCCAACTAAAGCAAAACCAGAGAGCCTGTTTCCTGAAATGCACTCTGGATGGTCGTCGCTCCCTGATGGTCGCGCCGACTTGAGTGGTTGGGTTTCGGGATACATTGTCTCTGTTTTTGCTTGGGCGAGCACCGATGCTCATCGATATCGTTCTTGACGCCGTAGGCGCCGACAATGCACCAGAGCCGGAGATCCGGGGGGCGATTCTCGCCTGCCGGGCTCTGCCCGTCCGTGTCCATTTGGTTGGGCCGGAGGCGCAGCTGCGTGATCTCCTCGACGAACATCTGGAAAACGAAGATCTGCCCATCGTCATCCACCATGCCTCCGAACGCATCGGCATGGAGGAGAAGGCGGCGCAGGCCGTGCGCACCAAAAAGGACAGCTCCATGCGAGTTGGCCTCAAGTTGGTGCGTGAGGGCCATGCTGCCGGCTTCGTGACCGCGGGCAACACTGGCGCCGCCATGGCTACGGCCAAGATGGTGTTGGGCGCGATGCCGGGTGTTGATCGTCCAGCGCTGGCCAACCCCATGCCCAGTTCCACGGGAAACCCCTGCGTGCTGCTCGACGTGGGCGCCAACGTGGACTGCAAGCCGCACAATCTGGAACAGTTTGCCCTGATGGGCGAGATGTATGCCCGCACCGTGCTCAAGATCGAAGAGCCGCGCGTGGGTCTGCTCTCCATCGGCGAAGAGGAATCCAAGGGTAACGACCTTACCCGCGAAGCCTTTCCGCTGCTCAAGGCGCTGCCCATCAAGTTCATCGGCAACGTCGAGGGACGCGACATCTTTAGCGGCCTGGCTGATGTGATTGTCTGCGACGGCTTTGTGGGCAACGTGGCGCTGAAGACCAGCGAGGGCGTGGGCCGCTTCGTGCGCGAGGTACTGCGCGAGTCGCTGACCCGCACCGTCACCGCGCAGGTGGGAGCGTTGCTCTCCCGCAAGGCCTTCAACGAGTTCCGCCACCGCCTGGATTACCGGGAATACGGCGGCGCGCCGCTGCTTGGAGTGCGTGGCATCTGCATCATCGGCCACGGTTCCTCCAACGACCGCGCCATCTACAACGGCATTCGCGTAGCCTACGAGTTCGCCAAGGCCGGCACCAACGCCGGCATGGAGCGAGCCTTCGAAGGCCGCCGCAAGCGTGGCGCGGACTCCTCGTCTGCTCCCGCGGAAGCGGCAGAGTAGTCTGTTATGGCCGAGAACCTGTATTTCGACGCATCACAACTGGATCGATTGGCCTGCCCGGCATGTCTGGGCAGGTTTTTTCTTGGCGAAGACCGGCTGGTCTGCACCGACTGCCAGCGCGCCTACCCAATTGTCGATGGGATTCCGGTGCTGATCGCGGAACGGGCGGAAAACAGTCTGATTCAGATCTAACCCTTGTATTGATCAACAGATAAACTGGGACAGACATTACGCCGATAATCTATACCGGAATAACATTGAGTTTGGGGAATGCTGTTCTGAAGTGCTGATCGTCAATGGTGAGCAAGGAATAGCCGCGCACCAGAGCATGTGCTCCGATCATGAAATCGGCAAGGATACGCCGTGGGTCTGGTTTGCCGTCTTTCCTTCGCCGCCTGGCATATTCCGCATAGGCTCGCCCCGCTTCTCGGAAAATATTCTCTTCCAGGCTCCAATCCACTACGATTCCAGTCTCTTGAAAGAAAAGGTCCAGATTGGATTCCTTGCGCAGGGGGCCGGCCATCAACTCTGCGTAGACGATTCCCGAGACAAGAAGCTGATCTCGCTGCATGAGATCGCCTAGGAGCTGGGTGACGGCAGGATTCATCAGTTCGTTGTCGTTCCACAGAGCGCCGAGGACATTGGCGTCAATCGAGATCGTCATGGCCGCGCATCTCCCTGAAATAGGTCAAAATGGCTTCGCGTCCCTTGCCCATGCCAGGAAACCCTCCGATGCCGCGCCATTTTTCAAAAGGGTTTTCTTGTGTATTGCGGAGAACACGAATGCCATCTTCTTTGGCCTCGAAACGAACACTGTCTCCCGGCCGAACTCCCATGGTCCTTCGGATCTCGACGGGGATCGTGATCTGGCCCTTGCTGGTGACCTTGGCGGTCATCACTGGAGCAATACGAGGTTTTGCAATGGTGGCCATGGCGAAAAGCTCCTTACCACCATCACTATACTCCTTACATTATTCGCAAAGGTAGAACTCTGTGCGTTCCGCATCGGGAAATGGAGATTGCAGTACTTCGATCAGCCCTACTCGTACTTCAGCGACTCCACCGGGTCCAGTTGCGCGGCGCGGGTAGCAGGTACGGTGCCGAAGATGACACCCACCAGAACGGCCGAGCCCAGCGCGATGGCTACCGACCAGCCGGAGATGGGCAGGTCATAGCTACTGAAGAAGCGCACCGAAAGCGGTACGCCCAGGCCCAGAATAGTTCCCACAATGCCACCAGTAAGCGAAATGATCACCGCCTCGGCCAGAAATTGCAGTCGGATCTCTCGATAGGTCGCACCAAGCGCCTTGCGGATGCCGATCTCGCGGATGCGGGAACGCACGTTGGCCAGCATGATGTTCATGATGCCCACGCCGCCTACTGCCAGCGTGACGGCAGCCACCAGCACCAGCACCGCGGTCAAAGCATTGGCGATCTGGGCCGCGGTGGTCAGCAGCTCGGCCAGCGTCTGCACGTTGTAGACCGAGCCGGAGTGGTGGCGGGCCTGCACGATGCGATGAATCTCCTTGGCCGCGGACGGTACCTCATCCATGCTGTGCATGGAGAAGTAGATCTGCTTCACGTCCTCCGTGCCGGTAAAATAGCGGGCTACGGAGTAGGGAATCAGAATCGTCTGGTCGGCGATCTCCGACTGACCGAAGTCGTTCACGCTCTCCTTGAAGACCCCGATGATGGTGAAGGGTATGCCGCTGATCTCAAAGGATTGACCGACTGCGGCATCCGAGCTGCCGTATCGCTCGCGGGCAAACATCTCCGTGACCACGGCGCACTTCATGTGCCCGGTATCGTCGTTATCGTCAAGAAAGCGCCCCACCGGCACCAGCAAATTGCGAATGTTCTGGTATTGCGGGCTGACGCCCAGCACCAGTGTGTCCTTGACCATGCCGCCGCCAAAGCTGATGCGGTCGTGCATCTCCAGAATCGGCGAGGAGAACATGACGCCGGGCAACTGCGCCAGCACGGCCTTTTCGTCTTCGCGGGTGAGGTAGTCGTTGTTCTGTGCGCGCTCGGAGCCTGTAGCGCCGCCGCCGGCGTATTCCAACTCCACCGAGTTGGTGCCGATCTTTTGCAGTAGTTGCAAGACATACTGCTTGCCGGTCAGGCCGATGGTGACCACCATGATCACCGAAAAGGTGCCAATGACCATGCCCAGCGCGGTCAGCGCAAAGCGCAGCTTGGAGGCGCGAAAGCTGTCAGCGGCGATGCGAAGAATCTCGCTGAAGACCATGGTGCGACGAGCGCTCAACAACGTCTCGTGAAAGGCGTCGCGCCGGGCCTGATCGCGGTGGCTCGTATCTTGGTGCACCAGTTCGTTCGAATTCATTACGTCCCTTAAGAAAGATGCGCCAGCGCGCCCTGTGGCTTCCGAAATCTTTCGCTGCCCGGCTGTTTGCCCTCATTTTCAGCTTCCCGGTCATCCTTCGCGCTTGCTCAGGAGTTGCAGTTGGGAAAACTGTACGTCGCCGCTCACCTTCAAGGTAATTGGACCTTCGGGCCTGATAATGTGCAGCATTTGCAGGCAGTTGCCTTGTTAGTTTAGCGCAGCGAAGGGTGTGAGAAGCTGTATATCGACACGCAGTCAGGGCAATCGCTTTTGGAGCTTTACCTGATTGCGTCTTCTTGTTTGGCCTATGCCCGGAGGGAACAGGGGCATGAATGCCCCTGGTGGGATGAACAGCGCTTATTTCTTTTGCAGAGAACAACCGATTCAGGTTAACTTCGTCCAAGCGGGTGGGAAGCCATTTTTGGCGCAAATGGGCGGTCTGGCGCAGCGGGAAGTACAGGAGCAGGAGAAGACATTGCAAGACCGAGCATTGCGCATCGCATTTGGCGGATATTTCTTCGCACCCACCGGATACGGGGCGGCTTCCCGTGCCTATCTTCATGCCCTGCATAGTGCTTCCATCGCCATGTCGGTCGTCAATCTCAGCACGATGGAGCGCCGTTTTGTGCCCGATCCGCTGGCTCTCTCCTTGCTCGATCTCGAAATTGACCCCCAGTTTCACCTCTGCCATACCGAGCCAAGCGGCATTGTCACCATGGAAGACCCTCCGCCGCGGATGATTGTAATGACCACCTGGGAGGCCGACACCCTGCCCTCAGCGTATGTCGAGGCATTGAATCGCGCCATCGAGGTATGGGTTCCCTGTAGCTACAACGTGGAGAACTTCCGCAAGCAGCTTTCCGTGCCGGTCACGCAGATTCCCCATCCCGTGCCGGTGCGCTGCTTTGCCGCCTCCGACCGCGCGGAGCTGAATGAGGGCCTCCACCTCCAGGAATCCGACTTTGTCTTTCTCAGCGTCGCCACCTGGCAGGAGCGCAAAAACCTGCCTGGGGTCATCGAGGCCTTTTTGCGCGCCTACCCGGATGAACCCAATGTGATTTTGGTGCTCAAGACCCGTTTTTCCTTTGTCCCGCAGTTCACCGCGCTCGCGCAGATATCGGCGGCCATCAACCGGGCCGGCGGACCGGAACGTTGTCAGGTCGAGAAGCGTATCCGCATCTGCAGTGAGATCTGGCCGGAAGAAAAACTGACCACCCTCTCGCAGCGCGCCAACTGCTACGTCTCGCTGCACAGCGGCGAGGGCTGGTGCTATCCGCTCTTCGATGCGGCTACCAGTGGTATTCCAGTAATCGCCACCGGCTACTCCGGGCCGATGGACTACCTCGACGCCCGCTATCACCACCTGGTGGACTACGAACTGACCGCTCCCCGCGAAGAAAACAAGATTGGTCTCTTCTCCTTCAGCCCCGAGATGCTGTGGGCTGCGCCGAATATCGAGCATGCCGCTGCGCTGATGCGCTCGGTCTACGAGAACCGGGAACAGGCCGAGCAACAGGCGCGGGAGGGTGCGCGGCAACTGAAGATCAAGTACTCCTTGCGCGCCGTCGGCCAGATGGCCCGGCAACGGCTGACGGAGTTGGCGGAGGGGTTGGAAGGTTAGACCGATTTTGGAATGTCAGTATGGTTAAAGTCATTGCCTTTAAAGAGAAGAGGTTCGTTACTGGTTTTGGCCAGAGCGTACACCAGGCAGTCGCCAAAGTTCAGGCCTGCGCGATGCCCGCTTCCTTTGCCGAATTGAGAGAAGGCATCCAGAGCAGATCGAGCTAGCTGCTCGGTTACTGGCGTGATGGCTATTTGCAGTTCGGCGACGAGTTCTTCAAAGATCTTTAGTCTTCCACCGGTGGCGTCGCGGTGGAGAACCATTCCAGTTTCGAGAAAACTTGCTGCCGAAATTTGGCGGAATGTTGCGTTCTTGATGAGATGCAGAAAATCGGAGGCTTCCGCTTCATTGAGAAGAATCGCCAACAGCGCCGATGAGTCGATTACCATCAGGAAAATATCTAGCGGGGCAGCCCCGCGGCATCATAAAGTTCATCGGTGAGTTGGGCGCTGTCGGGCCCATCCCATGGACCTAGACGCCGCACTCGATCCAGGATCTCAGCTACGGATGGTTCTATTTGGCCGCCAGGGTTGCGATGAACAGTAGTTTTAGTCTCGCGATCCAACTCCGCGCGCAAGGCTGTGGCCACCGCCTCATCCGGCGTGAGTCCGCGCAGGGATGCAAGTGTATTGGCGAGTGCTTCGGTGGTGGCGCTGGTAGCAAGCGGCATGGGCTTCTCTCTGGCTTCATAGTGCGTCGAATCCGGCACGTTTGCAAGTGTGAATCGCAGGAATTCACCTCTCTTTTTCGTCGTAAGCTGGCCATGCGGATACACTGACCTCTATAGAGGAGGATTCACCCATGCAGACGCGGATTCTGGGCACCACCATGCCGGTTCTGGAAGTGCAGCTTGACCCCAATGAGAGCGTGTTTTCCGAGAGCGGCGAACTCTCCTGGATGACCGCATCGATTCAGATGACCACCCACACCCAGATGGGTGGTGGCGGAGGTCTCTTTGGCATCCTCAAGCGGGTAGCCGGCGGCGGCAGCCTCTTCATGACCGAGTATCGCGCCTACCAGTATCCCGGCCAGGTGGCCTTTGCCACCAAGGTTCCAGGGCACATTGTGCCGGTCGAAGTCGGTCCGGGAGCGGAGTACATGGTCCATCGCCACGGCTTTCTCTGTGCCACGCCGCAGGTGGCCATCGGGATGGGCTTTCAGCAGTCGCTGGGCGCGGGCGTTTTTGGCGGAAACGGCTTTATCCTGCAACGGGTGAGCGGGCAGGGAACGGCGTGGCTGGAACTCTCCGGCGAGTTGATCCAGAAGAATCTCGCCCCCGGCGAAGTGCTGCGTGTGCATCCCGGCCATGTGGGCGCTTTCCAGACCTCTGTAGGTTTCCAGATCACCATGGTTCCCGGCATCAAAAACATGATCTTCGGCGGCGACGGCATCTTTTTGGCCGAACTCTCCGGGCCGGGAACGGTCTGGCTGCAAACCCTGCCCATCTCGCGTCTGGCCCACCAGATCGCCGAATATCTGCCGCAGGGCGAGTCGCGCCCATCCAGCGTCGGCGGCATGGCCGGTGGCGCACTGCTGGGCGGCATTATGGGGTCGCTGCTGGGTGGGGACGATCAATAGCTGACGAAGCCGGTCAGCAAGACAACGGGACAGCCTCTCATCGGCTGTCCCCTTTTTATGAATGGAAAACCCTACCGGGCAGAGCGCGTCCCTGCGGCTACAGCCGCCTTCATTACCCCACACTCCGAAAAGAAGCGGACCAGTCCAGCCGTCAACGGTTGCAGTCTGTTGGAATCAAGCCTCTGCGACCCACGCAGGTCAGGCTCTGCGAGTCTCGCGCTCTGCAACTCGCCCGAGCCTTGTGCGTCGAGCAGCAGTGCGGCCAGTTTATGCGCCAACGGCAGGTCGAAGCTCTCCGCGACAAAGACCATCTTGCCGCGCGTCACGATCAGCACCGGACCTTCACTGCTGGTGTAGAGCTGCTCCACGTCCCCAACGGTCTCGGTAGCGCTGGCCGCCGCGGGCAGTTCCTTGAGCCCGGAATATTTACGCCCCAGATTGTTGGCGTAAACCTGGGCAAAGGCCTGCGCCGAGGCCTCGTTCTTCCACGTGGAAAGATAAAAGAAAGCAATCGACTTGGTGCTGGCCTGTTCGGCTTCAGTCTTGGCCGAACGCAACTGCCCGGCCCAATAGAGTCCGCCATTCCAGGCGGGCGTCAGGTCGTTGGCTGCCTGTTCGCCGCCGAAAAGCGTGGTCAGAATGTGCACATCGAGCTGCCCGATCTGGCCGATGTCGTAAGGCTTGTAGAGCTTGTCCACCAGGGGATGAATGTTGGGCAGCAGCGGCACCGAGGGCTGGTGGTGGTGCTCGTACTCGCGGGGATTCATGATCTCCCAACTGGAGGTGGGGGGACGGTCCAGGGCTCCGGCAAAGGCCGCCGCCTGGCCTTGATCCATCCAAAGATCCTGGGTGAAGCTGAGCCCCTCGCGATAGGGAAAGAGCATCGACTCGGAGAGCAGCAGCGGCGCGCGGGCCATCACCGGCGAGTCGCCCGCGCCGTCCATCTGCTCTTTCATCGCATCCATCACCTCGGGGTCCTTGATCAGGCTCTTGCCCATGGGCTTCAGGATGTAGTCCATCATCACCGCGGTGGCCTGACCCTCGACGACGGCGTCGCGGGCAGTGTCCATCTCGTCGCGGGCCAGGTGGTCGGTGTCTTGCGCGTAGTTGAGCGAGACGTTGTCCGGGGTCTGGTCGCTCCACTTCTCCAGATCGCTATGCTGGTCTTGCAGGGCGTGGGTCAGTTCGTGGGCCAGCACCGGCTTCTGCTCGTCGATGTCCACCCAGTCGAGCAGGTAGATGCTTTTAGTCTTGGAGTCGTAATAGGCCTCGATCTGCTCCTTGAGCAGGGCCAATAAAAAGGGCTTCAACTCAAAGTCACGGTCCAGCAAGCCAAACTTCTTGAGCACAATGGAGCTGCTTTGCAGCCGTTTGGTCCCCTCGTCCTCATCGAATTTTTCTTTGAGATAGGCTTCGACGGCGGTGCGGTTGGTGAGTTGGCGCTTGACTACGCCCTTGATGGGCAGACCGCTCTCCTGAGACGAGAACTGAATCAGCTGGTCCACCAGCCCGAAGAGCTGTTTGGCCTGGTCCGGGCTGATGTGGCTTTTTTCAGCATTGGACGGCGCGCTAACGCCGGGTTGTTGTGCCGCGCCGATTGCAGCAAGAGCAAGAACAGCAGGAAGCAAGAAAAACCATCTGGTCCGGGTGCGACTCATTGTGCGCTGGTGCTCGATCATCGTCTCTCTCCGGAGCGGCTCTGGTCGCCGCATGGTTTCTTCCAAGGCTATAATCAGGATGCGGCTCGGCAGGCTTTTTTCTTCTTTTTCCTTCACATGGAGGGAAAAAGGGGAGGAATCTTTGCGTCCGTCCCCGGAATCTCTACTTCTATGACCCTATCCGCGCCTTCCCCGGCTGTTCTCGCCACCCCGCTTGCTGCCTCGCTCGCTTACGCGACTGTGCCGCTGGTCGCCTATCGTGGCGTGCAGACGCCGCAGAGCTTGGACGCTCCAGAAAAGGAATGGGTGGCATTGACCACCGGCGCAGCCGCCTACGATCTGGGCTGGATGCGCCGCATTGCGGTGCGCGGCGAAGACCGCTTTCGCTGGCTGAGCGGCATGGTGACCAATACCGTGAGCGGATTGACCGCCAATGCCGGAGCCTGGAACCTGGTGCTCAACGCCCAGGGCCGGATTCAGGGCGAGTTGTACGTCTGGCGCGAGGGCGTCGGGCAAGACTCCGACAATCTGGACTTGGAGATAGCCGCCGATCAGGTGGAGAAGCTCCTCACCCACTTCGACCGCTTCATCATCATGGACGATGTGGAACTGCTCCCGCTCGGCGAAGAGTCGGCGTTGGGCCTGAGTGGTCCAAAAGTTGCCGAGGTATTGAAAAAACTGGGCTTGCCCGTGCTGCCCGAGGCGCTGACCAGCCTGCGTGCGGAATGGGCGGGCCAGCCGCTGCTTCTTTTGCGCGGCTATGGCCCGCACTACGAACTGTGGTTGAGAACCGAGCAGATTCCTACCCTTTGGGCCGCCTTGCAGCAGGCCGGTGCGACTCCGGTTGGCGCGGAGGCTCTGGAAGCTCTGCGCATCGCCGAGGCCATTCCCACCTACGGCGTTGACATGGTGGAGCGCGACCTGCCTCAGGAGACCGGTCAGATGCGGGCGCTGCACTTCACCAAGGGCTGCTATCTGGGCCAGGAGATTGTGGAACGGATTCGCTCCCGTGGCAGCGTTCATCGCCAGCTTCGACAACTGGAGCTGGATGGGCCTTTGCCCGCTCCGGGTACGGAACTGACCTTTCAAAACGCCGCTGGGGCCGATGCTCCCGCGGGCACGATCACCAGCGCCGTGGAGTTGCCCGGCGGGTTGCGCCGTCTGGCCTTGGCCATGATTCGCGGCGAAGCCGAGTTGCGCCGCCAGCCGCTGACTTATACGGTGGGCGAAGGGCAGGGAAGCGCGAGAGTTTTGGCTGTACCGTTGGGCCTGGAGTAGCGGGTCAGCGAGTCGGCAGGTTGGCAAGTTAGCATTTGGTAAATCAGAAAAGCAGAATGGACGCAGGAAACGATGAGCGATACCCCGAAGTTTGAAGTCATTGACCGCCGCAAGATGAAGGCGGAAGAAGAACACGAGAGCCACAAGGAAACGGCCTCTGAACCGACCGTGCCCTCTGCCGGACCGCAGCTGGTGGCCCCCAAGCCTGCTGCAGTCGAGCCTGAAGCGGCCGAAGAGCAGGAAGCGCAGCCCGAACTGCCCCCCGCGCCCTCGGCCGAAGAGAGCCAAAAGCAGAAGATGGCCTATGACAGTGCGGCGAAGCGCTTGGAAGAGCTGATCCGGGCGCAGAACCCCGCCATGGGCGCGCCGCCGCCGGTCGTCTTCGAAAATCTGGTGCAGCAGATCTACGTCTCGGCCATGATCCAGATGGGCGCTGGAACCCAGGAGGGGCAGCGGCCCCGCGTGGATATTCTGGGCGCGCGCACCACCATCGACCTGCTGGATGTTCTGGCGGAGAAGACCAGGGGCAACCTCAACGAGTCCGAGGAGCGCATGTTGCAGACCGTGCTCTTCGATGTGCGCATGGCCTTCCTGGAACTGACCAGCATGATCAGCATGCAGGGCGTTCAGCCGCCTCCTCCAGGCGGAATTCGCTAGAGCGATGCAAGGTCAGCTTACATTCCTGGGAACGGGAACCTCGATGGGGGTTCCCACGCTGGGCTGCCGGTGCGCCGTATGTACCTCGGCGGATCCCCACGACAAGCGCCTGCGCCCCTCCGTGCTGCTGCGCTGGAAGGATTTTTCCTCCTCGTCGGATGCTCCAAAGACAGCAAGCTCCCAGGAGCGGGTGGTGGTGATCGACACCGGCCCGGACTTCCGCGAGCAGGCGCTGCGCACTGGACTGACCCGCGTTGATGCGGTCTTCTATACCCATGGCCACGCTGACCACGTCTTCGGCCTGGACGACCTACGCCCGCTCAGCTTCACCGTCTTTCGCGAGGGCGGACCCATCCCCCTCTACGCCTCGGAAGAAGCGACCGAAGTGCTGGAGCGGGTCTTCGACTACACCTTCTCTCCCAACGCCACCTATCCCAACCGCGCCAAAGTCCAACTCCATCCTCTGACAGAGCGCACGACGGTTCACGGCGTAGAATTTTTGCGCGTCCCGATTCGCCATGGGCAGATGGAGATTGCCGGCTTCCGCGTGGGCAAAGTCGCCTATCTGACCGATGTGAGCGGGATTCCCGAAGAGAGCTTTTCTTTGCTGGAAGGACTGGACTGCTTGATCCTCTCCGCCCTGCGCTACAAGCCCCACCCCAGCCACTCCACGGTGGAGCAGGCGCTGGGATGGGCGAAGCGTATCGGTGCGCGGCAGACCTGGTTTACCCACATCGCTCATGAACTGGGCCACGAAGCCACCAACCAGACCCTCCCCGACGGGGTTCGTCTGGCCCATGATGGCCTCAGTTTTCCCGTTGACTTAGGACCGCAATGATCCCGATATACCGCTCGATTGCCGAAATTCCCGCAGGTCCCAGCGTTGTCTCCATCGGCAACTTCGACGGTGTGCACCTGGGCCATCGCGAGATTCTCTCCGCGATTGTTGATGAAGCGCGCACATTGGGGGCTAGAGCCGTGGCAATCACCTTCGATCCCCACCCCGAACAGTTTCTTCATCCCCCCAGCGCTCCGCCGATCCTGACGCCGCTGGCCGAGCGGGCGCGACTTCTGGCCGAGACCGGCATCGACGCGGTTCTGGCGCTGCCCTTCGACGCCGCGCTGGCCGCGCTCTCCGCTCAGGATTTTGTCCGCACGATTCTGGTGGACGCGCTCTCGGTGCGCAGCCTGCATGAGGGCGGAAACTTCCGCTTTGGCCATCGCGCCCAGGCTGGAGTTGCCGAGTTGTCCCACATGGGCGCGGAACTGGGCTTTGCCGTTCATGTTCACGAGCCGGTCTGCGTACGCGGGATGGAAGTATCGAGTTCCGCGATTCGCGAGCGCATCGCCGCAGGCGACCTGACCCGCGCCCGCTGGATGCTGGGTCGTCCCTTTGCCGTGCTCTCCACCCAGGCGCGGGGACGCGGCATCGGCACACGCTTGCTGGTTCCCACCGTCAATCTGGCCGCTTATGAAGGTCTGCTGCCCGCCTTCGGCGTCTACGTCACCCGGATGAATATCGCGGGCCACAGCTTTCAGGCCGTCACCAACGTCGGCAACCGGCCCACCTTCGGCGAAGCCTCCTTTGCCGTTGAATCCTACATTTTGAACTTTGAGCCCATCGATATCGACGAAGAGACCCCCATCGAGCAGGAGTTCCTCTTTCGTCTGCGCGGCGAAAAGACCTGGCCCTCGCCCGAAGCGCTCAAGGCCCAGATCATGAAGGACGTGGCGCGCGCCAAGCGGTATTTTCGGCGAACGGAAGAAGAAGCCTCTAGCTTCTAGCTGCTAGCTTTTAGCGTGCGGTTTGGTTCACGCGCGCCAGTGAAGATGGGATGTTCCACACTTTTAGGCATGATTCCCTACAATAGAACCATGTCTTCTTCCCCTGTTTCCTCTCTTCAGATTCATTGCCAGGGCGTTTTATTTGATATGGACGGGATTCTGATCTCGTCTCTGGGCTCGGTGGAGCGTTGTTGGACCCGCTGGTGTCAGATGCGTGGCGTCGATCCGGCAGCGGCTTTGGCCATCGTGCATGGCTGCCGCAGCATCGATACAGTGCGCCGCCTGCGTCCCGATCTGGATGCCGAAGCCGAAAACACCATCATCGAAGATATGGAAGTGGAAGACACCGAAGGCGTGCACATCCTCGCCGGTGTTGCGGAGTTCCTGGCGTCCTTGCCCAGTGAGCGCTGGACGGTTGTGACCAGCGCTACCGAGCGTCTGGCCCGCGTGCGCATGGCGGCCGCGGGAGTCCCCGTGCCGGAGCGCTTCATCACCGCCGATCAGGTCGCCAATGGCAAGCCCCACCCCGACCCCTATCTGGCTGGAGCAGCTCTATTGGGCTTCGATCCCGCCGATTGCGTGGTCTTCGAAGACGCCGCCTCCGGTTCTCAGGCAGGACGGGCGGCTGGCTGCACGGTGATAGCGACGACCTTCTCGCATTCCGTCGAAGATCTGGAAGCAGCCCACCATCTGATCCCTGATTTGACCGTAGTAAAAGCCCTCGCCGAAGACGAGGGCCTGGTTTTGACTCTGGACGTGCTGGCTTAGAGGGCGATGCGCATCTCGAACTTCTGCGCGATCGGTTCAACGATTTGAACAACTCCATGTCCAGGATTGACTTGCTCCGAGAGGCGCAGCAGCCCAAACTTCTTGAGCTTGTTCACATCCCTGGTTACCGAGCCCCGGTTGCGTCCCAGTTCCTCCGCAAGCGATGAAATGCTGAGCCGCTTCTTCCGGATCACCTGGCAGATTCGAACGCGTTGCGCCGTCAGGCACTCGATCATGTCAAGCGGGTCCGCAAAGGTGATGATCTTCTCCGCTTCAAGCGGCTCACCATGCTCCCGCTTTGCGGCGCGCTCCAGAGAGCGCTGCACGTGGCCCTCAAAACCGTCCTGGAACACTTTAGTCTTCATAGCTTCTCCTGATGGCCTCTGCCTCCCGAAAAAAACGCTTTGCGGTTGCCAAATACCCGTTGAACGGTACAGGCTGCACCTCGCCCAGGTAATGACGCTCGTGGATGCCGTGCGCATTGTCGTAGTCCAATACGCGGCCTTTGTCGATCCGGGAAAGGTGCGGCAACAGAAATGCAAGATTGTATTGAGCAACCTCGTTTTTACTGTTGACCCATACCTCTTCGCGAAGGATGCCGATGCCGCCGGCACAACGAAATCGAGTTTCGTAGTCGGAATCCTTGCGAAGATCACCGCGTCGACTCATAGGAGATTCTATTCAGGTGATGCTCTTAATGCAACACCTGTATCTGCCGCTCAAGGCAAGATGCAAACTGACTGGAGTGCGCCCTGATCCCTGTTCCCTGTTCCCTGTTTTATTCATTCGCCTCGATGCGCCGTCCATGCGAATCCTGCAATGCCCGTGTGTTGACCTTGTAGAGCGAGGCGAAGTAGCGCAATTGGTCACGACTCAGACCTAATTCCTGTTCCAGCACAAACCAGCGAACGCCTTCGGTGCAGGGCGGAGTGCTGAGCGAGCCGTCGTAACTCCAGTATCCGCGGTCGGCGGGCAGCAGGCCGCCGGGGTTCACCAGTTCGGTCAGCTTCGCGTTGACGCCGGACTTCCGGGGCAGATGCTGCCAAAGTGTGGCCAGAGTGGCGTTGGGGTTGGAGACGTCCTCGGCCAGGCGAATCGCCAGGATCGCCAGCTTGCCGTCGGCGCTCTTGTGCAGCAGGTGGATCTCCATGTCGGAGAGCTTGCCTTTGACGGCAGTTTCGCTGGGGTGGTGGAAGTCGAACTCCACCAGATCGTAGCGAACTCCATTTGCCACCATATAGCTGCCTGGATCGACGTACACCACGACAGTATGGCCGTTGTTCTCCATCCGCACCGGCCCGGCGATGTAGTGAAACTCCAGTGGGCGCAGCGCCTTGTTCAGATGTGCACCACGAATGTCGATAGGCGACTGCTGATGGCCCTGTCCACAGCTCTTGTAGGCCGGGTCCAGCTTTCCCCACACCAGAGCGCCCCGCTTACCTTCAAAGTCCCAGGGAGTGGTGGCGGTGCTTTGAGCTGTGACCAGAGCGGCGGCGGCGAGCAGAAGGGCAGCTATTACGGGAATGCGCATAAATATCTCCTGGAGCGAGCGGATGGTACGGATGGCTTCTAGAGACAGGTCGCCCCGCAAGCATTCTAGTCCATGGACGTTGCAGAGCGAAAAAAGCAATGGGACTCCCCGATTCCGAGGAGTCCCATGGGTGAAGCTGCCGGGAGAGAACCCAGCTTACTTGGCAGCCAGCGCGATGCCGGCCTGTTCGGCCAGAGTGGCGGCCTTGTCGGTCGCTTCCCAGGTGAATTCAGGCTCGGTGCGGCCGAAGTGGCCGTAGGCAGCGGTCTTCTGATAGATCGGGCGGCGCAGGTTCAGGCTCTCGATGATGCCCTTGGGGTTCAGCGAGAAGTTCTTGCGCACCAGTTCGGTCAGAGTGGCTTCGGCGATCTTGCCGGTGCCGAAGGTGGTGACCAGTACGCTGACCGGCTCAGCCACGCCGATGGCGTAGGCAAGCTGGACTTCAGCGCGGTCGGCCAGGCCGGCGGCAACGATGTTTTTGGCGATGTAGCGCGCCATGTAAGCCGCGGAACGATCGACCTTGGTCGCGTCCTTGCCACTGAAGGCGCCGCCGCCATGACGGCCCGCGCCACCGTAAGTATCTACGATGATCTTGCGTCCGGTCAGGCCGGTGTCGCCCATGGGTCCGCCGATAACGAAGCGGCCTGTGGGGTTGATGTGATATTTGGTGTGCTCGTCGAGCAGCTCGGCGGGCAGCACGGCCTGGATCACATGCTTGAGAATGTCGGCATGCAGATCTTCATTGCTGACGCTCTCGGCATGTTGGCTGCTGATGACCACCGCGTCGATGCGGGCAGGCTTGCCATTCTCGTCGTACTCCACCGAGACCTGGCTCTTGCCGTCGGGACGCAGATAGGGCAGCTTGCCGTTCTTGCGTACTTCGGTCAGCCGCTTGGTCAGTTTGTGAGCCAGCGAGATGGGCATAGGCATCAGTTCGGGAGTCTCGTTGGAGGCGTAACCGAACATCATGCCCTGGTCGCCGGCGCCGCCGGTGTCAACACCCTGAGCAATGTCGCCCGACTGCTTGTTGATGGTCGAGATCACCGCGCAGGTGTTGGAGTCGAAGCCATACAAAGCGTTGTCATAGCCGATCGAGGCCACCACGCCGCGTACCAGGCTTTGAAAATCGACATATGCCTTGGTGGTGATTTCGCCGGCAATGACTACAAGTCCGGTGGCCGTCAGGGTCTCGGCGGCAACACGGCTATAGGGGTCCTGTTCCAGACATGCGTCCAGAATGGCGTCGGAGATCTGATCGGCAATCTTGTCTGGATGGCCTTCAGTCACCGACTCAGAGGTAAATAAGAAACGGTCGCTCAATTTTTCCTCCCGTTGCAGGGATTTCAATTTTTGGCAGCCTGCCATGAGGACCGGTTCATGCTGGATCACCTCTGCGGAGTTTTCCCCGCTTCGGCCCAACTCTCAGGCAGGGCATACCTGCACCGTCAGGCCTGCGCCTTGGGATGCATCCAACCATGGTAATTGGCAGACAGGGTCCGGCGCAAAGACCGGCAGCGAATGGGGCAAAGAGCGCCCTCAGGGGCGAATGCGGGTGGCTGAGCCGCTCTGCAGGCGGGCAGGGAAATCAGATTCCCAGACGCAGAAGCAGCCGACCAAGCAGTGCCTGAACCCTGGCCGAAGCGTTTTCCACCGGCAGCAAGGTGTGCCACCAGCCGGCGCGCACTCCAAAGTAGCGCACCGTTAGATAGGTCGCCGCGCCCACCAGAAGCAATAAAAGGGCTACGCCGGCCCAGCGCAGGCGGGTTTCAATGGCGTCGTGATGCGGGATGCGGGCTTTGCCCACATTGGCGGCAAATTCGGTCCAACCGTCCCCGTCCGTCTCCGCCACGCTGGCGGCTTGCAGAAACCGCGTCGTCCAGGCCTCCTGGTTCAGGCCAATGGCGCTGGTGTAGCCGCGCACGATACCCTTGCTCAGGATGCCGCCGGGCAACAGGCGAAACCTCTCTTGCTCCAGCGCCAGCAGGTGGCGCTGCGAGATCTTGGTAACCGCCGTGATGTCTTCCAGCGCGATGCCGCGGGCTAGCCGCTCCATGCGCAGGTCTTCTCCAAAGCTTCCCATCAGCGACCACAAAACGGGCAAGAAACCCGAAACATTTTCCTCTTCACGATAAACCCGGCGGGCTGTTCCGTCAAAAAAAATAACCAGCTTTTCCCTTTACTTTCATCGGCCTGGGAAATTTTTCCCGAAGCTGGCGTATTTACCAAATATTTACCGGGTCTCCACCTCCCTTGGCAGGCTGCTAAATCCCCCTTCTTCCCGGTTGGCGAGCTTGCCGGAATGGCAAAACGGCCCTGGCATTCATCCTGCGCCCACCCGCTGCTGTTACCCTGAAGTGTAGGATTTTGGGTGAAAACACAGCCCTTGGGAGCATGATCCGGGAATGAATAAGCTAATCATCGCCAATCTGTTGCACCGCCCGCTGCGCTCGATCATCAGCGTCTTCGCCGTGGCCATTGAGGTCATCATGATGCTGACCATCATCGCCATCATGATGGGTCAGCTTACTGGCCAGAAGCGTATGAACAACGGCATCGGCGCCGACCTGCTGCTGCGTCCCAGCAACGCCATGGTCTTCAACGGTGTCAGCGGCGCGGTCCTCTCGGTCAAGCTGGAAGGCGTGCTGGAGACCCTGCCCCACGTCACCGTGGCGTCCCCGGTGAATACCACCCTCTCCATGAGCGACGGGCTGGAGGTGCTTTGGGGCATCGATTACCCCAGCTATAGCCGCCTGAGCCCCTTCGTCTTTCTTACTGGCGGACCTATGCAAGACCCCAACGACGTGATTGTGGATGATGTTTATGCCGCAACCGGTGGGGGGCATAAGGTCGGCGATACGATCCTCATCCAGAAGCATCCCTTTCGCATCTCCGGCATCTTCGAACACGGCAAGGGCGGCCGCAAGCTGATCCCCATCACCACCATGGGCCAGCTGATGGGCTCCGAGGGCCGGGCGACGGCCTACTATCTCAAGGTGGACCGGCCGGAGAACGACAAGCTGGTCATGAGCGAGATTCACGCCCGCAAAGGTCTCGAAGACTATCAGTTGATGACCATGGACGAGTGGTACTCGCTGCTCACCCCGGACCGCATTCCGGCGCTCAACACCGCCATGCGGGTAGTCGTGGGCATCGCCGTCATCATCGGCTTCCTGGTGATCTTCCAGTCGATGTACACCTCGGTGCTGGAGCGCACTCGCGAGATCGGCATTCTCAAATCCATGGGCGCTTCCAACTTCACCATCGTCACCGTCGTGCTGCGCGAAACGGCGCTGCTCTCGGTGGTCGGCGTGATTGTGGGTATCGCCGCTTCCTTTGCCGTCAAGGCCTTTCTGGCGCACAAGTTTCCCACCCTCTATCTGGATATGAATATGGACTGGATCATCCGTGGCGCATTGATCGCCTTTGTCGGTTCGGTCTGCGGATCGCTTTATCCCGCCTGGATGGCTGCACGCAAGGACCCCATCGACGCGCTGGCGTACGAATAGGGCGACGAGGGAACAGGGAGTAGGGAACAGGGAACAGTAGAAGAGGCGAACCGATGTCGGTTCGCCTCTTCCATTTTTGCTCTCAAGGAGCAAAAGATTCAACATCCATCCCTGTTCCCTGTTCCCTGTTCCCTCGTCTCAATCCACCAGCTTCTCAATCTCGTCCAGATCGAAGCGGGCGGAGCAACCGGGCAGGTCGAAGGCGCGGGCTTCCAGCGGCTGCAAGATGCCTTTGCTGTAGCGATACTTGGGGCCGTCGGGGTCGAGCACCAGGATGGTGCCAATTCCCATCTGCTCGTAGCGGGAGCACTTCTTCATCACCCGTTGCAGCGCATCGCCGGGAGAGAGAATCTCAAAGACCGCAATAGGCGGGTAAGTGGCGATCGGCTCGGTGGGGCGGTTGCGGTCGAGCAGGGTCACATCGGGAACCAGAAAGCTGTCCGAAGCTACCTGCACCCGCAGTTCAGGGCGGACACGAATCTGGCCGGTTACAGCTTGTGGCTGAAACCACGCGCAAAGCGCCGCCTGCCAGGCGGAATGATCATTCTCTCCCATGACTCTCTCCACGATCTGCCCCTCAACATACTCGGCATCGGGCGAGAAGGAGCTGCGCAGGTACTCCTCGACGGAAACGAAAACAGTTGCGGCAGCCATGGCTCCTCCTTGCCAATCATCATACGCCGAAGTCGATGGCGCATGAGGAAGGTAAGGAGCGTCTGTCTTCGCATGCAAAAAAAGAAAGGGCCGGCGCCAAGCCGACCCTTTCGGTTCTTGTTACGGATTGGTTTAGAACATCAGGTGCAGCGACATTTCGATAATGCGTCCGCTGCCCTGGGTGTTGGTGACTACGCCCAGTTTGTTGCTCTTGGCGCCGGGCGTCGTGTACAGCTCGTAGGCGCAATTCGGTGAGGAGCCAGAGCAGGTCGCCGTGCCCGTGGGTGCATCTGGCGTGGTTACGGTGCTGCTGGCCGTGGGTTGAACCTGGTGTCCGTATCCCTTGCCGTTGAGTTCGCTGTAGAGCGGATTCAACGTAATGTTGTTGGTCGGGACATCGAAGCTTGGAGTGTTGGTGATGTTGAAGACCTCAAACTGGTAGCGCAGGCCATAGTTTTGCTTGATCTTCACATCCTTTTGCAGGGTGACATCCGCGCGCTTCTGGAAAGTCTGGCGGAAGATGTTGCGCTGTCCGGGTACGAAGGTTGTTTCGTACACGTCGCAGAGCGGACCGCCGCCAGGACCGGCATTGCCGCCAGCCGTGGTGGTATCGCAGGCCGGCACGCCATTCTGACCGGGATTCAACAACGGAATCTCGAAGTCATCGGCGTTCAGTGCGGGCACATAGTTGGCGTTGACGCCTCCCGTGCTGTTGGCTGTGCCGTAGGTGTAAGCGCCGGTTTTACCGGTTCTCACCGATTTCGGGTTGATTCCGGCCTTGACGGGAAGAACCGGGTTGGTCAGTTCGATATTGCCGCCGAAGTTTTGACCGCCAACCGAGCCGGAGTAGTCGTAAACACTATAGGGCTGGCCGCTTTCAATCACGGTGATGCCCAGCAGTGACCAGTCGTTGGTCACGTAGCTGAGCCAGTTGTCGTGGTTCTTCAGCGCGTTGGGCAGCTTGAGAATGTAGTTGAAGGTGAGGTTGTGGGTCTCGTCAAAGTCCGCGTTGGCGTAAGAACTGCGCAGGTGAGCAGGGTCATCGCCGGTAAAGAACAGGCCCACATCGCTTTGCTCGTCCAGAGTGTGCGACCAGGTGTAAGAGACGCCGGCCTGAATCCCATGTGACATGCGCTTCTCCAGGTGGACCTGGAGTGCATCGTAGGCAGAGTTGCCCGCCGCGGTGAATGAGGTGGAGTTGGGGTCGTAGCCGACATAGGGCACGCGCAGATCGACGTTGCCGCCGCTGTAAGTGTCATACGGTTCACCGGCCATGGCGTAGGGTGTGACCTTCGTGCCGCCCGGAGAGGGGTTGGTCACGCCGCTCAGAACCTGCACACCGTAAGAGGCAGTTTGGCCGTTGATGGGATTGGTGGGCGTGGCAATGCCCGGCTCGTTGAAGGGCAGGGGTATGACCGCATGACGTCCGCGATTGCCGACATAGGCGAGATCAAAGGAGGTGTCGCTGCGGGGCTGCCACTGGAAGTCCACGGTCCAGTCTTCGGTGTACGGCAGTTTGTTGTTGACGTTGTAGTTACCGATCACCAGTGGAACCGCGCCGCAGTTATAGCCGGAGTAGGTGCCGCTGACGTGGTTGTAGATGTTGTAGGCCGTGCAGGTGCTCTCGATCGAGTTGACCGTGGGCATGGAGGCGGCAATGGTGGCCGGTGTGGTCGGCGTGTTGAGGCTGCTGAAGGGATTGCTCAGGCCGGTGCCGTTTTCATTGGTATAGGCCGCGAAGGGGGCTTCTTCCGTCACGCCAAAGGGACCGCTGATGCCCTGTCCTGCGGGCGGAGAAAGATACTGGAAGTATTCTCCACGGTCGTAGTACATGCCGAAGCCGGTGCGCCAGACCACCTTGTTGTTCATCGCCTTGGGCGTCCACGCCAGACCGATGCGCGGTCCAATGCCCCACTGGCGGCCCTTCAGCGTCGAGTCGCTCACGCCGGGCGTGCCATAGAGCTTGTTGTTGCCGGCGACGATAAAGCCGGAGTTGGTGACGGCGCTGGCCGTAGCCGAATAGAGCGAGGGATCAAAGTTGAACAGATCGCCGTTCTTCTCGCTGAGGGGACCGTCATAGTCGTAGCGAACACCCGCCGTGATGCTGACATTGGAGAGAACCTGCCACTTGTCCATGGCATAGATGCCCACGTCGTTGGAGCGGTAATTGCGGTTCGAGTTGCCGTTGAGCATGGTTCCCGAGTACAGGCTGCCGGTCAGGAACGAGGTGAATCCCTTCGTCTCCAACTCCGCGTGCCCTTCGTCCAGGTTGTGGATGTTCAGTTGGTTGTAGTTGTAGTTGAAACCCACGCTCACCGTATGCTTGCCCAGGGAGAAGATGGCGTTGGACGAGGGCGAGATGCGGTTTTCAAAGTAACCGGAGTCCACAAAGGCCGAATACGGACCCAGCTTGGAAGTCTGTGAGTCGGAATTGTTCTGGCCAAAGTCCACCAGTTCAATGCCCGGCAGGCTGTTGCCGATGGGCATGGCGATGCCCATGTCGGATGCGGAGAACTGCGGCTTGAAGCTGCTGTAGACCTTCTGCCGCGAGAACCCAAGACGCTGTTCCCAGTTGATCCGAGGCCCAAGGTTGATGGAGTTGTTGAGTGCAAAAACCTGCGCTCCGGTATCCTCATTTTCGGGGAAGCCATACATGTTGCTGGTGGCAAAGGGGCTCACCGTCGGCATGTGCTGATAAAAGTACTTCGCGGAGAGACGATCTTTGGCGTTGACGTCGTAATCCAGCGAGCTGGTTGCTTGTTCTCCCTGGAAGGTCGAAGTGCCGATCAGCGTGACGTCCGGCTGCTTGTTGACCAGTTGGCTCACGGCATTGGCGTCCGCCGACGGAATCAGGAATTGGCCGTTAGGCAGCTTCGCTTGCAGCAGATCGACCGCAGAAGCGTTCCAGCTTGAACTGGCGGGACAAGTGGTGCTCTTGCCGCCGCCAGCCACCGTCGCGGTCACGTAACTGGTGCAGGCCGTCGTCAAGCCCGTCACGCTGCGGTCGCTGCTCAGGCCGGAAGGTACCTGAAACTGCGAAAGTGCGCCGTATTGGTCCGAGGTGTAGAGCTGCTGGTAGCCCAGAAAGAAGAACAGCTTGTCCCTCTTGATCGGACCGCCCAGTGTTCCACCGGCTACCCACTTGTGCAGCTCCGGGTTGACGTCAGGTGCATTCAGGGTGCCCAGGTCCACATCCTGCTTGTAGAAGAACGGAGCGGCATTGAGAAAGTTGGTGCCGCGCAGGGTGTACAACTGGCCGTGATACTTGTTCGAGCCAGCGCTGGTGGTCACATCCACGTGAGCGCCGCTGGTCTGTCCCTGCTGCGCATCGTACATGGAGGTGGAGACAGTTACTTCCTGCATGAACTCGGGAGGCGGCGAAGCCAGACCGTTGCCGTTTGAACCATAGACAGCAATGTTGTCCTGTGCCTGACCGCCCGTGGTGCTGCCTTCGCCGATGTTGAACTGCAGGCGTTGCGAAACGTCTTCACTGGAACTCTGGCCGTTGAAGAGGTTGGTGACATCCACACCGTCTACGGTAAAGGTGTTGCTGGTGTCACGCTGGCCGTTGGCCCAGATCGCCTGGTTGCCCAGACCCTGGTTGGTGCCTACGCCGGCCAGAAACTGTGCGTTCACGCCCGGCGCCAGAATGGCGAGTTGCGTGAAGCTGCCGGTCGCAAGCGGCGTCGCGGCAATCTGATCCTTGTCCAGTGTGTAGCCATTGGTGGTGTCGGTGGCATTGAGCAGCGGGTTGGCATTTACCGTGACCGACTCGGAGACGCTGCCTGGCTTCAGCTTGGCATTGAGTGTGGTCGCGCGTGCTTCCTGCACGTCAAGACCGGGGAAGTTTACCGTCTGGAAGCCCTTTTGGGTCACAGTCAAACGATAGCTGCCGACAGGAAGGTTAAGAATCTGCCAGTAGCCGGTTTTCTGAGACGTGGCGGAACGCGTAAGGCTGGTCTGTTCGCTGACAGCAGTGATTGTGGCTTCAGAAATGGCTGCGCCGGTACTGTCGGTGACAGTTCCATTCAGACTTCCCAGCGTTTGTTGCGCCAAGGCAGGCAGCGCGCAAAGACACAGGAGCATCAAAGCTGCAATGCCCAAGCGTATGCATTTGAAATTCATAAGAGGCTCTCCTGAAAAGGAAATGCGTTCAGAGGTAGTTGCGTTAGTGTTTGGCTATGCTGCCGTTCAAGCAAACAGGGATAGTGGCAACATGCCAGGCCGGGGCGGCTTGCCGCTCCTTCGGCTCCTGCGGTATTCCCAGGGCGGGAACCCGTAAATAGATACCGGAGACAAGGTCCCCCTTCCAAGAAATCTACCGATCGAATATAAAGATCCTGTAAACGCAGGAAAGAATTTCGCGTCTATTTTAAGCTCGAACTATTCCTGTAATCGCCTTCAAATCAAAAGAATCTCTTCGGCGCGGTATACTCTCATCATCCCCTTCGAGGCGCGTTTTTCGATCCGTCCTGCGGATCCTACCGGCTCAGCGGAGCACTTTCCGCTTGCGTCTCCCCCAGGAGGGAGAACTCTAGTACGGGGAAAACCATTGAATTCTTCGACCAAACGCGGCCTTTATGCCGTTTGGCTGCTCTTGATCGGCGGCTTCGCTCTGTTGCACGCGCTTCATCTCGGCGCTGACTTTCCCAACCACACTCCCTGGTTCAGCGACTGGGCCAAGTACACCGATGAGGGCTGGTACGGCAACGCCGCCGTGCGTGCCCACCTCTTTGGCAACTGGTATCTGCCCGGCGACTTCAATCCCGCCCCGGCGGTTCCGGTCTGGCCGGTGCTGGAGTGGCTGCTTTTCTTCGTCACGGGCGTCTCGCTCGAAGCCGCTCGTGGCCTTGCCGTCGGCTTTTTCTTCCTCAATCTGTTGCTCAGCTACCTGCTGCTCCGCAGCAGAGGACCGCGCTGGGTTGCCTTGCTGGCTCTGACCTTCATGGTCACCAGTCCCTTCCTTTATGCCTTCAGCCGTCTGGCCATTCTGGAGCCAATGTTGACCGCCTTTACGCTGGCGGCGATGAACCTGGCCGTCCGCCTGCCCCGTTTGCGCCGTCCGCTGCTGGCTTCAGTCGGCATCGGCCTGCTTTATACCCTGATGATGCTCACCAAGACCACCGCCGTCTTCCTGCTTCCGGCGCTGGCCTGGGCCATGTTCTTGCCCTTGTGGCAGAACCGCCGCCAGTTGATCCGCTGTGCTCTGGCCGCCGCCTCAGCCTTTGCCCTCACCTTCGCCGCCTGGATGGCGCTGGTCATCGCCAAGGGACTGCTCGCCGACTACAAGTACCTCTTCTTCATCAACAAATATGACAAGCCGAAAGAGTTTTACTGGCCGCTTTGGAGCCTCTGGTGGTCGTTTCATGGCGGCCTGTGGGTCGATCACATCCTCATCCCGCTGGCCGGATTGCTGGTGTTGGGCGCGGCGATCACCTGGGCTGTGAAGCGCAATGCCAAGGGTTGGGGCGGCATGTTGCTGCTGGACCCCGTCTTTGGAGCTTCCATTCTGGCGGTCGCCGGCTACATCCTCTTCATGACCTATCAGAACCATCCCCAGCCGCGTTACTTTGCCTTTGCCGCCGTCTTCTGCTTCTTCATCGTGGCCATGGGCGCGGGCTCACTGCTCGGCCAGGCTGGAGCGCCGCGCAAGCTGGGCTGGGTTGCGGTCTGCTTCTCCATCATGGCGGTGGGCTTCAATGCCATCTCGACCTGCAAATTCGCCGTCCACCCCGAGTACACCTTCGTGACTGCAGCCCGGCAGCTCACTCAATATATAGATGAGCATCCCAACGGCAATCGCCTGCTGGTCTCCATCAGCGGCGACCAGATCGAAATGGAAACTCACCTGCCCACCCTTTGCGACGACTTCGGCACCCAGGAACTGGTCGCCAAGCTGCAACGCTACCAGCCCGGCTGGTGGGCCACCTGGAACGACATCGATCCCGGCACGCTGGAGGACCTGCACAACCACTACTCTCTGGAACAGGTGGCCAGCTTCCGCACCTTCGACGATCCGGAGCGCAATGTGCTGGTGCTCTTCAAGCTGCACCCCCTGCCTAACGGCCTGGTGCGTGAGCCCGGCCAGATGAACCTGCAGGTCGCTCTTCCTGGGGACAGGATTCGCATCCCCTTGGAATAGTCGTTATCAAGGAAGAAAAAATCCCCGGCTGCCTTTCCAGGCGTCGGGGATTTCTTTTGGTTTTGCCTGAAATGCGCGCCCCACAGACTTTCTTTTTATCTCGCAGTATGGGATTTCGTTGCGTATAGCTACATGATTGCCTTCACGACTCTCAGCCTTCGTAATTACAATACCGCTCGGGCTCAGCTCGGGAGGTCCGTGTGGAGCTGAAAATTGGTCAGGCCACTTGCGCGCAATTTTGAGAGAGAAAGTTACGTGTCAACGGTTTTTCCCTATGGTGGTCTGACCGGATGTGCGCTTTAGCCGCTGAAATCAGGCGTTTGGAACCCTGTGATTGCAATCACTCGACAGCGTTCTATGCGGGTGTTACGCTTCCCCTGACTTTTTTTCTCGGTTTTGCAGTGTCGTTTATCTCTGGGGCACTTGCGCTTCGAACTCAAACACTTCTTTGGAGGACATGTGACTGCACAGTATTGGGTGAATCTCTTTATGGCCGTATGCGGGCTTTCGCTCGTGATGGCTTTCTTCGCGCGCCAGGTTAGCGGCACCGGCGCATTTCTGAAGCGCCATTGCAAGACCATGGCGGCTGTCGTTGGAATGGTCCTGCTGCCCGCATTCGCCGGCGCACAGGAATCCGCAGGCGGCGAAGCCAGCCTGAAGCTCCCCGATCTGTCGGCTGTCAGCCACTTCGGTTTCAGCGGACGCGCTCTGCTCTTCATCGGCTTGCTCTTCTGCATCGGCGGACTGATGTTTGGCATGACCATCTTCTACCAGTTGAAGAACTTGCCGGTTCATAAATCGATGCGTGAGATGTCCGAGCTGATCTATGAGACCTGCAAGACCTATCTGATTACCCAGGGCAAGTTCATCATGGTGCTCTGGGCCTTCATCGCGGTGATCATCTCGCTGTACTTTGGTTGGCTGGCTCCGGTGGGTAATGTCGCAGTCACGCTGCCCATCATCCTGGGCTTCAGCCTGGTCGGCATCGCCGGCAGCTACGGCGTGGCGTGGTTTGGAATTCGCGTCAACACCTTCGCCAACTCCCGCGTGGCCTTTGCCGGACTGAAGGGCAAGCCGTACCCGCTCTTTGCCATTCCGCTGAAGGCGGGCATGAGCGTCGGCATGATGCTGATCTCGGTTGAGCTGCTCATCATGCTCTTCATTCTTCGGTTCGTCGATCCTGCTTATGCCGGTCCCTGCTTCATCGGCTTCGCTATCGGCGAGTCCCTCGGCGCTGCCGCCCTGCGTATCGCCGGCGGCATCTTCACCAAGATCGCCGACATCGGCTCCGATCTGATGAAGATCGTCTTCAAAATCAAGGAAGACGATGCTCGTAACCCCGGCGTCATCGCCGACTGCACGGGCGACAACGCGGGCGATTCGGTTGGACCCTCGGCTGACGGCTTTGAAACCTACGGCGTCACCGGCGTGGCCCTGATCACCTTCATCCTGCTGGCCGTGAAAAATCCCGCCACCCAGGCTGAACTGCTGGTCTGGATCTTCGTCATGCGCGTGGCCATGCTGATCTCCAGCTCGGCTGCCTACTTCCTCAATGGCTTCATCGCCAAGGCCAAGTATGGCAACTCCGACGATATGGACTTCGAGACGCCCCTGACCTCGCTGGTCTGGATCACCTCCATCGTCTCCATCGTCCTGACCTACGTCGTCTCCTATCTGATGATTCCCAACCTCGCCAATGACAGCACGCTGTGGTGGAAGCTGGCTTCGATCATCTCCTGCGGTACTCTGGCGGGCGCGCTGATCCCCGAACTGGTCAAGGTCTTCACCTCGACCAACTCGGCTCACGTGCAGGAAGTCGTCACCTCCTCGAAGGAAGGCGGCGCTTCTCTGGGAATTCTCTCCGGTCTTGTGGCCGGCAACATGTCTTCTTATTGGCTGGGTCTGAGCATGGTCGCCCTTATGGGACTGGGCTACTACTTCAGCATGATCGGCGGCTCGATGGACCTCATCATGCTCGCCCCGGCGGTCTTCGCCTTCGGTCTGGTCGCCTTCGGCTTCCTGGGCATGGGACCGGTCACCATCGCTGTCGATTCCTATGGCCCGGTTACCGACAATGCGCAGTCCGTCTATGAGCTGTCGCTGATCGAGACTCTCCCCGGCATCGAAGCCGAGTTGAAGAAGGACTTCGGCATCGACGCCAAGTTCGAGCGCGCCAAGCACCTGCTGGAAGCCAATGACGGCGCAGGCAATACCTTCAAGGCCACCGCCAAGCCGGTGCTGATCGGCACAGCGGTCGTTGGCGCAACCACCATGACCTTCTCCATCATCATGGCCCTCACCCACGGACTGACCCAGAACGTGGACAAGCTCTCTCTGTTGCACGCTCCCTTCATGCTCGGGCTGATCTGCGGCGGCGCGGTGATCTATTGGTTCACTGGCGCTTCCATGCAGGCGGTCACCACCGGCGCATACCGCGCTGTCGAGTTCATCAAGAAGAACATCCAGCTGGAAAACGTCGAGAAGGCTTCGGTCGAAGACAGCAAGAAGGTGGTCGAGATCTGCACCAAGTACGCGCAGAAGGGTATGTTCAATATCTTCCTGGCCGTCTTCTTCGCAACCCTCTCGTTCGCGTTCATGGAGCCGTTCCTCTTTGTCGGCTATCTGTTCTCGATTGCCATCTTCGGCCTCTACCAGGCGATCTTCATGGCCAACGCAGGCGGCGCCTGGGACAATGCCAAGAAGGTTGTTGAAGTCGACCTGAAGATGAAGGGCACACCGCTGCACGATGCTTGCGTCATCGGCGACACCGTCGGCGATCCCTTCAAGGACACTTCGTCGGTAGCCATGAACCCCATCATCAAGTTCACCACCCTGTTCGGATTGCTGGCTGTCGAACTGGCCGTGAAGTTGACCGTGAGCAACCCCATGCTGGTCAAGGTGCTGACGGTTGTCTTCTTCCTGGTGTCGATGTTCTTCGTGCACCGTTCGTTCTACGGCATGCGGATCGAGACCGAAGAAAGCAAGTAGTTTTTCTCTTGTAATCCAAAACAAACGCCGCCCGGAAACGGGCGGCGTTTTTCATTGTTCGATGATCCTCAATCCGACCGTTTTTTCGCAGTTATGGATGCCGAATATTCGACAAAGCAAATATCAATAAACGATTTGTCATCCTGTGCGCAGCGAAGGATCTGCATTGCCTGTTTTGTCCTGCCTGCACGCTTCGAGCGTCTTACGTTGCTTTCCGGAGTCGTCGAAGTTGCCCAGGTCGAGCCAGCGTTGAAAAGCGGGTTTACGGTCTGGCCACTCACTGTCGATCATGGAAAACCAAGCTGTGTCGCGATTGGCCCCCTTGACCACCATGTGCTGGCGAAAGATGCCTTCAAAGCTGAATCCCAGCCGCAGCGCCGCTCGCCGCGAGGGCGCATTCTCCGCGTTGCACTTCCACTCCAGCCGCCGGTAGCCGAGATCGTCGAAGACGTGACGGATGAGCAGGTAGATGGCTTCGGTGGCTTCGGTGGTGCGTTGCAGGGCGGCAGAGAAAGTCACCGCGCCCACTTCAATCACCCCATGGGCAGGTTCGATGCGCATCAGGCTGAAGTAGCCTGCTGGCAGCCCGGTTTTCACCGGCACGATGGCAAAAAACAGTGCGCTGCTGCCGGCCTCTTTTGCCGCAAGGGATGTGCGCAGGGCGGGCTCGCTGAGGGGCGCCGAGTCCGCCAGCCAGCTCCAGTTCAGTTCGGGGCCCTGGAAGGCCAGCCAGAGGGCTTCTGTGTGCAGCGCTGCGCTGAGCGGGGCCAGCGTTACCGTGCGACCTTGCAGGGTCACCGGCGCGGGAAGGGGAGCAGGGGTCCAATCCAAGGAGTCTGTCACGAATTCAGCCTATAGCATTTTCCGAAATCCTGTAGACCGGAACCACGCTCACAAGTCGGCACGAACATCAGTGAGTGACGACCTTCGATGCTGTCATCAAGTTCACACTCTTTCGGAAGATGCTCCAGCATTTGTGCCGCGTTCGAAGCCTTTCCGGTTTTCTGGCGCAGAGAAGAAAAATCGTCCTACACTGTCATTGAGGTCTCCCATGTCCACTCTTCAGATCACGCTGAGCGAGGAACTCGATCGATTCGTCGCCTCCAAGGTAAAAGACGGCACCTGCGCCGACGCCAGCGAAGTGGTGAACTCCGCCTTGCGGCTGCTGGAGCGCGAGGAGCGGGAGTATGACGAGAAGATGGCCGCTCTGTGTGCGGCAATCCAAGTGGGACTCGACAGCGGTGTCGCCGAACCAGGTACTTTTGAGCGGATTCGGCAAAAGTACAACCTGCCGCAGCGGGAAGCATGTGCATGAAGGTCGCTCGCATATCCGTTGAAGCTGAAGCGGATATTGACCTGATCGCCGCTATACAACCCATTCCTGGGGGTGGCGTCAGACAGACCGCTACTTGGCAAAGCTGGAAGACTGTTTTGACCTCCTTGCAGAGAATCCCGCTATCGGCAGGAACTGCGCGAGGCTTCTACCCGGTCTTCGCCGCTTTGAAGTCGGCAAGCATGTCATCTTCTATCAGCCGGAGGCCACAGGGTTTTTTGTCATGAGGGTCCTTTACCAGCAGATGATCCCCGGCAAGTCGCACTTCGAGCCGTGATCTTAGTTTTTTAAAATCCATTTTCTAATCCGTCCCCCGATCTCCACATCTCCACAGCCGTTCATCTCAAATGCACCGGTTTTGCTCCTTGTGCCCGATCCAACCGACGGATAGGCTTGATTCATACCCTCCGGATGTGGCTCCAGATTCTTCCCTTGCACCAATAATGGAGCAGCGGCGGCAGCGGAAACCCGCGCCCCGGAAGGCGGTTTGCGCTTTCCACAGGCAAACGCTGGCATTTGGTAATCTGCGGCTGGGAATGACATGAAAATACAAGATGTTGTGGTTTCTTGTTGACTTCGCCTACAGATGGCGGTACTTTTTCAACTGCGGCTGTAATCGCTCCGATGAACACGCTGTAAAAAAACTCTCAGCCCGGCGGTCCACAATTCCGCCGAACACGATCGAGAGTTGAGTGTCGGCCGCGTTTTTTGAGCACTTTCAGAAGTAGTGTGAACTCTATAACCGCATCGAAGGTCGTCGTTCACGAATGTTGGCGCCGACTTGAGGTCATTGGTTTCGGTCTACAGTGTTTCTGAGAATGCTATAGATTTCCACATCCTGACTTGGTTCGAGATCGACCACTGCGCGCTTTCCGGCTGCCTGGCGCCGAAAGCGGACGGAACTTTTACGTTTTTTGCTGATTATGAGGAGATTTTCATGAACGAGGCCTACGCTTCCACTTCAACCGCCACCCTGCAAAACCCCTATACCCAAAGAGGGCTTATCTTTACCCGACGCTTCACCACCGAAGGCGTCTCCCCCTATCACGAACTGCAGTGGGAGCGGCGTACGGCGCTGATCACCGACCAGAAGGGCAACACCATCTTCGAGCAGAAGGAGGTTGAAGTCCCGGTTGACTGGTCGATGACCGCCACCAACATCGTGGCCTCCAAGTACCTGCATGGCCAGTTGGATACTCCTCAGCGCGAGACCGGCGTCCGTCAGTTGGTGAGCCGCGTCGCCGAGACTATCCGCGACTGGGGCATGAAGGGCAGCTACTTCGCTACCTCCGAAGACGCCTCCATCTTCCACGACGAACTGGTGCACATGCTGCTGACCCAGAAGGTGGCCTTCAACTCGCCGGTCTGGTTCAACGTAGGTTGCGACCGCCTGGAGCCGGATGCGAAGGGCCAGAACTGGCATTGGGACCCGGCAACCGGCGGCGTGACCTTTTCCGCGACCGGCTACAAAAATCCGCAGTGCTCGGCCTGCTTCATCAACTCCGTTGATGACTCGCTGGACTCCATCCTGACCCTGGCCAAGACCGAGGGCATGTTGTTCAAGTGGGGATCGGGCACCGGCACCAACCTCTCTTCGATCCGTGGCTCACTGGAGACGCTCTCGGGCGGCGGCCAGGCCTCCGGACCGCTGAGCTTCATGCGCGGCTTCGACGCCTTTGCCGGCGTTATCAAGAGCGGCGGCAAGACCCGTCGCGCCGCCAAAATGGTGATTCTGAACGTGGAACACCCCGACATCATGGAGTTCATCGAGTGCAAGGTCAAGGAAGAAGCCAAGGCCTTCGCCTTGGTCCGTCAGGGCTACGATGGTTCCGGCCCGGACTCCGAGGCCTATTCCTCGATCTTCTTCCAGAACGCCAACAACTCCGTCCGCGTCTCCGACGAGTTCATGCACGCCTATGAGAACGACGGCGAGTTCACCACCCGCTCCGTCAAGGACGGCTCGCCGGTCAATACCTACAAGGCGCGGGATATCATGCACAAGATCGCTCAGGCCACCTGGGCTTGCGGCGATCCCGGCATGCAGTTCGACACCACCATCAATCGCTGGCACACCAGCAAGAACACGGCGCGCATCAACGCGTCCAACCCTTGCTCGGAGTACATGTTCCTCGACGACTCCGCCTGCAATCTGTCCAGCTTCAACCTGATGAAGTACGTCACCCCCTCGGGCGGCTTCGACATTCCTGCCTACCGGCACTCCATCTCGGTGGTCATCACCGCCATGGAGATTCTGGTGGACAACTCCGGCTACCCCACCGAGGCCATTGCCCGCAACTCCCACGACTATCGTCCGCTGGGTATGGGCTATGCCAACCTGGGCGCATTGCTGATGGCCTTTGGACTACCCTACGATTCGGCTGCCGGACGTGACTTTGCCGCCTCGCTGACCGCGATCATGTGCGGCCAGGCCTATCTGCAGTCGGCCATCGTGGCCGCCAACTGCCCGCCTATCGCCTCGGCGACTTCGCTGACCGCGAGTGTGGAGCATCAGGGCGGCGCTTGCCCCGGCTTCTATGTCAACCGCGAGCCCTTCCTTGACGTGATCCGCATGCACCGCGCCGAAGTCAACGAGATCGGCAAGTCCCGCCACAGCTCCGAGCCCTTCAGCGTGCCCAATTTGGACGCCCTGATCGACGCCAGCCGCGAGTGCTGGGACATGGCGCTGGTCTATGGCGAGCGCTACGGCTATCGCAACGCCCAGACCACCGTGCTCGCGCCCACCGGCACCATCGGCTTCATGATGGACTGCGATACCACCGGCATTGAGCCCGATCTGGCCCTGGTCAAGTACAAAAAGCTGGTTGGCGGCGGCATGATCAAGATCGTCAACAACACCGTCCCCGCGGCGCTCTTCAAGCTGGGCTACGACAACGATCAGGTCGACGCCATCGTCAGCTATATCGACGCTACCGGCACCATTGAAGGCGCTCCCGGCATCAAGCCCGAGCATCTGTCAGTCTTCGATTGCAGCTTCAAGCCGGCCAAGGGCACCCGCTCGATCCAGTACATGGGCCACATCAAGATGATGGCCGCCACCCAGCCGTTCCTCTCCGGCGCCATCTCCAAGACCGTGAACTTGCCGCATGAGGCCACGGTTGAGGATGTAGCCGAGGCCTATGCCGAGAGCTGGCGTCAGGGCATCAAGGCAGTCGCCATCTATCGTGACGGCTCCAAGGGAACGCAGCCGCTGAACGTGACTGCCGACGCCAAGCGCGAGCCTTCGGCCCTCGATGTGGCCGGTACCCGTGTTCTGGCCAGCCTCGCCCTGGGCCACGCCGCCGCCGTGGACGATCTCAAGACGCTGGAAGCCAAGTCCGCCGAGAAGATCGACTTGACCGCCAAGCAGGTCGTTGCCGCCGCCACTGCCTTCCAGCGCGCGCTGGAAGAGATCGCCAAGGCCGCCGCCGTGCCCACGCTCAAGGCCGTCCCCACTGCCTCGCTCGCCTCCGCCACGGCGGAAGCCAAGCAGGATCTCAACGGTCCTCCGCGCGCCATTCGTCATCGCCTGCCCGAGGAGCGTGCTTCGATCACGCACAAGTTCTCCATCGCCGGTCACGAGGGCTACATCACGGTTGGTCTCTATCCCACCGGACAGCCTGGCGAGATCTTCATCAAGATGGCCAAGGAAGGTTCGACGGTTTCGGGCATGATGGATGCCTTTGCGACCTCGATCTCATTGGCCCTGCAGCACGGCGTGCCGCTGAAGGTGTTGTGCGAGAAGTTCGCTCACACCCGCTTCGAGCCCTCCGGCTGGACCGGCAACGAGCAGATCGGCTACGCCAAGAGCCTGATGGACTACATCTTCCGCTGGCTCAACCTGCGCTTCCTCAGCGGCACGCAGTTGACGCTCTTCGCCGGACTGGCTCCGCAGGCCCCGCAACTTCCCTCTACCCCGACGATCCTCAATGAGGACGAGTCGGAAGAGGAAGGTGGCGCTTCGCAGAATCACCTGGCCAAGCTGGCCGAAGAGGTAGCCAAGCGCCTCAATCAGGTCAGCAGCCACTCCTCAGCCCCAGGTGGAGGTATGGCTCAGGAGACAACCGTGCATCCCACAGCTTCCTCGCACGGTTCGGAGCCGAAGGACCGCGGTATCTTCCACGCCGCCGACGCCATGCGCGACATGTATGAGATGGGCGATGCTCCCAGTTGCTCCACCTGCGGCGCGATCATGGTGCGTAACGGCAGTTGCTACCGCTGCATGAGCTGCGGGTCAACGTCGGGATGCAGCTAGCAACTAATTGTTACTTTTACCATGGGGCAGGATGATTCCTGCCCCATTTTGTCTTTCAGACGATTGCAATGCAGATAGCAACTTTTACTTTTCTCTAGCTGTCATTACGGAGAAACGGGACAGGCGAGGAAATAGAAAGTATCAACTTGCCAATATGCTGATCTCGATTCATCTTTTAAACTGGATGTCTTATGAAAACACCCTATCGATTTGCTGCCCTATTCTGCGTAATTACGTTCACACTGCTCACTGGATGCGGAGGGTCGTCTTCAAACTCCGGAGGCACGACGAGTACGACACAGGCGCAAGCCCCAACCGTTAGCTCAATCAGTCCGACAACGGTAGTGGCAGGATCGGGGCCATTGACCCTGACGGTGAATGGGACAGGCTTTCTCTCGACCACGACGGTCGAAGTTAACGGCGTGGCAGAAACGACGACATACGTGAGTGCGACTCAGGTGACGGCGGCTGTGTCGGCATCGCAACTGGCCAGCGGCGACCAACTCTCCGTGCTGGCGCTGAATGGAAGCGCCAGCAGCGGCTCCGGCGCAGCAGTGACTCTGCAGGTGAACAACCCCGCTCCGACAATCTCCCAACTGGCCCCGAATGTGCTAACGACGACATCGACCTCCTCGCTGGTGGCGGTCAACGGCACAGGTTTTGTTCCAACGACGGTGATCGATGTGAACGGCAGCGCCCGGACCACGGACTTTGTGAGCGCTACGCAGGTGAACGTGACGCTGACTGCCGCTGATCTGGCCAGCACCGGAACTCTGTCGCTGACAGCCGTGAATGCAACGCCCGGCGGAGGAACCTCAACTGCCGCAACGCTGGCAGTGAATAATCCCGCGCCGGCAGGGCCTTTCACTGTTTCTCCCACCGTAGTTTTGACGGGGACATCCAAACCCTCCACGGTGACGGTGACGGGAGCAAACTTTATTCCAACCTCGACCGTTGAGTTGAATGGATCTGCCCGAACTACAGCCTATGTGAGTTCAACTCAACTGACCTTTCAACTAACAGTGGCGGATCAAGCGGCTACTCAGCAATATTTAGTGAGTGTTTTGAACCCAACACCGGGAGGCGGGACTGTCATGGGAGCATGGCTCGATGTACTTCCACAGTCCTCGACTCCGGTAATCACCCAGGTATACCCGGCGCAGTTAATTGTTGGTTCGGGCGCGACTACCATTACCGTGTATGGTTCCAATCTCGTTTCATCTCCCAATTTCCCTGTGGTTTCCTCGTCATTCTCACTGCTGTGGAACGGTACTGCACTGACCGCCCAGCAATGGGGAAGCACGGGATACGGATCAGAATTCATCACCGCCACGTTGCCGGCGAATCTGCTGACCACTTCAGGTACGGCGACCATTACAGTAAGCGATGCAACCGCGACCCCCTCCACTTCCAACGCGCTGACTGTCTCGATCACCAATCCCCCAGCGCCGACGCTGACCTCGCTCTCGCCCAGTGCGGGGCCTATCAACACCGCGGCAATTGTAAATCTGATCGGGACAGGATTCACCTCCAGTTCCACGGTAGCTCTCAATGGAACCAGCATCGCGGCGACTTATGTAAGCTCTACCGAACTGACAGTAACGATTCCCGCCGCCAGCCTCACCCTGCCCGGCAATGTGAGTTTGACCGTAACCACTCCGGCTCCGGGCGGAGGAACCTCATCGGCCGTGCCGTATACCGCATATATCGCCATTCCCAACAACGGCATGGCCTATAACGCGACGAATGGGCTCTTCTATGTATCGGTGCCGAGTTCTGCAGGGGCTCCCTACGGTAACTCCGTGGTCTCGGTCGATCCAGTGACGGGTGCGCTGGGCACTCCGATCCCAGTGGGCAGCGAGCCGGACCAACTTGCGATCAGCTCCGATGGGACGACTCTGTGGGTCGGCCTTGATGGAGCCTCCGCGGTGCGCCAGGTCAATCTGACAACCGGTACCGCTGGAATGCAGTTTTCTTTGGACAATAATAGCGGGGTTTACGCCTATCCTCCTCTGGTGCACGCAATCGCAGTGCTGCCAGGATCTCCGAATTCCGTCGTCGTGAGTTCGGCCTACAATCAATACACCTACGAAGATATGTTGGTTATTTACGATAGCGGCATTCCACGCACAAATACGATTGACCTTTCCACGATCTCTACTCTGCCCGCAATCTTCGTCAGTCCTACCAAGGCGGAGATTTACGCCACCAGTTATGAATCCGGATACCAGGTTCTCAGTTACAACTCAAGCGGACTGAAGAATCTCGCCGGTAACACCGGCACCTACAACTTCAACGCCATGTATGGAACGGCCTTGCAGGTAGATAACGGTGTAGCTTACCTCGACAGTGGAGTGGCGCTCAACGCCGAGACAGGCACGCAATTGGGAACCTTCTACAGCACTGGAACCACGGTGGCGACTGGCCCCATGGTTTCGGATTCCAGCCTGGGAAAGTTATTTATCCTGGAGGGCACAAATTCATATGTGTCCTCGGCATCCGCATCGATCCAGGTCTTCAATGAATCGAATTTCACGCCAAGCGCTCCCGGCACGCTGCAAGTGAATGGAGCAATATCGGGAACCAGATACGGAGCAGGAAACAGCACAGCAACCGAATTGAATGGGCTAAACCCCGTCAATACTTTCGTACGATGGGGCGTCGATGGACTCGCGTTCAGAGCCGCAAATGGTGTATTCAGCTTCCGTTCCAACATCGTGCAGGATCTCTCTACTGTCTCGGCAGATCTTGGCGTGACTCTGACGGCGAGCGGTGAAACCACTACAGGGACGAATACAACCTACACGGCGACCGTCACCAATGCGGGGCCTTCCGCCTCAACCAGCGCTGCTCTGACTGCGCAATTGCCCTCGGCCGGCGTGCTGGTTTCCGCAACGCCATCGGCGGGGAACTGCTCGATCAGTAATGGCCTCAGCTGCGACCTGGGCGGTATCGCCAATGGCGGCAAAGTCACCGTTGCTATAGTGGTCAAGCAGAACACTGCCGGAAACTGCACGCTGACCGTGAACGTCAGCGGTTCGGAGAACGATCCAAACACCAGCAACAACCAGGCAACTTCGACGGTGACCGTGACCGGCTCGGCCTATAGCCTGATGCCTTCGCTCTCTGCGATTACTCCCGCAGCCATCAAGTCCGGCGCCAGCGATACCACCATCACTGTAACCGGTACGAACTTTGCCAGCGGCGCGAGCGTTTATCTTGGCTCTCTGGAACTGCCGACCAGCTACGCCAGCAGCACAACGCTGACGGCTACTGTTCCCGCAGCACAGCTGACCAAACTGGGATGGGTGGCAGTTACGGTTTTCAACCCAACGCCGGGCGGAGGTACATCCAACGCATTGCCGTTGTCGGTCTTCAGCGTGATCGCTCTGGGCGCAAACCACATCCTCTATGATCCTTACTCGCAAAGGATCATGGCCAGCATCTCTTCGGATTCAACAACCGTGACGGGAAACTCGATCGTCGCTATAACGCCGCAGACCGCAGCGGTGGGATCACCGGTCTCGATTGGCAGCCAGCCGGAAGATATGGCTCTCACCTCGGATGGCCAGGTTCTGTATACGATTCTGACTGGAAGCAACAGTGTGGCAGTCTTCAACATGCTGACGCAGTCGGCAGAGTACACCTATCCGGTTCAACCCGGAACAGGTTCGGACACCAGCCCAGCCCTGCGCGGAATTGCCACACAGCCCGGCAGCGAAACAACGGTCGCTCTGGATCTTGGATCCTGGGCAGGCAATGCCATCTACAACTTCAATCTCACCTCGCAAACCGCGGCCATGGTCGGTGAAGCTTCGGGGCCATACTCTGGCTCCTGCATTACCTTCCTGGATGCGGGCGACATGTTGGCCTTTGACACTGACACCACCGGCGCAACCCTGGATCACTATACGGTAACCTCTGCCGGATTCATTTACTACGACTACTCCCAGTACACCGAGTCGACCCTCAATGGCTTCGGCTGCTTCAAGGTTAGCGGTGGATTGGCCTTTGGCAATGCCGGCGGAGTCGCCAACCCCGCAACCGTCCCAGCGACTCAGTTGGGCGTCTTCCCGGTGACTGGTGGAGGGGAGTTCACCAGCACGGCAACACTGGCCCCGGACACCTCGCTCCAGAGTGCCTTCTTCCTCGTCGATACCCAGACCAACAGCTCTTCGACCTCGATCGTGGATGGGATCGAATCCTTCAACCTGAACAATTTCATGAGCATCGGCAGTGTGTCTCTCAATATGGAGCAGATCGAGGGCAACACGGGCTACACCGGCGTGGATTTGATTCGCTGGGGGCAGGATGGACTGGCTGTTTTAACCAGCAGCGGAAACATCTACCTGCTGCGCGGAGCATTTGTGGTTCCGCAACTGCTGAACCAGAACACCGCCGCCAGCCTGGCATCGAGTTCAATCCCTTCAATCACCCATGGCGCGGGCAATACACTGCTCACTCTTACCGGAAGCAACTTCGTTCCTGGCGTGGCAGTGACCTGGAATGGAAGCTATCGGACAACTACCATCGTGGATGCAACGCACGTCACAGTAGCGATTCCAGCCAGCGACCTTGCCAGCACGGGCAGTGGATCGCTAGTAGCGACCAATCCAGGGGCGTCGGCATCGAACACGCTCACGGTGGCAGTCAACTAAGAACTGCAAAGGACGGCTTTTTTGCGCAATCGAAGAGCCGTCCATTTTGTCTCTTTTGACAGAGTTGTGGTCCCCGAGCGCTGGCCTGCTGCGACTAAGTCGCGATCAGCACATGCAAGCATCGTGCCCCATCCATTTTGCAGCCTTTCTTGTGAAATGGGTGGGAGCCCGCAAAAAATAGACCCTGATGATCACCTCCCTACAAAAAATCGACTGCTCCGTCTCGATAAATAGAACCGTATCGAAACTCCCAAAGGTGAATCCTGAGCCAAAAGTGACCTCAGTCACGATACCTGTGGCCTCGGGGCCGTACCATGAAATCCAGTCGCACCCGCGACGCCGCTGAGCGGCAAGGAGATTTCATGAACCTGGGGTTTATTGAAAGCAAGACTTACGACGAAATTGCTGTCGGAGACATTGCCAGAACCGAACACGTGTTGACCACCGATGACGCCATGGCCTTTGCCTCGATCTCGGGCTTTGACTCCGTTCTGACGCAGGAAGAACTCATCGAGCGTGCCGGTGGTGTTCCTCCCACTGGCCCCAACATGTGGTGCGCCTCTCTCATCTCCGGTCTCTTCAGCATGCACATCCCCGGACCGGGATGCACATTGACCCATGTCGCTCTCACCTTCCATACCCGCATCCGGGTCGGCGACCGCATTCTGGTCAAGGTCGAGGTAACGGCCAAGGAAGACGCTACCAAGACCATCATCTTTGCATGCAGTGCCAACAATGTCGCTGGTACCGCCATCTTCAACGGCGTTGCCCACCTGCTTGCCCCCGCGACCAAGCTGCGCTGGTCCACCCTGCCCGTCCCTCAACTCATCGTCCACGACCCCTACCGCCGCTATCGCGGCATGATCGCCCGCGCCACCACACGGCCCGCCGTCCGCACGGCGATTGCCTGGCCCTGTGATGCAGTCTCGCTGGGCGGCGCTATCAAGGCCTTCACCGACAAGCTGATCGTTCCCGTTCTCGTCGGTTCCGAGGAAATCATCCGCGGCCTCGCCAATGACCTCAAACTTGACCTGGGCGATCTGCAGATCGTTGACGTGAACGATAGCCGCATGGCCGCCATCAAGGCCGTCGAACTGGCCCGCATCGGCGAAGTCCAGATGCTCATGAAGGGCTCGCTGCACACCGACGAACTGATGAGCGCCGTCGTCTCCCGCGAGGGCGGAATGCGTACCGGCCGCCGCATCAGCCACGTCTTCGCCTTGGATGTGCCCGCCTATCACAAGACGCTTTTCGTGACCGACGCCGCCATCAACATTCAGCCCGATCTGGAGACCAAGATCAGCATCCTGCAAAATGCCATCGACATGATGCTGACGCTGGAGGTGGTCAACCCCAAGGTGGCGATTCTCTCCGCCGTCGAGTCGGTCAATCCCGCCATTCCCTCCACTCTCGACGCCGCCGCCCTCTGCAAGATGGTCGATCGTGGGCAGATTACCGGCGCTATCGTCGACGGCCCGCTGGCCTTCGACAACGCCATCTCCAGCGACGCCGCGCGGATCAAGAAGATCAATTCGCCGGTTGCGGGCGATGTCGATCTGTTGATGGTTCCCAACCTCGAAGCCGGCAACATCTTGTTCAAGGAACTGCAATACCTGGCCGGAGCGCTGGCTGCCGGGGTAGTGATCGGCGCCAAAGTCCCCGTGGTCCTCACCAGCCGCGCCGATGGCGAACTGGCCCGCATGGCCAGCTGCGCCCTGGGCGCACTGCTCGCCAAGCCCGCCCCGGTCCGGGATTAAGTTGCATCGATAAATAGTTGACCGACGAAAAACTGAGTGCCCCCGGTCCCGCTTTTGGGACCGGGGATACGACAGAGTCTGCAGGTGCAAAAAATGCCGTCATCCTGAGCGAAGGTTGACACGCATTTTGTGTCAAACGAAGTCGAAGGACCTGTTTTTTGTTTGAGTTAAACAAAAGCAGGTCCTTCGCTGCGCTCAGGATGACAATCATTTTTAGAGTCAAAACACTCGTTCTTTTCACACGGCGATCATTTTGTTCCGCAACGAACGGATACGCAACCCCCAACGCACTCTTTTATAGTGGATCTATATAGGGAGTCCGATTCCATGTCGAAGCGTGAATTTCAAACTGAAGTCAATCAACTGCTGCAACTGATCATCCACTCGCTCTACTCGCACCCGGAGATCTTTCTCCGCGAGCTGGTCTCCAACTCCTCCGATGCGCTGGACAAGCTGCGCCACCTGACGCTCGTAGAGGATGCCTATAAGGCTCTTCCCTTCGATCCCCGCATCGATCTGGAGCTGGACGAGGAGAAGCAGACCCTCACCATCGCCGATACCGGTATCGGCATGAACGAAGAGGATCTGATCTCCAATCTGGGCACCATCGCCCGCTCCGGCACCAAAAACTTCCTCACCCAGCTCTCCGGCGATGCCAAGCGGGATTCCAACCTCATCGGACAGTTCGGTGTGGGCTTCTATAGCGTCTTCATGGTCGCCGACCGCGTCGAAGTCGTCTCCCGCAAGGCCGGCGAAGACAAGGCCTGGCGCTGGACCAGCGATGGCTCCTCCGGCTTTGAGATTGAGCCCGCCGAGCGCTCCGTTGCCGGAACCACTGTGCTGATCCACTTCAACGAAGAGGGCAAGCAGTACGCCAACAGTTGGCGCTTGCAAGAGGTGGTGAAGAAGTACTCCAACCACATCGCCTTCCCCATCTTCCTCACCTACGACAAGAGCGACTGGAACGAAGCCGAGAAGAAGTCGATCAAGTCCCGCGTCACCGAGCAGGTCAATGCGGCCAGCGCTCTCTGGCGTCGTCCCAAGAGCGAACTCACCGACGAGGATTACAAGGAACTCTACAAGTCCGTCGCCGGTGGATGGGAAGATCCGCTCTTCTGGTTCCACACCAAGGCCGAGGGCAGCCTGGAGTACACCACCCTCTTCTACATTCCCTCCAAGGCCCCGCTCGATCTCTATCAGGCTGAGTACAAGGTGGGAGTCAAGCTCTATGTGAAGCGCGTCTTCATCATGGACGACTCCAAGGAACTGCTGCCCCAGTATCTGCGCTTCGTGCGCGGCATCATCGACAGCGAAGACCTGCCCCTCAACGTCAGCCGCGAACTGCTGCAACAGAACAAGGTGCTCAACAGCATTCGTACCGCCAGTGTGAAGAAGATCCTGACCGAGCTGAAGAACGCCGCGGCCAACAAGCCCGAGCAGTACCTCCAGTTCATCAAGGAGTTCAATCGCCCGCTCAAGGAAGGCCTCTACAGCGACTTCGCCAACCGCGAAACGCTGCTCGAGCTGGTGCGCTTCAAATCCACCAAGGTGGAGGGCCTCACCAGCCTGGCCGATGTGAAGTCGCGCATGCAGGAAGGGCAGAAGAGCATCTACTTCATCACCGGCGGCAATGAAGCGCTGCTGCGTACCTCGCCGCTGCTGGAGATCTACAAGAAGAAGGATCTCGAAGTCCTCATCCTCGATGACGACATCGACGAAATCGTCTTTGCCGGTGTCGACAAGTACAGCGAGATCGACCTCAAGGCCGTCAACAAGGCCGCCACCAGCGAAGACCTGAAGGATGCCGCTCAGCCCGACCAGAGCGAAGCCCTCAAGCCGCTGCTCGACAAGCTCAAGGCCACCCTCGGCGACCGGGTCAAGGACGTGCGCGCCTCGGTGCGCCTTGCCGACAGCCCCTCCTGCATCATCAGCGACGAAGAGGAACCTTCCCTGCAGATGCAGCAGATGCTGCGCGCCATGGGCCAGGGAAACATTCCCGCGCCCAAGCCCACCTTGGAGATCAATCCCGATCACGAGATTGTCAAAAAGCTGCTGGCGCGTACCGACGATGCCGTGGCAGCAGACGCCGCATGGCTGCTGCTCGATCAGGCACTGCTCATGGAAGGCGTGGCCCTGCAAGACCCCGCGCTCTTTGTGCAGCGCCTCAACCGCATCCTGAGCCTTTCCATCTAAGGCAACTCTGAATAAGTGCTGTGTTGAAAGGGCACGACTTTAGTCGTGCCGCAAGTTGCTGAAAATAGCCTCGGGCTTTAGCCCCTGAGGGAAGGCTTCTCTGGGATTGGCACTCGATCAGAGATTTCCTAACCGACAAAAAGAAGCACCCCATCCTCTTCGCCCGTTCTATCGCGAAAAGAGTGGGGTGCTTCTTTTGCCTGGAAATAACTGCTCGCCGGAGTGTGAACCGGGGCAGGATCTGCGCGACGCAGAATCGCAGTGGCGCGTTCTACCGATGCGATAAAGGCGGGCTGACAGTTCTGAGCGCCTCTACGCCGATTTCTGCAATTTTGATCTTGCGGGCCAGGCCCAACCTGGAGAGCAGCCATATGCCCCAGTAATTGACATCGATCTCATACCAGGCCAGTCCGTGACGCGCAGAGACTGGATTGGCGTGATGATTGTTGTGCCAGCCCTCGCCGCCTGTAAACAGCGCCACCCACCAGTTATTGCGCGAGTTGTCGCGTGTATTGAAACGCCTGCTGCCCCACATATGAGTGGCCGAATTGACTAGCCAGGTGGCATGAAGGCCAAGCGTTACCCGCAAAAAGGCTCCCCAGAGCAACATTCCAATGGCGTTTTGTGGCCCACCCGTAAGCCATCCCAGGCCGAAGAGTAAAAGGCCGCTCGCAGTGAGAGGGATCCAATGAAATTTACTGATCCAGACATGAAAGCGAACCCGGCTCAGATCGGGGACGTACCGGCTGAGCAGCCCAGTCTGCGCGTGCAACGCGTTGCCAAAGAGAATCCATCCGGTATGTGCCCAGAAACCCCCTTCGCGGGGCGTATGTGGGTCACCCATAAGATCGCTCTTCTGGTGATGCACGCGATGGGTAGAGACCCAGAAGATCGGACCACCCTCCAGCGCCAGCGAAGCACAGACGGTCATGCAGTATTCCAGCCACTTGGGAACCTGATAGCCGCGGTGAGTCAGCAAACGGTGATAGCACATGCCGACTCCCACATTGATCGCCAGCACATAAAGCGCGATCATGACGGCAAGTCTCTGCCATGTATAGAAGAAGAAGGCTGCCAGCGCGCCCAGATGGAAGACAACGATGACCCCAAGCGTCAGCCAGTTGACACCCTGGCTTACCGTTGCGGCACGGCCCAGGTGAACCTCGGAGATTTCCGCCGTCGCTGGAGAACAGCCGTCCATCTCGTCAGTTGCTCGGTCTGAAAGGGTTGAATGTTCACGGACGATCACGGTGGGTTCGGTACTAACAACAGTCAGCATACAGACGCGAGTCCCTCGGAAGTGGCGACGCGTTCATCACTTCACGATCATTGTAGCTCCAATTCGGTTCTCTATTCGGTTGGCAAGTTAATTCCTCGGACGATTGGAACTATTCTTCGCGGGTAGTGGGAATATGTGAGCAATAGTGCACACTTCTTTTGAAATCGCAGTCGGGTGCAGTGCGGCGACGAGATGCATCGCGTGAAATCTCCCCGTGTCAAGTTCATGATCGATAACTCACTCAATGGGATGCCAGTGTGAGTCTTATGTAAGTTGACATGTATTCCTGCTGCATAGGACTTCATGCGACTCAGCCGTAGATCGCCAGAGCGGACCTGCTTCTTGAAGCTATCTCATCAACAATTTTGAAAGGGAACGATTTTAGCCGTGCTGCAAAATGCGCAATAAGAACTGGGCTTTAACCTCGGAGGCACGACTAAAGTCGAGCCCTTTCAAAACATCGACACAATCGGATTACTGCTGGTTGAGGTTGTAGTTCAAGTAGACAACGTGGGTTTGCAGGTATTCTTCCAGGCCATGCTTGCCGTCCGCGCCGCCTATGCCGGATTTGCGCCAGCCCGCATGAAAGCCCTGCATGGCTTCGAAGTTCTCGCGATTCACATAGGTCTCGCCGAACTTCAATTCGTTGGCTGCCCGCATGGCTGCACTCAGGTTCGACGTGTAAATCGAGGAGGTCAGTCCGTACTCGCAGTCGTTCGCCATCTCAATAGCCTCGTCGAGGGTCTTGAAGGTGGCGATGGGCAGCACCGGACCAAAGGTCTCCTTCTGCATGATGGAGCTTTGCTGTTGGCAGTCGCCGAGCACGGTGGGTGGGAAGAAGTAACCCGCCTTGCCCTCTTCCGCACTGCCGCCGCACAGCAGCGTCGCGCCGTCGGCAATCGCTTTTTGAACAATCGCGCCCACTTGTTCCTGTTGGCGCTTGCTCACCAGCGGCCCCATTTCGGTGCCCGCTTTCATGGGATCGCCTACGACTGTCTGTCGCATGGCGGCAACGATCTTGGTGGTGAACTCCTCGGCCACCGATTCGTGCACGTAGACACGCTCGGCGCAATTGCAGACCTGGCCGCTGTTGATGATCCGCGAAGCGCAAATGGCGCGAACCGCAAGATCGATGTCGGCGTCGGCCATCACGATGGCAGGAGCCTTGCCGCCCAACTCCAGCGAGACTTTGGTGACGTTTTCCGCGGCGGCGCGCATCACGGCCACTCCACCTTCCACACTGCCGGTCAGGCTCACCATGCCTACCTTGGGATGCGAAGCCAGAGCGTTGCCGATCACCGATCCCGAACCGGAGACAAGATTGAAGACGCCCTTGGGCAGCGAGGACTGGGCAACCAGTTTGGCAAACTCGAAGGCGTTGTTCGGCGTCTCGCTGCTGGGTTTGATGACGATGGTGTTGCCGGTGAGCAGCGCCGGGGCCATCTTGCGCACGATGAGAAAGAAAGGGAAGTTCCAGGGAAGGATGCCGGCAATCACCCCGATAGGAGCTTTGAAGAGCAGAATGTTCTCGCCCCGCCGGTCGCTTTGAATGATTTCGCCTTCATAGCGGCGGGCAAATTCCGCCATGTAGTCCAGATAGTCGGCGGAAAAATCCACCTCGACCTGGGCCAGAGAGAGAATCTTGCCTTGTTCCTCGGTGATGACCTGGGCCAGCGCTTCTCTGTTCGTACGAAGCAAAACGGCAATCTCGCGCAGATAAGCTCCGCGCTCGACGGCTGGTAGCGCAGCCCAGGACTTCTGCGCCCGCTCGGCAGCCAGAACCGCCCGATCCACATCCTCTACCGTGCCGTTGGGGAACTCGGAGATCACCGCTTCTGTTGTGGGGTTCACAACCTGCAGGGTCTTGGACGACGCGACAAAATCTCCGTCGATCAGCATCTCATACCGTTTGAGTTGGACTTCTGCTGCCATCATGGACGAACTACCTCCTGGCGGGAGATCTCCAGCACTGTCCCGCACCGCCGATCATCATAAGACTTAAAGGGGACATTCTGAAAGCAGAAAAATATTCAATAGCGAAATCATGGACTTGCCGGACCTTTGAACCCGCGCGGGTCAGTCTCCCCATCCATGGATCTTTGCGATCGATGACCAGCGCGGCGCAATACTGCCCTCTGCAATAGACAATTTTTCTTTCACTGGAATATACTCGCTCTTTTGATCCCCGCTTCATCTGGAATGGTTGGCAATTCATGCACGCTTCGCTATTCATCACCTGTTATAACGACACCCTGTTTCCCGAAACCGGCAGGGCCGTGGTTCGACTGCTGGAGCGATTGGGCGTCGAGTTGGATTTCAACCCATCGCAAACCTGTTGCGGCCAGATGCATGCCAATAGCGGCTTTCGCAGCGAGGCCTTTGCTCAGGCCAAACGGTTGATTCACCTCTATCGTGATACCGAGACCGTGGTGGTTCCATCGTCCTCCTGCGTGGCCATGATGCGCGATCAATATCCGGGGCTGATGGAGGAGTTGGGCTCGGATTCCCTGCGCAGGGAGTTCGAAACGCTCCTTCCCAGGGTCTATGAGCTGAGCGAGTTCCTCATCGATCGGCTTGGCGTGGAGGATGTGGGTTCCTACTTTCCCCATCGCGTTGCCTACCATGCCAGTTGCCATGGCGTGCGGGCGCTGCAACTGGGCGAACGGCCCTATCGCTTGCTGGCCAAAGTGCGTGGCCTCGATTTGGCACCGATCTCCAATCCCGAGCGTTGCTGCGGGTTTGGCGGGACATTTTCGGTCAAGAACGCGGAGGTCTCTTCAGCCATGCTGGCGGCCAAGCTGCAGGATGTGGCTGCAACCCGCGCTGAATATTGCACCGCCCTCGATAACAGTTGCCTGATGCACCTGGGCGGAGCCATGCACCGCCAGTACCTGGGCATGAAGACCATTCACCTGGCCGAGATTCTGGCCTCGACCGAATCGGACAGCGAGAGATTTCCCGTGGAGGTGAGTCGATGAGCCTCGACGGCCCCAACCGCGTCATCCTCGATCCGCGTTTTGCTCCGCCCTTTCCGCAGGCGGCGCTACCGGTGCTGCGCAATCCGCAATTGCGCAAAAACGTGGCCCACGCCATCGACGTGATTCAAACCAAGCGCGGCAAGCTGGTGGCGGAGAAGACCGACTGGCAGGCACTGCGTACGGCGGCATCCGCGATTCGCTCCCACACGCTGGAAAATCTGGGCTTTTATCTCGAACAATTTGAAGAGCACTGCACTGCCGCCGGAGGCGTGGTTCACTGGGCTACGGATGCCGCCGAGGCGCGCCAGATCGTCCTGGATCTGCTGCGCGAAGAGAAGGCGACCGAAGTCATCAAGATCAAGAACATGACTTCGGCAGAGATTCAGTTGAATCCCTTTCTCGAAGCCAACGGCATCGGCGTCATTGAGACCGATCTGGCCGAGATCATCTTGCAGTTGGGCGAGGAAGAACCCTCGCACATCGTCGTCCCCGCTCTGCATGTGAATCGCAGTCAGGTTCGTGAGATCTTTGCGCGGCGCATGGGATTGAAGAACCTCTCTGACGATCCCAAAGAGCTGACCAACGCCGCTCGCACCTACCTTCGCCAGAAGTTTCTCACCATCCCCACGGCCATTGGCGGCGCAAACTCCCTGATTGCTGAATCCGGTGCGGTCGCGGTCGTCGAGTCGGAAGGCAATGGCCGCATGTGCCTCACCCTGCCGCGCACGCTCATCACTTTGGCCGGCATCGAGAAGGTGATTCCACGCTTTCAGGATCTGGAAGTCATGCTGCAAATGCTGGCCCGCTCGGCAACCGGCGAACGCATGAATCCCTACACCTCGCTTTGGACCGGCACTACTTCCGGTGACGGCCCGCAGCGCTTCCACGTCGTCCTGCTCGACAATGGCCGCTCGGCGATTCTGAGAAAACCCCGTCAGCGGCAGACGCTCAAGTGCATTCGCTGTGCCGCCTGCATGAATGCCTGCCCGGTCTACCGTCAAACCGGAGGTCACGCCTACGGTTCGGTCTATCCAGGCCCAATCGGCGCGATTCTCACCCCGCAGCTCATGAACATGGAGCACGCCCAGTCGTTGCCCTTTGCCTCCTCTTTGTGCGGCGCCTGCTACGAAGTGTGCCCGGTCAAGATCAATATTCCCGAAGTGCTGCTCGAACTGCGCTCCCAGGTGGTGAATCAGGAACGCAAGCAGGCGGGGCGCATCTTCGACCCCATGTATATCGGCCTGCTTGTCGCGCATTTCCTCTTCGCCAATGCCGGTCGATTCCACGCCGCACAGTGGCTGGGACGCATCGGCGCGCGGCTGTTCACTCGCAAGGATGGATGGATGCACAGTCTGCCCAGCGTCGGCGCAAAGTGGACGCAGACCCGCGACCTGCGTGGTTTGCCCAGTCAGAACTTCCACGAGTGGTGGTCCCAGCGGGATATCCGCCGCAAAAAGGAGACCAAGTGACCGCATCTGCTCGTCAAACTGTTTTGAATCGAGTGCGCTCGGCAACCGGGTCTCTTGATCCGAATGTAGTCGCGGTCAGTTATGCGGCTCTTCCGCGTGATTACGTTCGCCGCGGCGCAATGCCTCGCGAAGCCTGTCTGGAGCGGATGATAGAGCGCCTGCGCGAATACGACGCCGAAGTGGTGGAGACCACGCCCCCACAGCTTGCCGCCGAGATTGCCCGGCAACTGGAAGCCAGCAACAAGCGAATCTTCGTCGCTCCTGCTGGTCTTCCTGTTGGGTGGCTGGTTCCCGGCTACGATTGGAGAATGGATAATGACCTGTCCATCTCCGAGATTGAAGGGGCGGAAGGCGTGGTGACAGCTGCATTCTGTGCCGTTGCCGACTCCGGGACGATTGTTCTCCATCACTCCCCGACCGAAGGCCGGCGGGTTCTGAGTTTGCTGCCCGATTGGCATCTCTGCATCCTCAGGGCAAGCCAGGTGGTGGAAACTCTTCCAGAGTACTTCGACCGCTGCCCGCATCCGCCGACTCTGGCTACTTACATCTCGGGCCCTAGCGCCACTGCGGACATCGAAATGACACGCATCAAAGGCGTACACGGGCCGCGTTTCCTGCATGTGATTCTGGTCCATGACTGAAGCGACAACCGAAGGCAATTAGCTCACCGCCAACAGCTTGCGGTTATGGGGGATTAATATTAGGTAAGACCCCGGGCGGAGCCGCGCGCGGCATGAACTTGAGGAGACGACAGTTTGGCTAAAGCTAAGATCAAGAGACTCTATCTCATCCCGATTCTCTCGAAAGCTCTCGACGTCATCGAACTGCTGGAACAGAATCAGACTCCATTGGCGATGGAAGAGGTCTTTGTACAGACCAATATCTCCAAGACCAGTGTGTACAGAATTCTCAAGACTCTGGTTCACCGCGGTTATGTCGCTGAGTCGCAGGATGGACGGTACCGGCTGGTTTCCCGGCCCCGCAGGCTGCGCTTTGGCTTTGCCTCGCTGAGCGCCGAGATGCCCTTTTCGGTTGCGGTGGCGCAAAGCGTCGAAGCCGCGGCCGCAGCCTCGGGTGTTGAACTCATGCAACTCGACAATCGCTACGACTCGGACCAGGCCATCCAGAACGCCGCCGAGTTTGTGGCCAAACGTGTCGATCTGGTGTTGGAATTCCAGGTGGAAGAGGCTGCTGCTCCACGCGTGGCCCACATCTTCAAAAAAGCCGAAATCCCCCTCATCGCTATCGATGTTCCCCACCCCAATGCCACCTATTTCGGCGTGGACAACTTCGAAGTCGGCTATGAAGCCGGCGCCTTGTTGGCAAAACACACGATTATCAAGTGGAATGGAAAGGCCGATTGGGTACTCGGAGTGGGCTTTGCCGAAGCTGGCAGCTTGGTGCAGAGCCGAATCTCCGGTGCTTTCGACGCAATCCGCGAGCGCCTGGGCCAGATTCCCGCCGATCGATATGTGCAGATCGAAGGCCGGGGTATGCGACTGCCCAGCCAACAGGCGACGGCCAGTTTTCTAAACAAGGTGCGGCCCGGTGAATCCATCCTGGTTGCGACCGCCACCGATTCAAGCGCGCTCGGCGTGCTCGATGCCGCCCGTCAGGCCGGTCGCGAACGCGACTTCGCCATTGCCGGACAGGACTGCATCCCCGAAGTGATCGAAGAGATGCGCCGGGAGAAAAGTGCGATTGTCGGATCGGTTTCCCATGAAGCCGAGAGCTACGGCCCGCGCTTGATCCAACTGGGTATCTCCCTGCTGCGCGGATACACGGTTCCTCCCTACAACTATGTGCGCCATCGCGTGGTCACTCCTGAAACCCTGGCCACACCGATCGAATCACCTGCGGCCACCCCCATCGAAACACCGGCAGAATGAAGTGCACCTTCGATACCCACGATTCTCTGGCCGTCCAGACAAAGGACGGCCAGGCAATCGAATCACTGCAATTACTGATACAAAGCATTGATTATGATGTTCTTACAGCAACCTGAAAAGTTTCTTGCAGGATCATGAATCCATGCAAAACACCCTCCAGAAATGAAAGAAAAATCCTTGACAACGGCATCGCCTCCGGCTTAGTGTTTTTCCAATGACAAACTGGTTCATATAAGAAATTTGAATCACGAAGGAAGACTGACCTTGGGCGCGAATCCGATATTGGGAGTTTTTTTGAGCTGGCTGGGCGGCATGGCCGCGGCGAGCTTTTATGTGCCATTCCGCAAGGTGCGTGGATGGTCCTGGGAGACCTACTGGCTGACGGCTGGCGTGATGAGCTGGATTGTTGCTCCGTGGCTGGTTGCGGGAATCCTGACCACACATTTCTTCCAGATTCTTGGGGCCATACCTGCTTCTACACTCTTCTGGACCTATTTCTTCGGGGTTCTGTGGGGCATCGGCGGACTGACCTTTGGGCTCACCATGCGCTATCTGGGCATGGGCTTGGGCATGGCTGTCGCGATGGGCAACTGCGCGGTCTTTGGCACGCTTGTCCCTCCGCTTTTTCACGGCCAGTTTCATCAGCTGACTTCGCAGCGCTCCGGGGTGGTCACCCTGGCCGGCGTGGGCGTTTGCGCGTTGGGTATCTTGCTGGCGGGCGCAGCCGGCATCTCCAAGGAAAATGAGCTCTCCGCCGAAGAGAAAAAAGCCAGCGTGAGCGAGTTCAATCTCAAACTGGGATTGGCAGTCGGTATCTTTGCCGGCATTCTGAGCGCCTGCTTCGCCTTTGGCCTGGACGCGGGCAATCCCATCAAAGAGCTTGCCGTAGCCTACGGAAGCAATCCGGTTTGGCAAGGACTTCCGGTGCTGGTGGTGTTGCTTGCCGGTGGCTTCACCACCAATTTCATCTGGTGCGTCGCGCTCAACCTGCGCAATCGCAGCTGCGCTGAATACCTGCGTGTGCCACTGGTGGATGAAGGCACTTCCACGCTTTCATCGTTCGGTGCGCGCAAGCGCCCGTCGCTCCTCGGCAATTACTTCTTCTCGGCGGTAGCCGGCGGCATTTGGTACATGCAGTTCTTCTTTTACACCATGGGAGAATCGCAGATGGGCCATTACAAATTCTCCAGTTGGACGCTTCTGAATGCAAGCGTGATCATCTTCAGCACACTCTGGGGAATCGCCCTGAAGGAGTGGCGCGGCGTCAGCATGCGGACCAAGATGCTGGTGCTTCTGACGCTGCTGACACTGGTCGGATCGACTGCGATTGTCGGCTATGGAAACTATCTGGCCGCGCACTGACGGAATGCAACCGATGGCAGAAACTGCAAATCGCTGATCACGTTTGTGAGCAGCGATTTGCAGATAGACCGGCAAACTAAGCAGGCCAGACTGTTTGATTCAGTCTGGCCTGTCTTTGCGATGAGTTACTGCGTTGCTTCGCCGCCCCACGATTCAAGATCGATCGCTTCCTGAACCGGAGTCACCTGAAAGCGCGCTGCAAGGTCCAGCAAGTTCTGCGTGCTCATGGTTTGCTTGAGCCCGCCCATGGAGAGGACCTTCACCAGGATCTCCGCCGACTTTTCAGCCGTATCGATCAAGCCAAATGCCTCGTCAAGCGTGGCGCCGGTGCCAAAGACGCCGTGAAAGGGCCACAGCGTGAGGGGGTGCTTCTCCATGCTGAGTGCGGTTGCCGCGCCGATCTCGGTGGTGCCGGGAACGATCCAGGGCAACAGTCCAACACCTTCCGGAAAGACCACCAGACACTCTGTGCTGCCCTCCCACAAGGCGCGGGTCACTGCCGCCGGGTTGGTGGGCAATACGAAGGTGAGCGCAATCAGGTTGGTGGCATGGCAGTGCATGATGACGCGTCCTGCGCCTTGGGTCACACGCTGGCGCACCTCATGCGACTTAAGATGTGCCGATATCTCCGAGGTGGGAACGCCGCCGCCGCGGCATCCCCACAGGATCTGATAGTTGTTTCCGTCCTCGCAGACCCGCAGAATGCAGAGGTTTTCTTCCGGGTCGAGTTGCACGTTGCGAAAGAACTTGCCCGAGCCTGTCACCAGATAATGCTGACCGGCGAGTGCCGGAATGGACTCGCCTATCGGTCGAGCTTCGAGTGGGTTGAACTGGTCGATGTAGCCGGCAATATCCACATCAAGCAATCGCAGGCTGACATTGCCGCCATTGCGCTCGTCCCAACCCTTGAGCCACATATCCGAGGTGGCTTTTACCATGTCCTGCACAAACCAGGAGTTCACGATTGACTGCGGCATTTCTCTTATCCTCGTTGGGTGAGAACCTGATTCTCGTAGTTGCGGACCTGATCAAGCCATTCGACACCCGCGGGAACATTCTTGCTGGCGCAGTAGTATTCCCACACCGAGCTCCAAGGCATCGACTTCAGTTCTTCGGTCATTGCCAGGCGAGCGGTGAAGTCAAAGCTTGCTTCGGCCGCGGCCAGTTTGTCGGCAGGTTCAAGCAGCGCCATCAGCAGCGCCTTGCGCATATTGCGTGCACCGATGGTCCAGGCCGCGATGCGATTGATGCTGGCATCGAAAAAGTCCAGACCGATGTTGACGCGGTCGATGGCGCGGCAGCGAACAATCTCCTGCGCAATGGCAATGGTCGGGTCGTCGAGCAGCACTACGTGATCGCTGTCCCAGCGCACTGGGCGCGAAACGTGCAGCAGAATCTCATCCAAGTAGCACAGTGCGGTGGAGATCTTGTCGGCAACGTTCTCTGTCGGATGGAAGTGGCCCGCGTCGAGGCAGAGCAGCGTCTTGTGCAGCGCCGCATAAGCCATATAGAACTCGTTGGAGCCGACCGTGTAGCTCTCAGCTCCGATGCCGAAGAGCTTGCCCTCTACGGCGACCTTGTGATTCTCGCCTTCATAGCCCTGCATGATCGCGTCCAGTGCGGCGATAAGATGCAGGCGTGGCGTGAGACGGTCGATAGGCTGGTCTTTGATCCCATCCGGAATCCACACGTTCATCACCGCTGGTGTTCCCAACTCTTTGCCGAAGTACTCGCTGATCTTGCGGCTGGCGATGCAGTGGTCGACCCAGAATTTGCGAATCGCCGCGTCCGGGTGGCTCAGCGTCAGACCGTCCGCGCTCTTGGGATGCGAAAAGCAGGTCGGATTGAAGTCCAGACCCAGATCATTGGCCTTGGCCCACTGCACCCAACTCGCGAAGTGCTCGGGCTTGATCTGGTCGCGCTCCACAACCTGCTCTGAGTCGAGATAGATGGCGTGCAGGTTGACGCGCTTCTTGCCGGGTATCAGCGCCAGTGCCTGCTCCATGTCCGAGCGCAACTCCGCCGCATTGCGCGCGCGGCCCGGATAATTGCCGCTGGTTTGAATGCCGCCCGTCAAACTGCCCGTGGGATTCTCGAATCCAAGAACATCGTCACCCTGCCAGCATTGGATAGAGATGGGGATTTCGTCGAGGGTTTTCAACATCTCATCCGTGTCGATCCCCAGCAGCGCATAGCGCTCTTTGGCCAACTCATAGGCCAGAGTCTGCTTCTCACTTGGCTTGTAGCTCATTGCGTTACACTCTCTCTTTCCATTGCCTGATACTTGTACTGCAAAAGTTGCTGGAACCTTGCCCAAACCGCCGCCGGCACGGCAGATTGCGGTTGATACTCCTGCACCGGAAAGGATCTCTGAATCAGCGCGCGTGCCTCGTCGAGATTCGCGATCTCGCCCATTGCGATCATCTGCACACACAGATTTCCCAGCGCCGAAGCTTCAATTGGACCCGCGCTGACCGGCAGTTGGCAGGCATCCGCGCAAAGCTGATTGAGCAGTTCGTTGCGGCAGCCTCCACCAATGATGCGAATCCTGCTCAGCGGGCCTTCGCGCAGCGTCTCCAACTGCTCCTTCACGTTGCGATAGGAGAGCGCGAGGCTCTCGAAGATACAGCGCGCCAATTCAACCGCGTCCTTGGGTACGGGTTGACTGGTGCTTTGGCAGTAGCCCCGAATCGTCGCTGTCATGCTGGCAGGATTCAGAAATACTTCGTCGTCCAGATTCACCACGCTACGCCAAGCAGGCGCCTGTTGCGCGCCGGCCACCAGGGTTTCTATCGCAGAAATCTCTGCTTCCTTACAGATACGCTGCAACGGCCACATGCCCATGATGTTCTTCAGCACGCGAAAGCGCCGTTCCACACCGCCTTCATTGGTAAAGTTCATGCGCATGGCTTCTTGACTGACGAAGGGTTTTCTGCTCTCAATGCCCATCAGCGACCATGTGCCGGAACTGATGTACGCTTCGTCAATGGATTCCAGGGGCGCACCCGCTACCGCTGAAGCCGTGTCGTGCGTGGCTGGCGCAATCACCTGAATGGCAGTGACGCCCGGTCCTTCTGCCTTCATCGCTCCCAGAATCGTTCCCGAGGGCACGGGCGATTCCATGAGATTCGTTTCCATGCCCGCCGCCTTCAGCAGAGCAGTGTCCCATTGGCCCGAAATATTGAGCATCTGCGTGGTCGTGGCGTTGGTGTATTCATTGGCCAGAACGCCACACAGACGAAAATGAAGATAGTCCGGAATCATCGCCAGGTGGCAGGCTTGGTCAAGCCATGCCTTCTCTTGCGTGGCACATGCGGCAACCTGATAGAGAGTATTAAAACGCTGGAATTGGATCCCGGTACGTTGATAGATCTCGGTCTTCGCCATCCGGCTCTGGACCCATTCCATCATCCCCTCGGTGCGCGCATCGCGATAGCAGACCACCGCGCCGACCCTCTGGTTTTTCAAGTCCAACAGTACATAATCAACGCCCCAGCTATCGACGCCCACGCTCACAATGGGTTGCGTGCACTGCTGCAGCCCTTCGCGGATATGCATTTCAATCGCGTCGATATCCCAACTCTGATACTTGCCTTGTCCATCCGTCGACTCTGGCGTGGAAAAGCGGCTCAGTTCCTGGATCTCAATCTTTCCCGCGCGCACCCGCCCCAGAATCAGACGGCCGCTACCCGCTCCCAGATCGACCGCAACATGGTACCCGTTTTGATCTGTTGTGGCTTGCATCTGCCTGCCACCTCCCTGCATTCATTTCCCTGGGGTGCATCCGTAACGGATAGCCCCACAGTGAAATTCCATAGCAGAACTAATTTCGCCTATGGAATTGAGAAAATCAAGGGAAAAATATAAATTGTTTAAATTGAACAGAATGCTCGGTCCTGATTTCTGTTCAGGAACTCCGTCCAAAATCCATTACTGCCTTGTCGCTGCGAAAATCCAAATGCAATTGCTAGGGGCTGGATTTTCGTGATGGATCTCCCAGACAACTCCGTAGACTATGAGTGCAAATCTGGAGTTGTCCCCATGTCTATATGCGTTTTGATTGAGCAGGTTGTATTTCAATTGAGGAATTACTTGTCAATTGCAAGTTTAGGGGTATATAACGCATGGGAGCGTCGTTTTCCGCCCAGATTTGCCGAATTCGCGGAATCGACCTGAACCGTTGAAGGCAAAGGAGCCTGCTGCTTCTCATGAACCGATTTGTGCTTCTCATATTTGCTTGCTTTGTAGGGTTGAGTTCCTCCCTTTGGGCCGCCGATCCTCCCGTTTCCTGGGTGGACAAGGACACCGGACATCGTGTCCTGCGCCTCTCGGGCGAGCCCGGTTCGTCCGGTTTCTACTTCAATATCAATGCCTTTACTCCTGACGGCAAGTTGATGGCATACAACGCTCTGGACGGTATTCATACCCTGGACTTGTCCAGCTTGCGGACCAGTCTGGTTGTGCCCAATCCAAAGTCCAGCGCCGATGCCGCTCCAGCCCGGTCGGCCTTCTCTCGGAGCGGCGTGCACGCCATTGCCGTCGGTCGAAAGACGAACTCCGTCTTCTATAGCCAGTACGACTCCGAGAGCAAAAGGAATCTCCTTTTCAAAGCGAATCTGGAGACAGGCGAGGTGCAGAAGCTCGTTGCGCTGCCCGCAGGGGCCAGTGTGGCCACCATCAATGCCGACGAAACGCTGGCCGTAGGCACCTACGATGAGGACAAAGACTCCCAGGAACAGCAATCAGGCCCCAATCATTCCCCCATCGCGGCAACAACGAAGACCTCGCCCGAAGGCGGATTTCTCGTGCAATCCGAAAACAAGGGCCAGATGATGGAACGCCGCCTGGCTGCCCGCACCCCGGTCGTCCTGTTTTCGATCGATCTCTCCAGCGGCAAGGTGAAGCAGTTGCTGCACTCCACCGACTGGATCGGCCACATGCTCTTTTCGCCCACCGATCCGGCACTCTTGATGTATTGCCACGAAGGCCCATGGCAGAAGGTCGACCGCATCTGGATGATCCGCACCGACGGCACGCAGAACCACCTCATCCACCCGCGCACCATGGCCATGGAGATCGCCGGTCACGAGTTTTGGGGATTGGATGGAAAAACCGTCTGGTACGACTGGCAGTATCCCAAGGGTGAAGATTTTTTCCTCGCTGGCTACAATCTTGAAACTCACCGCAGAATCGCCTATCACATGCAGCGGAACGAGTGGTCGATTCACTTCAACCTGACCCAGGGCGAGACGCTCTTCACCGGTGACGGAGGCGACCCCGGTCAGGTGGCCAAGGCGCCCGACGGCGAATGGATCGAGCTCTTTCGCCCGGAAATGATCAATAGCAACGGAATCAACGGGCCAGAGATGTGGCAGCCGGGCGTATTTCACTCCGAGCATTTGGTGAACATGGCGGCGCACAACTACCGGCTCGAACCCAATGTACGCTTCTCTCCTGATAAGAAGAGGGTGATCTTTACCAGCAACATCTTTGGCAAGAGCTATGTCTTTGGCGTGGAAGTGGAGAAGGCTGTGCATCCCGAGGCAGCGGAGATCCAGTCTACGCCCGAGCTGGCCGCCCGGTATTTGCACGGCGCTCTATCACCCACCGGAGATGCGAAATGACGAGGAATCTATATCCAACAATCCTGCGCGGTCTGCTCGTCACCTCTGCGATGAGCGTTACTCTACTCGCCTCGGCGCAGAAGTTTGTCTGCGGGCCGCCCGAGGTGAACGAGGCCGGTGCCATTCAGCTCGAAGCGAAATCCATCTTTTCCGCCTCCACTTCGGGATTCGATCTGAACTCCCAGCCGGAAGTCATGAATGGATTCTGCTCCAGCAACCAGCCATTCTTTTTCTCGGTGGCGCTGCCGGAGGGAAGCTATCGCGTCACCGTCGAATTCGGCTCCAGTCGGCCATCGGATACAACGGTGCGGGCCGAGGCGCGGCGTTTGATGGCCGAGCATGTTGTCACCACGGCAAGCGACCCTGCGACGCGTATCTTCGATGTCAATCTGCGAACTCCGCAGATCGGCGCGGATGTTCACCGTCAGGTCAAGCTCAAGGCGCGAGAGGTCGGTAACCTGGATTGGGACGGCAAGCTCACCTTGGAGTTCAATGGCGATCATCCCAGCATCCACTCCATCGCTATCGAACCGGTGCGCGAGACCACCATCTATCTGGCCGGAGATTCGACCGTGGTCGATCAGGATCTGGAACCCTGGGCCGCATGGGGACAGATGTTGCCGCGCTTCTTCGCTCCCGGCGTGGTGATTGCCAATCATGCTGAGTCGGGTGAAACGATTCGCAGCTTCAATGGAGAACTGCGGCTGGAAAAGATCATGTCCTTGATCCAGCCCGGAGACTATCTCCTGCTGCAATTCGGCCACAACGACCAGAAGCCCAATGCTGTTTCTCCCGCCGATTACAAGGCGCTGCTGATTGCAGCCATTGCCAAAACCAGGGCCATGGGAGCGACTCCGATTCTGGTGACCAGCATGAATCGCCGCACCTTCGACAGTGCAGGTAAGATCACTGACTCGCTGGCGCCGTATCCTCAAACCATGCGCGAGGTGGCCGCTGCGCAGCAAGTTGCGCTGATCGACCTCAATGCCATGAGCAAGACACTCTTCGAGGCCATGGGGCCAAATCTTGCAATGAAGGCCTTCATGCACTATCCAGCGAAGAGCTTTCCTCATCAGGATCAGGCCATTAGCGACGACACGCATTTCAACAGCTACGGCGCTTATGAGCTGGCGCGCTGCGTGGTGCGGGGCATGCGTGAAGCGAAACTTCCACTCGTGGAGTTTCTGCGGCCTGACGCCGCTGCATTCGATCCTGCGCGGCCCGATCCGCAGCCATTATTTCATCTGCCCGCCACGCCGATTCCGATGAAAAGCGCGGATGTTACGAAGACGCCGCAGATTTAGATCGGTTGAGGAGCGGTAGTGAAGAAGACCGGCAAATTACGGAAGGAAAGAAGTATGGCGCATCCGGCTCTAGGTGGTTTTACCAGGCTAGTGGCAGTGGCATCTTTGCTGGGGTTGTCCTCCCTTTCGTTTTCACAGGACTCCATCGGCAATCTTTACCGCCAGTTTCAGAACCCTCCCAGCGATTCGCGCCCCATGATGCGGTGGTGGTGGTTTGGTCCCGCCGTGAACAAGCCTGAACTGCAAAAAGAACTGCAAACCATGCGCGATGCGGGCATTGGCGGCGTGGAGATTCAGCCAGTCTATCCGCTGCTGCTTGACGGCGCGGAGAAAGACGTTCGCAATCTGCCCTACCTCTCGCCGGAGTTTCTCGATGCCGTCCACTTTGCCAACACGACAGCGCGCGGCCTCGGCATGCGCGTCGATATCACGCTGGGCAGCGGTTGGCCTTATGGCGGCTCCAAAACAACCCTGGCCAATGCGGCAGGCCGTCTGCGCACCATTGCGATTCCCATCTCCGGGCCTGGAATCACTTTGCCCCCACTGGCCGAAGGAGAGAGCTTCGTTGCGGCGTTTGCCGTCTCCGGTACGATGAAGTCCTTCGATCCCACGACAGCGCAACGCATCGATCTGAGTGCCGGCACCGTGCCGCCCGCAGCGGGCCTGCGCACGGCGATCTTCTTCCTTTCCAGCCACACCCGCCAAACCGTCAAGCGGCCGGCGGTGGGCGCCGAAGGCTATGTGCTCGACCACTTCTCCCGCGCCGCGATCGATGCGCATCTGGCCGAAGTCGCATCCCCTTTGCTCGATGCCTTTGGCGACAAGCCTCCCTATGCGGTCTTCTCCGATTCATTGGAGGTCTACTCATCGGATTGGACGACAGACCTGCCTGCGGAATTTCGCCTCAGGCGCGGCTACGATCTGATCCCGCATCTGCCCGAACTGCTCGCGGGCGGTTCAGCAACGGCGGATGCGGTGCGTCACGACTGGGCTGAAACCCTCTCTGATCTGATCCGCGAGAATTACCTCGCGCCCATTGCCCACTTCGCCGAAGCACGAGGGACACGTTTCCGTTCGCAGACCTACGGAGCACCGGCCGCGACTCTTGCGGATGAAGCGGTTCCCCAGCTTCCCGAGGGCGAAGGGCCGCAATGGCGATCCTTTTCATTTACCCGGTGGGCCTCTTCCGCCAGTCATCTCTATGGGCGCAACGTCACCTCCGCGGAGACCTGGACGTGGCTTCATTCCCCCGCCTTTCGCGCCACGCCGCTGGACATGAAGGCGGAGGCCGACCGCATGTTTCTGCTTGGCGTCAATCAATTTGTCGGACACGGGTATCCCTATTCGCCCGATGCTGCCGGTGAACCCGGCTGGTCACTCTACGCGGCAGCCGCCTTGAATGCGCACAATCCCTGGTTTCCCGTCATGCCCGATGTGACGCACTATCTGCAACGGGTCAGTTGGTTGCTGCGCCAGGGCAAACCGGCCAACGACATCGCTGTTCTGCTTCCCCAGGACGATGCGCAGGCCGCCTTCACGCCGGGACACGTGTCGGTCACGGACGAAATGAAGAAGCGAGTCTCGCCGGAGTTGATGACGACCATTCTCGACGCGGGTTACAACGTCGATTACATCGACGCGGCGACCATCGATAAACTGAATGGGATTCCTTACCCCGTTCTGATTCTGCCCTCCGTGACCCGCCTGCCGCTGAGCGCCTACAAAAAAATCGAAGCATTCGCCGGGACCGGTGGCAAAGTCATCGCCATCGGAAAAACTCCCACCCTGACGCCGGGACTGATGGATCAAGATCTTTCCGGCGAGATTGCCGCGATCTCGCAAGAGCTCTTTCAGACAGCGAATGGCAAGGGCATCCTGCTCAGTGGCGTGGGCGGGCTGAGCGAGGCGCTTCATCGCGCAGTGTTGCCTGACATGGACGCAGAGGGACAGACGGCTGGCTTGGGCTTCATCCACAGAAAGCTCTCCAACAGCGACATCTACTTTGTTGCGAACACTTCAAACTCTCCTATCGATGGAAGCGTCCACTTTCGCTCCAATCGCTCCGCCATCGAGTCCTGGGACGCGGACAGCGGAAAGATCATCGCAGCTGCTGAACTCGGCAGCAAGACGCGCATCGCTTTGCGGCTTGCTCCCTACGAGTCGCGCGTCTTTGTGATTGCCGATCTTTCGCGGGAGAAGCTTCCTGTTGTCGAACAATCTGCGCAGCCGGACAAGAGCGCGGAAGACCATCTTCTGGTTGATCTCAGCTCTGGATGGAAGCTGCGTTTTGCCGGCAACGATGCTATGCAGTTGCAGCAACTGACTTCATGGACCGATATCGAAGGCCGCAAGTACTTTTCCGGCGAAGCGGTCTACACCCGGACATTCAATCTTGACCGGCTACCGCAAGCGGGCGGGCGCATCGTTCTCGATTTCGGCGAAGGCCGCGCGATTGAAGACCCGCGTCCACCGGATGCGCCGGGAATGCGTGCACTGCTCGATCCTCCGGTTCGCGAAGCCGCCATTGTCTTTGTCAATGGACAACGGGTTGGATCGCTGTGGCATCCTCCCTATCGTCTGGATTTGACTGCAATGATGCATAGCGGCGAAAACAGCCTTGAAGTTCATGTCTACAACACCGCAATCAATGAAATGGCCGGCCAGCCGCGCCACGATTACACCGCACTGAATCAGCGTTACGGCAAGCGCTTCGAGCCGCAGGATATGGACAATCTGCAGCCCGTGCCATCGGGATTGCTGGGGCCGATTCATCTGCTGGAGGAGAAAAATCCGTGAGAGCGATTACAGCTTTATTCCTTGGTGTGTTGTTGTATGCAATTCCCGCAGGAGCGACGACGAAGATCTTTTCCGCGAATGATTACGGAGCTGTCGGTGACGGCAAAGCGCTCAATACCGCCTCCGTTCAACGCGCCATCGATGCGGCCGCGGCAGTGAAGGGAACAGTTAGCCTGAAGCCGGGCACTTATCTGACTGGATCGCTCTTTCTCAAATCGGGCGTGACCCTGAATCTTTCGGAAGGTGTCACGCTGATCGGCTCCGAGAAGCTGGAAGACTACCCGATGCTGCCCACACGCATAGCAGGCATCGAGATGAACTGGCCCGCTGCGTTGATTAATGTGCGCGATCAACACGATGTAAGCATTACCGGCAAAGGGACCATCGATGGCGACGGCGCAATCTGGTGGAAGTCCTATTGGGATCTGCGCGCAATCTACGAACCCAAAGGCCTGCGCTGGGCTTCGGACTACGATGCTCGCCGGCCGCGTCTGATCCTTTTGCAGAACTCTACCAACGTCTTTCTCGGCGGCGGTCTCCAACTCAAAAGATCGGGCTTCTGGACGGTGCAGATTCTCTACTCGGAGAGTATTCATGTCGCGGGCTTGATCATTCGCAACAACGAGGGTGGTAAGGGGCCAAGCACCGATGGCATCGACATCGATTCCTCGCGCAAGGTGCTGATCGAAGACGCCGATATCGACGTGAACGACGATGCACTCTGTCTCAAGTCGGGCCGCGATTCCGATGGATTGCGTGTCAATCGGCCCACGGAAGATGTGGTGATTCGCAACTCGATCATTCGTCACGGTGCTGCGGCCATCACCATCGGCAGCGAAACATCGGGCGGCTTCCGCAATATCGAGGCCTACAACCTGACAGCGTTGGCCGGCGTCCCCTCCGGTGTGCTCTTCAAGTCGGCGCACACCCGCGGCGGTACAGGGCGCGATATCCGCATCCACGATCTAACGCTCGTAGGTGTAGCCATCCCCATTCACATCGTCATGAACTGGAACCCAAGCTACAGTTATGCCGTGCTGCCCGAAGGGATGAAAGATGTTCCTGCCTACTGGAAGGTGCTCACAACGCCAGTTCCCGAAGCGCAGGGATTACCCCACTTCAGCGATGTGCACATCTGGAATATCAAGGCCACGGGAGCGAAGAGCGCATTCAATGTGAGCGCCTATCCAGGCGCGACGCTGGACGATTTCCGCCTCGACCATATTGACATCGAAGCAGCCACGGCGGGCGCTGTCGCCAACGCCCACCATTGGACGGTGAGCGATATCGCAATCAAGACCGCGGATGGAAGCAAGCTGGTCTTCGCCGATTCCACTGCGAAGATTCCCACCGAAGTTCCTTTTGGCGAACCCAAATAGCACGAATCTGTGTTGGCAACTCTGACGCTGTACTGCGCCGGAAAAGGTAAGAGGGAAGGGAAGAGCATGAAGAAGCTGTTGATCTGCGCTGCAACGGCGTTGTTGTGGTCTGTGAGCGGGGGCGCTCAGAATACCAACTCAGTGACACCATCTCGGCCGCAGGAGCCCGCGGCTGTCGGCCATGACGTCAGCCCGGTCCAGGCGACCGATCCCGGCGCGAAGGTTCGTCCTCCGTTGCCGACGGCAAAGAACCCCGCTTTGCCCACCCTCTATCTGGTAGGCGATTCGACGGTGCGCAACGGCAAGGCGGACGGCGCGGGGGGACAGTGGGGCTGGGGTGAGCCACTGGTGGACTATTTCGATGCCGCAAAGATCAATGTGGTCAATCGCGCCATCGGCGGGCGCAGCAGCCGTACCTATATCACCGAAGGGCGCTGGGACGAATTGCTGGCGATGCTCAAGCCCGGCGATTTTGTGCTGATTCAGTTTGGGCACAACGACCCCGGCCCGCTGGACGACACCAGTCGCGCCCGCGGCACCCTGCCAGGTGTTGGCGACGACAGCCGGGAGATCGACAATCCCATTACCCTCAAGCATGAAACGGTGCACAGTTATGGCTGGTATATGCGGAAGTACGTTGCCGACGCACTGGCCAAGGGAGCGACTCCCATCGTCTGCTCGCCGATTCCGCGCAAGATATGGAAGAACGGCAAGATTGTGCGCGCCGCCGACAGCTACGGAGGATGGGCGCGGCAAGTGGCGGAAGCAAAGCCGGTAGCCTTCGTCGACCTGAACGAGATCATCGCACGGCGTTACGACACGCTGGGCGAGGCGGCTGTTGAACCGCTCTTTGGCGATCCGCACACCCACACCAGCCGCGCCGGCGCGGAACTCAACGCGCAATGTGTGGTGGCGGGACTCAAGGCGCTTCGCAGTGGTCCACTCAACCGCTATCTCTCTGCCAAGGGAACGGCAGTGCAGCCGGATAGTGGTCACTGAGAATTGCAAATCCCGAAGGAATCGGCCTGGTACGCGCACAATCGTCCAGGCCTTCCCTTTAATCGAGATGGAAGACCTCTTCCAGGGGAGCCATGTTGTCGTCCGCCGGCTTGTCGTCGTTGGCGGCAAAGAATTCCATCATTTCAGCCTGCCAGAGGGCATTGACCGGGAAGTTCTTCATGCCTTCCCGAGCCTTTTCAAAATCATCCGTCTCCAGATAGCCCACCAGCATCCCGTCTCCCTTGAGAAACAGGGTGTAGTTTCGCCATCCTGTCTGGCGTAGTGCATCCAGCATCTCGGGCCACACCTGTGCGTGGCGATTTTTGTACTCTTCCAGCTTTTCAGGCCTGACTTGCAACGTAAAGCAAACGCGCATAGATCCCCTTTTCTCGCCCACGATCTCCGGTATTGCAGGGCTCCTACATGGAATTGGTCGAGCAACGCTGTTCTAAAGCTCACACTCTTTCAGAAAATGCTCTAAAACCGGAGTCCGCCGTCGGCCCATGAAACCGGATGCAGATACCATACAACCTAGGCCGCATTCCTGTATAGAATTTCATTTCCTATCGAAATTATTTTCAGAGGGTCGCCGCCTTTGATCGGCCTCCTTTCGGATTGTTGGAAGGCCCTGCCCGCTGAATTCGACCCAGAAGACGTTGATTTTGGGAGCGGAGGAAAGCACAGGAGACGGACAGGAGGGGCTGAGACCGCCATGTTCTGGACTGTGGATAACCCCATTCTTAAGGTTTCCATCCCCACGCTTAATGGAAAATTATGATTCGAAAGACAAGTAATTTTTCTATTGACATTCGTTTTGCGAATGGCTTAAGTTTTGGCGGTGTTCAGAGCTGTGTGTTTTTCGAGCAGATAATGATTCGCGCTTCAGTACGCAGCAGCATTTACGGAGGCAGTCCACGGGAACTATGACAACATTCTTTAAGAGCATCCATTCTCCGCAGGAGCGGAGTGCTAATTTGGACAGAATCGTGCAGATTCTGTTTGTGCTGGCAATCTGCCTGGGATGGGCGACCCTGCCCAGCGCCGCGCAGACCGCTGGCGAAGCGGCCATTACCGGCACCGTGACGGACGAGGCGCACTCCGTTGTCCTCGGCGCGACGGTAAAAGCACATAACGAACAGACCGGCGTAGACACCACCCGTGTCACATCTTCCGCCGGCCTGTACCAAATCAGCCCCCTGATTGTGGGCACATATACTGTGACGGTTTCCGCGCCGGGCTTTGAGACGCTCAGACAGGAAGGCGTCGTCCTGACCCAGAATCAGGTCTTTGGTTTCAGCCCGGCACTCAAGATCGGCAATCAGAACCAGACAATCACGGTTAACGATGCGCCCCCCTCGCTGGATACGGTCAGCGCTGAGTTGGGAGCCAACATCGAAGCCCAGGAGTTCATGGACCTGCCGGTGCTGATGGGCGGCCAGCAGCGCGACATCACCAGTTTCTCCAACCTGTTGCCGGGTGCGCAGGCTGGTAGCCGGTCGTCTTTGTTCTCCGGTACCGCCAACCGCGTTCAGGAGGTCTACCTGGACGGCATTCCTCTGACCACTATCAGCCAGATCGGCGACAACCGCCCCATCTTCAACGTCATCCCCTCGGACGCCATCGGCGAGGTTGGTGCCCTCACCAGCGGCCAATCGGTCGAGTATCAGGGTGCCGGCTCGGTGAACTACAACATGAAGTCGGGCACCAACAATCTCCACGGAGCGGTTGCCGACTATGTTCGCAATACAGTCTTCGATACCTGGGGCTTCACTGCGCCGTTCGCAACCAAGCAAGCGCTGGTCAATGGCGTGCTTACCAGCGTCCCCGCAGGCAAGCCCGTCGAGCACCAGAACGAGCTTTCAATCTCCGTTGGCGGTCCCGTTGTGATTCCGCACTTCTTGAACGGACACAACAAGCTGTTCTTCTATGGTGCTTACGATAAGGCGCATTCGCGCAATGGCGTGAATCCGGCCACGGCCACCGTTCCCACGCTCAAGATGCGTTCCGGCGATTTCTCTGAACTGCTGACGGCCAATAATACGGCCGGCATTAACTACATCGTCTACGATCCGACTTCGCAGGGAGCTTGCACGGCCAACAGCACCACTGGCCCCTGCCGCTATGCCTATGGCCAATCCGCAGGCTCAGGAGCAGGCCCGAACGGCAACCCAACCGGCACGGCGACCAACATAATCCCGCCGGGCATGCTTTCCCCGATCTCGCAGAAGATGGAGTCCTTCCTTCCTGCCCCGATCAACAGCAGCATCACCAATAACTATCTGGGCGGCACACCGACCGGTTATGACAACTGGCTGGTTTCAGGGCGCATCGACTATTCGGTCTCGTCCAAGCAGACAATTGCTGGAACCTTCGCCCGGGGAAACCGCGTGGCATGGCCCTACACCGCCAGCGCGAACATGATTCTGCCCCCACCCTACATCCCCACAACCTTTTCGACGATTGTTGGCCGTTGGGCCGATCTCTCCGACGCCTACACCTTCAGCCCCAATCTCGTGAATCAGTTCAAGTACGGCTATAGCTACTTTGGTGGACCGCCGCTCCGCAACGTTACCCAGGGTGTGAGCGCTTGGGAAGCGACGACCATGGGAATCGGCTTTTCAGGACTTCCCGCGAGTGGCCAGGCTCCGAACGAATTCCCTACAACGGCCTTTGCCGGCTCCAACGCCCAGACCGAATGGGGTGAAGGTGTTAACGGCGTTACCGCAACAACCGTCACCAATAGCAGCACCGCCGTCGACAACCTGCTCTGGATCCATGGCAAGCATGCCTTCACCCTGGGAATGCAGTTTCAATGGCTGGAAGAAAACGCCGATGCCGCCGATGGTTCGACCAACGCTTTGCAGCTGAACTATGCCACGGCTGAGACCTCGGGTATTACTGAAACCCTAAAGTCAGGCAGCTACGTTCCTTCTTATACGTCCAGTACCGGCTACTCCTATGCCAGCTTTATGCTCGGCGCGGTGGGCAGCACCAGCCTCACTTACCAGCCCTTCGGTGTGCTCGGCGGACGTTACCACGCACTGGCGCCCTACCTCCAGGACACCTACACCATCACTCCCAAGCTGACCCTGACCGTGGGCCTGCGCTGGGACTACATCCCCACCTATCGTGAAGCCAAGGATCGCTGGTCTTTCCTCAACCCCTCGCTTACCAACCCGGTTACCGGAAATCTTGGCGCGCTTCAATTTGCCGGCAATGCGGGCGGCGCAGGCGTGAGTTGCAACTGCCGCACGCCTGTACGCGACTACATGAAGAACTACGGCCCACGTGCCGGTCTGGCATACTCGCTCAACAGCAAGACGGTTATCCGCGCCGGCTATGCTCTGGCTTATTCGCACGCGGGCGGCACAGGTGGCGCGGGTGGCGCTTACAACGGGACCGGTCAGCTTGGATTCAGTTCCTCGCCCTCCTGGGCGGATGGCGCAGCCGGTGCTTCGGCAGGACCAGCCTTCTATTTGAACAACAGTGGTGGATTCACTACGGCCGGCATCGCCAACACGAACTTCGGCGGCTCGGGCTATACCTTCGCCCTGACTGCGCCAGGCGCTGTGAGCCAAACGCTCAACGTCGGCAACACCGTCAACTCGAGCGGCGCTTATGTCAGTCCCGCAGGCGCTCCTGCCTACGCTGATCCTTACCTCTCCGGTCGCGCTCCCGAGTTCGGATTCTGGAACTTCGGCATTCAGCGCGAGCTGACCAATAACATGACTCTGACGGTGAATTACGCCGGTTCGGAGAGCCACTTCATCGCCAGCGCCGCAACCACCAACGGCAGTGCCACCATGCGTGGTCTGCAGTCCGGCCAGATTAATCCCAAATACCTGCAACTGGGATCGCAGTTGAGCCTGGCGGCTACTTCGACCAATCTCACATCAGTCAACAACTCGGCCGCCGCCCTGGGGCTGCCGACAATCAATGCTCCGTATGCGTCGTTCACCTCGGCGGCGGCTACCTCCGCAGGCGGCGGAAAGGCTACGATACAGCGCGCCCTCACCTGGATGCCGCAGTTTTCGGGTTCCACCGACGAGTGGCCGGTGGTTGCCAATGCCAACTACCATTCCCTCCAGGTTTCCCTCTCCCGGCGGCTCACAAAGGGCCTGGTCTTCAACTTCAACTACACTTACTCGAAGAATGTCGATGATGCCGGCAACCAGCGCATCGGCTACGCCATTCCCTCCACCGCACTACTGAACGGGAAGAGCTTCCCGGCCAACCGCATCGATCGCGGCGTCAGCGCCAACAGCGTGCCGCAGTCGTTCGCATTCTACGGAACCTGGGCCTTCCCCAAACTGACGGAGAAGGCGGGAGGCGGAATTCCGGCGCTGAAGTGGGTTGTGAACGATTGGTCGATGGCCTGGGTCGGCACCTATGTCTCCGGTACTCCGCTCTACGCCATTGCCAGCAACTGCCCAGGCCCCGTTGGTACCTGTATGCCCGATATCAATCCAAGTTACACATCCAAATCCATCCGTCAGAACGGTACCTGGGGTAAAGGAGCCCTTGGCAACAACCTTGGCCGCTATTCCTACCTCGCTGGTTACATGTCCAGCGCCGTTCCTGGGGCATGCAGCAGTGTATTCTGCAACGCCGGTGTAGCCAGCAACGCCTACTACATGATCGGCGACGCGCCGCGCTGGTCTTTCAACCTGCGCAATCCGGGCGTGCCGAATCTCAATCTCAGCCTCCGTCGTACCTTCCCGATTGCTGGAGATCATCTGAAGTTCCAGTTCGCCGCAGACTGCACCAACGTGCAAAACAAGGTCACCTTCGGAGGCATCCAGGCCGGCGCCTCAAGCTCGACCTTCGGCACGGTCACCAGCGCTAGCGGTAACCGTGACTTCCAGTTCTCGGGTAGGATGATCTTCTAACCCGATCTACCGGCCAGACGTCCGCTGCAAATCTCCGCAGCGGGCGTCATGGACGCTCTTGAAACTTAACGCAAACTCCACCCATCGCAGCAAGGAAATAGGGATGAGTTCACTCAATTGCAAGCAGATGCTCGCCATTGCGGCGGGCATCCTCTTTTTTACAGGGGCGGCCGTACCGATGGCCGCGCAGCATCAGCCCACGCCAACGCAGTTGGCAGGCATCGCCAAAGACAATGCCCGCCATTTCGGGGACGATCCCGACGATCCCGGCTCACTGGCGAAAGACCTCTCTTACTCGACCAAACCGGCTGCCGTCGACAAGGCCATGCGCAAGGTTGCCGACTGGCAGTTGCAGCGCTCGCAGCCTTACTTCGATCGAATCTGGACATGGAGCGTGCTGTACAGCGGTTTCATGGCCGCTTCCGATTCTCTCAACGATCCCAAATATCGCGACGCCATGGACACAATGAGCCGCAAGTTCAATTGGGAACTGCGCGCCCACCTTCCCGACGCCGACAACCAGAGCATCGGGCAAACCTATCTGGAGCTTTATCTGCTGAAAAAAGATCCGGCCATGATGCTTCCCACGCAGCGCGAAATGGATGCCCTGATCGCTGCGCCGAACACCTCCACCGTTCCGGGCAAAGAAATCCCCTGGTGGTGGTGCGATGCGCTCTTCATGGCGCCGCCGGCCTGGGTTCGCATGTACGCCGCCACCGGTGACCGCAAGTATCTCACCTACCTCGATGAGGAATGGGCGCGTACCTCAGATCGCCTCTACGACAATCAGGAACATCTCTACGCACGTGACTCCAGCTACCTCACCCGTTCCGAAGCCAACGGTAAAAAGATGTTCTGGGCACGGGGCAACGGTTGGGTCATGGGCGGGTTGGTGCGTACTTTGCGCTATCTTCCCCAGGACGATCCAAAACGTGCTTTCTACATTGAGCAACTGCGCGAGATGGCCGCGCGTGTGGCCTCTTTGCAAGGCAAGGACGGCCTGTGGCGGGCTGGCCTGCTGGATCAAGCCAACTATGATCTTCCCGAAGTCTCCGGCTCCGCGCTCTTTGCCTATGCCATGGCGGCAGGCGTAAACGATGGCTATCTGGATGCAAAGACCTACCGCCCAGTGATAAATAAAGCCTGGGCGGGCATGCTTCACCATATATATGCAGATGGTCGCTTGGGCTGTATCCAGCAGACCGGCGCGGAGCCGGCTCCCTTCAAAGCCTCGGCAAGTTATAACTATGGCGTGGGCGCGTTTCTGCTCGCCGGGAGCGAGATTCGCAATCTGCGCAGTGCCCCGGCTGGGCGAGGCCAGTCCCATTGACCGACACCTGCAAGACTCTCTTCGCCCCATCCTGCTGCAATCAATACTGTGGGGATGGGAGCGAGGGGACTGATTTATGGGCGCTCGCCAGAGAGCCTCTGGATGTGCGCCATGAAAGCCGGCGCCTTTCAGCGGGATGTAGATCCGCCCGAGAACTGGTTCGTTCCACCCGCTATAGCACTTTAGGAAATGCTGTAGACCGAAACCATGCTCTCAAGTCGGCGCGACCATCAGGGAGTGACGACCTGCAATGCTTTAATAAAGTTCACACTATTTCCTAAAGTGCTCTAACATTTGAAGCGGCGGCAGAGTTAGCGATCTGTTGCGCCACATCATTTCAGGGCCCATAACGCGAAAAAGCCAACCTCGCGGCTGGCTCATAACTTGCTCTTTTGTTGCAATGAATTGGTGGACCTGATCGGGATCGAACCGATGACCTCTTCCATGCCATGTTGTGAGCGAAACCGCAAGTTGTTGACGGTGCAGTGGTTATAAACCGGCACAACCGGCAAAAACGGCCCACTGGGCGGTATTTGCGACAAAAATGCGACAAACTTTACTGGCTTCCGGGCTGGCTGTGTGGGACCAGCCCAAGCAGTTCTAATCGTGTCGAGCAGGCTGCCAATAGCCAGTCGGGATCGGGCTATAGACCTCTTCCGTATCAAGCTCAATATAACCTATAATATCAACAACTTAACCGCACATAGAATGCCGCCCAAGCACATGTATTCACGTGCAAGACGTATCGGTTTTGGGTAAATCCTTGGGTAAATTCCGCCCAAAGCACTCGCCTTGCATCTTCGCCATGTATTCGCCTATCCTGTCACCATGTTCCCAACCCCTGCTGGCCGGAAAACATTCGTCGTGCAATGCAAACAGTGCCGCCGTGACGTGCCGTCTGGCCGTGAGGAATTTCCGTTTCAGTCGGTTGTCGTCCAGTGTCCGCTCTGCGGCGAGGTCAGGCAGTACCGGCCATCCGAGGTCTTCCTCGGGCGTCCTGACCAACTCGTGGTTCACCAGCAGCGAACCGGAGGCCGGTAGCGCCTCCCCGGCGTGACGCTGGCTCCGTACTGGCGACCGAAAAACATTTCTGGTAGCTTGTCGCGAAAACGTGCTCCGGGTGCCACCATATAGATGCCCTGCCAGTGTCATGGAGACCTAATACCTAACGACTTCGACTAAGCTTGCTTGGCAAGAATGTCTTCCGCCCTCTTCAGCATTTGTTCGCGTAAATTCCAAATGGAATCGCGAATCACAATCGGCTTCTTGAGAACGAAGAATTGGCCCTGTCGATATTCACCAATGTTCGGAAATGTCTTTGTGTCGGCAGGCACGCTGAGCATACCGATATAGTCGCCTAGCACTCCGACCACAACTGACAGGCTGCGCGAATTGGGTATGAGCGCAATGACAGAATGAGGACCAAATCCAGTCATCATGACCCTCAAGATTTTTTGATTGTCTGTCTGCGGCTCCAAGAACCGATCATCATATTGCGCTTCGATCGTCTTGAGAAGATCGCCCATTTCTGTCGGTCTTTGATTCATGATCTTTCGGAAATCCTCATGCTTCACATACTTCCGAAAATGATTTCCATATACGAGGTATCCAGCCGATAGGGCAACCTTCGCCACGAAGCGAAGCGTAACATCAAGATCCACTTTGAATCCGATATTGACCTTCTGTCCTTGACCTGTCACGTCGCGCTTTTGCTTCGGGTCCCATAGACGAAGGCCTCGGACCTGGCCGAGCGTTACATGAAGCGTTTCGCCCGTCTCGGCGTTCGACGCATTCGGGAAGACGTTCTCAGGATGCTTTTTGCTGTGTCCTTTGGTTCCATGCTTATCGCGTTTGCTCATTACGAGAAAGTCGTTGGCAAGAGCTCCGTCGATCTCAGAACCTACACGAGAGTTGAAGTCCTTTGAGACGGGGAGGGTGAAGCCGTTCATGCCGCCGAGTGCTAACGGAATGATGTGCTCTGGACTACTCTCACTGATTGGGATGTCGCGGTCGGCATAGGGACAGTAAATGGTCGAAGCCGGTACATCATTCGTACCGACCTCGAAGTTTGGCATTGGATCTTTAGGCATCGAGTCCTGCGAGTTCGCCACTGTTCACCTTATAAGCTGCATCCTTTGACCGGACGCCTTTGAGGCTTATCATCGTCGATTTGATGTCGCCGTGGTTTATTCTCAGCCGATGGTTCGAGCCGCGCTTCGTTAGTCTACGCGACGATCTTTGTGAAGCTGCGGCGCTGCACCTGTGTAGGGTCGCACAAATAGACCTCATACAGGCGTGGATGATTGGGGAACTGCCTTTCAGCGGTGCAGTGCGTGATCGAAAACTGTGGTGGGAATCTGGTTTCGAGCAGGAACACAAACAACTCGGCAGTCGTTCGCCACGCATGGACGAATACCTTTTCGGCCCAGGCAGGTTCGTAGAATTTCTCCACCTGCGCTGCGACGGCGGCGTCCCGATGCTCCAGGTATTCGTTGCGAAACGTCTTCAGATCTTGCTGCCACCCGTTGCGCTGTCTGGGCAGAAATTCCGCCAAGTCGAGTAGAAGATGATCCCGGTTTTCCGCGACGAACGCCTCCAGTCCAATTTTGAACTTTCCGTCACGTTGGAATAGGAAGCCGATGTCGTAGCCGAGCAGCGCCGCAATCTTGGGCATCAGGTCCTTGTATCCATGCCAAAGCGCCCGCGCGAAGTCGTCATAGTGCTTCTTGCGGTTGAGCACAGGGATTCGTGGGTCGTCCTTGTAGGCACGGATCGCCCGAAGATCCTCATACGCGGGCAGGAATCCTTCCGTGACCATGACCATGATGGCGTCGCGTAGTTCCTGCCGATCCTCATTGACGATGGTTGAGCCGTTGACTAGGTCGTGGATCTCGTCGAAGAAGAAGTCTGCGAATGGGCGGTCGGCGGGCGCGGCGGAGAAATGCGCTTGGTCCCACTCGTTCGGCTCTTTGCCGTTGTCCTTGAACGTGTAGAGACCCTGCTCCCCGCGAACGTAGAGCTTCCCCTGAGCCGCCACCATTCCCTTGATTGTCTCGCCCATGCTGTCCTCCTACAGCACCGGCGCTGGCCTGCGCGGGTCTGTGCCTTTCACGCTGTAGGTACAACTCTCGTTGAACTTGTCTAGTAACGACTGCGGCAGCCTAGTCGCCGGGAGGGCGTGCGGGTTCGGGTAGATGATGAACTCGTACTCCAGACCTGCACCGGACGAGGATGAGCCGAAGATGCCGAGGCCACCGATGTTCTCGAAGCGGCCGGAGTTGAAGTACCCGTCCTCCGGATACGGCGGTGCAGGACCGAACAGCGCAGCCTGGACGTGGATGAGCGAGAAGTGCAGCGGCACCTTCAAGTCATCCGCGATGATGAGCAGGTTCGGCTGGTTGTCGGTGAACTTCGGGTATGTCTTGTCTGACTCGATACAGCGCTGGACAGGGTCCCAGTTGCCGACAGCGCCGCCTTCGACTTGGTTGCGGTACTTCGGCTGATGCTGTCTGCCTGCCGCAATTTCTTCTTTCGAGAGTTCGCTCTCCCAGCCCCGGCTCTTCAGCTCAACGAATACGTTGGCCTTCTCCGGCGAGTCGAGCAGGTACTCGCCGATCTTGTTGTTTGCGCCGGGCGGGTCAAGTTGCACAACTGGAAAGCCCGTGTGGTCGAACAGGTAGGCGAGACGCAATTCATTGAGCGCCTCGTCGCGCTTGGTATTCTTCGCCTCGATGTTGGGCACGAACCGCTTGAGGTAGTTCCTCTGGCTTGCCCAGTCGAGCAGCACGTCAAGCTCTCTGCTGTATGCCACCGGCCCCGGATAACCGTCGGTCCACCTGTCGGGTGAAATCAACCTCCGCGCAGCCGGCCCTAAACGCAATGCACCTGTTCCTGCCATCACTACCTCCTCGGCGCGGCAGGTCCTCCCTACCCAATCCACAGCCTATTCGTATTATCTTCGCCCAGCAGAGGGCAAACGTCAATCCACTTGCAGCAGTGGTTTGACCGGCGAGATATGCTGCGCCTGCAGGATTCGTCCTCTGACGAGCGTGATCTTTCGAGTATTCGCGCTCTTGCTGACCCATGTGAGGCCGGCCAAAGTGACGCGGAAAACCCTATTCGGAAGACTTTGAAGTGGCCGGATGGGGCGGCACAGAGGAAAAGCCCGATGGAGTGCCGAAGTTGGTCCAGGATGAAATAGGACCTAGGCGTCATTAAGAAAAAGATGTATAGTTTTTCTTAACAGAGAAGAGAGGTATCGCATGGAATCCATGCGGGATCAGATAGTTGGACGGATTGAACGACTTGGCGAGGGAAAAGCCTTCTCGGCGAAGGACTTCCTCGATATTGCCAGCCGAACGACTATTGACGTGACTCTGGCGGAATTGGCGCACAAGGGCACAGTACGCCGTATCCGCCGGGGTCTCTACGACATGCCGCGCGTTAATCCCGCCCTTGGTGGAACGCTCAGCCCTGACATCGACGAAGCCGCGCGCGCAATTGCACGGCGGCAACGCTGGAAGATCGTGCCGGACGGAGCATGGGCGGCAAACCTGCTGGGGCTTTCGACGCAGGTGCCGTCGAAAATCATCTACCTGACCGACGGACCGAACAATGAAGTACCCATTGGGCGGCGTAGCATTGTATTCAAACACGCTCGTCCAAAGGTGCTCGCCGGGCTTGAGGGAAAGATTGCTCTCGTCGTCCAGGCATTGCGTCATCTGGGCAAAGAAAACGTTGGGACACACGAGATGGATGTGCTGCGGGCGGCGCTCACGCCGGCCGAGAGGAAGAACTTCGTTCGGGATGCCCGATTCGGCGTGGATTGGATTTATGAAGTTGCGATCCGGATTGCAGAGGAGACCGCGTGAACAAAGTTGCACGAATGACGAAACGCGACCGCGCGGACTTGTTCGCCGAAACGGCGGAGAGACGGGGCCTTTCCGAGGCCATCGTTGAAAAGGACTTCTGGGTCTGCTGGACGCTGAAACAGTTGTTTGCGATTGCTGCCCTGAGAGACCGCCTGCTTTTCAAGGGCGGCACTTCTCTGTCGAAAATCTACCACGCAATCAACCGCTTTTCGGAAGACATCGATCTGGCCGTGGATTACGTCGCCCTTGGCTTCACAGGCGACCGCGATCCGCGCCGGGACGGGCTGTCTAAAACCAAGCGCGCCGCTATTCTGGCGGAAATGATGGCCGCCTGTCAGCAGTACATCGGCAGTGAATTTATCGAAGTTCTTCGGGTGCGCTGCGAAGAGATTCTCGGCAATGGAGAAGATTGGACTCTGGCAGTTAGCGAGCAGGACAGAAATATAGTCCGCTTTCAGTATCCGCCGACCGCGCCGACGCTCGACTACATCAAGCCTCAGGTCATTCTGGAACTCGGCACCCATGCTGAATTTGTGCCGCGCGACCGCTTTACGGTGCGCGCCTTTGCGGCGGAAGAGTTCCCTTCCATGTTCGCCGAACCCGACGTGGCCGTGACATCGCTTCTGGCGAAGCGCACCTTTTGGGAAAAAGCGACCATTCTCCATGCCGAGTTTCATCGACCGGCAGAGAAGGCGCTGCCGGACCGCTATTCGCGGCACTATTACGATCTTGCGATGCTGGCGCAAAGCCCCGTTCGCGCCGAAGCTCTTGCGGACCTTGCCCTCTTGGATCAGGTTGTACGCCACAAGGAGACGTTCTATCCGTCCGGCTGGGCCAGGTACGATCTGGCGCGGGTTGGAAGCCTGCGGCTCGTCCCGCCCGATGAGCGACGTGTGGCATTGGAGAGGGACTACCGCAGTATGAGCGTGATGATTTTCGGGCAGCCGCCGCCATTTGGTGAAATCACGGAAGTCCTCGCTGCATTGGAGCAGGAGATAAACCAGAAATGAACGTGAATGAGCCTCGTTGGGCTTTTCAAGCAAGGTAGTTTTCTGTAGGGCACGGGGTAAGTGCAAGGTGGAATTATGAACCGAAGAGTTGGATATGATTTTGTGATTCAAACCTTAGCAACGGCACTTGTGATTGTCACTGTTGCCTCTGTTGTGGGTTGTAGACCAAAGGTAACCCGCGAAACATCGTCAACTTCGCGCACGGGTCTTTTAGTGGTCAATCCACAGTTTCAATATGCGGGAGAATTCAGTGAGGGGTTGGGGCGAGTTCAGATTGGCGATGACAAGACTGGCAAGTGGGGATTCATCGACAAGCAAGGAAATATGGCAATCAGCCCACAGTTTGATTTTGCGGGGGATTTCGCAGATGGACTAGCCGCAGTTCAGACTGGCAATGACAAGACTGGCAAGTGGGGATTCATAGATAAGCAGGGACAGTTTGCAGTGAATCCGCAATTCGGTTGGTCAAATGGGTTCAGCGAAGGGCTTGCTGCAGTGTGGGTTGGTGATACCAATACCGGCAAATGTGGATACATCGACAAACAAGGCCACTTTGCAGTGAATCCGCAGTTCGGTTGGTGTGCTCCTTTCAGCGAGGGACTTGGTGCAGTGCAGGCCGGAGACCAGAAGACCGGCAAGTGGGGATACATCGACAAGCAAGGCCACTTTGCAGTGAATTCACAGTTTGGTTGGTCAGGACCCTTCCACGACGGAATTGCAGCGGCTCGAATCGGCGATAACGAGACGGGCAAGTATGGCTACATCGACAAGCAGGGACACTTTGTGGTGAATCCACAGTTTGATGAAGAAGAGCAGTTCAGTAATGGACTGGCCGCAGTTCGAATCGGCGATATCAAGACCGGCAAGTACGGCTACATCGACAAGCAGGGGCATTTTGTAGTGAACCTCCAGTTTGGCGAGGCCGGGGAGTTTACCGAAGGTTTAGCAGAGGTTCGGATTGGCGATGTCAAGACTGGCAAGTGGGGATTCATCGACACGCAGGGGAAGTTTGCGGTGAATCCGCAATTTGGTCCACCCATTTGGGCCGGTCTCCAAACGGATGAGTTTCACGGTGGATTAGCAGTAGTGAACGTTGGTTCTGGCGACAACTCCAAGTACGGCTACATAGACAAGCAGGGACACTTTGTGGTTAACCCTCAGTTTGACGAGGCCGGAAATTTCAGCGAAGGGATGGCCGCAGTTCGAATCGGGAACGACAAAACGGGTAAGTACGGCTACATTGCGCGATACTGACTTTCGAATGAAGGAATAACGGCATTCAAACGCCCGGCTGACTGTTAACGAGATGTCCGGAGGAGCACCAGATGACCCAGCCAACGTATTCCCTCTCGTGGATTCTGCCCTACGTGCGTCGGGCACTAAACGGTGTCGGCAATTTGAACTTCAATCAGTATCTCGGCAACTTATGGTCGCAACTGGAACAAGACAAAATAGCTGATGCCCAGAGGCACACTATATATACCGGACAGGCGGGACAAATCAATTGGGACGGCGCACCTTCGGGTTTGCGGAACGCAGCCACAGAAGCCTTCTTTTATCTATTCAGAAATGGATTCATTAGTCCTCAGCCACCTAGTGGTTATCCCAATCACCCGAACTTTGACAGGTATGACGTGACTTTGCGAGGCATCGAATGGGCTAAAGGAAATGAACCCTTGCCTGAGGACATCGCTGGGTACATGAAGTTCTTGCATGACCGCATACCCAATTTGGATGCAGTGATAGAGCAGTACATCACAGACGGTCTCATCGCCTTTGAAAGGGGAGCGTACTTCGCTGCTGCTGTGATGCTAGGGGCAGCATCCGAGAAAACCCTATACCTTCTCGCCGAGGCCATGGTTGATGCTCTGAAATCTCAGAAAGCAAGACAAACCCTTGAACAGCACCTGAAAGGTCGTTCGCTCAATCCGCTGTTTACGTTTGTTCGAGATGCTTTTGAACGCAATCGCAGAACGCCCAACATCCCGTATGACGGTTCCATCCCCCACCTGATGTCCATGTTCGAAGCGGTCCGGACTCAAAGAAATGACGCCGTTCATCCGACCACTGGTCAGGTCTCCGCTGATTCCGTTCGTCTCCTCACGGCCTCGTTCCCGTATGCCTTAAGCAAGAGCGAGGAGCTACGTGCTTGGCTTGTAGCGAACCCGCATACCTTGGACTGATTCAAAATGGAGCCTCATCCATGATGATAGACACAAGCGGACTCTCAGAAGAACAAAAGGCAACCGCTGAATTCAAATCCATGTATGCCGGTATGATGCGCCAGTTGAACGCCCCCGGCTTTATCCTATTGCTTTGTGCTCACGAGGCAGCTCACGTTGTTTATTACAGGATGATGGGGACGACTCAATTCGAGCCGCTGCCTCCAAGAATCACCTGCGATGCGAAGACAGGGAAATTCATCCCGTTTCTTGCAGGCGTTGAGATAATTGATAAGGCCGCTTGCCAACCTGAGAGTTGGCAAGACTGGCTTAAGATGGATGCACGAGCAAGCGTGGCGGGTAGTGTGGTTGCCCGTAAGCTAGGCGCTACAGATGCTGGCGGAGAAGAGGGCGATAGACTCGCATTTAATAATGATTGCGCCCAACTCGTGGCTCATTTTGGAGGTATTTCAATAAACACAGACTGTCTCTGGGCATGGGCACAGCAGTCAGTAGAGAAGGACTTAGAAGAATTTTCAGACCGTATGGAGTTGATTCAAACTCTGGGTCTTGAACTTCGGCCCAAGTTCGGCCTGTAAATGTATCCATCCCGCTCTAAGTCATCTCGTCAATAGTTCAAGGATTCACTCGATTTGGAATCGCGACCTCTTCGATAATTTCGACAATCTGGGGGTAGTTTGGAGAGTCATTGAAGCGGACTCGATACCCATGCTGGCGATGCAGTTCTGCCGCTAGAGCCGGGGATGCAAAAGCGTAGCAGCTTTGGGAATACGCGCCGGAGTCTTCCAAGAATACATCGAAGCGCATTTTGTTCTCAGACTTTCCCGCCAGCGTCTTCTTGTAGGGCCGGATGACAGCCAATTGACCGCTTGCAGGAAAGGGTGTTGCCGCGCCTTTTACGAGAGACTTTGCAATGATTCCCGGCCTGAATCCTCGGTCGATGTCTTGTCCTCCACGCTTGGCAGCAGCTTTCGCTGCCCGGTCAATGGACTTCAGAATGGGCGATTTCTTTCCGGCTGTCCATTCGAAATGAACAGTCGTCCCTACCTTTTGGTGGGAAGTGAGGAATTCTTTCCAAAGGTCTCTGTTCTCTATTGGCGCTCCATATTGATTTCGCCAGCCGTTTTTCCGCCAGCTTGGCACTCGAATAATGTTCTCCTTCACATATCGAGAATCTGTCACAATCTGTACACGGGATACACCCGGCCAAGGCGAATTACTACGAATCCACTTCAGAGCCTGAATACAAGCAAGTAACTCCATTCGATTGTTGCTGCTTTCAGAGCAGCCGAAATCAACAATCTGCTCATCACTACGACCGAGATGCTCAGGATACTGAACAATTGCAGCGCAGCCGGAACTCCCACCGGGATTGCGGTAGCAGGAACCATCCGTATTGATTTGGAGCGCATGTGGGTCAAGCTGCATCTTACCGTCTACTATATGCCCAGCCTAATGGAGAGGAAAGATATTCACTTGGACGGCTCACTGACTAAACCATGTGAACCATCTGCTCGGCGGCGGAATGATCGCAAAAATGCCCTCGAAAATCGAGGGGCCTGGAATTGGAGTTTCTGAACCAGTCTCCCAAAGAAGCATTTCTGAGCATTGAAGCGTAGCGGAGGCCACGCCTAATGAGGAGAGACCGGATCCATGGGCTGCTAGAACTTAAAGGGGTTGCTGCGGTTTTGCGTTGAAACGGGTACAGAGGAGGTAATCAGTAATATAGCCCATCATGCGAAATCCGCGAACAAGTCGCCGGGCTTGACGGAGAGCGCCTTCGCCAGCTTGACTATGTTCTCAAGGGCCACATTCCGCTCGCCGCGCTCGACTCCGCCGACGTAGTTGCGATGCAGTCCGGCACGTTCGGCCAGCTCTTCCTGGGAATAGCCCCGCTCGTCGCGGAGCTGCCGCAACCTGGTGCCGAATCGAGACTTAACGGAGCGTGGGGCCACATCTCCATGCTCGAAGGCTGACCACTATGCGTCTACACACGATGAGTGTGATAATGTGCTGGTCAGAGTAGCATCCATCCCCGCTCTCGCCCTGTGCGTTGCCGAAAACTACCGCATTGACGGGAAATTCACCGGATTGAGCCAGCATTGAGGTGGAAGGGGTACGATTCTTAAGGAAGTGGAGGGAGTACTCATGGAAACCGATTTCATCGATTGCCCGGAAGCTGCGGGCAAGACGATTCAACTGCTCCGCATTCATCGGGATGTCGGGGAGGGAACGCGCGTCCAGATTGAGTTGACAGACGGAACCAGCTTCACCTGCTGCGTCGCGGTCCGTCCAGATGTGGAAGCAACCTTATATATGGGCGGCGCCGGGGCACCGGAAACCATCCGCGACTACAAATTCTAGGCCAATCCTCCCCCACAAAACCCGGTCGTTATTCCCAAATGGAATAACGGTCTCCCTGGAATTCATTGGACGCGGACTCGGAACCGCTCTAACTTTGCGCTAATGCTGACGCACGAGTCAGCGGAGGTGCAAAGTGAATCGACTCCGCAGTATTTTCCGACGCGACGCCAGTCGCAATCGGCAGCCGCATTCATCCGCCAACCGGTGGATGGAGCAACCACTCAAAACCACTCTCCACTCGGCCATCCGCGCGATGGCTCCAACCCTTTTTGCACTCTCGTTTGCCGGCGTGGCCCATGCCCAGGGGACGATGGACTTCTCTGGCGCGACCACGCTGATGAACACCTTCAAAACCTTCGCCATCTATGCGGGTGCGGTGATCTGCTTCGGCGGATTGATCTTCGCTGGAATCCGCATGATGTCGGGAAGGTTCCAGGACGCGATTCCCGGTCTCTTCGGCGCGCTGTTTGGCGCTGCGGTGCTGGGCTGGGGCGCAGGCTGGATTGGTTCGCTCACCGGGCAGACGATGCAGTAGGAGGCGACCATGACCAAGCGAGGAGAGCCGTTACCAATCAATCAGGCGCTCAATAGGCCACGAGCCAAGCTCGGATTGGACCTCAGCGCATGGATGGCGATCGTATTCGTCTGCGTAACGGTTTTCCTCGTGGGGTTCCGCGTCGTGGCGCTGATCGCTTTCCCGTCGCTGGCCATCGGCGCGTGGCTCGTCGTCCGCAAACATCCGAAGATGTTCGAACTTTGGGGCTTGAGTTTGAGCCAGAGGTCCTACTATGACCCGCGTAAACACTGAGCAACAGAGATACACGCCATGGTTCGCCAAGGCCGGAGCCGCGTGCAGCATTGTTCCGATTGCACGCTTCGTCAACGAACGGATCTTCGCGCTGAAGGGCGGCGGCTATGGCTGCCTCTTTTCGCTCGCCGGTATCGACGAAGAAGGCGTGACCGATCAGGGGCTTGAAGCACAGGTGCGCTCGATTGAAGGCGCGTTGCGAGGATTGCCGGAAGGGGCGTGCCTTTACCAATACACGCGCGTGATGTCGGGATTTGACCTGCCGCGTAAAGCGCAGTACGGCAATCCGGTCACACAGGTTTTTATCGATGACCGGCTGGCTTTTATGGACAAGTCGGCAGGCTTCCGGCGCATTGACCTGCATTGGTGTTTGACGCTGGAGCCGCCCAAAGCTGCGGCTTTCGCTCGCAAGCCGAATGAGCACAGCACAGACACAACGCGGATGCTGGCCGATCTGGAAAAGACTGCCACGCTGCTCGAAGGCCACCTCGGCAGTGCGCTCGGACTGAAGCTGCTCGAAAAGAACGCCGTCTTCCAGTTCTTCAGCTATCTATTCAATCTCGAAGAGTGGGCTGCTGGCTACACATTGACCGCCGATGACGGCGTGGACCGCCAGATCGTGAACAGCCCGGTTTCATGGCACAGTGACCATCTCACCATTGGCCGCCGGTACGTCCAGATGTTTTCGCTGAAGACAACGCCAGAAGCGTCGCGGCCTTGCCTGTTCTCTGGATTGATGGCGCTCGATTGCGACAGCATCCTGTTGACGACCTGGCGTCCCAAGTCCACCACCGCCGCGCGAAGCGAGATCGACGCGCAGGAGAAGTTCATCTCCTTTTTCAAAGTTGGTGTACTGACGCGGGTGATGAGCGGGCGCGACACTGCGTCGCTTGAAACTGGCGCAGGAGCGCGGGCGGCGAACACACAGGTCGATGACCTGGGCGAAGTCATTCGCTCGCTCGACAAGAAGGCGCAGGGCGAATTCTCGCTTCGCTTTCTTATTGCCGCGCGCAGCGTGGACGAGCTGCGCGGTATTGCGCCCGCCGTGCATCGCGTCTTCGTCGATGCGCGGGCGCAGGTCATGGAAGAAACATTGGGCAATCTTTCCGCGTTCTACGCGATCTTCCCCGGCAACCACAAGTTCAACGTCTTTCCCATGTGGCTCGCAGAGGACCACCACGCGCGACTTTCGTCAGCTTTCGTGCCCAATCTCGGTCATCCGTATTCGGAAGACCTCGATAACGAGTACCTCAACATCTTCGAGACGCGCACACGGACGCCTTTCTTTCAGGACGTGTACGTGGACGGCGTGCGAGTGATGCTGATTCTTGGGCCGACAGGCACCGGCAAAAGCGTCCACGGCAATCTGGCCATTGCCCATGAACAGAAGTACGGCGGCTTCACATACATCTTTGACATTGGCGGAAGCTACGAGAGTGTGGTCGAGTTGTACGGCGGGCGCGTGGACCGCATCGGCAAGGATGGGCCGCGCGTAAATCCATTCCGGCTGGAGCCGACCGAGAGCAACGTCGCCTTTCTCTATTCGTTCATCAAGCTACTGCTCACGAACGGCGGCGCGGAGTTGGAGCCGGAAGACGACGATGTAATCCATAAGGCAGTCCGCGATATGTATCTGCTCGATCCTGAAAACCGCCGGCTCTCGAATCTATTTCTCCCGAAGAAGCTCAACCGGTATTTATCGAAGTGGGTTGGCAAAGGCGTATACGCGGCCATCTTCGACAACGTAGATGACAGTCTTTCGCTCTCGCGCCTGCAATGCTTCGACTTTCAGGGCGTCAACAACGAGCAATACGCCGACCTGATCGAACCGCTGATGGTGTGGCTCCTGCGGCGCATCAACGATGTGCTCTACAACCCCGCCAATCTCGGCGTACCCAAGCACATCCTGATCGAAGAGATTTTCTCTTCGATGAAGAACCGGCAGTTGCTCGAAGGCGCGCTCGCTTCGATCAAGACCGTGCGCAAGAATCTTGGAGGCGTAACCATGATCGGCCAGTCCGCAGAAGACCTCGGCGCGAACGCCGACAGCATCGTGAACTCCTGCACGTCGTTTCTGTTTCTGAAGGATGCCACCTTCAACCGGAAGCGGTACGCGGAACTCTTCAAGATGAACGAGCAGCAACTTGCACTCTTCGAGAGCTTGCAGGACCGCGAAGGTCTCTATATGCGCCGCGACGGATTGACCAAGGTCGTAAAGCTCAATCTCGACAACCGCAGCTACGCAGTCTTTTCGACCAAGCCGAAAGACCGCGTGCGCCGGGCCAGGCTGATCGCCAAGTACGGACTCACGGAGGGTATCACTCGATTCGCTCAAGGCGAGTCCGAATAACCCCAACACCACACCGCAGAAAGGACTTGAGAATATGCGCCCCACCATTTTTGTCTCATTTTCCGTTTGCATGATGCTGGCCGCAGGCCAACTTCACGCCTCAACCGAAACCCACTCTTTGCAACCGAGCGCGCCGCGCACGGTCACGGTGTCGGAGGCGGATACGCCGCCGCAGATTCGCGCCGGGCTTCTGCAATCGACGCTCATCGTGCTTCCCAACGAAGAGAAGGTCGCCAACGTCTTTGCTGGCGACACGGTGAATTGGATATTCGACGGCGGCCATGTGGCTTCGCGGTTCATCAGCGTCAAGCCCAAAACAGCGAACGCGGCCACAGACATTCACATCGTCTCCGATCACGGAAACGAATACACCCTTGCACTTCGCGAGGTTTCCGATGATTCCGATGCGCATTTTGATTCCAAAGTCTTCATCGCGCCCGGCGATCAGGCTGCCAAGGACCGGCTGGCACAGCTTCCGGTGTTTGTGCCGGTTGCCGAACTGGATAAGGCGAAACAGGAAGCTGCTTCCGCGAAGGCCGCTCAGGAGGCCGAACTCAAAGCCGAGGCGACGAAGGCCGAGCAGTACCGCAGCGAATACCCCGGCTCGTTGCACTTCGACTTTGTGTGGGACGAGCGCAAGGGAAAGGAACTTGGACTCCAGCAAATCTGGCGCGACGACAAGTTTACCTACCTGCGCGGCCAGTTCCAGGAAACGCCCGCACTTTACGAGCTGAAGGACGGCAAAGGCTCGCTCATCAACTTCGATTTCAACGGCGGGCTTTACACCGTGCCGAAGCAGTTGGAGCACGGGTATTTGGCCATCGGCAAACAAAAGGTCGAATTCCATCGTGAGGGAGGCGCGAAGTAGCCATGACCGAACAAATTCCCAATACGCCCGCCACAATTCCAGAGCAGCCAGACGCGAAGCCGCCGCTCAAGAAGAGTATGCCGGTGGTCATCGCGTTGATAGCGATTCTCGCCATACTCGGCATCGCTAACGTAACCAGCCTTCTGCGCGGCAACAAGAGGACGGCGCCAACAAGCGCGCTGCCGATGCGTCCGGCTTCGCCCAGTGCGCAGCAAGTATCAAGCTTCGAGACACAGCAGCAGTTGCAGGCGCAACATGACGCCGAGGAAAAGCAGCGTCAGCAAGAGTTGTTAGCAGCGATGCAACAATTCCAGAACGCCGATGGCACTCCAGGTCCCGAATCGACGAATGCCGCGCCGATTACGAAGGCGCAGCGCGATGCGATCTACGGCGGAAGTTCCAATGCTCCGCAGCACACCTCGAATGTCTCTGAGGCACAGGCGGAAGCTAAGCAGCGGACACTGGCGCGTGAAAAGCAGAAACAGGATGCCATCAACAGTGACACGATGGCGATTGACTTTGCGCGCGCTGGAGAAACTGCGACCGGCTCATTACCAAATCCGCAGACGGCGGCGGTACTGGCAGAACGCTCGGAAGCTCCATCTTCCTTGAAATCGGAAGAGGCCGTGACCATGAATGGCGCGCCGTCACAGAGGAGTTCCAATGCGGCGGCATCGGAGCAATTACCGGTTGCGAACACCAAAACCGACCCGATGGGGCCGTATCCGTTCGACCAGTATAAGGGCCGTCTCTATCGAATCTTTGAGGGCACGGTACTCGAAGGCGTTGTCACCAACCACATCGACGGCGGACTTAACGGGCCAATTCTGGTCATGCTGACCACCGATTACTACTCCCACGATCATCAACAACTGCTCATGCCGCAAGGCACGCGCCTGATCGGCACCGTGCAGAGCGTGGGCAGCGCCCAGCAACGCAAGATGTTCGTCACCTTCCATCGGGCCGTCTGCCCTGACGGATTCTCTCTCGACTTTGACAAATACATCGGGCTTGATCCGCTGGGTACGACCGGACTCGCAACCAAGGTCGATCACGGATACTTCCAGGCCTTCGCCGCCGCCGCCGCCATCGGCGGTATCGGCGGCCTTGCGCAAATCGGCAACAACGGCAGCGTGCTCAACCACTCCACCGAGATTCGCAATGGCATCTCGGAGCAGATGGCAAGCGAAGGCGAACAGATTTTGAATCACTTTCTCAACCGCTTGCCGGTCATCACCCTCAAGGAAGGTTCGCGCGCCCGCGTCTATGTGGGCCGCGACATTCTGATTCCGTCCTATGCGGAACATCGCATGGACCCAACACTGTAGAGCCGGAGACTGGCCATGATTGAGCAGAGCGAACGATCGCGGCATCTGATTGAGGTTTCGCGGCGCGCCATGCATCGCGGTCATGATGCGTGGGCCGCGTTCAACTTGAGCGACAAGGTGACTGTGGCGCTTGTGCTCAATCGTGCCGACTGGCTCGAAGAGTTTGGCTGCACGCTGGCCGACGCCATTGAGGAGGCGGGCGAGGAATGGATCGTCGTCATTCCTCGGATTGCCCGCGCGCTTCTCGAAGAAGGGATGTGACGCAGCGCGGCAGCCAATTTCACCAACAACGAGGAGGAAGTATGCCAATTCAGCAAAGAAAACGCCGCAAGTGGCTTGCAGTTGGAGCCGCCGTGCTTTTGGTCGCAACGCCCAGCTTTGCTCTCTTCGGGATCGGAGACGTAGTCTTCGATCCTAC